>Ga0182018_10001152_pt1 | contig 31214 bp, 33 predicted proteins | sample 812P2MmetaG_FD_120490 | JGI IMG/M metagenome (GOLD analysis project Ga0182018, IMG submission 120490) | Permafrost microbial communities from Stordalen Mire, Sweden - 812P2M metaG | ecosystem: Environmental > Terrestrial > Soil > Wetlands > Permafrost | place: Sweden: Stordalen | collected...
GGCGCACTAAAACAGACTTGCTTCCACAGGAGCCTGCGGCGTAAAACAACCTAGTCCCGGGCCTCGTCCGTTGGCCGGTTTTGCCCTGACCACCGTTGGCCGGTTTTGATGTGACCACTGAGGTAGTGGCACCGAGGCTCCACGCATAGGCTTGGGCGCAGCACTGGCGGAGCGTAACTTAGTGTCATCCTCAGGCTTGTTCTTCTTTTTGTCATAGTACGGCATGGTCTACTCCTTTGCAGCGTATGAAAGTACGCAGCGTTTGCTTAGAATGTTGTGGTGCGGGGTTCTGAGCAAACGCCGCTAAGGTTGAATCTGTGTGGAGGTTAAAGTTCAGGTACGGGAATGCCTGCCTGCTGAAGTTCTTCCACGGTAACGTTGCCCTCGGATAGAAGCCACATGGCTGAACGACCCGTAGAGAACGCCTTGCGAACGTTTCGCACGCACCAAGTGTGGTTACCGTTCAAGTGGAGAGGTAACGAAGGATTGCTCAAGTCCGCTCCGCACTTTTCGCAGGAATAGGTGACCGCAGGTCCACTTTGTGATACCTGGGGCTTAGCATCTGCTTCAATCTTCTTGGCTGCTGCAGAGGCGGCCTTGGCTAAACGCTCAGGTGCTCCCTGGCTGTGAGAGAACTTCTCGGTGGCATCAAGGATTTCCTGGGAGTTAAAATCGGTGACGCTCCGCAAGTAGGCATCTAACCGAGTAATCTCTTGGCGTACGAAGAACAAACGTGCTGGCTTCTGAGGGTCCATGAAGTAATCTCCAGAACCGTTAAGTTTCAGGAGACGAGTGTACTCAGGTTCTATCACCGCCAGTTCTCTTTGGAGGAAGAAAAGTGATGCTATTGACGTGTGGATTTTATCTGCCACCGCTTCAACACGCTCTGCCTCGGCACGTTCAACTTGGGCCTTCATGCGGTCAGTTGACCATTGGGCCTTTGCTTGGTTTTCTCTAACCAATGCTGCTTCCCGCTCCGCCGAATATAGTTCTGCTGTTCTGTCTGACATTGTTGAGTCCTTTCCTTACGTATGAATGAGGGCGCAGGGGCCTGCTATGCAGACCCCGAGCCACTCCTGAGTTGTACTTATTTTCTCCAAGTTACGAATCTCCCCGTCCCCTTCATGTAACCTTTCCCGGCGATGAACAGTAACTGGGCATCGTCCTTACCGTTTGAATCCTTATGGTCCATGTTCAGCGCGTCCCATGCGGGCTTCTGGGCGATGTACACGGGCTTACCCGTTGCGATGGACCTAGCAGTAGCAGCAGCACCGGAGGCTTTGGCAGCAGCAGCATTGGCAACACGACCCGCTGCCGAGCCACCCTTCGCATAGCCCGGATACATACGCTGGACGGCGTCACGCACAATCCGTGCTGACATACCTTGCACCGTTTGCTTGTGGTACTCGGCAATCTTCGTAGAATTTTCCTTCGGCTTCAGCCAGAGGGACTTCATGTGCGTCTGATACGTGGCGTTCGCCTTCAACTCACCAAACAAGTCAGACTTGATCTGGTTGGCCAGTGGCGTCAGGTTCTCTCGGCTGAACCCCTTGAAGAACGGCATGCCAAGGAAGTGCTTCAGGTCCGCACCGAGTAGAGTGTTGTTCTCCTTATCGGCGGCTCGGGCAATTCCGTTGCCCGTCTCGGTTGCCTTGCCCTTCTCAAAATCCATCTTCTCTTTGGCTAAGGCGTCACGCTCGGCTTGCAGAGGGTCCGTCTTGGAAGCCTCAGTACGCTGATCCAGTTCGGTGAACCATTTTCCGATTCCTCGCACCAGTCCCTTGGCTTCCTCAATGTTTCCTGCCTGCAGTGCCCGCCAAATACCGTTGACTGACTCGGGAACGCCCGCTGTACGCAGCCCCTCAAGGAAGTGCGGAGCGAACGACTTGTAGTAGCCAGCCGAATCCTCTTGCTTAAGGGCGTCCAGAAACGCTGGGGCGAGTTGGCCTAGGGCCGCAATCTTTCCCTCCGATTTAAGATCGGCCACAATGTTCTCGATGAGGTGGCTGTCCCCCGAGTAAAGCAACTGATCGCTGTCGTGGATGGAAGTAGCCAATTCCTGGTTTCGCACCCATGCGTCCTGCGCGGTCTGTAGATTCCCCTTAGGGTCTCCTGAAATTTCACGGAGGAACGCTTGGGTCTTAAGAACCTCTGCCACGCCACCCGGCATCGCCTGCTTAATGGCCTCATACCTCTCGAAATTTCCGTGTAGTTTCTTAACGGCATCGAGCACCGCCTTGCCTTCCGGCGAATTTGGGTCCTGCACGCCGTCCCGCATGTTCTTCAGTGCGGTGCGAATGGATTGGGGAGTAGCCGTGCCAGCGGTTGCCGCCTTGGTTGCCTCGGCCTTCTGGGCCGCCGTCTGGGGCGTACCGTCTTCGTTGAGTTCCTCGTCTTCGGCCCCAGTAACTGGAGTTTCCGTAGTTTCGGCTCCAGCGGCTGGAGTTTCCGTGACTTCCGGTGTAGAAACTTCCGTGCCGGTGCCGCTGCCTGAACCTTCTCCGAGTCCTACTGAAGCAAGATCAATCATATCTGTAGCCATAATGAGTCCTTAGTGTTGCCAGGGGAATACAATGCCCTCCCGAGTGGGCCTATTGGTTGTTGAGTCTGGTTGTGGGATTACTGCTGGCTCTCGCCAAAGTAGTTGAGCGTAGAATCTGGTTCTGGAGTACTGAACAAGGAGTCCAACTGAGCAGCAACCGAGGGTTTCTGCGGCAATAGCCGATAGTCCTCAGCACCTGCCTTGCTTTTGTTCTGCATCGCCCTAGCGAATAGCGGTGAGTACGCTTCCTCCAACTTGTAGTCGAGGAACATCTGCCCAACTCTCTGCCGAGTGCTCTCGGGGATGCTAAGGGGCGTCCCTGCTTCACACAGCCTGAGCACCATGGGATACTCCAGGGAGTTACCAAGTGCCCGCTTGGTCTTTAGGCAGAAATCACAGGTGTAGTCCAATGGCTCAGCAACCACCTTATCGCCGTGAAGTTGTGCCCTCTTGGCCCTCAGTTCCGTCCTGCAGTACGCTGCGTAGAGAGCCGAGCAATTAGCGAAGGACTTTAGTGCTTTTGTTTTAGCGTCCATTGCGTTTCCTCCAGAAGAACAGCGGTCCTATGAGGAGCGCAAAGTACACCATCAAAACTACTGAGCCTATATTCCGCATCGCCAGTCGTTCTGCCGCCCACGCTCTAACTCGGCCATGCACTCAGCACGCACCGCATCCGATACGGGCTGGGCCATAGCGAATAACTCCGCAGCGTGCCGCTCCAGCATGGCCCTGTCTGCCAGGGTCAACTTGGTTTCAACTGATGTTCCTCTGAAGAATGCGCAGTGTGAGTAGTGCGAGACTTTGGACCCACAGGACACGCACCTAGTAATGCTGGGCGTGGGCCGAGGGTTCCACTCGGCGGTTGGTCCAACTCCTAACCGAGCATTGCCCATGTACATGAGGGTATAGTTTGGTGCTTCTTGCATTGAATCCTTTCTGAGTCATAACTCGAAGCAGGGACGAGCAATGGACCGCCCCTGCCCAGTATGAAGCCTTACCTGATTAGAGGTAGTCGGCGTACCGACGTGCGGCGTTCAAAGTTATGTGTTAATCAACTACGTAGTGACCATCTGTGGTGGGTGGCACGGGTAACTTGGTGGGCCTGGGCTTGAACACACGCTTTTGCTCAGCAAGTCCGCAGGTTTCACATAGGCGTTTCGGAAACGCAATACTGATGGCCTCGGCATTGAACTTCCCACAGTGTGCACAGCGGCTGAGCAGGATACTCAGGCGGCACATTACCCACAGCACGTAGCAGCGGGCATAGTTGCGCAGTTCTCGGTATGTCTGCATGGGCTTCCTTATACGTTGTCCGAGCGAACCGAGCCTGCGTTCACGCTGATTGCCAACCCTGAGGTGGTCAGAACCACGCTCAGGATTGCCTGATTCCCGAGTTGTGGGTTAGTAATTGCGGTGACGTATCCGAGTACGGTCACAGGGTTACCAGCGGTCCCAAAGGGCTTGCCGCTAATGCTTTTGCAAAGGTCGGCAACGTTGCTGCCCTGTCTTGCCTGCATATCATTGGCCTGCGCCACAAAGGTGACAATGCTTGCTAGGGGCTGCACGGTGACCAATGCGAGACTCCCCGAGCCAGTGAACGAGATGACTTGTCCACCAATGCTCACTCGGTCGTTGACGTTGACTTGCTTCCCGTCCTGGTTAGTTGCAAAGGGAGTGGGTTCTTGCGGTGCTGGTATTGTAGGTGATGCCATGTTGGTGCTCCTATTAGTTGCTGATTGGTTTGTGATTTGCCGCCAGGTACACTTGCAGGTTCTGCGTGCCTTTCAGGGTTTTCAAAAAGGCTACTGCGTCGTCAACCACCTGTGCTCCCCACTTCTGGCGGAGCATGACTAAAATTTCCTCATTGGTCAAAGGCTGCGGAGCCTGCTCAAAGTTCGGTATAAATTCTGGCGGAGGTGCAGCGTTGGCTGTCTCGGTACTCCTGCGTCGTAGAAGATTCCGCAGTTGGGGATTTCCCCACTCCTCAGGTTTAACTTCCATCGCAGATGCTGAGTTTTCTATGCCGGTGTTGTCCAGCGTACCGTCTGCGTCCTTGTCAGGCTCGAAAGCAGGCACTTCGGCCTTGGTCCGCTCTGCAAAAGCCTCGGCTTCGGCTCTCTTCGCCTCGGCTTCCACCAGAAAACTTTCCTCCTGGATTTTACGGACCTTGGCTTCATGGGCAAGTCTCACCCTGGTGGCTTCCTGGATACGGTTGAACTCCGATTCCAGGGCGGACTGCTTTGCCCGCTCCGCATTCGCCTCAGCCATCTCAGCGTCCACTTTGGCCTTGGCTTTGGCGGCAAACTTGGCTTCCACTTCGGCGTTGTAATCACGTTGGCGTTGCTGCTCCCGCTCCAAGTTGAGTTGGCGTTCAGAAATTGCCAACCTAGCGGCCTGTAACTTCATTTCCTCAGCCGCTGCCAAACGTTGCTTCACGGCAGACAATCTGTCGGCTGCCTCACGTAGTTCTTTGTCCTCCACTGTGTCACTCATTTGAGTCTCCTTCTGGTCTGAGTTCTAGTAACTTGGGGTTAGGGCCTGAGTTCCCTGCCCGTATATCGTCCGCTCCTGCGGCTGTGATGGCTGTATAACTGCTCGGACTTGCTCCCTGGTCCACCTAGGCTGCTGCAGTTTGTTCTGAGTGGTGCTCTTGATTGCTGTGCGTTTACGTGCCTTGCTCATTTCTTCTTTCTGTGGTCTATGCGGCCACTGCTTCCAACGGAGGCAGAAGCCCCAACATGACGTTGGTCTTCGCAAACTTCCCGTGGTACTTGAGTGCTGCCTCGTCGTAGGCCCGAGCAGCGTCAATGATGTTGTCAAAGTAGCCCAACCAAATACCTTTACCTTTAACGGCTATCTGCACATTCCACATCTTGCGTGCCTTATCCCAATACACACCTTTGTAGCCGCTGGAACTGGCTGTGCTTAACTTTTGGTTGTGCTGATTCTGCCCCTTGGTGGCTGGGCGCAGGTTGTGCCGCTGATTGTTTAGCCCGTTGCCGTCTTCATGGTCAATTCCTTTGGTACCCATGATGAAGTTGTGCATGAGTTGAGTTTTAGTTGCCCACGTTCCATCTTCTTTGCGAATACTGCGTGCAGCGTACACGAACCTCACTGTGCCGTCCTTGCGATAACCCACCGATGCGTACCACTTGAAACTGTTCAGCCATTCGTAGTCCTTGTCACTCACTTGCGTGGTGTACCCTTGCGTTAATTCAATCGTCTTCATGTTGCCTCCTTCAAAGGTTCGGGCCAGGAAACGTTGAAGGCGTCTCCTAGCCCTAACTCAAGGCCGCTAAGCCTTGAGGTACTTGTTGATGAAATTTAGTGGGGCCTCCCGAAGGAAGCCCCGTTACGATGTCCCTACCCTTGCGGGAATCGGCGCACCGATGTGTGGGACAAAGGATTTTCGTAGTTTGAATAGACGCCGTGTACCTGAACGGTCAGGGAATACGTTTTGCGGACTACGAGGAATCAATGCAGCCTTCCGCAAAGTCGTTACACCGAATAATAAGGCACCTTAACAACGGTCCCGTTTGGCAGATTGACTTCAAGGAAGCCGACGAAGTCAGTAGGTGCGATTGCCCCCGCTGTTGCCGAGGCCGCCGTAGCAATACCTGCCAGCAGTGTTCCCGAAACATCCGGCATAGCAATGTTGACGGCTCCAGCACTATTTGTGGGCGCGTAGAGGAATATCGAATTGCTTCCGCCGTTCTCAAAGACAACTCCGTGAGAAGTATCGAAGAAAACAATGTCACCGTTGCCGCCGATGTTGGAGTCGATCAGCAAGCCGCCCGAACTGTAGAACAGAAGGTGACCGACCGCAGTAGCGTTGCCCGCTGCCGTGATGCCTGTGAGGAAGCCCGCTGCTGGCGTGGATGTTCCGCCCGTAAGGTCGGGAAGGTTCAGCGTAGTGCTGGCCTTCAAGAAGTTCGTCACTGCTTCGCCTGGGGTACTGTTGCTGTAGTTGGCGTGCACGAAGGTGGCCTCGAACTGGGTGCCCGATAGTCCCGTGGCCAATACGGTCACAATCTGACCGTTCAGAACGGGGTCGGCTGGGATGGTGAGGTAGACAATGTTCCCCGATGCAAAGGTGTTGACTGACTGCACCGTCAGAACGTTGGACACGACACTGTACGACGTGGTGACCGCCTCAGCACCTCTCGGTCCCGCCTGTACGAAGATTCCGAAACCGCCGTCGTATTGGGCAATGTAGCCGTCGTTCGTCAGCAACTGCAGAACGCCATTGTAGATTTCCACGGAAGATTCGATGTAAAGTCCTGCGCTAATCTGCGCCTGACCTTGGAAATCCCCCTGGGAGCCAGTCACTGCGCACTGAGAAAGTTGAGTGGTCGTACTATAGGGTCCCGCCAAGGTTAAGACGTTCACACTTAGGTCAGCAAAGTAGCCATCCCACAGTGCCCCTGGATTTCCCAAGGACTGACTCGATGGGTTACTCGTGGCGGGCAGAAGGCTTTTGGAGATGATGGACTGGTCCGCTACTGGGTTCAGTTGCACGAAGCCTACTGCGGAAATCACTAGGCCCACAATGCTGATGCCAGGGCCTGCCGTCAGGGAGTTGGTTGTCTGGAATCCGAACGTAGACTGGTCGGGGTACACTTCCTGCACCTGACCAAAGTTGACCACGACCACCGTGTAAATCCCTGGGAACACATAGAAGTCATAGTGCCCAAGGCCATCTGCAATGATGGGCTGGGCAAGAGGCACCATACCATTGGGGTCTGAGTACGTGGCGGCTAGGGGGGACGGCGGTATTGCTGCGGTGTTCGCTGGTTGGTTACAGACGTAAATCTGCGCACCAGCCACTGCTTGACCTAGTGCGGACTTGACGAACCCATCGGTTCTGAATGTGGTAGCCATTGTAAAATCTCCTTTACTGCCATCGGCAGTGCGTCTCCTTAGTGATGCTGTGTAAATCCCGGGCGAGTCCCTGGGTTACATGGAAAACCCAGGGAACCGCTAAGGTGTGCTCGGCGGTAAACGCGAAGGAGAAGAACACGTTGCCGAACAATGTGGTTTAGACGAACTGAGATGCAACGCCCAGGTCCAAATCTAGGAACGGGACGTTCGGTAACTTTTCCTGAAGACGTTGAACGTCTGCTGGGCTTTCACAGGCCGCAATCATGTCGAGCAGACGCTCTGCACACTTGCCCTGGAATGTGCCGTCTGCGATGAGTGCAGACAGATGCGGATTAAGTAGTAGGAGGGCATGGTACCGCGCCCCTTGTTGTTCAGTAGTCATTGAGTCTCCTTGTGTGTTTGAAAAGGTGTGGGCCGGTTTCGGAAGCATGGCGTGCTCCTCGGCCCACGTATCCCGCCGTACAACCCAATTGCACAGCGGAAACTTGGTTAAGGTAAAGGTAAGATAGAGTAGTTCAACGTGATAGTAAGCGTCCCGTTGCCTCCCGTAATAGCAGTCGGCGCAGTGAATACTACTGCTGCGTTGTTCATGGTTGTGTACGGTGTAAGTCCCTCTCCGCAAATACCGATGAAGCCGCACGAGGCTGCTGCTTTGATGATGCCGCTCGTGGCCGCTGTCCAGTTGTACAACGTGAGCAAATTTGTCGGGTTAACTACTGGTGGTGGACCATAGATGAAAGAGCAACTACCGCTCCCAGCGTAAGCCGTGGTACCAAAATGGTACTCCATGGTGTAGTACGTAGGGAAGATGAAGAACCCTGCCCCAGGTGCTGTAACTATTGTGATTGGTGTGGTACTCAACGCAAGCAACTGGGCCGACGTTAAGGTAACTGAAACTTGTTTGAAAACTGACGGGGTAGATGTGGCTGCGGTGGTCTGGGTAGTACCATCGGCAAAGTTGATTCCCGCCGTTACTGTGTAAACGCTTTGCCCTCCCATGGAAATGTCTGCTGGCATGTGTTCTCCTTATAGGTGCGTGGCTTCTATGTCAATCGTGCATGAGTGCGGAATACTATCTGCGTTAGCCACCGTAACAATGACTCCCACCCCGCCCGCCTGCTTCTGGATGGAAGCAATGCAGATGATTGAGGTGACTGCGCCATCGCTGGTCGGTTCACCAATCTCCACGCTGGCGTTCACGACGTAGTTGTTGTCGGCAAACGGTGTCACCCAAGTGATTGTGATGGGTAAGCTGATGAGCGCAGACCCGATTGTGCCTGCGGATACGAGTTGACGTTGAGTTTGGTTGCCGCCTGATACGGCTGCGGTTGTCTGAGTAGTCCCATCTGCAAATGCAATACCGGCTGTCACGGTGAACACGCTTTGTCCACCCATGTTAATTTGTGTCGGCATGATTTTCCCTTACAGCGGCATAGCCACGATGCGCACGGAAGCGTCGTAGTGGAAGGTCGTGGTGCTGAAGGTCAGGGCGACCGTAATGGTAGAGCCTGCTTGACAGAACAGCGGATACTGTTCCATCTGCACCGTACTCGTATTGCCAGCCGGGTCAAGGACTATGGACCGCGCTGCACCGCTAGGGTCTGTCCAGGTGATAGTGGTAATCAAGTCGGACCCAGGTGCGCCGTCTCCGTACGTGTCGATGTAAATGGACACGGTATACAGAGTAGCTAAGGCAGCCGTAACGGCTACGCTTTGCGGAGTGTTGGCGGCTACGACCTGCAGTACGCCTTGCGGTGCCAGCAGGACTGCATTGCCAATCGCAGTGTCGAGGAGGACGGCATTGTTCGCCTCGGCGGTAGTCAATGTGCCGAGGGTTAATTTCAGGTTCGGCGTCGTGGCACCGTTCGGTGCTTGTTGTGGATACGATAGAGGTAATGTACTCATGATGAAATCTCCTTTGTGCTACAGAACGAACGAGTTGTAACTGACCGTCAATCGCAGCGTGCCGTTCCCTAGTGTTGGTCCGCTACCTCCACCGCCGTAAGTCAAGTACACTCCTTGTCCATTAACTGTGGAGGAGACGATTGTGTCAACGGACGTGCTATTGATGAGGCCCGCCACCATGCTTACCGGCTGGTCAATGAAACCCTTGGCAAGAAGGGGGGCAAAAGGGTTATCCAGAGGAAAGGTGTAACTAGGACCTATCTGAATGGCCAAGTTGTCATTGGCCACTATTCCAACGTTGTATGGTATTGACCCGGCGACGTACTCTATGGTTGCCGAAATCATATCCAAGAAAGTGCCTGGGATTCCTGGCACCAACAGCACAGGGGTGTTGAACAAGGCCAGCAACTGTGCAGACGAGATATTGATTTCGGTCGTCTTAACGAGAGCAAGTGCAGGAAGTTGGTTAATGAAGACTGCGTTTTGGTTCAGAATAGCAATTGCGTCGTCAATGACGTTTGCATTGTTGGCCTCCGCAGTCGTCAACGTACCAAGTTGGAGCCCCAAATTAGGGGTCGTAGCCCCATTGGGTGCTTGCTGCGGGTAAGATAGAGGTGGTGTTGCCATGGATGTGTCTCCTGTGTGCCGAGCATTGCCCAGCGGGATGTTGTGTGTTACTTAGTTTCCGCTGAGTTGGCTGCTTGCGGTTGCCTTGCGGCACTGCACGGGGGAAACGGCTAGGGTTACCCCTGATTTCTGGCCAACTAAGCCAGGAGTTTCCACTAACAAATTCACAGTGGCTCCTGCTCCTTCGCCCACGATAGAGACGACCGTACAGCGGACGTTGACAACATCGTTAACATTGAACCTCGCGCTGGTGATGTCCTGCACTGAACTGGGTTGCACAATTGGGCTGCTCATAATGATTGCTCCTTGGGTGCCGCTTAGTGATGCGGCGGTTGTGTATGTTGAATGTTAAACGGGAAGCGGAGAAGGCCCCATGGCAGGGGTGCGACCGCTCCCGCTAAGGCATCGCTGTGAGACGATGCAAACTTGGACTAGACCAACTCAGGGGCTTCCCAGTTGTCCTCTTCGGATGAGGCCGACTGTTGGTCTTTGTGTTCCCTGCGCTTGACATCCGTGCGCGAAGTTTCTCCACCTTCCTCAAATTCCTCGGCGGCCTTCCGAGCCTCAGCACCCGTGTCGTAATCATGGTCACTGGTGTGGCCGTCAACGTGGCTGGCTGTGATGCTGTGTTTTCCGTGCTGGAAATCGTGGGTCAGCACGACCTTGTGCACTTCTCCGTGGTCCTTGTCATCCCCTGCTTCCTGCGGCGTACTCTCTACGTGGGGCTGAGGACCTGCTCGGTAACTATCGAAGCGCTCCTTAGGAACCCAAACCGTTTCATTATGCTTGCCTTTTGAGAACATGTTACTTTCCTTCCTGGTTGTCGCTCATGAACTTCTGCGCAGCCTCGGAGCGCGGGGTGTAGTGAAAATCACCGTCTGCGTCAATGTTGGCGACCAACTCGGTCGTACGGAGAAATCCGAGTAACTTATCGTAGAAAGCCAGTTTTTCCCTGACTTCTGTTGCGGCCAGAATGGACACAATGTCTATGTCATAGCCCCCAACAATGCTCTGGCCGTGCTTTTCAATCTCTTCTCTGATTACTGCTTTGCGTTCTGCTGTCATTGTTGCCCTTTCATTGCCTTGAACTCTGCTCGAAGTTCCGCCATCTCGGCACGTAGAGAGTCCATGTCGTCAACTAGTGAAGCGTTCTTGGCCGCCAATTCCTTGATGGCGTTCACGGCTACGGCCAGGACAGCCTGGTAGTGGAAGTCAAGCATGCCCGAATCATCGTCCAACTTAGGACTTGCCTCGGGAATAGTCTCGGCCACTTGCTGTGCGCTGAACCCTGACCACGGATAGGTTGTATGGTCGTCCTTCCATCGGTAAGTGATTGGCTTGACGTTCTGGAGTTCTGCTAGACCCTTAGTGAACGGTACGATGTCTTTCTTGAGCCTCTCGTCCGACGTTGCGAACACCGTCACCAAACCAAACTCTGTGGTCAATGACGTTGCCGCCGCAGCAGCATGCGTGACACCTGCTGTGCCGTTGGCTGAGTAGCCAGCGACCACGTTGAGTACTCCTGCCGAAGACATGGTGGCTGTTGCTGTCCCCGCTCCGTTACAGAAGTCAACTCCGCCTGTGCCCGAATCGTAATTTAGGTACACAGGGTTGGCACCGCCAGAGTTTAAGACTAAGCCGCCCGACACTGCTGTTGAACGTATGCTAGGAGAAACGGAGGCTGGGCTTGCGCTCGTGATGAACGCTATGGAGCCAATCATGCTTTGCGCATTGCTCTCTACGTTTATCACTCCAGAGCAGGCTATGGTCCCAATACCACCGTCCAAACCTCCACCAGTAGTAGGCCCGACTAGCAGGCCGCCAGTTGGTCCGAACGTTGCCATGACTGTGCTTGGTCCAGCCAGCGGACTGCCGCCCGCAGCGTTGGACTGTACGAAGCCCATATCGCCAAGGGCGCGTTCTCCCGTGCCTATCGCCCAGTTTCTCCAGGACCCAGTGCCTGCGGTCGCAAGGACGAGGTTCGCCCCGCCCCCGAGCTGGTTGTAAATCCAGACGTACTCCTGGAAGTACGGAGTGGTCGCCTCTATGGTGGCGGAGATGTCCCCAGCGGTTCCATTGCCGAACGCGAAGGTCCCCGCAGCAAGCCTGGAAATACCCGTGTCACTGTTGAACCCGAGCACAGTACCGCTGGCCAGGTTCAGGTTGTGTGCTGTGATGACCTGATTGCCTGAAGGCGACAACAGGACTGCCCCAGGAATCTGCGCGTTAGTGGCGGTGCCACTTAGGTTAGAGAACGCCAAGGCTGAACCATTGACTTGGAAGCCTGTCGTTGCATCGAATATTGGTGCTTGAACTGCGGCGGCACCACTAGACCCCGAGTGAAGGAAGACCAGAGTGCTAGAGCCGTTTGCTCCTGCACTCAAATCCTGTTGAATCTCCCATGTATCCTGTGCGGACGCGGAGCCAGTCCAGTATTGCGCAGTAAAGAATAGCTGAGGACTGTCGTTGGTAGAGCCAACCGTAGCAGCCGTAGTGTTGCTCAGGTTCAGGCTTGTAGGAGCCGCAGGCGGGCCTACGATGCTCACCGCTCCCGTAAGTGTAGAGGCAGCAGCTAGAACAACTGCGCCCGTACCAGTTACGCCGTTAGACAGGTTAGCTGCGGACGGCTGGGCCGCCGAGAACACCCCGCTAGTAGCGTTGTAGCCAGTCAGGAATTCATTGGCGACTGGCGAAAAGGTCTGAGGAAGAACACCCAAGGTTGTCCATACCGTGCCTGTGCCAGTGGACTCCAGCACCTGCCCAGTTGTACCCACGGAGTTTGTTCCGTCTGCCAAGGTGCCCGTAATGTGTTCGTTAACCACCGAAAGTAAACCAGTGATGAAGGGCGAACCCGAGAGCACGATTGTGCCTGCGCCCGTCACACCGTTGGTCAGGTTGATGGCTGCCAGGGATACCACAGCAGCGGCCCCAATCCCAAGTTATCAAGAAGGCACCGAGGACACTGGGGACCAACCGCAACTGGCAATCGTGGACCCGCACGAACAGATTGTCCCTGCGGACAAGAACCCGAATAACCCGAACAACGACTTGATCGCGGATAAACGGCCTGCCCCTACGCCACTCGGGCAAGTCGGTGCGAATGCTCCACAGGCCGCTCCGCAACCTAAGCCCGCTGCCCAGCCCGCCGCCCAGCCCGCCATGGATGATACCGAGGCTGCTAGGCATCAAGAGAACATTGACCAGTCGGCCCAGATTGCCGCTGCCAAGGGTGACTTAACGTCACTCGGCAAGGCTGCACTGGCGCACAAAACTCTGGCCCAGACCTACGGAGGGCTTGGCCACGTCTCAGCCGACAACACGCCAACCCTTGCCGCACCAGACGCCCTAAGTGTGTCTCCGCAAGGCTCAGCGATGCCAAGTATTGCTACGCCTGCCGCACAGGCGACGTACGGTGGCCCTGGCAAAGCAGTGGCACCCGGTCAACTCATCCCCGCTGCCGATCAACTGCACGACGAGCGCCTCATCAGTGAGCAGCGTCCCGCTGGGGATGTACGCCAAGCATACCTTGACCAACAGTTCAAACTAGACCGCGCCATTGACGCCGCAAAGGCATCGGGCGACCAGTTGGCTGTAGACAAACTGACTTTGCAAAAGAACCAGATGACTGCTCCGTGGGGTTCCAAGGCATCGGCGCACCCAGGTACGTTCGGCAAGATTATGCACGGCTTGGCAACAGCCGGTAACGACGCATTAGCCGTAGCAGCCCCTGGGACCGCTTCGTTAATCCCAGGCACTGCACTGAACAAGCAGGCACAGATTAACCAAGGCTTTGGACGCATCAAAGCCGATGAAGGCAACCTCTTAACCGAAGCAGATATTCGGCAGAAGGATGCGGCCACCAAGGCAGCAGGTGTCAAAGCCACCGACTTCCAGTTTGAGAAGGATGACAACGGGCAGATGTGGCGTCTGGACAGAACTGGTGTCAATCCTCCGCAGTTGGTCACGTTTGGTCCGCAGGGTCAGGCAGTGTTGGCACCGGCTCCTCCGGGTGCTACGCCGCCCACAATCGGCAACGCCCCAGTTGCACAGCAAGCAGCCCAGCCTACCTTTGGCAACAAGAACACACCTGAGAACGCCAAGGTGGACCCTGCAATCGTTAAGGATTTGCCTAACCAGTTGACCACATCCTATGTGGGTTCGGGCGCACTGACACCTGCGCAGGTCAAGCAACTCGTGACTGACGTAGGGGCCGCTCCAACACAGAAGATGCTGAACGACATGGGAGACCGTGCTTTGGCAATGTCCAACTCTAACCGTGAGGACGCTGAGCGCGTCACCAATGCTCAGAACACCAGGGATGACCGTAAGACTGCCCTGACCAACACTGAGCAGCATCAGGCCGAACTAGAGAATGACAAGGCGTACACCTTTGCGACCAAGCAACTGGACGCCATGCGTACGCCAGTTGTCGCCAACCTGACCAAGTTGGACCAAGCAGAAACTAACCTTCACATGCAGACTGCGTCCGCTGATGCACTGGTTGCTCCAGCGTTACTGTCCGTCATGGTCGGTGGTGCTGGGTCCGGTCTTCGTATGAACGAGGCGGAAATCAGCAGGATTGTGAAGGGCCGTTCCACTATCGAGGACATAAAGGGCCTCGGGAACAAATTGGCAAACGGTAAGGCCATCACAGCGGACCAGCGTCAGCAGATTGATGCGATCCTGACCGTGGCACACGCCAAGGCCGCCACTAGAATAGAACTACTGGACAAGGCCGAACAGGACCTTCAACTTCATCAGGGTAACCCTAGCCAGATGCGTGCGGATACCGTTCAGTTGAAGAAAACTATTGGCGCACTGGATTCTGGAAAGTACTACCAGGAAAAAGACTTGGCAAGCCTAGTGGCTAAGCATCCAGACAGGTACCCGAATGTGGAAGCGGCCCGTGCTGCACTCGCAAAAGAAGGTGCCGTACCCCTAACTGAGCAGTACTAACGTCAGACCTGCAATATGCAAGGCGGCTTTCACTGGCCGCCTTGTCTTACCTCGTACCAACCCAGGCATGAACAGCCACAACTTTAGGAGTAACCATGAGTGCATTAGACGATTTGAATTCTGTGAAACAGGACCCTGGTACATCCCAGGCTGCTGCTACGGCTCCTGCACCTTCAGGCTCCAGCAGTGGGTCTGCGTTGGATGATCTGCACAGCATGCAAGCCAACCCTGGAGGAGACACCGCTCCCTCTGCCAAGCAACCTGGGTGGGTTGATACCGCCAACAAGTATTACAACGACATCATTCCTGGGGAGAGTATGTCTGGTCGAGTCGGTAAGGCTCTGGGTCGCACGGCCATGATGGCCCCTAACATGGCTGTGGGAGCCTATCATGCGTTCACCGATGCGCCCACCGCCGAAGAAAACAAACTGGCCATAAACTCCCCCACAACTGGCAGGGAAACCTTGATAGGTCGTACCGCACTCGCTGGGAAGCGTATGCTGTTGGACCCCTCGGTGGCTGCAGGTCAGCACGTAGATGACATGGCTCGTGCTCAAGAAGCCCGAGCAGCGGCCACAGGTGTTCCTATTGCCCATCCCACCAGAGCCAAGATTGCAGAGGGCCTGGGCAAAGTAGAAGCCTCGATTCCTATGGTTGGTCCGTGGGCACTGAGTGAAGGCGAACGTGCCGGTAAGGGCGACATTGCAGGAGCCATGACAGATGTGGCAGCGATGGGCGCACTTCCTGAGGTGGCTAAGGAAGCCATGCCAGGAGGCGAACTGTCTACGCAGCCCGAAGGCGCACCAGCATTCCCCGTAGCGTCCAAACTGATTCCGTCTGCAGAGACGGCGGGTAAGGTTGCCGCTGCCCCTATACGAGGGCTAGGCAAGGTTTATAACGCCGCTGTAGACAACCCAACTCTAGCGGGTGCCGCAGGTGGTGCCCTTATTGGAGGGCCGTTTGGTGGCATCGTGGGTGGACTTGAGGGAGCCGTTGGTGGAGGCATACTAGGAAGAGGATTGAAGTTACTTCCTCGTGCCTCTGATTCAATTACAGAACTGGGCATACCCGAGCATGAGGTAGCGGTCAATCACCTCACGGACACATTCAAAGCAGCGCAGAAGGATCATGCTCTGGCCGCACGTGCCAAGGCCGACTACGCAGCCTCTGAACGAGAAGGTGTGCAGATTCCAGACAGCGTACAGAAGAAGTTCGACACCACCAAGGCGAAGATGGACGAGGCCGAGTACCACTTGGACGCTGCCAAGCAACACTCCGCCGCTATCAAGGCTGGGTTCGGGAGCGTGGACGATCAACTTCAGCACAACGTCACCCAGGAGAACTACAAGGCGGCTGACGCGGCAAGCAACGGTGCCAAAGCCGCACCCGATGCGCTCATAAATGTGCCGAAGGCACCGCAAGGTCCTCTCGGTAGTGTCCAAGCATCCACTGAGGGACCTACGTGGAGAGTCGGTGAGCAGCCCGCTGCTGCAGAGAGATCAGTAGCCGCCCCGCCCGCTGCCGAGGTTCCTGTTGCGCCAAAAGCACAGCCCACTGCCGAAGGTGTATCTCCAGTAGCACCTAAGACCACCTCGGCAATGGAAGACCTGATCGCACCAGCACCCAAAGCAGCCGTACCCCCTACGGGCACTGAGCCTGGATTAGTAGGTGCCGAGTACAAGGAAGCAGGCGGCCCTGGACCTGAGGAGTTACATCCCGTGGTCAAGGAGCAGGTTGCGCTTCTGCGCAATGCGAAACTCAAGGCCCTGGGCAAGGCGTATGGCCTGAACCCCGAGGAGTATGACTTCTCCGACAGGCAACGACTGACCACAAGTGGTTCCAAGCACGCCGTTCAACGTGAGCGGTTCGTAGATGACCTGATGAAGGCCATGCCCGATGAGGAAATCCAAAGTATCGGACGCCAAGCGGGCGACCTAGAGCACAACGCCGATATGGCTGGCAAGCACAAGGCTGAGCGTGCCGAGTCATTGTTCCCTAAGTTACGCAAGGGGACTCCCGTGGATGAATTCGGGAACCCGACTGTTTCCGGTGGAAGCCAAGGTGCCACTGAGGAATCCGTGGGAGAGGGCCTAGGCAACTCTGGGAACTCTCCGCCACCGCTGGGCCGCATCCGTGCGGAAGTCCCTGACCTAACTGCAGCACAAAGAGCCGATGCGGCCAACCGTGGCATGAGCCCCCGGCAGTACCTCAGTGAAATGAGGCAAGTCCGAGAAGGCAAGTTCCAAGCACCTTTTGAGGACGTGGAGAACGAGGGTGTTCCTCCCACGAGGGAAGAGATACGTGCCGAGAACGCACGAAGGGGCCTTAATGAACGTGGCGGCAAGCCCCAGCCTCTAGACCTTATCCCCGATGCACCCAAAGGATCACGCTACGGAAGTCCTTCGCAGGTGATGCCGAAGTTAGCCCCTGCAGATTTTCACCCCACAACCATAGCGCATGAACCGTACCCTGCTGGGTCTAGCAGGTTAGGAAGCACTTTAACTGGAGGTAAAGACAGCCCTACGGGGGTGCCTGCTTCGGAGACTTACCGAAACGCCCCTAGACTGTACGGCGGCCCAGGGCAGGAGGCTTTGCCGAATCCAGAAAGAAACATGGACCTTATCCCAGAGAGGCCCGGTAAGATTCCTTCTGTCGGGTCTATATCTGAGAAGGGACGCAGACCAGCCACTGCGGGTCAACTAGAGCCGTTGGGCGCTGCGGACCAAGCCGTGCTGAAATACGCTCAGACTCGTCCAGCACTTGGTAGAATTGAGCGCACCCCTGGTGTGCTGAGTGATGCTCAATCCGATCAACTCATCCCTAACAAACGTGAAGGGGGACCTGCGCTCACCTACGACACCAAGACCGGAGCATGGTCCAAACGTGCCGAGGGCTTCCCTAAGGTAGACACCTCTGCCATCTCGGACGAACACCCAGTAGAACATGAATACGGGCAGACGTACGGAAGAGGCACTGGTGAAGCCAGGGATGCTGCGGCCAAGACTAAGTACGAGAAGGGTGCTCGTGCAAGCAAGGCTGCAGACAAGGAACAGCAGGGGGACTTTGTCAGTCGTATGGAGGAAATCAATAATAAAGGCACAGCGATGAAATACGAGAAGCCGTCTGCAGAAAGCAACCTCAACCAGACAGAACAGCAAGACCTTAAGGCTTTGAATGACTCTACGCCCATGGATGAAAGGCTCTCGTCCTCGGCGCATGAGTTGGCCCATCACATGTATGCTAATGAATTAGGTTTGGATTCAAGAGGCATCACACTAGAAAGAAAACTTGGCAAGAAATGGGAGGGGTATAGAGGGGAGACACATGTCCTTGATGACCTTAGGGAGGACCTTAGGGATAAAAATGATTTAGGATTTCCCACAACAAGGGAGGACAGCGAGAAGGTGATCCATGCGGCGTTGGCGGATGGGTTTGGTGAAGAAGCCGCGCGAGGTACACCAAAGGAAAAGTGGGGGGATAAAAGTGACAAGGATTACGCTATGTGGCTTTTACGTAGGCCCTCTGAAAACGGCCAACCAATGTATGCAACTGATGCGGATGCGGAGGACTTCATGAACAAGAGCAGAGAACAAGCCAAGCAGTACTTCTCTAGACCCGAGGTAATTGAGCAACTCAAGAGGGCCTATACACCATTGGCCGAGAACCACTGGAATAAGGGTAAAGTTACCCCTGAACAGATTGACAGATACTTAAAGGAGGGAAAATGACACACAATGATGAAAGCGTTCCAGAATCAGTCAGAACCCATCCGTGGTACAAGGGAACTAAAAGCCTTATGGACGCCCTAGATAAAAAGTATGGTAGAGATAATGTTGTGCGCTACTTTGATAATCGTCTAAGGGGTGTCCCGCAAAAGGAAGCAGCGGAGGATGCCGACAAAGCGTTCCCACGTCCTAAGCCTGCCGCAGCTCATGCCAAGGCTGGTACCGCACTGCCTTTGGATGACACAGGGATAAGGCAGGGAACGTGCCGAGTACAACCTCGGCCTTCGCCTAGCATGCGATAAACTGTATCCGTGCGGGGATGGCGGAATTGGCAGACGCGCTGGCCTTAGGAGCCAGTGGCCGCAAGGCCGTGCAGGTTCAAGTCCTGTTCTCCGCACCAGCCTTGGCATTGTTCAGCCCATCGAGCAACCTGATAGCGGACTCCCTGCCCTCACGGTCACTGTGGACGTATCGCTGACTGATGACAATGCTGCTATGCCCAGCGAGTCGCTGAATAGTGAAAGCATCAGCCCCAGCATTCCCCAAGCGTGTGCAAAACGTGTGCCGAGTCGAGTGCAGGACGCACTGTGGGTTGAGGTTCAGCACACGCCGAAGTTCACGGAACTCTTCACTAGGGTAATGCCGAGTCAACGCCTTGCGTCTACCCTTAGCGGAGAAGGCCCAGTCCGAGTGGGACTGTTCCATGGCAGACGTGACCGCAGCAAAAGCCCGTTCAGTCAACGGAATCTCTCGGCGTGCGTACTTGCTCTTGCCTTTAGTGATCCGAATTGCCCCAGGCTTTGGCAGCAGGGTTACATCCTTCTTTTGAAGATTGCAAGCCTCGGAGATGCGGAGACCCGTGTCAACCAAGAACGGCAGGAGGTACTGCATGACGCTTAGGGGATGCTTGGCTTTGAGGTACTGCACCATGAGGGTGAGCGTAGAGTCTTCGATGACGTACTCCCGCTGGTTCTCTCCTGGAAGCATTTTGATGCGCGGTACATCACGGATTAACTTCCACTCCTGGGCTATGTGCAGAACACGGCGCAGTGTCCTGAGCGAATGGTTGACCGTCACAACGGATACGCCTTCGCCTAGTCTATGCTGGACGAACTGCTCCACCAGAGAGGCGTCAATCTTGTGCAGGCGAGATGTTGCGAGGGGAATGAAGCGGTTGAGGACCTTCAAGTTTTCTTTGTAAAATCCGTACGTACGAGGTGCGACACTGGACTTGAGGTGTGGCAGCAGTCGTTCCTCGAACTTGTGGAGAACGGGTGCCCTAGCTGCATCCAGGATACCGAATTCCCCTCGGACCAGGGAGGAACGGAAGGCAGATTCGAGTTTGACGGCCTCGGACTCAATGCGTGTCCGCAGGGACTTCTGGTAAAGTCGGCTATCGAACATCAGGCGGGTGTGCCACACCTTGCCACGTTTTACGAGCATGGTTGGAGTATATGCGTAGGTGTATGCAGCGGTCAAGGACCAATTCTAATATGTGTGAAAACGCCAATGTTTATGCGTGTTTTAGCATGACATGCGAAGTCTTACTACAGACTTAGGATCTGGCGGGGAAACCCATGGGGGTTCGAGTCCCCCCTTTCGCACCAGTTTTTCGTAAGGCGCCGGGTTGGACCCGATCGAGATCCTCCGACGCGAAATGCCGCGAAGCGAGGCGGCCCAGAGCATGTCCGAAGGCCCGGATACCAAAGCCCGATTCACCCGTTCGACCGCGCTCGCCGCGTTTGTCTTCGTTGTGTTGTTTGGAATGCTGCTGTGGGGGATGAATCTGATCGGCTGCAACGGCAGTACCCCGTCTCAAGCCACCGTACCCACTCCGACTCCCACTCCCACCCCCACGCCTACCCCCACGCCACCCTCGACCTCAGGCGTAAATGTCCTTACCTATCACAACGATATCGCACGGACGGGACAAGATCTGAGCGAAACCATCCTGACCCCGGGCACCGTGAACGCCACCAGTTTCGGCAAGCTTTTCGTCGTCTCGGTGGACGGCAAAGTGGACGCCGAGCCCCTCTATCTTTCGAGCTTGGCGGTTGCCACGCAAGGCAAACACAACGTTCTGTACATCGCCACCGAGCACGGGAGCGTGTATGCCGTCGATGCCGACACCGGTTCGCCGCTGTGGCAGGTCTCGACTCTGGCCAGCGGCGAAACCACCAGCGACAATCGCGGCTGCGATCAGGTGATTCCAGAGATCGGCGTCACCGCGACCCCGGTCATCGACCCCGGCGCCGGGCCGCATGGCACGATCTATGTCGTCGCGATGTCGAAGGATGCGCTCGGAACCTACCATCAACGCCTGCACGCACTCGACGTCACGACGGGCGCGGAACAGTTCGGGGGTCCCAAAGAGATTCAGGCTTCTTATTCCGGAAGCGGCGACAATAGTTCGGCAGGAAGCGTAGTTTTCGATCCCGCGCAATACGAGGAACGCGCCGGCTTGCTCCTGCTGAACGGCGTCGTTTACACCACCTGGACTTCCCACTGCGACATTCGGCCCTACACCGGCTGGATTATCTCCTACGACCAAACCACCCTGGCCCAAGTCAGCGTGCTCAATACCACTCCCAACGGCAACTCAGGCGCATTCTGGATGAGCGGCGCCGGGCCCGCCGCTGACGCCAATGCCAACATCTATGTGCTTGAGGCCAACGGGACCTTCGATACCACGCTCAACGCCAACGGGTTTCCCGGCCAGGGCGACTTTGGGAATGCTTTTCTGAAGCTTTCGACCCTCAACCGGCAACTAGCCGTCGCCGACTATTTTGAGATGTCCAATAACGCGGCGGAAAACTCCGCCGACGAGGATCTCGGCTCGGGCGGCGCGCTCGTTCTGCCGGATCTAACGGATAGTTCTGGAAATACCAGGCATCTCGCGGTCGGCGCAGGCAAGGACGGGAAAATCTACGTTGTCGACCGCGACAACTTGGGAAAGTTCAATCCCGCCTCGAACAACGTCTACCAGCAGGTTTCAGGAGCCTTATCCAGCTCCGTATTCTCCATGCCGGCTTACTTCAACCAAACCGTCTATTACGGTGACGAAGGCGACAATCTCAAGGCTTTTCCCATCACGAACGCGCGGCTCGCGACCTCGGCAGCTTCCGAAACTGCCGAAAGCTTCATCTATCCGGGCTGCACTCCGAGCATCTCGGCCAATGGCGCGAGCAGCGGCATCGTGTGGGCCACGGAAAATACCAACCCTGCCGTCCTGCACGCCTACGACGCCACCAACCTATCCACCGAGCTCTACAACAGCAATCAAGCATCCGGCAACCGGGACCAGTTCGGCACCGGCAACAAATTCATCACCCCCATGATCGCGAACGGCAAAGTCTACGTCGGCACCACCAATAGCGTCGCCGTCTTCGGCCTGCTGCACTAGCGGCACGAACCTCGCCCGATGGTCGAACGCGATTCTGGCAGGAGTTTTCTTAAGACCTGCGTGCTTTGGGACCAGCTTCGAGAGGGGACGGCTTTGGGCGCTCAGGCCCGGCGCCGGTCGCCGACTACCAGTGCCACCGACAAAATGGCAATTGCCGAAATTGCCGCCAAGGAAGACAGGCACAGAATGCACCAGGTCGCCAGCACAAACTTCTCGATGTAAGTCAGATACAGCGCGAACCCCAACCCTGCCACAGAGCCGGTCAGCAACGTCACCGGAGTCTCGGCCTTGGTGCGATAGACGGTCGCGAGGCCCAACAGCCCCAGGTAGCCGAGAATTCCGATGAGCGCCACCGGAATCCCCATCACCGACGAATAAATGCTGCGGTTGACGATGTCGCAGTTAAAACTCGCGCCCAAATCGCAGTAGGAAGTCTGCGCCCGTCCGTAGTGATGGACCAACGACACGGAAGAGACTGCCAGCCCGGCCACGGCCGCGAGCGCAATTCCCAGCAGAATCCATCGAGCCCGGGGCGTCATGGCAGGCCGCACCCGGTTTTTTCGCTCAGCGCCTGCAGCTGCATGACCTCCTCCCGCCGTTCCCCGCCCTGAAACTCCCAGGTGGGAAAGCGCTTGATTCCGGCTTCGAGACAGGTCTCGTTCTCCTTTCGCGACCCCGGAATGCCGCACTCGACGTAGGGTACGAACTGGAACGAGGATGCAAATAGTGCCTTCTGATCCGCGCAATGCGGACACCAGAAAGCCCCATACATCTTGGTTTGCTTGGCCGCCAGGCACTGGGCAAACGCGTTGAGGCGACTGCCGCGCCGACGTCGCCCGAGAGAGTAGGCGCCGGCAAATGCCGCCGCGATCAGCAGGAGAATCCCGAGGTTGCGGAGGGCTTCGCTCTTCGCCTCCCCGCCTTGCCTCGGCCGTCGCTGTGCCCGCTCGCCTGCCATACGATATTCCTACGCCACCACGTTCAGAACCGACGGTAGGACATCCAAGGTCTGGCAATCGAGGGTCAGCACCTCGCCATCCACCATCACATCCACCGGCCCCTCGAGATGAAAATCAATCCGCTTCGCCGCCCGCCGCTCCGCCAGAGGATGGCGAATGTGGGTGCCGTCATAGAGTGTCGGCAGATTGCGCACCAGTCCCACTCGCCCGATCGGCCCCCAGCGGACAAACTCAATCAGTCCATCGTTGATCTCGGCCTGGGGCGCGATCATCATCGTGCCCCCGGTAAACTTGCTGTTGTTAAAGGTGAGAAACAGACAGCGTCGGCGGTCGATCTTCTCTTCACCGTCCACCTGCAGCGGAAACGGCCGGCGCCGGAAGCGCGCCAAAGTGATGAAGATGGACGATTGGTAGCCGAGTTCTCCCCAGCGGCTGAAGCGGCGCGCCCGCAGCGTCGCCACATCCGCCGCAAACCCCATACTCAGCAAATTGATGTAGTAGATGACACCGTCCCTATGAACCAGGCGCAGCACATCGCAAGGTAGGGTGCGTCCCGCCACCAGCGCTTCCATCGCGTAGGCTACGCCGCGGTCGGTGAATTCCCGCAGGAACGAATTCCCCGTACCCAAGGGAAGAAATGCCAGGGTGGGCGTCTCGCCGCCTTCCGCTTGCGGAAAAAGACCATTCACGATCTCGTAGGAGGTGCCGTCGCCGCCGACCGCGATGAACTTCCGGTAGCCGCGACGGTAGGCGGTCCGCGCCAGTTCCGTGCCCTCGCCTGGAGCCCTGGTCTCGGCGACCTCGAGCTCGATCCCAGCCGCGCGCAACCGCTCCAGCGCAGGCCCCACCAGCTTGCGGCAGCGTCCACCCCCGGCCGCAGGATTGACCACTGCGAGATAGGCCTGCTTCACAGCGCAACCACGGCCGCGCGGCTGGAGCTCTTGCTGATTTCTCCCGCCAGCGCCGCGCGCTTGATTTTCATGGATGCGGTCCGCGGAAAATCCCCGCCCCACAGCAGATATCCGCCCACGCGCTTGAAGTCGGGTAGGCGCCGGTTCGCCTCGCTCATCTGACCCTGCAACGCCTCCGTCAATTCCTGGTTCGGCTCCAGCCGCACCACGAGCAGCAACAGCTCCTGCCCCAGGATTTTCGCCGGCCACAGATAATTCGCGGCAAAAATGCAGTACTCCTTGACCGGCAGGGTGTCGAAGACGTTCTCGATGTCTTCCGGATAAATGTTTTTTCCGCCTTCGGTCACGATCATGTTCTTCTTGCGCCCAAACAACTGCAGATGTCCGTCGTCGTCGAATTTTCCCAGGTCGCCGGTCAGCAGCCAGCCATCCACAATCGTCTCCGCCGTCAGCTCGGGATCATCCAGATAGCGCGCCATGACCGTCTTGCTGCGCACCGCCACTTCCCCAATTCCGTCGGCATCCGGATTCAGAATGCGCAACTCCACGCCGGGCAAGGGCTTCCCCACCGTGTCCGCGCGAAACGGCTTCAGGTCATTGAGCGTGAGCACCGTGCATGCCTCGGTCAGCCCATAGCCATTGGCCACCGGGATTCCCAGATCGTAGAAGAACTGCAAGGTGGAAGGATCGACAAAGGCGCCGCCGGTGAACATCGCCTCCAAGTCTCCGCCAAAGGCGTGATGGACCTGCCCGAGCAGCCTGCGGCTCAACTTCACGTTGGGCTGCCGGTGGGTCAGCGCACGGTTGACTCCCACGGCGCGATCCAGCAAGAAGCGCTTGGCCGAGGGGAGTTCCTGGAACTTCGCCTTCAGCCCCCGCTCCAGGTTCTTGAGCACCATGGGAACCAGGCTCACGTAGGTAATCTTGTGGCGGACAAAAGCGTCGCGCACGAATTCCGGCCGCAGCGTCCGCAGATGCACCACGCAAGCCCCGCAGACAAACGGCCCAATGAATCCCACCATGAAGTCAATCGCGTGGTTGGTCGGCAGAATGCTCAGATACCGCACGCCCGGGCCAAACCGATACCACGCGGTCAGTGACTTGCACTGCTCCAGATAATTCTCGTGGGTGAGCACGCACCCTTTGGGACGACCGCCCGTTCCCGAGGAATAGACAATGCAGGCGACATCTTCGCGCTGGCGCGGAACCAAGACGGGATCGCCTTTGCGCCGAAAATCCTCCCAGCGCAGGGCGCCGCCCAGATCCGCTCCCGGCGGTGCCTCGGTGACGAGCACGCTGCGGACCTTGCGATTCCTGGACTCAGGCAACTCGAGGATCGCCCGCCACAGGTAATACTCGATGATCAGAAACTTCGCCTGAGAATGCGCCAACAGTTGCAGGTGTTCGGCTGCGGTCAGCTTGAAATCGAGCGGCACCAAGACGCCGCCGCGATAAAACACCGCATACGCCGAAATCAACCATTTCGACTGATTGGTCATGATCAGCGCGGCCCGATCCCCGGGACGGAATTCGGCATCCTCCAGTGCGCGCGCGAGCGGCAGCGCCATTTCCTTGAAGTCGGAGTAGGTGAGCCGTGTCTTTTCCTTTTCGCGGTCCGCCTCGATCAGGCAGACTTCCGCCGGCCAGCGGTCCAGTGCTTCTTGCAGGGCTGCACCCAGGCAGCTGTGTTGGTCGAGATTCAACATGGGGAGATTTGGCGTTCGGTGATTGTGGATTGTCGAGTTCTAATTTGCCGATGGCGACTTTGATTCTCTTTGTCGGATTGCCGCTCGAGCCATCCGCCCTCAAATATCCACCCTTTCACAGCCTGGCCTGAATTCGGGCCGCCAGAGTGCGGAAGTCGGAAACCCCTTGCAATTCATAATCCGGCAGCTCGACATGGAAATGATGCTCCAACCGGGTCAGCAGGTCGAGTGTCTGCAAGCTGTCGATCCCGAGCGTCTTGAAAAAGTCGGCGTCCGGCTGCAGCTTCTCCCGCGGAACTTTGAAGTGCGTGGCGGCCAGGGCCAGGATCTCATCCAGGGTCTGGTCAGTTGTTCGCATCGACTTTCAGCCTCCATCCTGAGCGCAGCCCGGAACCGCAGCACTCCTCGGCCAGGTTTCACGGCAAATACGGCAGCGCATCCGAGCTTTCCACGAACTTCTTCAAGCCCGCCGCCACCGCCGGCTGCGCGAACAGCTCGCAGAAAATATCGATCTCCCGCTTCAACTCCTCGGACGGTATCGGCTTGATGAACTGCTTGGCGGCGATTGCGGTGCGCCGGTCAAACTTCCCCAGCTGAGCCGCGGTAGAGCGCGCCACTCGAAGCGCTTCGCCCTCGCCCACAACCTGGCTCACCAGCCCAATCTGCTGCGCCTTGGTGGCATTGAAGCTGCGGCCCGTCAGCAGCAAATCCCGCACCACGGCATTGCCTAAATCCCGCTTCAGTCGAGGAATTCCGCCGAAACCGGGGATCAAGCCCAACCGCAACTCGGGAAAACAAAACCTCGCCATACGATCCGCGATGATCAGGTCCGCGACCAAGGCCAGCTCGAATCCCCCGCCAAAGGTCACTCCGTGCACGGCCGCAATCGTCGTCAAGGGTGCCGCGTCAAGCGTGTTCAGCACCGCGTGCATGCGCTCGAGAAAATCCCGCACCCCCCGCACCGCCCGAGCCTTCTCGAGCGTCTCGGCCCTGCCGTACAACTCCCGCAGGTCAGCGCCCGCCGAGAACCCCGCCCCTAGCATGCTGTAGAGAATCAGGGCGTGGGCATCGGAGCCCAGATCTTCGAGCGCGCCCACGAATCCCTCGAGCTCCTCGAGCGTAAGCGACCCAATCTCATTCAAGGGCAGGCGATGAAGTCCGAGCTCGATGACTCCGTCCTTCAGTTCCCAGGAGAGCGTACGTCCCTTGAAATTCCTCATGACGCCTGCTTCACCCGGTAGATCTCATCGATCGCCGTCTTCAATTCCGCCGCGATCGCGTCCCTCTTCAGCTTCCCGTTGGCCGTCAGCAGTCCATTTTCGATCGAGAACGGCTCCCGGTGAACGTAGAACGCGCGCACTTGCTTGTAATGCGGCAGCTCCGGATTCACCTGATCGAGCGCCGCCTGCACCGCAGCGCTGCGCATCTTGCCGGTCACAATCGCCGCTAGGTAGCCCCGCCCGTTTCCGACCAGCACCACATGCTGCGCATCCGGCAAATGCCGCAGCACGGCTTCTTCGATCGGCTCGGGCGCAATGTTGTGCCCCGACCCGAGAATAATCAGATTCTTGAGCCGCCCGACAATCCGCCAGTTTCCGGTCGCATCCACTTCCCCCTGGTCCCCGGTGTGAAACCATCCATCGCGCAGGACCCTGGCGGTTTCTTCCGGCCGGTTCCAATACCCGGAGAAAATATTCGGCCCGCGCACCAGAATTTCATCATTCTCGCCGCGTTTCATCTCGACCCCGGAGACCGCAGGGCCCACCCGTCCGGGCACGGCATGCTGCGGATCATCGAGCGTGCAAATGCCGGTCGTCTCGGTCAGGCCATACCCCTGCAGCACCGGAATGCCCAACATCATAAAGTACAGCTGGGTCTCCACGCCGAGCGGCGCCGAACCACAAATGAGCGCCTCGAGATTAGTTCCCACCATCTTCTTGCGAATGGCCGGAAACACCAAAAGGTTGGCCAGAGCCGTCCAGGCGGAATCCCCCAACTTTTTCCGTCCGTCCTGCTGTCGCTCCCAGGCGCGTTTTGCACGTTTGTAAATGGCGAGCCCCACGCCGCCTTTTTGCGCCAGCTGTTCGTCCACCCCCTTGCGCATGCGTTCGAGCAGGGCGGGCACGTTCAGAAAGTAATCGGGCGAGGCAGACGGCATCTCCTTGGCCAGTCGAGTCAGGTCGGTGTTCAAGGTGACGCAGCTCCGCCGCAGCAGGCAGGTGAGCAGAGTGATCCAGGAAGCGGCAAAACAGAATGGCAGATAGTGAAACACCCGGTCCCGCCGATCACGGTGGTCCATCAAAGCATCGAGCCGGCTGGCCGTGCACCCCAGCATGTGCCCGACATTCCCCGCCGTGAGCACCACCCCTTTCGACTCCCCCGATGTCCCCGACGTATAGATAATGGTCACGGGGTCGGAGTCCTCGAGGTGGGGTTTGGCGGTTTCCGACCAGCGCGTCAGAAAGATGTCATCGAGCAAGAAGGGCGCCGGCGCTTCCGGCCACTGCTCGGCGATGAAGGTGCGCAGCGCGGTGTCTCCGCAGCAGATCAACGCCGGCGAGCAATCCTTCATCATCGCCACCAGTTCCGCCGGAGCCTGGCGCGCATACAGCGGTACGACAATCAGCCCTTCCGCCATGATGGCCAGGTCCATCGCCACCCAGCGAATGCTATTCGCTGCCAGCAGCACGCAGCGGTCGCTCTTATGCAGTCCTCGGCCGGCCAGGAAGGAGCGCGCCCGACCGACCAGTCGCAGCAACTCGCCGCCCGTAACTTGCGCAGTCCCGTGCTCTCCCCGCCGCTGCAGCACCGCAACGTCGGCCGCCTTTTCGGCTTGCGCGAAAATCTCTTCCAGAAAGTTCATTGCGCGGTGGCTGCCGGGCTATAGGCTTCAATCAAACTGCGCAATCCCGGACCGAGGGGCGGCAGGTAATCCTCCCAGTCCCACTCCCCTTTGCGGGTCGGAAAGTCGGGATATCGCCGGTGCAACTCTTCCTCGAAGTACACTCCCATCCGCGCCATCAACTTCAAATTCCGTACTACCGTCCGTCCAATTCCATCGGCAATTGCTTCCCCCTCGCTCGCCAACTTCTCAAGCGCTGCCAGCAACTTCTGCTCCAGGTCGGGATCGTCGACGTTCATCAGCAAGTCCTCGTGCTCGCGCTCCCGCATCAGGTTGCGGATGCGCTCGTCCATGGTGATCCCCGCCGAAGGCACCAGACCCGGCATCGAAGTCACGATCCCGTGGTAGCGCGAGGAAACCATCATGTGGCAGGCCCGCAGAATGCTGACCAGTTCGTACATGTTGTGATCGTCGGAGGAAAGCACGGGAACGCCGCCCAGTCGTTCCGCGATGCGACGCGCCGGCCGCGCATCCAGCCGCTCGGTGCCCACCAGGATCACGAACACCTTGCGCCGCTTGCGGAACCCGTCGACGGCGTTGCCGATCGCCGTCAGGTAATGCTCCAAGGCCCGGTCCGCCTCAGCGCCCGAATTGTGGAAGTAAACCGAACGATAGTGGCTGTCCTTGTAGGCCCCGGTCAAAGTTCGCAGGGCAAATTTCGCGACCGACGCCGTCACCGGCCACTCAAAGGGATTGATCGGACATACCACCAGCACCGGCGTGGTTCCATCCCACCCCACCCGCCGCAAGATTTTCTGCCCATGTTCGGCGGGAAGCGGCTCGAAGGTCCAGGCGGTGTCGGTGCCGAGCTCGGTCGCCACGCCCAGCTCGCGCAGCACCGTGCGCGATTCTTCATTGCGCGTGATCACCAGGGAATTCCGGCAATAGCGGGCGCACATCTTGCGGATCGACGGATCCATGTGCCCGGCCTCGGCCCCATATCCCACCGAAAGCTTGTTCTCGGCCGCCGCCAGTCCGAGCGCCCCGATCATCATCGTGGTCAGCGCGTTGGCAAACTTGCTCTTGAACATCGAGCCTTCGCAGGCCACCACCCCGTGGTGGCGGGGCACCTCGCGGGAAAGAAACGGAGGGAAAATGTCCGGCAGATGAACTTGCGTGGTGCCGGCAAAATATCCCCGGGTGAACTCAAAATTCTGGCTCATCACGCTGAGCGCTACCCGGTCCTCGCCGAGGATATGGCGAATCTGCCGCAGCATCTCCTCGACGCGCACATCCGACCCCATATTGCGCGCCCCGTTATAGCCCGCAAACAGCAGTTTCAGCTTTTCGCCGGGTTGCCAGGGCTTGCCTTTCCCGAGCATCCATCGGGCTTTGGCGCGTTCAATGCCGCCCTCGACCCAAGCCTCGAGCACGAAGTCCATCATGCCGCTGAACCTCCCGCCCGCGCCGGCCAATCCTGATAGGGATAGCTGAAGTTCCTCTCCCGGCTAAATTTGAGCAAGGGGTAACTGTAGTGCGAAAACGGCACCGGTTTGCGCCGCAATTCGGCGGTCACGCGCGCATTGTCGAACACCGTATTCCAGGTCAGGTACGGCAGAAAGACCTTCATCAGCGCGGCGCCGCGGCCCATCGAGCTGCGGCGGCCGGATAGGCGGTTCACCCCGGCCGAGAATGGCCGCTCCAGAAACGGCAGGAAGATCGGACCGCGCTTCTGCCCGGCCGCAGCCAGCGCAGCCGTCAGTTCGCGAAAGCTTTGCGAGGCGGTCCCGGAGGAAAGATGATAGGTGTCATAGAGCGGCTTGTCCTTCTGGTGCAGGGTCGCGATGGCATCGGCCACGAAGTCCACGTTCACGATGTCAATCTTGTCATTCGGCCGAAACGGAAGGACGGGCAATCCCGCCAGAAACACAAACGACTTCACCATGTCGAACTGCGTGGTCTGCGCGTAGCGGCTGTCTCCGAGCACAATGCTCGGCCGGAAAATCGTCCGCGGCACCTCCGGCAGCAGCTGACGGATCATGTGCTCGCAGAATTTCTTGGTGCGCGCATAGGGATCGTAATCGGACCGCTCCCAGTCGATCGAGAGATCTTCGGTCACCACTTCATCCTGACGCTGGCCGGCCACCGCCACCGTGCTCACATGACTGAAGCGGCGCAGTCCGTGATAGTAATCGGCGCTCCGGGCCAACTGCAGAACCTCCAAGGTGCCCCGCAGATTCACATTCAGGCAGCTCTTCTCCGACTTCCGGTTCAGCGACGCCGCGCAATGAATCACCGAATCGGTGTGGTGCACCAGGCGCTCGTAGTCATCCGGGGCCAGCCCAAACTGCGGCGCGGTCAAATCCCCGCGAAAAATCCGTATACGAGTCTGCAGGTATTCATAAAAGCGGGGGAACTCCAGGTGCAACTGCAAGGCTTGCCAGAGGCGCAATTCCGCCTCACGCGGATCGCGGGCTCGGATCAGCAGATTCAGCCCGGCCTCATGTCCTTCCAGCAGATTGGCGGCCACATGCGCGCCGATGTATCCGGTCGAACCGGTCAGGAATATCGCCACGTTGCTCCGTTTGTTCCTGTCTTCACGGTTTCGCCGCGCTCCTGCGCTGCCGGAAGCTCAAAGCTGCGCGACGGCCGGGCCTCGAGCGGGCGCCCTTCAATCAGAGGATACGTCCACTTGCGCAGCGCCGGAATGTGAATGTTGATCCAGTACTCCCACCAGTCAATGCCCCGCGTGGTGTA
>Ga0182018_10001153_pt1 | contig 31141 bp, 25 predicted proteins | sample 812P2MmetaG_FD_120490 | JGI IMG/M metagenome (GOLD analysis project Ga0182018, IMG submission 120490) | Permafrost microbial communities from Stordalen Mire, Sweden - 812P2M metaG | ecosystem: Environmental > Terrestrial > Soil > Wetlands > Permafrost | place: Sweden: Stordalen | collected...
CCGGTGGTAAGCCGCGCCGACATCCACAAGCTGGAAGGTGTTGTAACCCTCCAGGAAGTCCTGAACTTCTACGGCTTCGGCGGCACCATCGGCTCCTCGTAAAGTTTCTACCGCCCGTCGCCCGGGGAACGCGATTCCCGATTGGCGTCAAGCTTTCGTTGAACGCCCAGAAACCCGCATATTCACTTTAGCTCGTTGTAACGCTGTGATTCATACTCCACCCCGCCGTCACAAACGGCATGGCGCCCGATATGGATGTGAGGGTTGTTTTGAAATTTAGGCGAGGTGAAGAGGGTTTTCGATCCAACCGACCGAGCTCATTGTGTCAAAATTTGGTCCATTTAGCTTGTTTATTGGGTCAGACAAACTATTCTGCCATTCGGACGAGTTCGCTCAATCGCAAGCCTAGAGCTGTCGCCAATTCGTTTGCGACTTCAATGCCGACGCTGACCTTACCCAATTCGATTGAGCTGATATACGTTCTGTGGACGTTGGCCCTTTCCGCGAAATCCTCCTGAGAAAGACCCAGTTTTTGTCTCTCATCCCGGACGGCGGCGCCGAACGTCCGCCTAGAGAATTTTGTTGCCTTGCGCACACCACACTCTTAGTATCTTGAATACGATCAATCTACAGACGATCGTCTACAGCATCGAAAGAAGATCGAATCCGAGCCTTGTTGATTTGTTGCTTCGGGAGCGCAAGTGGACGCTTACTTATCAATTTTCAGACTTCCGGCGCTCCCCACTAGCGGGACCGAACAGCAAGCGTCAGCTCGGCCAACTGAGCCTGCACTCGCCAGCGATGAGCGCTTGATGTCTAGGCTGCGGCTGGGCGAACAGGACGCGATTGCTGAGCTCTTCAAACGCCACTCAAACTGCATCTATCGCATTGGGAAGAAGATGCTACGGGATTCCGGCGAGGCGGATGACCTCGTCCAAGAAGTCTTCCTGTATGTATACCGAAAGTCCGAACTGTTCGATGCCTCCAAGGGGCCGGCTCGTTCTTGGATATTCCAGATAGCATACACACAGGCGCTTTTGAGACGGAGGAAATTGAAGTCTATTGGCCTATACAGCTCCCCAACTGCCAACGATCTTCGCAATACCGATTCCAATAATGGCTTACGTGCGGACTACGATGAGACCGTTGAAGGCCTTTTCGGCAGGAATGGATGGAAGACGAGCGTCGAAGATTTGACCCAGGACCAACGAGAAACACTGCGACTCCACTTTTTCGAGGGATACACGTTCGCGGAGATTGCCGGGAAGCTGGGCCAGTCCTACACCAATATAAGAAATCATCATTACAGAGGTCTTGAGAAGCTCCGCAAGCATCTAGCAGAAAATGTTCCGTGAACACGGTGACAATGTCCCTCTGCAGGCCCTAAAGAGCCGTACTGCTGACCAAGATTTGGGCATACCGAAACACGGGGCGCGAAGCTCACAAACCAGGATTACGAATTCAAGCTTGGCCGGACGAACGCGGGCAGACAAGCGGCGCAGCCCGAAATGTACCATCGCCGACCTCGACGCCGCAGAAAGTATCGAGCCCCGCCACCTGAGCGAAGCGATACCACACCCTCGATCGCTCCTATTGGGCGTGAGAGATGCCTGCCGTAATCGCAAGTTCAGGGACATCGCCATACCCCAGGAACGCCAATCTCCCGATTGGCGTTTGCCCCCACGTACCTGCATTTCAGGCGCCCAATAACCAACAAATGGCCACATTTGCCCAAGTTCCTGTCTTTCCATCACGGTACAGAAGTCGCTTGAAGATTATTGCGCCCGCCTCACCCCACCCTGCTCATTGACTCTCTTTCTATCTATGTGTTACCCATAATGCGCCCAAGTACAGCCCAATTTGGGTCGCAGTGATAGGTCGCATGGCGCCTGACACCAAGCACCTCGAAGTCACTTTGGAAACGCACGTGGAAAGCGTGAATTTAGCTGAGGAAATGTGTCTCCGCGTCGCGGAGTCCGCAGGCTTCGGCGAGGACGATTGTTACCGCATCGGTATGTCGGTCCGTGAAGGCGTCATCAACGCGTTCCACTATGGAAATCAAGAACGTCCCGACAAGAAGATTCATCTGGCGGTGGACATCACGCCGGAAAAAATGATCATCCACGTTCTGGACGAAGGCAAAGGCTTCGATCTGAGTTGCGTCCCCGATCCACTCGCACAGGAGAATCTGTTAAGCACGTCGGGGCGCGGCATTTTCCTGATGCGCGCTTTCATGGATGAGTTTGAGGTGGTCGCGGGGCGCACCGGCGGCGCCGAAATTATCATGTCGAAAAAATTGCCTTCCGGAAGCGATTCCTCCGCGAATAACCAGGGCGGACAAAGCGCGTCGCCGCAGCAGGGAGCCTGACGGGAACCATGGACCTGCGTGCCACCTACCGGGATGCCGGCGCGGTAACCGTCGTGGATATCGGCGGTCGCATTACGCTCGGCGAAGGCAGCGCGCTTTTGCGCAAGACGATACGCGAGCTCCTGGAAGAAAGCCGCACGAAAATCCTTCTCAACCTTGCCGACGTGAATTATATCGACAGCTCCGGAATCGGCGAGCTGGTTACGGCCTTCACGACCGTGAAGAAGAGCGGCGGCGACCTGAAGCTCCTGCACCTCACCAAAAAAGTTCACGACCTCCTGCAACTCACCAAGCTGTTCACCGTCTTCGACGTCTACTCCGACGAAAACACCGCCCTCAATAGTTTTCGCTAAGGCGGAAAACGCCTCAATCCGGAACCCCGAAAATCGTGCGGTATAATGTTTTTAGCAAAAAACTGCGGGCGGTCCCGAGATTTCATTCCTACAATCATCGTGTTTCCAGCTCTTCTTACTCGTCTTCGCTTTGGCCTTAAGCGCTAAAACACCGAACTCTGCTTTTGAGCAGTACTCGTTTAGTGCCGGGCTCGCCAGACGCGCTCGCCTGCGGCAGAATCATAACCATGAGGACCGCCTCCGACACCGCCTGGATCACGGAACGCGCCAAATCTATGGGTTTCGATCTATGTGGCGTCACGTCTGCCGGCAAGTTTCCTGAATTGGCACAAGCCGAGGCTTGGCTGGCTAAAGGCTACGCGGGTGAAATGAACTACCTCGCCGACGCCCGACGCAGCGATCCCAAGTTAGCTTTCCCCGGAACCCGCAGCGTGATCGTCTGCGCGCTGAACTACAACGCTCCTCAACCACGGTCGATCGACGTACCCAAGGAACCCGATGTCGACGGGCCACGTGGCTGGATTTCGCGCTACGCCTGGGGCACCGATTATCACGACGTCCTAAGAACGAAACTTAATCTCTTGCTGGGTGCTATGCGCGAGCGATTCGACGAACCATTCGAGGCCCGCGCCTACGCGGATACAGGTCCCATGCAAGAGCGCATTTTCGCCAAGCACGCCGGTCTGGGCTGGCTCGGCAAGAACACCCTGCTCCTCAACCAAGCCATCGGCTCGTGGTTCTTCTTGGGCGCAATTCTCACCACGCTCGAGCTGAACCCGTCGCTCGCGGCAGCCGAAGCTCCTCCGCCAGACTTGTGCGGCAGTTGCACCCGCTGCATCGATGCCTGTCCCACTGGCGCCTTCGTCGAGCCTTACGTCATGGACGCACGTCGTTGCATTTCGTATCTGACCGTCGAGCTTCGCGGCAGCATCCCAGCCGACTTGCGTGAGCCAATCGGCCGCCATGTCTTCGGCTGCGACATTTGCCAGGACGTTTGCCCTTGGAACCGCCGTGCTCCCGTTACGCAAGCCCCAGAATTTCAGCCCAGAACATTCCCGCAAGACGCCCACACCGCCGAAGAGAACGCAGCGCCAAACGAATTGCCGCCAGCGAATGGGGACGACACCCGCTCAATACAGTCGCTCTTTCTGCCACGCCTCGAGTGGTTGGCCGCTTTGAGCGAAGACGATTACAAAGCGGCCTTCCGCAACAGCGCCGTCAAGCGCACCAAATGGTACGGCCTTGTCCGCAACGCGTGCATCGCGCTGGGAAATTCGCAGCGTGCCGGTGCTGCGCAATCCCACGGCAGAATTATCAAGCTACTGGAACGCCTCGCCGCGACTCCCAATTCAGCCATCTCCGAATCTGCCCTTTGGGCGCTCTCCCGCATCCAATAAGCGCCCAAGCTCTTCGCTGGAATATCGCCGGCATCGCCGTTCCGGGCTTGGCTTTACGACGCCGCACGATATGGCGTTATAATCCCAGCGTCCGGGGCTTCACCCTCCCGCGCCGTAGGAGCATCCGATGAACCGCCGCATGTTTCTTGTCGGCGGTGGCATTGTCAGCGCAGGATTGTTTGGTACGGGCAATGCCGCAACCAGCCTTTTGCAGGCGAGCACAGCAGCAACAAGTTGTGAACCAACAAATCTAAAATTGGAGGACAAACCCGTGGCATTCACAGTGCCCCCGCTGCCGTACCCGTTCGACGCGCTCGAACCTCATATCGACGCCAAGACGATGGAAATCCACCATGACAAACATCACGGTGCTTATGTAACGAACCTCAACAAGGCTCTCGAGGGCCATCCGGAGCTGCAGTCCAAATCGCTCGAAGACTTGCTGGGAAACCTCGACGCTATTCCGGAAAACATCCGCAATGCGGTCCGCAACAACGCCGGCGGCCACTGGAACCATACCCTCTTCTGGACGCAAATGAAGAAAGGCGGCGGTGGTGAGCCCAAGGGCGATCTCGCCTCGGCCATCAAGTCTGCATTTGGTTCTTTCGATGAATTCAAGACCAAGTTCGCAGCGGCTGGCGTTGGCCGCTTCGGCTCCGGCTGGGCCTGGCTGGTGGTCAAGGACGGCAAGTTGGCCATCGATTCCACTCCCAACCAGGACACGCCCATTTCCCTCAAAGCCAAGGCAGTGCTCGGGTTGGATGTCTGGGAGCACGCTTATTACTTGAAGTATCAGAACCGCCGGCCCGACTACATCGCTGCGTGGTGGAACGTCGTCAATTGGGACTCCGCCGCGGAGCATTATTCAGCGGCCAAGAAGTAATCGATCGCACTAAACGCATACCAAGAGAAAAGGCCCGATCCGAAACTCTGGACCGGGCCTTTTGCTTCTGGTCAAGGATTCATGGATTACAAATCGCTTAGGCCAGCGCGTGACGCTTGGCCATCGCGATCGGACCGACGCGCGGAGCGCTGTGGTAGCTAGGCGGCGCAGCGGCATATGTCCTGGCCTCACGCGACCCAATCGACTGCGGGCCCATCGAAGTCGGCGAGCGCCGCGTAGCCTCGCGCACCAACTCCATCCGTCCCCGCACCCGGAACTTTGTCAGAAGCGAGGAGACGTGGAACTTCACCGTTCGTTCCGAAAGATTCAACGTTGCGGCGATTTCCTTGTTGGCAAGACTGCGCATCACTCCACCAAGCACCTCTTCTTCTCTCCGAGTCAACTTCACCGAACTGCCCACCGAATGCCCGGCCTGCAGCAATTTTTCTGCTTTCTCGGTGAGACCTTCCAGGGATTCGTGCGCGGCTTCTACCATCACCACATAGTCCCGCGGCGACTGGCCTCGGACCATGCAATGCATTGCCAGCAGACCGGCTGCTTCCTCGACTGGAAACTGCCCGTCCGGACCTGCTGCGACGTGAAAATGTGATACGCCGGTGTTCTTTTCGTAGAAAAAGTAGGTTTCGCGCGGAGAATTGGAACTGGGAGTTTGCAACTGGTGTGCTTCGGAATGATGCGGTTGTTCGTTTTTGCGAATTACTTTCACGTGCACCCCTCCGTACGCAGCCTCGCGATCGCGACCGAGACCCGTTGGTTTTGATTGATAGCCTCTTGGCGAGGCCTTCTGCCACTTCTGAAGCAAGCCGTCAGGTGATAAGCCAAGTTTGGGGGTTGTGGGGACCCAGCGTTGAAAACCCTCAGAACGGCACGCCGAGACGTGAGAAGGAACACCCGACACTTCGCTCGCTATTTTAGTTTTTACCACCCACCGAACCGCCTACTACATGCAACCTGAACGCCGAAACGTCCTGGTACTATAACTTACTAAAACTGAGGTACTTATTTTCCTGTAGAAATGCCCTGACTAACCCCTTAGGGGTAGGAATTGCACGGTCCGCGAAATTTTTCCCACAGCTCGCGTTGCCGGGAAGTAGGTCTCGCGGGCGCAAACGTTTTCCACAGGACCTCGAGTAATTCTCTTTTTATTCGCCGCGGCGACCTGGGCCCTGCCTCAGTTAACATCGATACGATATTCGTCAATAGTATTTTAAGCTAAACCAGGATGCTTGCGAACAAACCGGCATCCGTTCAGAAATCTGAGCTTTTAGTTGGCAAGAATTTGCGTCTGTTCCGGCGAGATCACCTCGTACGTAATACCTCTCCACCGGATCTTGCGCGTGATCAACGAAGTCGCGAAGTTCACCACATACAAAAACGGAACAAAGATCGACAACAGGATATAGACCCACGCCTGACCCATGATCTGCGATCGCGCCGCGGGCAGCGCTTCCGTGACCCCGGCAACGCGCAAGGTGCTGCGGATGACGCCGAGCAACACAGGCAGGAACGTCAACGTGGCGTGATGAAACGCCGGAAGCGTCGCGATCAGATCGCCGAGCGTCAGGGAAATGCCGAGGATCAGCGTGAGGCAGTACAACAAGTGTGTTGCCAGCCCGAAGGCCCACATTTCTTGTGCATACACCCGCGTTATCAGAATCTGCCGGTTGGTGAACTCCAGCAATCCCGCGAAATTCGTCTCCACATAGGACAACGTCAGGCACTCTGGCAAGAACATGATCGGCCGGCTCGCGCGTTGCAGCGCGCGGGTCATGGAGTAATCATCGCTGACCGAGTTTTTCCAGTCTTCGGCAACTCCGATCTGATCGAACACGGTGCGGCGGATAGCCATGCCGCCGCCCCAGCAAAAATTCTTGCCTTTCTCGCTCAGCATCGTGACGATAGGCGCATTCCAGGCGGCCAGCAACACCGTCGCAAGATCGCTGCGATTCGGGATCAGCCATCGCATCGTGGTGGTCGCGCCCACGCGGGCATCGGCCAACGGGGCCACCAATTTCTTCAGCCATGATTTCCCGGGGCGACCATCCGAATCCGCGAACGCCAAAAATTCGAAATCAGCGGGAAGCTGCTCGATCGCAAAGCGCAAGTTGTTCACTTTTTCGCCGCAACCCTCCGGCTTGTCGGCGATGATCACGTGGGCTTTTGTTCGGGCCGTTGCCGCGACACGCTTGATAACGGCGCAAGCCGGATCGGATTCCGAAGCCAGCACGAAAAACGTTTCATAGTTTTGGTGGTCGAATTCCGTCAGCGCGGTAAGGTTTCGCTCCAGCCCCGGCTCGAGTCCTTTGCACGAACACAGCACCGCGGTTCGCGGGGCATAGAATCCCGGGTCGGTGGCCGCCCGGCGCCGTGCGTACGCCAGCCATTGCAGGCCTTGGAAGATCAGGTACAGACCCATGGCGATCTGCACGATCGACAGGAAATAAAATAGAGTTTCCACTGTCAGTCGAGCGTAGCAGAACACTTCGTTCTCCGCATGAACTGCGTGGAGAGGTAGAATCGCACCGGTAAACGGCAACCCCGAGGAGCACTGCCTATGGTCAATAGCGTGGATACCGCAATGGTTACAACGGCAAACGATCTGCCGGGTTATCGCATCGTGAGGAACTATGGAATCGTGCGTGGCATCGTGGTCAGGTCGCGCAGCATCGTCGGGAACTTCGCCGCCGCGTTGCAAACTGTCGTCGGCGGCAACATCACCATCCTCACCAATCTCTGCGAAAAAACTCGCGAGGATGCCTTCGGGCTGATGCTGCAACACGCCGCCCAACATGGTGCAAACGCCGTCGTCGCCATGCGTTACGACGCCACCGAAGTGATGCAAGGCGTAACCGAAGTGCTCGCCTACGGCACCGCCGTGCAAGTCGAACGTTCCTCTTCCTGATGCCGCCTCTGGAACGCCGATCCAGCCGATTGGCGAGCCTCCAAAGGCCATTCAGGAGAATGGCGTTCCCGGCGGTAAGCCAACTCGCGTCGCCACAGTCCCAATGGTAGAATCGCGCCCTCCCATGTTCTGCTCTTCCTGCGGCGCGAAGAATCCTCCTCAGGGACGCTTTTGCTCCGCGTGTGGCGCTGCCCTCAATCTCGACGCCGAAGCCACCATCGTCGGCAGCGATCCGATCGCCGAAGGTCTCACCGTCGACACCGCCACGCCGGCAAGGCCCCAGCCTCCACGAACCCCAGCGCCACACACTCCAGCGCCGCGGACTCCTCGCATGCCATCCGGTTCCTCCCCATCTCCACTGGGTTCTGATCCTATCGGCGGCGGAAGATTCATCCCCGGCCAACTCGTGGCCGAGCGTTACCGCATCGTAGCCTTGGCAGGCCGCGGCGGAATGGGCGAGGTCTACCGCGCCGAAGATCTCAAGCTCAGCCAGATCGTCGCCATAAAATTCCTACCCGAATCGGTTTCCCAAGACGCCTCCGCCCTTGCGCGCTTCCACTCCGAAGTACGCATCGCCCGCCAGGTTTCCCATCCCAACGTCTGCCGCGTGTTCGATATTGGCGACGCGGACGGCATCACGTTCCTCACCATGGAATACGTCGATGGCGAAGACCTCGCCTCGCTAGTGCGCCGCATCGGCCGACTCTCAACGGATAAAGCCACAGAGATCGCTCGTCAGACGTGCGCGGGTCTAGCCGCCGCCCATGATCGCGGCGTGATTCACCGGGACCTGAAGCCCGCGAACCTGATGCTCGACAATGCTGGAAAAATCCGCATCACGGATTTCGGCCTGGCGGGAATCGCCGCGACGATTCAGGGCGCCGAGGTGCGCGCCGGCACGCCCGCCTATATGGCTCCGGAACAACTCGCCGGCAAAGAAGTCACCATCAAGAGCGATCTGTACTCGCTCGGCTTGGTCATGTACGAAATTCTCACCGGCAAACGCGCCTTTGAGGCCGCCACGCTGCCAGAACTTATGAGATTGCGCGACGAGTCCGCGCCCACCAGTCCGTCGTCGCTCGTGCGTGATTTGGACCCGCTCCTTGAGCGCGTGATCATGCGCTGTCTCGAGAAAGATCCTGCGTTGCGCCCGCCCTCTGCGTTGCAGGTCGCCGCTGCACTTCCCGGCGGAGACCCGCTCGCCGCAGCCCTCGCCGCCGGGGAAACTCCTTCGCCTCAGATGGTCGCTGCCGCGGGTGAGACCTCTGGCCTCGCGCCGAGGATCGCCGTTGCCGCCCTGTTCGCTCTCTTGCTGGGCACGGTTTTCTTCGTTTACGTGGGCGTGAAAGAAAACGGGCTCGAACGCATCCACCCTGCGAAGTCTCCCGAAGTCATGGCCAGCAAGGCCGGTGAAATCCTGGCCCGGCTCGGATATCCGGACCATCCGGTCGATAAAGCGTTTGGCTTTGGCGAAGATACCGATTTGCTGACCTATATCGCAAAGAACGACAAGCCCCAACCCAATTGGAGTCAGGTTTTCTCGCAACGGCCCACGGTGCTCAACTTCTGGTATCGGCAAAGCCCGCGGGAAATGGTTGCGGAGGGCGTATGGGGCGGTGGGTTAACCCCCGGGGTCGTAACATTTGATGACCCGGCGCCGACGCTGTCCGGGATGATCACGGTGTGGATGGATGCCGAGGGCCGATTGCAATGGCTGCAAGCGCTTCCTCCGCAGGTGGAGTTTCCGGCGGCAGCAGCGCAGGCACCGGCGCATCCAGTGGATTGGAGTGCCCTGTTCGCCGCTGCGGAAATTGATCCGTCGCAACTTCGCGCCGTGCCGCCGGGCTGGAATTCGCTGGCCGCCGCGGACGAACGCAAAGCCTGGGACGGCGTGTGGCCGGGCAGCGGCCGTCCACTCCATGTCGAAGCAGCCGCATGGCGTGGAAAGCCTGTGTACTTCAATCTCATCGGCCCCTGGACCAAGCCTGAGCGCACGGCGATCGAAGAAAATGATCGCAAAGCAAGGATTTCGAGTATCTCTTTTCTGACATTGGCGACCGTGCTGGCCGTTGGCGGAATCTGGTTCGCGTTTCGCAATATCGCACGCGGCAGAGGCGATCGCAGGGGAGCGCAACGCCTGGCGTGGGCGGTCTTCGCCGTGGAAATCGCTACCTTCCTCTTCCGCGCGCACTTTGTGCTCGTGATGGACACTCTACTCCTGATCGTGATGGCTATCAGTACCGCGTTGTTTGCGGCCGGGACGATGTGGGTTCTGTACATTGCACTGGAGCCTTACGTCCGCCGCACTTGGCCGCAAACGATTATTTCCTGGACCCGGCTGGTGGATGGACGCCTGCGCGACCCTTTGGTGGGCCGCGACCTGGTGCTCGGCGTTTTGTTGGGGATGTGCTGGATATTGGTATTTGAGCTGGGCAGTCTGTTTGAGATCCACCGAGGCGAACCTTTGAGAGTGCCAGTGACGGAGTTTCTTCTGGGAACCAGGGAAGCCGTGGCCATGTGCTTGAGCATCATCGTCAACTCCATGGTGGGCACCTTAATGTTTTTCCTCACACTGGTGCTGCTGCGCGTGCTGGTACGCAATCGCTGGATTGCCGCAGTGTTGTTCGTCCTGATTTATGGACTGCCGAGAATCCTTACCAGCGATCATGTTGTCGCGGACATGCTTGTGTGGGTCACCATCTACGTAATCGCCGCCGTCGCGGTGGTGCGTTTCGGCTTGATCGTGCTCGGAATCGCCTGCTTCATGACGAACCTCTTGCTTAATGTTCCGTACTCGCTCGATTTCTCCAACTGGTATGCGGCCCACTGCATGTTTCTGGTCCTGATCTTCGTCGCCCTTGGGGCGTGGGGATTTTATCTTTCGCTGGCAGGCAAACCGCTGTGGAAAGATGAACTTCTGGGGTAGGGGCGCAGCGTCACTGTGCCCGGAACTCAGCCGTCAAAATCCCACCGTCCTCTTCCCGCCATTCTGCAGCACGTCCGCGGTCACTTGGTCGCACAACGTTTCGACTTCGGTCAGCGCGCGGCTGGCGGCCATGCGCGCCTTCTCCATAAACGAGGAATCGAGCAAAAATGCGCAGCGATCGACGAAGGGGTGATTCGCGGCCTCGAAGGGTTTGCGACGGCGCGATGTTCCGCTTCGCGCGATCAATACTTCGTACATCTGCAGGTCTCGTTGAAAATCGAGGGCGTCGCTGACACTCCACTTCTGCTGGCGGGTCAGGGCATTCAGAAATTTCCTACGGAAAACGGCAACGTCTTTTCGGGGCATTGCGCGCGGCTTGGATTTGCCCCGCCCCGGCGGCGGCTCAGTGGTGGCCACTTCCAGCGCATGCACGGTCATCGCGATTAGCGCCTCGCGCTGCAACAATCCGAGCAAATCCCGGTACAGTGCCGCGTGTACTTGCAAGCCATAGCGGCCGTGCTCTTCGACATACGAGTCCACAAATCGCGGCACGATGCGCTCGCGCACTAATGCTTCCGCCAACCGCCCAGGTAGCTCTACCGGCGCATCCATCGTATTGTGCTTGGCCCGCTCCACGGTGCCCATAGTAGTAGCACAGACACTCCTGTCTGTGCCCGCTTCAACCTACGCATGCTGAAACGGTTTTGGGCCCGACCTCGAGGTGAGCGAGAAAACAGCTGAGGATATGCCAAAAACGCCGCGAGCGATGAAATCCGACCCGGCACGAGTCGCTCTCCACCCAATAAAAAAGGCCCGGCAAGGTGCGCCGGGCCTCGGGGTCTGAGAGAAATGTTCTGACTCTGGTGTGGAGCGCGATCTTCGGCGCCCCGCGCTTCGTCAAACGTTTTTAGTGAATCGCGCGTGGTCCATCCGAAGGCAGCCGCTTCGCCTTCGGCTCGGTCGGCGGCACGATGGGCGGAGCCACCGGCTCCTTCTGCAGCGCGTGCTCGAGCACTTCGTCCAGGGTGCGCACGTAGGTGATCTTCATGTCGCCGAGAATATCCGGCGTAAGATCCGCGACAGCATTGGGTTCGTTGTCCGCGGGCAGCAGTACTTCCTTGATGCCCGCACGCTTCGCGCCCAGCACTTTCTCTTTCACGCCGCCGATCGGCAGCACGATTCCGGACAGAGTCATCTCCCCCGTCATCGCTAGTCGATCGCGAACCGGCCGCCCGCTAAGCAGGCTGACCAGCGCGGTGACCATCGCCGCACCGGCCGAGGGTCCATCCTTTGGAACCGCGCCCGACGGCACGTGGATGTGGATGTCCTGCTTCCGGAAGAAGTCGGGATCGATGCCGTAGCGTTCGCCGTTCGCGCGTGTCCACGTCAGCGCCGCTGTCATCGACTCCTGCATCACTTCGCCCAGATGCCCGGTCATCGTGAATTGTTTCCCGCCGCGCATGCGCGTGGCCTCGATGAAGATGATGTCTCCGCCGACCGGGGTCCACACCAAGCCGACCGCAACTCCCGGCCGCTTGACGCGTTCCTCGACTTCTTTTTCGGTGCGGAATTTCGGCACGCCGAGAAATTCCCTTACGACTTCCGGCGTGACGCTCATCTTTTCCGTCTTGTCTTCCGCGATGCGTCGCGCCTGTTTCCGCGTGATTGTTGCAATCTCGCGTTCCAGGTTGCGTACACCGGCTTCGCGCGTGAAGCTGTGGATGATCTCGCGCAGCCCATCGTCGGTGAATTCCAGCTGATCCGGCACTTTCACACCGTGTTCCGCGGCTTGCTTCGGAATCAGGTACTTGTGCGCGATGTGTAGCTTCTCTTCACCTGTGTATCCGGGCAGCTCGATGATCTCCATGCGGTCTCTCAACGGTTCTGGAATGGGATCCATCCAGTTCGCCGTGGCGATGAAGAGCACCTTCGACAGATCGAAGGGCACGTCGAGATAGTGATCGCGAAACGCGTTGTTCTGCTCCGGGTCCAGCACTTCCATCAGTGCGGAGGATGGATCGCCGCGGAAGTCGCGGCCGAGCTTGTCGACTTCGTCGAGCATCATGACGGGATCGTTGGTCTCGCCGCGCTTCAGGCCTTGAATGATCTGACCCGGCAACGCGCCGATGTACGTCCTGCGATGCCCGCGAATTTCCGCTTCATCGTGCATACCGCCCAGGGCGATGCGCACGAATTTGCGGCCGAGTGCCCGCGCAATCGATTTACCGAGCGAAGTTTTGCCCACGCCCGGAGGCCCGACAAAGCACAGGATCGGCCCCTTCATTCCCGGCTGCAGCTTCTTGACCGCCAGGTAATCCAGGATGCGTTCCTTGACCTTTTCCAGGTCGTAGTGGTCTTCGTTGAGAATCGTTTGCGCCTTCGCGATGTTGATTTCTTCTGCACCGGAAGACTTGGCCCACGGCAACGACGTCATCCATTCCAGGTACGTGCGCGATACCATGTATTCGGCTGAAGCCGGCGTCATCTTGGACAGCCGCTTCAATTCGCGATCGCACTCTTTCTTGGCTTCTGCCGTCATTCCGGATTCGTCCACTTTCTTACGGAGCTCGTCGATCTCCTGCATCGAATCGTCGGATTCGCCGAGTTCCTTCTGAATCGCTTTCATCTGCTCGCGCAGCAAATATTCGCGCTGGTTCTGGCTCACCTGCTCCTGAACCTGCTCGTGAATCTTGGACCGCAGCTCCAGAACTTCCAATTCTTTGGAAAGTTCACGGATCAGCGCTTCCAAACGCTTGCGCACATTCGGCGTCTCGATTAATTCCTGCCGGACAAGAGTCGAGAGCGATGGTAGCGTGCCCGCGATGAAATCCGCGAGGCGGCCTGGATCGTCAATCGCCGTCGCCACCGACTGCAAATCGTCGGAAAGCTGCGGCGAATGGCTCACCACGTCGCGGAACAAATCCTGCGCGTTGCGCTGCAGGGCTTCCAACTCGGCATCCACGTCACCCGAAATATCGGGTTGCGCTTCGACGCGCGCTCGCAAATACGGCCGCAACGTGATCAACTCGGCGATTTGGATTCTCTGCAGACCTTCCAGAAAAATCACCACGTTGCCGTTGGGCATTTTCACGGTCTTGTGAACCTTTGCCAGCGTGCCCACCTTGTGCAGGTCAGCCGCGGAAGGGTCTTCCACACGCGGATCAAGCTGGGCGACCACGCCCAATTGCTTGTCCTCGCCCTCCAAAGCGTTTACCAGTGCCAGCGAGCTTTCCCGTCCGACCGTCAGCGGCAGCACCGCCCCGGGAAACAGGACCGTGTCCCGAACGGGCAGGATCGGCAAAACCTGCGGCACCACAAATTTCTTTTCAGCCATGATGTCCCCTATCTTAAGCGCGCTGACCTTTCCCGGTCAGTAAAGCCACCAACTAACCCACGCTATTTCAACTTAGATGCACCAGGTTCGGAAACGATCTACAGAGATGAACCGGCAAAAAGCATAAAATCTTAGTGTGCCACACTAAGGCATTATACCCGCTTCCTGACTCATCCCCAAGACCCCGGTAACTCACATGAACCCATTCAGTTACCGACAACGGTTTTGCTGGGAAGTCTCTGTTTCTCATCGGCGGTCCGAGGCCCTGCTTCAGCCTTTTCGCTGAGTTGCGGCCTGAACTTGCTCAAAACGTACCTCTTGGCCTCGTCCTGGGTTCCTACTTTGCCTTCCAGTTGAGCATCCTCGACGGAGGCCAGGATTTGGCTGAACATCGGCCCCTGCTTGTACCCCATATCAAGTAAATCATTGCCCGTCAATAATTTAGCGGGGCGAATCTGCTCCGGGGGAGTTTCCTCCAGCAACCTCCTTACGAAATTGAAGCTCTGTAAGCGTCGATTGCTCGAGGAGCAATCCAGCCGATGCAGCTCCATGTGTTGCTCGAACCGAGGCAGCCGCACAAACCTTTTTAGCGTGGCGGGCCGCATCTGTTCGACGTCCTTAAACCTCATATGGTTCGCGATAAGCGCCAGAATTTGCTCCGTATCCTCGTTCGAGAACCGGAATCTCCGGCAAATCTCCTCACCCATTCGAATGCCCACGTCTACGTGTCCGTCAAACCGTATTCGATCGCCGGTTACCGCCACCGAACGGAACGTAGGCGGCTTGCCGACGTCGTGGAGCAAGACGCCCCACGCCAGTGTCGCAGGCGATCCGGCGGGAAGGCCTTCGAGCATCAGGAGCGTATGGGTCCAGACATCGCCTTCCGGGTGGTATTGCGGGGGTTGCTCGACACCCTTCATGGCAGCAACCTCTGGCAGCACCGCCTCCAGCAAGCCAGCTTGATCCAGCAGTTCGAATCCCTGTTTTGCCGCGCCTTCGGTCAACAACTTGGACAATTCGCCGCGCAGGCGCTCCGCGGACACTATCGTGATCTCGCCGGCATGACGCCGGATGGCCTCAAACGTTTCCTGCTCGATCGCAAACCCGAACCGCGCCGCAAAGCGCACTGCGCGCATGAGGCGCAACTTGTCTTCGGTAAATCGCCGGTCGGGCTCGCCGATGGCGCGAATCACGCCCGCTTTCAGATCAGCTTGCCCCCCCACGAAATCGAGGACTTCGCCGGTCTCGGGCCGCATGAGCAAGCCGTTAATCGTGAAGTCGCGCCGCTTTACGTCTTGCTCCGGCGACTTGGCGTAAACGACCTGGTCCGGACGCCGCCCGTCCGAATAGTTGCCGTCGGAACGAAACGTAGCTACCTCGACCTTGAAACCATCACCCGGGATGAACACCACTCCGAACCGTGCGCCCACAGCAACGCTTTCGGGGAAGATCGCCACCACCTGCTCGGGCAGGGCGTCGGTCGCGATGTCGTAGTCGACCGGCGACCGCCCCAGCAGCAGATCACGCACACATCCGCCCGCCAGCAGCGCCTGGTACCTGTTCCGCCGCAGCGTCGCGCAAATTGAATCGGCTGATTCCCGGCTGTTCATACTCATTAGATGAGATAACGCGAAGGAATGCTGTACGATCTCAATTCACTTCGGTCCAATTCATAACGCCGTGCAACTCGAGTCGACTGGTCTTCGCGGTGTTCACAGCTAGAATTATGCTCTCGGTAGCGGCCAAGCTGCACATGAGTGTCGGCTAGCGTGTCGCGTACGCTGTTAACGATGTGGAGGTCCCTGTGAACGAAACTCTAGGGGCATAGGATTCCAGGCTTGCTCGTTACCGGGAGGGTTAGGTTGCGCTAGCTCCGAGCTGTGTTCTTGTCCTGCGGATGTCGGTTCGTCCCCAACGAGGATTGCGTTGGGATCCCTTCGGCTATCCTTGCCGGATATCGTCCGGATGACAGCGCGGAGCGACCGGTGACGTGGTTTTTTGCCGAAGGCTGTGGTCGTTCTACTGACGGCGGAAAACCATGCACGTGATGTCGTCGGACTGTCGCGTGGTACCCACAAATTGGTCTACCTGCCTCATCAAATAGGACAGAGACTCCTGCGCGGTGCCGATTGGCAGAGCGCGAATCGCCGCGAGCCATCTCTGGTTTCCGAACTCCTCGCCGGCCGCGTTGAAAGCTTCCATGCAACCATCGGTGAAGAGAATCAACACATCGCCTGAACTTAAGCACGTGTGTCCTGTCTCATAAAGCGCATCGGATTCAATGCCCAGCGGCAGCCCGCCCCTATCGAGTTCCTCCAGGGTGCCGTTCGCGCGCCGCAGTACGGGCAGATTGTGTCCCGCGTTCACGTAGGTGAGGCAGCCGGTGGCGTGCTCGTACTGCGCCAGAACCGCCGTCGTGAACCGCCGTCCATCGAGACTGTGCGCACAGGCATAGCGATTCAACCTCGGCACCAGCGAATCCAGCGGCGCGTCCTCGCCCGCGACAGTGCGCAGGCTCGCCTGCATCGTGGCCATTAGCAGCGCTGCGGGAACACTCTTGCCCGCCACATCGGCGATCACCAGCATGAGTTTTCCACCCTCGGCGGGGTTCACCGTCGGATAAAAGGCGTCGTAATAGTCGCCAGCCACCGAGTTTTGCGGCCGCGTCGCGAACGCAATGTCTCCGCCGGGCACCTCTGGAGGGATCGACGGCACCAGCCAGGTCTGGATTTCACGGGCGATTTCCAGATCGCGCTTCATGGTCACTTTGTCCGCTAGTTCCAGCGAAAGAAGCAGCAGCAAGAGCAGCGCGGAGAGCCACTCGAACTTTGCGTCCAGAACGAATCCGTCGAAGTTCGCCCTCACACTGGACAAAAGGAACAGAGCCAACGTTCCGAGCAGGAGCACCCGCCGGGCCGGCGACAACTTCATCAGCAGCGCCCAGAAAAATTGCTTGGCGATGTAGGGTGGGCGGCGCCAATGGGGTAGCGATTCTACTTCGTCCCAGTCCACATCTTTTCCGTAGAAGCCGTAGCTGGCGCGGGCGTCGGCGGTAAACTGCGCCCAAAGATCGTCGATGTCTTTGCCTTCGCTTACGCGTTGCCAGAATGTGCGGGTGCGCCGAAACCTTCCCGGCCACCGGGGTTGCGGCACTTGAGGAACTGCAGGAGGTGCGATGGGACTCATTGTCGAAGAGTATACGGCAACGATGCGTTTTAGGACTCGTCGGGGTCGCGCTTCGGTCCGTCGGAGTGCAGAGAGCCGCCGAACTTCACGGAGTCGAAGCCGAAGCGGTCGCGCAAAATGTCCGCAGCGCGGGTCAGTTTTTCGAGCCTGGCGCGCCGCTCGGCTTCGAGCAGGTCGAGTTGCTGGGCTCCATGCGAGAAGCCGCTCAGGCTGACGCCGAGAAGCCGGATCTTGCGCTTCGTATTGCGATGTTCGTGGAAAAGATTCTGGAATGCGGAGTAGATGTCGGCATCGAGAAGCGTCGGCTCGGGCAAAGTTTTTGATCGCGTGTACGTGTCGAAACCTGCGTAGCGGATAGTTAGGGTCAACGTACGCGTGGCTAGCCCTGATTCGCGCAGGCGTTTGCAGGCTTTCTGCGAAAGATGACTGAGCATTGTGACCAGCGCTTCGGTATCGTTCGTGTCTTCTCCAAAGGTGTGATTGTGGGATATTGATTTCGGCTCGGCATCGATCACGAATTCGTACGAGTCGCCGCCGCGCGCTTTGCGGTACAGCGCCGTGCCCCACTGACCGAATATTTTATCGAGTTTTTCCTGCGGCACGTTCGCAAGCTGGCCAACGGTCTCGAGGCCGAGCGCGCGAAGCGCCCGCTCGGTCACTTCGCCGATGCCGGGAATCTTGCGCACAGGAAGCGGTGCCAGAAAACGCGCTTCGCTGCCAGGCGCAACCCATAACAGCCCGCGCGGCTTTGCCTGCTCAGAAGCGACCTTGGCCACCAGCCGGGTTGCGGCCAGCCCGCCGGAGCAGGGAAGCGCGGTGGTTCTCGTAATCAAGCGCAAGAGTTTGTCGGCAGCGGCGAACGGCGGCCCGTGCAAACGCTCCGTCCCCGTAAGATCGAGATACGCCTCGTCGATCGAAACCATCTCCACGATTGGCGAAAACTGGGCCAGGATCGTCGCGATACGGTCGCTCCACTCTCCGTATTTTTGGTGATGTCCATCCAGGAAAACAGCGTGAGGGCAAAGCTTTCCCGCTGTCCGCAGCGGCATCGCGGAATGCACGCCAAATTTGCGCGCTTCGTAGCTGGCTGCGGTGACGACACCGCGCTGGTCCGGCCGCCCGCCAACCACGACCGCCTTGCCAATCAACTCCGGGCGCTCCAGCAATTCCACGGAGACAAAGAACGCATCCATGTCCACGTGCAGAATTGAAGACGAGGCGGCAAGCGCCTGTTCGTCTACGGGCCCATGAATAGCCCGAAATCGCGCCAGCTCCGGCATGCGCCTAGCCTACGCCCGATTGGCTAGCGTGCCAATCGCTGCAGCCGCCCTGTTCAGATGGCAGGGTTAGACGACGCACGAACGCGAAGTATGTTGTTACTTTCGTTCGGCGGCAATGACGCGGGGGATGCCTGCCAGGTCGTTGGTGACGCCGACATTGATCCAGTTGGCGGCGTCCAGGAGGGGCTGCACGGCCCGAAGAGTGTCGTGGCCGAGTTCGAGGACTAGGATTCCGGTAGGCTTGAGCTGCTCCGCCGCTTGGGCCATCAGGTCGGCGTACAGTTCGTAGCCTTCTTCGCCGCCGAACAGAGCGGAGTGCGGTTCGTGATCGCGGACTTCGCGCGCGAGCGTCGGGGCTTCGCGGCGGCCGATGTAGGGTGGGTTGCTGGCGATCAGATCGAAGAGCGGCGACCGGTGACTAGTGATTGGCGGATGCTTCGCATGGTGGTTTGCAACTACCGGCTTCTCAGCATCCACAACCTTGCCGAGTGGGTGCGCCGCGTGCTGCGGCCCCACAAAGTCTGCGCCTGCTTCGTGCAGCAGATTCGATTCTACGAATTGGACGCGGTCGGCGACGTGGTGGCGAGCGGCGTTGCGTTGGGCTACTTCCAATGCTGCGCGTGAGATGTCCGTAGCGACAAATTTCGCTTTCGGTAGCTCTTTCGCTAGGGCTATGGCGATGCAACCTGATCCTGTGCCGATGTCGGCGACTTGCAGGCCTTCGCCGATCGTTTTTTGCGGGCGGTTGGCGCGGAGTTCGCGGAGGGCCAGGCGGTCGAGGGCGATTTCGATGACGTGTTCGGTTTCGGGGCGAGGAATCAGGACGGCTGGGGTTACTTCAAATTCCAGGCCCCAGAATTCTTGTTTGCCGGTGAGGTATTGGGTGGGTTCGCCTGCGGCGCGGCGGGCGACCAGCGCGAAGAATCGATGCGCGACTTCCTCTGTCAGGTTTTCTTCCGGATGGGTGTAGAGCCAGGTGCGGTCGCGACCTGCGACATGCAGCAATAGAAGCTCGGCAGCCAGCGTGAATGACGGCACACCTGTTTCGCGCAATCGAGAGATGCCGGTTTTTAGTGCGGTACGGGCGTCCATTGGGATTCGTGCTGACGAGTTCGAAGGATTCTCAGGCTGACTCGTCGTTGACAGTTCAAAGAGCCGGCAAAGATGCCCTTCGCGGCTCAGGGCAAGCCGGCGCTACCATGTCGCGCCGGACTTCACGCCGCGGAAAGCTCTTGCTGGAGTCGCTCGGATTCGTAGTGAGATACCAGGCCATCGACCAGCGGAGCGAGCTTTCCTTCCATCACGTCGGTCAGCTGGTGAAGAGTGAGGCCGATGCGGTGATCGGTGACGCGATTTTGAGGGAAATTGTAAGTGCGGATTTTTTCGGAACGGTCGCCGGTTTTGATTTGTCCGCGGCGCTCGGCGCCGATGGCGGCTTGCTGTTTTTCCATTTCCATTTCGTAGAGGCGGGTGCGTAGAACGCGCATGGCCTTGGCGCGATTTTTGATTTGCGATTTTTCGTCCTGTTGCGAAACGACCAGGCCGCTGGGAATGTGCGTGATGCGCACCGCCGAATAGGTGGTATTGACGGACTGGCCGCCGGGACCAGAGGAGCAAAACGTGTCGATGCGCAGATCTTTTGCTTCGATCTTGATGTCGATGTCGTCCGCTTCCGGAAGCACCGCAACCGTAGCAGCGGAAGTGTGAATGCGGCCTTGCGTTTCTGTGGCGGGGACGCGCTGCACGCGGTGAACGCCGCTTTCATACTTTAGTTTGGAATACACTTTGTTGCCCTGAATCGCGGCGACGATTTCTTTCAGACCGCCCAGGGACGACGGAGAGCTCTCGAGCACTTCCACTTTCCAGCCTTGCGTTTCCGCGTAGCGCGAATACATACGGAACAGCTCGCCGGCGAAGAGCGCGGCCTCATCGCCGCCGGTGCCGGCACGGATTTCGACGATGACGCTCTTGTCGTCGTTGGGATCCTTGGGCAGGAGGAGAAGCTTCAGCTCGCGCTCGACGTCTTCCATGCGGGCGGTGAGCTGTTTTTCTTCTTCGTGCGCCATCTGCTTCATCTCGGCGTCTTCGGATTCCAGGAACATCTGGTGCGCGCCCGCCAGATCCTTTTCGATCTGCTTGAATTCGCGGTGTTTTTCGACGATTTGCTCAAGCTCGGCGTGTTGCTTGGCGACCTTTTGAAACTTCGAGGAGTCGGAGACGAGCTCCGCCGTCGAAAGTTGTTGCGTCAGTTCGTCGTAGCGGGCGCCCAGCTGATTCAATTTTTCGGTAAACGTCAATGCAGCCATAGGAGAACCTCAAGAATAGTGATTGATAATTCGTGACTTGTGAGTGGCGAAAAGCAGGATGCGCTCGGCGTTGTAGCGAGCGGAGCGTTGATCAGCTAATAGAAGGCGGCGTACATCGACATTCTCTACCTAAAGAATACTCTCGAATGGGGGAACACGCAATTGGATGCGCCGGGCGGTTGCGTGCTTCAGCCTCTGTAATTGCTTACGCTACATGCAGATGCGAAATCGCGTAGAACAGAACCACGCCGAACGCAACGAGGGCCGCGATGATTCCGAGCCATAGGAATACGAACGGGCGCTCGTCCTGCCCGGGCTCCGGCGCGGTGATGCCGAAGACAAACGAGAAGCCTCGGAATATCGTGGCCAGGAGCTTGATCATGTTGGCTGCGCCGACCCCATTTCTGATCTCGGGAATACGTTCTGCCTGCTTCTGATGCGGGTCGAAGCGTCACGGATAATAGCAAATTTTGACGATGGCGCCTGGGCGCGGTTGCTGAGATACGTTGGCGTGTACTAGGATGCCCCTGAACTGGCGAGCGAAATCGTGCTCCCTGATCGCGGGCACAGCAAGCCCCGCCCTGCGGGATTTTGCTAGCGAGACGGGGTAAGACGAATCCGAAATGAAGAGATGAGCGAAGCGACACGCACCATTTTGCAGGGGAACGGCGCAGCGGCGGGCGAGCCCGAGAGGGAGGATGATCTCGGCTTCCTTTGGGATTTCTGGTATCCGGCGGTGCGGAGTACCGACATCGTTGGCAGGCGGCTGGCGACCGCGATGCTGCTGGAAGTGCCGCTGGTTTTGGGGCGCGCGTCGGACGGCAGAGCCTTTGCCATGCGCGATTCATGCCCGCATCGCGGGATTCCTCTTTCCTACGGCCGATTCGATGGAAAGACCTTGGAGTGCAGTTACCACGGGTGGCGCTTCGAGGCTTGCAGCGGGCAATGCGTCGAAATTCCTTCGCTGACGAGCCAGGACAAATTAAAGGTCGATCGTATTTTCGCAGGCCACTATCCGTGCGAAGAGCACGACGGATACGTTTGGGTGTTCATGCACACGCCGGGCTCTCGACTCGGGGAAACGGTTCCAGCGTCGCCGAAGCTGGCGACTTTCAGCGCGAAATACAAGATCACGCACCTGGCTTGCGATCTGCCGGCGCACGTCGATCACGGAATTATTGGTTTGATGGACCCGGCGCACGGGCCGTTCGTGCACCAGTCTTGGTTTTGGAGAAGCCGCGGCAGCATTCACGAAAAGCAAAAACAGTTCGAGCCGATTCCAAACGGCTTCCGCATGAGTCCGCACTCGCCCAGCTCGAACAGCTTGCCGTATCAATTGTTGAAGAAAGTGACCGGCGAGCCGGTGACGACGACCATCGACTTTATTTTGCCGAACCGGCGCCTGGAAGAGATTCGGAGTGGGAAGCTGTGGTTCACGAGCCAGACGACCGTGACTCCGGTGCGGCGCGATTTGTGCCGGATCGATTTCGTCGCGGCTTGGAATCTTTTCTTCCTGCCGGTTCCAATTTTTCGGATGTTTGGGAAGACGTTTCTGCGGCAGGATCAGGAAACGATGATCAAGCAGGCCGAGGGGTTGAAACACAATCCGCACTTGATGCTGATCGACGATGCGGACCGCCCGGCGAAGTGGTACTTCGCGCTGAAAGCGAACTTGCTGGAATCACGGCGGACGGGCGCGTCCGTCGCGCACCCGATGAACGGTCCGGTCACGCTGCGGTGGAGATCCTAAGGCGTCGGTTTCCTTGTCAGCGCTATTCGACGTGCAGGCGCGATTTCATCAACACCACGACATACGGATTCCACGTGGACAGCACGTAGTAAATGGTGAGTTCGGGTCCCTGGACCTTCGTCCAACGCTCCACGACGTACGGCGCGTAGGCGCCTCCATGCACAGCCTGCGGGTTGGCCTGGCCTTTTCCGATCACCGGTCCGGCAAGACCATCGTCGGGATTTGCCTGAGGATTGTGGATGAACTTGCCGAGGGCGCCGTCTCGCATGGCGTTGAAGATGATTTGCGGCTCGCTCCATGGTCCCCAAGGTGTGCGGGAATAGGAAAATAAAATGCCACGAGGCGCGGGTTCGCGGCTGTCGTAGGTCATCAGCCAAAGGTTAAGATCCTTGCACCACGTCACGGAAAGATCGCCCATGGTGCCGTTTCGGACGATTAGGGTAGCGGCCGATTCCGTCTCGCTCCAGGTCGGCGCACCGGCGGCGTCCAATCCCGCGAAATAGCGGGTGCCCTTGCCGCTTTCAAATTCCGCCTGCGGGACGACCGACAGATACGCATCGCTGCGACGGTACGGACCCGTGCCCCAGACGAGGATCAACGGTCCGCCGGGAGGGAGTCCGGCTATGGGCGCTGGCTCGGAGTGCACGGACATCTTGACGAAGTGTCCCTCCGGAAGCTGAGAAATGGTGCGCAGGGGTTGAAATTTTGCCGGCGGAGTGAACTTCGTCAAGACGGAACGATCCGTGGAGCGGTCCTCGGAGTGATTCGTGGAAACAGCTACGTATATCTGGCCATTGAGGCTGAGTCCCGCCACCGGGACCTCAAACGGTCCCATGCTGATCCCAGGTGGCTGGATTGTTAAATAGTCGCTGCCGGACGTGAGGAAATCCAATCGAACGCCCGCGTCTGGATCGCGCGCATCGGTTGTGGCGATGGTGTCGAGCGCGTGCCGCAGTCGCCCCACAGTGTCGCCGAACAGAAAGTACGCACGACCATCGTGCTCGAACGAATTGCCTAGGTCGGTGCCTTCGATGGCGTAGCGTGTGAAGGTTCGGCTGAGCGTAGGTTGGTGCAATTGCTTGTCTTCTTCGCCGAGAAGTTGTTCCACCTTCACGGTGGAAGTGGCAATGTAGCGAAGCGCCGGGCCGCTTACGGACTGTGCAGCGGCGACCAGAGGTTTCGCGGGCGATGCTTCGCTATGAGAAGCGTGCGAGGCACGCGGCGGGTTCGGCACGGAGATCATTCCGATACCCAGCAGAAGACCCGGGACGATTCCGAGAAGATATTTCATGACGTAACTCCGCAACGCGCACAACCCAGTTGGGCAGTCACTCACGCGCGCTAGGAAACCCCGCAAATCATTGGGCCAAGGGGGAAATAACAGTCATAAGAGGGCAGCGAGACCAATACGCCGCCCTTTCCCCGGGGAGGAATCTATCTTGAATCTTGCCACCTCACAAGCGGTCAACGCGCAGCTGGGGGCTTCGGGCATATGGTCTGGCTGCGTTCGAGAAGCGCGCTGGCTTTCTCATCCTGATGCTGCGCGATATACACGGAGGCCAAATTCTGAAGGCTGAGGGCAATCCAAAGGTGATTAGGCGGAAGGCGTTTTTCGCGGATCGCAAGAGCTCGTTTTAGCGACACTTCGGCCTGCGGGAGTTTGTTGAGGTCACGCTGACAAAGGCCGAGGCGGTTCAGGGTTGTGGAGACTTCCAAACTTTCGGGACCGAGATTGTTTTCCTGTATTGGAAGCGCACGCGCCGCGAACGATTCGCCACGGTCGTATTTTTTCTCGTAATAGTAGAGCAGAGCCATGCCACTCACGATCTCGGCGGCATCGGAACTGTCTTGCCCAGAAGTTTTCTGGCGGATGACGAGGGCTTGCTGAAAAAGAGGTTCCGCGGCCTGCAGTGGAAGGTCGTTCTGATCTCGATAAAGTTCGGCAAGTAATTGCAGATCGTCCGCCACCCTGGAATATTCTGGCCCGTATTTTTGCTTATCCGCTTCGATGGCTTGCTTGTAGAGGGATTCGGCTCGTTTGTAGCGGCCGGCATTTGCCTGCGCTCGCGCTTGTTCGGCAAGCAAGGCGCCTTCATTAACGGTTTGGGTTGGGCTCGCCTTCGAATAAATGGCGCCGGAGCGGCGCTCCAGCGACGCGGCGTCGGAGTATCTGCCTTGATCGCGACGCACATAGGCCAAATCCTGCAAGGTGCGAGCTAAAGCCGGGTCATTGGGGCTCAATTGGGCTTGTTGAATGGCGAGAGCCTTTTTGAAAAGCGCTTCCGAGTCTGCATACCTGCCGTCGGCGGAATAAATCTCTGCAAGACTGGTCGAAGCCATCGCCAAATTCGGATTGTTCGGCCCCTCGTATTGCTCGAACTGCGCGACAGCCTCTTCCAAGAGAGTCCGAGACTCGTCCTTTCTGCCTTGTTCACCGGCAACAATGGCGACATTGAACAAAAGCATTGGGCGGGTTTTGTGGTAAAGATCCGGGTGCTGACGATAAATCGCCAGGGTTTCTCGGGTGTACTGATCGGATTCGGCTTCACGCCCTTCGGCGCGCAGGGTCTCGGCCATTCCGGAAAGCGAAGCAGCCAAAGCCGGGTCGTCTGGTTTGAGGACCTTTTTTCTGATTTCGATGGCGCGTCTGTAGTACGCCTCTGCCTCTGCGTTGCGATCCTGTATATGGTCCACAGAAGCAAGGCCATGGAGAACGCAGGCCAGATTCACGGAGTCCGGGGAGTCACGCTCCAGATCCGGTAACAGACCTCTAAGAATCGTTTCCGCATCAGTGTAGTGGTCCTGCTGGAAGGCCATGATGGCGTCGTGGTATGGAACCGCGAATCGGAGCTTGCGCTCAATCTCCGCCTTCTGCCTGGCCTGAGTTCGTAGATGCAGGAAACCTAGGGTGAAAGCCAAAGCCACGCAGAGGCCGATTACGATTCGCAGGCGCATGCTCGTCCGTCCTTTACCAGAAACGACCAAATCAAATCGGCTGCGACCTGTAGCCAATTCGTTCTTATGGTTCGGGCAGCAAATGAATAGCTGCAGAATTAAGAGTGAAGACTCGGCGGGAGGAGACAATAGATCATCAGTTTGGACTTGTTCGCCTGGTAAGCATCGACGAAAAGCTGGGGCGCTCCGTGGACTGACGTCCTGCGCCATGCGCTGCAAGCTGGGTTTGGTTGAAGTTGGCGCAGCCAGGACTGGCCGTGCTACTTCAGATGCGGCGGGTTACGTTCGGGAAGTCGAGCCAGACTTTTACGCCGCAGAAATGCGAGCCTTCGGTGCAGATCGGCGTGGTGATTCCGGTTCGTACATAGCAGGGTGGGCCTACGTAGCGGGCAAATTGCGGATGAACTTCGCGGAGTTGCGCGAGTTCGTCCATGGAGGTGCGGTAGATTTCTTCCTGGGCGTTGAAGCAAGTGCGCATGGTCCATTTGTGGAGGAGGTGAAGGAGCGAGCCGGACTCCACGAGACGGATTGCTTTGGCGTTGGGAAGAACGTAGAGCGCGATTTCGGTGGGGACGCCCCGGTCGAGAAGCTCGTTCTTGGCTAACCAGGCATCGTGCATCGCGCGTTCGTAGATTTCTTCGGCGCGAGGGTTGTTGTCGAGCAGCATCGGCGTAATGTAGTCGGGCTCGCGCGTGTCGGAGAGCGTGAGGAGCGGGCGCGAGCCGGGAACCATACGGTGGCGCTGGTCCTGGCTGTCGGCGGTGTGGCTGATTTTTTTCGCGAAGGTGTAATTGACGTGCTGGAGCGCGCGCATGGCGGGCGCGTGGACTCCGACGTTTAGTGTTTCGAGTCGATAGAGATTGCGCGCGGGGTTGAGCAACCGGTCGATCGCTTCGGCGTCGCTGCACTGGGATTCGGTTTGGCCGAGGACCGCGCGGTAGGCTTCGGCGGCGATGCGCGGAGCGTTGGGCGAATAATCGATGAGCTTAGAGGTTCGACCAGCGAGCTTGGTGTCGAATTCGTGGGCGAAGGCCTCGGCTGAAGAACTTCCCGAGCCGTTCGATTGAGCAGAGCGGTTGGCCCACTCGGGCAACTCTTCCAGCGGCTCGGTGCCAAACCGATCGAAGAATTGCGGGTCGATGTCGCGCGCCAGGGCCACCATCTGGCCGATTACCTCGCGGGCTTCCGTGGGCGTGTCCGAAGCCGAGCACATGCGCCAGAGGCGGTGCAGCACGATTCCGGAAATGGTGTGCACCATGGTAGTGAAGGCAGCCAGCGGTAAGACGTAACGCGCGATTTCGATAGAGCGTTTTTCGGCGGAGCGCTCGATTTTCTGAATGCGATTTACATGCGACATTGGGCCGACGTGCCAGATGTCATTGAGGATTTCGCGAGCGTCTCCTGCTAAAAGCGCCGAGAGCTCGCGGTAGTAATTCCAGGAACGAGCGATGGCGCGTTCGTAAATCGCGCGGCTGCCCTCGTTGAAGAAGAGCGACTCGGCAGGGACGTAGGCGTGCGCGCGGTCGAGGCGGACGTAACGCTGGCTTTGCTGCTCGGAATTGTAGAAAGGATGCGCGTGCAGAAACGACCACACCAATTGGCGGCTGACATTTTCCAGGCCGAATTCGAAATGCGCGTGCTGATACACGGTGTGGTGGCCGCTGTAGAAGGTGGCTGAGCCGATGTTCACCCGCTGCTTGTCGGTGATCTCTTCGGGTCCAATCAAGCGCGTGGCGTAGCAGGTGCGCGCGGCGGCGATGGCAGAGTCGAAGGGATGCGCGAAGGCATTACGGAGAGTGACGAGGGGCGGAGAAGTTTCGACCAGTTCGCCGGAACGCGCGGGTTCGAACATGCGGGATTGGGAGGCCACTATGGAAGATTATTCTACACGGCCGGGGAGAAGGAACACAGGTCCAAGAGCGCACATTCCTACGTCGTGTGGCGACTACACGGCTCGTATCGAGGTTAGGGGCAAACGGAATGGACGGGCCCTGATGAGAGCCCGCCCATCGTGGACGAAATTACGGTCGCAGTATAGCTATAGTGGCCTTGATCTTCGGCGTTTCGATCGATCGCGATAGGTCGAAGTCGATCATGATTCCCTGCTTCCCCAGGCACAGTGATCGGGCCACTAACCCGGTGCCGTCAGAAACGAGCTTGAGTCCCGACCGAGTTTCGCAGCCTTCCTGCGAAGCCATGGCAAAAACAGATGCCACCGGGCTGCTCTTGCTGTCGGGTCGCACGAAGACCAATACGCGGCTGCCCGAAGCGGTCATGGAAGTCAGAGGTTGAACGAGCAGGGTATATTGTCCGGCGGGCAGAACCGTCGATCCAATGCGGGCCTCCGCGTCAAGGGCGAATGTGCCTTTCACGACTTCCTGGGCGTTCGTGGTGCCTGCGATGCCGCAGACCAGGACAAGCGTGAACAACACGATCCTGATGCTGAGAGAACCGCGATTTTGTGCTTTTTCAGAGTATGTCATTTCGTACCTTCCTTTGAATTAGTCTTCGAAAATGGGCAGGCTTCGCCCGTAAGCATCCAAACTGCTGTTTTCGCACCGCGAGGTCACGGGGTCGGTCCTGTTGCTGACCGGAGAGGCTAGCGAAAGAACCTCGGGGTTCTTGTCTAACTCGCCTGCGCTACGAACGTGCCATCTACAGGAACAATCTTGCGGGCGGATTATTGAGTTGTCTAACGCAAAGAATACCGGAGAAAAATAGAACGATTTGATGTTGTTGCAGGGCAGGGAAAATTAATTTTGATTCGTGTGAGAAATCTATTTGTTCCCGTTTTGACACTGCACTGTTTCGCCCGCTACTAAGCGCAGAGAAAGCGTGAAAATCAGGGTTTCCGCGCTCACAACGACCAAAACGAGTGTACATCTGAATAGAGAAATTTTATGGCTGCGGGGTCGATGTACCGAGTGCTGCGCTCGATTTTGCGTCTGGAGCGACTGAGGGCGGCTCTGCGAAGGAACGCAGGAGCAGAATGAGCTGCCAACGCTGGTCTTCGGTGAGGCGCTTCCTGAAGGAAGGCATGGGTTTGCGGCCCTCGCTGAGTTTGTAGAAGAGTTCTCCATCGGTTACACCGCTCATCCGTTTCGGGTCGGCGAAGTTTGTTGGCGCCGGGTCGTACAACGTAGCGTCGTGACCGTCACCTTTACCGGAGTTGCCATGGCAGGAAGCGCATTTGTCGTTATAAAGCGGGCGAATGGATTGCAAGATGGCTTCAGAGCGGGTTAGAGGATTCTTGCGTTGCTTGGCTTCTGCGGGGACAGTCCACGGGCGATTTTGCAGGACGGTGTAGACCACGGCCGCGGCGATGACGATAAGCAGAAGCACAAAAAGAAACTTGCGTGCTTTAAGATTTTGCGATGCGCCGGTTGCCATGAGAGGTGAGGAAATTTTCGCATATGGCTCGCGGGCATGAAAGGTGATGAGGCCAAAGGGTTTCGGACGGTACAGCTAGGCGCGGAAGGTCAGCCAAAGCAGTTCGGCGTTGAAGAAGAGGATGACGGCGGCCACGGTCCAGGCGATGATCGATGTGAGCTTCGAATTTACGAATTCGCCCATCTTGGCACGGCTGCCGGTGAACTGAATGAGCGGGATGACGGCGAACGGCAACTGGAAGCTCAGAACGACCTGGCTGAGGATGAGCAGCGAGGTGACTTTGCCCTCGCCGGCGATGCCGATCACCAGGACCGCGGGGATGATGGCGATGGCCCTGGTGATCAGGCGCCGCAACCAGGGCTTGAGTCGTATGTCGAGGAAGCCTTCCATCACGATTTGTCCCGCGAGAGTTCCTGTGAGCGTGGAGTTTTGCCCGGAGGCGAGGAGCGCGCAAGCGAACAGCGTGCTGGCAAGGCTCGCGCCGAGAACGGGACTGAGGAGTTTGTACGCATCGGCGATTTCGGCGACGTTGTGGAGACCGCGCGTGTGGAAGGCGGCCGCGCCGAGGATGAGAATGGCGGCGTTCACGAAGAGCGCGAAGCCGAGCGCGAGCGTGGAGTCGAACACAGCGTAACGCAGCGCTTCGCGGCGGTCCCGAACGGAGGCGCCAAATGCGCGCGTCTGCACAATGCTGGAGTGCAGATAAAGATTGTGGGGCATCACCGTGGCGCCGAGGATGCCGATGGCGATGTACAACATCTCGCGATTGCGGAGAATTTCGGCGCGCGGAATGAGACCCTGCGCGGCTTCGCGCCACAGAGGCTGCGCGAAGAAAATTTCGTAGGCGAAGCACGCGGCGATGCTGGCGATGAGAGTGATTACAAAAGCTTCGATCAGGCGGAAGCCGCGCCCTTGCAGCGCCAGGACGATAAGCACGTCGAGCGCGGTGATGAGCACGCCGGCCAGAAGCGGCACGCCGAACAAAAGCTTCAGTGCCACAGCGGAGCCCAAGACCTCGGCGAGATCGCAAGCGGCGATGGCGATTTCGCACAGCACCCAAAGAATGAACGAAATCCGTCGGGAATACTGTTCACGGCAAGCTTGAGCCAGATCGCGACCCGTGGCGATGCCCAGCTTCGCCGAGAGCGCCTGCAGAATCATTGCCATGAAATTGCTCAGGAAAATGACGCTGAGCAACGTGTAGCCAAATTTTGAGCCACCTCCGATGTCCGTGGCCCAGTTGCCGGGGTCCATGTAGCCGACGGCGACGAGATAGCCAGGTCCCGCGAAGGCCAGGATCTTTCGGAACCAGTTTGCTCCAGCGAGGATGGGAATCGTGCGGTGCGCTTCCGGCAGTGAGGGCAGGGTATTGGCGCGCGCGGCTATGTCCGGGGCCGCAGAAACGGCCCCGGCATCGAGTGATGGTTCAGTTTCCAGCTGTGTCCCGTTCAGTCTCTGCATCACTGGGGTTAAATGCGGTAAATATCACTTATAAACTACACTTAACATCAAAACGTGTCAATAGCCGCCGTGATTTTATTTTCGCCGGATGTGACCTGCGGTTGGATACCGTCGGTCCTGTAGTGCCGCGCGATGAGCGGCCGCTCCACGCCTGTGATACCTTGAACGAGTTCCGCAGCGTGCAAACACATGGATCGGAGAGAACCACATGGATGAGCAGCGGCCGGCGCAGGGGCAAGGGCAAGTCCAAATCAAGGCGGACGAGAAAGAACTGCAAGGCGAATACAGCAATCTTTTGATGATTCATCACAACCTCGAGGAGTTCACGCTGAACTTTATTTATATTTTCCCGAACGGCACGCAGGGGAAGCTGTTGAAGAGCATGATCGTCAGCCCGGGTCACGCAAAGCGAATCTGGCGGGCCCTGGGCGAAAATATTGCGCGGTACGAGTCGCAGTTCGGCTCGATTAAGGAAGCGCCCGACGTCCCGCCACCGACCGTGGGTTTCGTCCAGTAGGATAAGTCGGCGGTTGGTCGCTTAGGAAAACGCGAGCGATCGGACGTTGTGTCCGGCCTGCCCGCCCGTGCTAGAATTTGTGGGTTGTTCTTCGAATTGGGCCTGTAGCTCA
>Ga0182018_10001154_pt1 | contig 31132 bp, 19 predicted proteins | sample 812P2MmetaG_FD_120490 | JGI IMG/M metagenome (GOLD analysis project Ga0182018, IMG submission 120490) | Permafrost microbial communities from Stordalen Mire, Sweden - 812P2M metaG | ecosystem: Environmental > Terrestrial > Soil > Wetlands > Permafrost | place: Sweden: Stordalen | collected...
ACCGAGTTGTCGAACTTGCTTAGCAACTCAATGTTCGGCATCACGCAGTGGCCGCCGATCACTCCCGGGAAATACTTGACGGGCGGAAAAAACTTGATTTCTTCATAAAATGAAACCACTTCGTCGTAGCTCTGGCCCGCTCGATCGCAAAAGCGTCCGACCTCCTGTGCCCAAGCAATCATCAGGCCAAAATATGTCGTCTCGGTGAGTTTCGCCAGTTCCGTGGCTTCCGGCGAAGACAAGATCTGGGTTTTCAAACCCACAGATTCAAAGTGCTCCGCCGCCTTCTGGCCCGCCTGGGCAGTCATGCCTCCCACAAATTTCTTGTAGTTATGCAGATCCTCGAACATGCGGATATGCTTGCCGCGAACCGGACTATTCACCACCGTAGCCCCCGTTCTTTCCGCGATCGCTCGCGTCGTGCCGATCGCTACGGTGCTGTTGATGATCGTCATCTGGGCCCGGAACCGCTCGACGTACCGGGCGGTCTCTCCAACAAAATCACGAGTTTGAAACGGGTAGCAAATGTGCAACACCTCGACGGATTCAAGGGGGGGGTCAACGGGCGATATGTCCACGGCCAGTGTGTGATGGTGCTTGGAAATCACATCGAAGAGTGGCTTCCCCACTTCTCCGAGCCCGACAACTACAACCTTTGGATCCTGTCCCATAACTGTCTCCCTTGAAACAAAATGTATTAATTGCATCGCCTGTACATCTGTTATCTACCGCAATCGGTATGCCTTACGCTCTGCTGGCCGTTAACTACGGGAATCGGCCCTGGAAAGGCCGCTTTCACGAAGTCAAAAATCCCTTCCGTGACTTGATTCTGCTGACCGGGCTGCAACTGGGGATACATGGGAAGGGAAAGGATTTCACGAGCGACTCTCTCGCATACGGGGAAATCGCCGTCCTTGTATCCCAAGCGGCGATACGCCGTCTGCAAGTGCAATGGAATCGGATAGTGAATTGCAGTATCGACGTTTCGCTCTGACAAGTGCGCTCTCAGTCCTTCCCGATCCGGGTGCCGAACCACATACAGGTGGTAGACGGCCCGACTCCACGAGGGTTCAGTCGGCAGCCGTACGATTTCAGACGCGGATTCGAGCGCCTCTGAATAGAGAGCAGCACGGTCTCTGCGCTGCTGGTTCCATTCCGTCAGATGCTTGAGTTTGATCCGCAGTATTCCAGCTTGGATAGCGTCGAGCCGTCCGTTGTACCCTTCCAATTCGTGGTGATACTTTCTTGCCTGGCCGTGGTCACGCAGCATTCGTATCTTCTGAGCCAGGTCTGCATCGTTGGTCGTGACCGCTCCGGCGTCGCCGCAAGCCCCCAGGTTCTTTCCGGGATAAAAGCTGAATGCTGCTGCTCGTCCAATGGATCCGGCTTTTTGCCAACTCTTGGTTTTCCGCGAAAAATACTCCGCGCCGTGAGCCTGGCAAGCGTCTTCGATAAGGATCAACTGATACCGCTCGGCCAGTTCTCTGATCGGATCCATGTCTGCCATCTGCCCGTATAAGTGAACGGGAATGAGGCCACTGACGGGGCGCCCGGACCGGCGTGACACTAGCCTGCTCGTCGAGCAATCGGTGTCGCACTCGTTTTCGAGGTACTGCTGCAGTTTCACTCGATCCATGTTGTAGGTGCGCTCGTCAACATCGACGAACTCGGGAATCGCTCCGACCTGCGAAATCGCCTCGGTGGTAGCGATAAAGGTGCTAGGAACTGTGATGACAACCTCGCCGGGTTGTACGCCGGCTGCCATGAGGGCGAAGCGTAATGCATCCGTTCCACTATTGAGGCCCACACAGTAACGGGTGCCGCAGAACTCGGCAAAATCGCTTTCGAAGCCGTCCACCATCGGACCGCCAATGAAGCTCGCCGTCGTGAGGGCGCTGCGCACGGACGCGAGCAGTTCGGCTTCGAGTTCCACATGGGGCGTGACTAGATCCAAGAACGGGACTCTTGTACTCATGATTCCGATATCCTTAGTTGACCTGAACGTTGACTTGAGATGGCATGGCATTTCCCAGATGACGCTTTCAACATGGGGAAGCTTCCATCGTCCTAAGCAATGTCTTTCATCGCCAAACTAGCTCGCTTGTAGGAAAGCACCCGGTCGTGCCGGTCGACTTCGGACATGGCGAGAATCTCTTGACTGGGCCAGTACTCCGGAACGATGGCCATCAACTTCGAGACAACGCCGTGAACATTTCTCGATTCCACCAGCGATGACAAGTCCTCCAACCAGCTTCGCACCTGCTCGAAATTGGGTTGGTCGCCTTTGAACACCCAGATCTGATCGTGCGGCGTGGGCGCCAGGCCCTCACCTTCCAACCGGATTTCCTCGAACAGCTTTTCTCCCGGCCGCAAGCCGATGAAGTCAATCTTTATGTCCTTGCCGGGCTCTTTCCCGGAGAGCCTGATCATTCTTCGTGCCAAGTCAATGACTTTGACCGGTTCGCCCATGTTCAGTACAAAAGTCTCTCCACCCTTGCCCATCGTCGATGCTTGCAGCACCAGCTCAACGGCTTCGCGCGTCGTCATGAAATAGCGCATCGCCTCGGCATCGGTGACCGTGACCGGGCCGCCTCTGGCGATCTGCGCCTCAAAGATCGGCAAAACGCTTCCGTTGCTGCCGAGGACATTCCCGAAGCGCACAGCCTTAAAGCGGGTTTTGTTAAACTGCAGCGCCAGAACGACGAGTTCGGCGACTCGCTTAGTGACTCCCATGATATTGGTGGGGTTGACCGCTTTGTCGGAGGAGATCAGGACGAAATCCTCAACGTGGAACTGCTTGGCGACCAACGCGACGTTGTAGGTACCGAAGATGTTGTTGGTGACCGCCTGAAAGCAATTCTTTTCCATCATGGGCACGTGCTTGTAAGCCGCGGCGTGGAAAATGGAAGTGGGCCGGTGCATGGAAAAGACTTCCCGCAGCAGGTTGACGTCCAGAATATCTCCGACGACAGAGACTAGATCCAACCTTGGGTAGCTTGCCGAAAGCTCCATCTCTACTCGAAAGAGGTCGTTTTCGGATCGGTCGAACAGCACCAGCCGGCTGGGACCGAAGCCGGCAATCTGCCGGGCCAACTCGGACCCAATGGAGCCCCCGGCGCCGGTAATGAGCAATACTTTGTCCGCCACGCAGCCCCGGATCGTATCCAGGTCGAGCCGCACTGGACTCCGACTTAACAGGTCTTCGACCTGCAATTTTCGCACTTGGGTAAGGGACGCAGGGGAACGGAGAATCTCACTGATGTGAGGCAGTATCTTGAAACTCACTTTGCATTCGCGGCACTTGTCTACGATCTGCTCGATTTCGAGGCCACCCGCGGAGGGTATGGCAATGAGTACACACTCCACGTGACGCTCGAGAATCAGGCGACTGAGCTGATCGGTACCGCCCAAAACCTTGACCCCCTCGATCTGGACCCCGAGCTTACTCGGGTCGTCATCGATGAAGCCGATCGGAAAATATTCGAGGGTGGGGCTGCCCTTGAGTTCCTTGGCGATCGCGCTGCCCGCGCGGCCCGCGCCCACGATGAGGGTGTTTTTCTGGCCGTCGAACTTCTGTACGCGTTCGGTGTAAGCACGCACCGCAACTCGAGCTCCGCTAACGAATACGAAGGTCAGAACCATATCGATCAGAAACACCGAACGCGGATACCCCGCGGGATCGAATACGAGCTTGATCAGCAAGAGATCCACGATCGAACTCAGCAGAGTGGCACCGGTAATGTTCAGTAGATCGCTGGTTCCGACATAGCGCCACCATCCCCGCAACAGGCCGAATCGGTAAAAGGTCAACAACTTCACGAGAATGATGATGGGAAGCGTCTCCCAAAACAGAGCGCGGGCGGCGCGGTTGAAGTCTGTGTCCAGCCGCAACACGAAGCTGAAGTAATAGCTGGCAAAAATAAGCACCGTCTGCGACACGGTGATGAGCAGGGTCCTGTAACGCAGGAAGCTCGGCGTGTACTGCCACCCTGGTTTCTCTCTCTCAGTGTTCGGCTGGGTAATCAGAGTCATAGGTTCTTTCCCTACCTGGTCCCTGGTTCGCGATGAAATAGTCATAGTCGTATCCGTAAAAGTGGCGATGTGGTGCGGAGGTCAGATCGGCACTGTGGGGTACGGATTCGAGGCCGGGGGAGCGTACGCTTCGCTGAGCAATTCCAGGCTGCGGCGCCGCCAGCCGATTCTGGCGGTCGTCCGAAGTCGAATGAATTGAAAGCTGGCGTTGCCATCGTCAGATCCCAAAAATCGGGCAGAGAAGCAGCTCAGCAGGGGGGAGGGGGGTGCAGCCGGCTTGCTTACAGCCGAAATCAATTCCGGTCGTGAAATCCGGTAGTTTATTTACAGCCAGGTCATTTCGAAGCCGATCGGTAATAGTCGTAACCGTACTGGTAATAACGATATTGCGCCGAAGTAATATCGGCGGCATTGAGAACGAACTCCAGCACTGGAGCACCATGCACTTCGTCGAGCAGCTCCAGACTGCGGCGCATAACATGGTGCGTGGTAATCCCGGAGCGACCTACAAATACCAGACCATCCACGAGCGTTGCCAGCGCACGCCCATCCGCGAAGGGCAGAAGTGGGGCGGAATCGACAACCACAAAACGGAACTGGGACCGAAGTTCCCGCAGGATTTCGCTCATCATTTCCGAACAAATCAGCTGTCCCGCGTTGGGATTACCGGGGTGAGAGGGAACCACCACCAGGTTCGGCACACTGGGAACTGCAACATAGGCGCGCTTGATCGAACCGCCGGTCGCTAAGACATCCGTCAATCCGAATTTCGAGGTGATGCCAAACTCGGATGCAACCCGGCCCCGACGCAGGTCCGCGTCCACGATGCAGGTGCTGCCGTGTTGCGCCATGGCGACAGCCAGGTTCACCGCCACCGTGGTCTTGCCTTCGGCCGGCAGCGAAGAAACCACCATGGTGACCTGCGGCGGGCTTCCGGCGCGAGAGAGCACGACCGAGGTGTAAAGAGCGCGCAGCGCTTCCGCCCCTGGAGAATGCGGTTCCTCGAGCAGCATGCGCACCCAGGGGCCAAAGTTTTCACCCTTGCCGGTCACGGGAACCGGGGCGCCTTCACGGGGGCCACTCGGCAACAGATTCTGACCGGGCAAGAAGAACTGCGGCACGATCGAGACATTGGCGTTGCCAATCGAGTGTTGCATGTCTTCAGGAGTGAAAATGCGCGCATCAATCTGCTCTCTCAGAAAGGCCAGCGCGATACCCCCCATCAGGGCAGCCATCGTACCCACGGCCAGGTTCAGAAAACGATTCGGCCGAGTCGGCGAATCGAGCACCCGGGCTTCGTCGACAACCCGCAGGTTGCTAGACTTCGAAGCGGCCGAAATGCCGGCTTCCTTGACCCGGGCGTAAAGGCTGTTATAGAGCTCGGAATTGGCTTGCGCGTCCTTCTTCAAAGCGTTGTACCGAGCCATCTGGTTCAACTGGCTGGTGGTGCCTTTGATCTGTGAGGTCATCAGCTGTTCCCGGGCGTTGGCCGCGTCATAGCTGCTCCGGAGCGAGCCTACGATCGCGAGCTTCTGCGCGTTCAGCTGCTTGCTCAGTTCATCCACTTGGTTCTCGAGTTTCTCTACATTCGGGTGATTTTTTCCGTATACCACTGTGGCTTGGGACAATTGGGACTGGGCGTCCGCCAGTTTCTCGCTCAATTGCTGGACCACGGGGTTGTCGCGCACTTCCGGCAGCCAGTCTGCGCTTCCCACTCGCACATTCCTGAGCATCGCCTGGATCTGAATGCGGTCCGCCTCGGCCTGCGTGAGCTGCCGGTTCAAGTCTTCCATCTGTTCAGAAAAAGTGCTCTTGTTGTCGTCCAGGTCGGCCACGCCGATCTTCTGCTGGAAGTCGGTCAATACGCGGTTCGAGTCCTCCATCTTCGTGCGGATGTCATCCAGTTGTTTCGACAGCCACTCGGTGGACTTCATGATCGAGTCATGCTGTTCCTCGTAGCCTTGCTCGATGAAGGTGGTGACTACGGTATTGCTAACCAGCGCGGCCAGCTGTGGATCGTAGTCGGCGAAGCTCACGGTGATCAGCCGGCTTGCCGTATCCCGCCGGATGGTCAATCGGGAATGGAGAGCCCCGAGGGCAGTATTCTCAGCCGGCGTAAGTTGGAGCACAGCGTCAGAGTCTGGATTGGCGACGGGCTGACTCTGGGCCCGCTCTTCCGCATCCGGCACCAGATCGGGATTCTGATCCAAGTGCAACTTGCGAATCACTGCTACGGCAAGTTTGTCGCTCTTCAGATTCTGCGCCTGGGTCTCGACGTAAGCATCGTCGTTGCCGCCGCCGCTGCCGCCATCGAGAGAGAATGTTTCGCCGGGAGGATCAACTTCAAGACGAGCTGATGGTTCATAGACCGCCCGCATGCTGAAGGTGACGATGATGACTGTGAGCATCACCACCGCAGCAAAAAGCCCGGACAAACGCCAATGCTTTCTCAAGACTCCCAGGGCGAGAACCCACTCCGGCGTTTTGACACGGACGGAAGGGCCGCGACCTGGGCCTTGGACAGCCGGCACCGGCTGGGGAGCACGCACCGGTCGTACCGGGGCCAGTGTCTCCCCCACGGGGCGGCCTGCTGGGTTCGTATGCTGCAGTGCGTCGTAAATTCTACTCAATGCGATCTCCGTTTACCCGCGCATCGCTGGCGGCCGATAAGCTTTGTCGGCTTGCCGCACGGGGGCAGTCAAGCACAGCTCCGCCCCGTCAGTTAGTTCTGGAAAATCTCCTAAGTGCAAAACACAAAAGTACTTACGAGGCCTTTGCTACCATTTCGCGTGACGGTCGAGACATGATCCATCCGCCCGAACTGGCCAGAGCAAAACCACTCCCGGCATCGTCCTGCACCAGGCGCACGAGTCGTGCGCTGCCATGAAGTCCGAGCTTCTGTCCCCACGGTTGCTGACGGGGCACTTGAATGATCACGCTCGCCAGCGCCCCTGCAGGAGGGCGATGGTGGCAAAGAACAAATACTCCTGCGGCACTAATGTCACGCGTAATGCCATTGGTCCGATTCGACACACCAGCGTCGTCCACCCAGCTACAGGTGATCTCACATCTGACGGGAAATCTGCTGGATCGTCTGCGTTCCACTAAGCTCCACATCTCCGCTTTTGTCATCCTAGGCGGAGCACAACCTTGCTGCAAGGAAGGAAAATGCCCTATACTTTGGCCCTGCCATACCCTGGGATAATTATTCTAGATATAGAGGTCGATCGACATGTTAAATGGTAAGTATTAACGAATCAGATCTATATAGAGACGTTTATCTCTAGAATGTAGATAACATGCTTGTTTTAAGCACGTAATCTATATTCTTTAACTATCTTGATGTCTGTATATTGGACAAGAAGTTTTAATCTAAATCAGATTGACATGTTTCACGGCTGCTTATATAGTCCCCATGTACATAGTTACGCGGACTTAAGTCCTAAGGTTTTCAATAGGTTTCGCGGTGATTGATATGAGCCGGAATGCTGATTCAAAACCCCGTACCGGTGCTGTCCGTGTGCTGGTGGCCGACCAAAATCTCATGAATTGCCAGCTCCTGATTGGTGCTCTGCGACGCTGCCGGCGCATTCAAGTCGTGGCCCGCGCCACCAGTTCGGATCAGATTCTTGCTGAAGTACAAACCCACCATCCGAGCGTGGCGTTGATTGGCGCCAACCTTCAGGATGGTTCCCTGAGTGGATTTGGGGTGGTACGCAAGTTGCGCAGTTCACATCCCCAGGTCCGGGCCGTTCTTCTCCTCGACTCCGCAGACCGGGCTTGGGTCATCGATGCTTTTCGCGCGGGGGCCAAAGGAATTTTCTGCCGAGACGACTCACTGGGGTCGCTGTGCCGGTGCATCCAAACCGTGTACCTAGGCCAAACCTGGGCGAGTAGCGAGCAGATTGGAACTGTTCTCGAGGCCTTCGCGCGGGTAGCGCCGCCGGTCATGCCTGACAAAACCAAGAATCCTCTTTCGCGGCGCGAACGCGAGGTGGCTGAACTGGTCGCGGAAGGTTTTTCCAATCGAGAGATTTCTGCTCAACTCGGACTGAGTCAACATACGATTAAGAACTACCTGTTTCACATCTACGAGAAATTGGGCATGTCGTCCCGCGTGGACCTGGTGCTGTATGTCCGTTCTGTCGACCGGCCCGTCTCCGATGAACCGGACAGAGTCAGAGAGCCTAATTAAGGTCGCTCGCAGTTTCTCAAACTCAATCGATGAGGACGGGCGAAGTTGGCGCCGCGCGGGCGCAACTTTAAGGATGGGATTGGGATTTGGTGGATCCGGTCGGAAATGAACAGCCGTTTTGGTTCACGTTTAGTCTGGTCCCGACATCGTAGAGGGATTGCCCTGCCCGATCGTTCAATTGCGCAACCGTCGCACCCTGGAATGCGAATTGTCCGCTCGGGGTCCAAAGCTGGATGGCCGTGAGCGCTCCCTTGGAATACTGATAGACGATGGTGGCTCCGATCCCCTGACCCGCGATCGCCGAACTTTCCGGGGTCCATAGATAGCACGTTCCCATCTGGGGATTTATGGTTTGCCGGCCCGAGACACTGAAATTGGCCGAAGCAAAGTTGATGGCGTTGTTGAATGCGAGAACCCCATGGAAGGATCCGGACCAATTCCCGCCATTCGTTTCGTCCACCTGGAAGCCGTACCCGGTCGTAGAATTGATCGAAAGACTCTGGGAGACCCTGTGCCCGGTATAAACACCTGCCCCCCCGTTGCCCCTCTCCGCGTCGAGAATGAAGCCGCCCACTGTGGAAGAGGTCCCAAAAACACTGCAGTTCGTGCAACTCATGCTGTAAGAGGTGCGAACGTAGAAACCGACTGAGGAAGGATTGACGACCGCTAGGTTGACGTAGGACTCGTTATTCGGTTCCGAGGCCAGAGCGTTGAAGCCGGCATGGTCGGCGGAGCGCACACCGTAGGCGAGGTTTAACGCTACGTCCCCAAGCCATTGGTTCAATGTCGAACCGTGGCCGGCATTGTCCTCGCTGTTGAATCCGACCGTGGCAGAGCCTTCCGCGATGTTGCTCTCCACTAAGTTCGAATCGCTTCCATAGACGTGAAAAGCGAAACTTAGACCCCCGTTATCGTATCCGCCCGAGATATTGCCGTACCCTCGACTATTCGCATAGTTAAGGCACACCTCATTGTTGTTCGAGGCCCCGAAGAGCAGGAACGCAGAGCGATGGAAATCATAGGCTTCGTTCTCGCAGATGATGTTCTTCGAGCTGGCGTATTCGAATGCGAAGATGTGCGAGTTCTTGTAGCGGTTGTTGCGTGCCCCTATGTTCCTGATGAACCTAAGATTCGTACTGCCGACGATCTCGAAGACATTGCCGCCGGTCCCGGGGTTTCCTTGCGGAGGTTCGTTCACAAAGTCACCGCTTTCGGCGTGTAGGCCCACGATATTCCAATAGGTACAGTTCGTCATTTTGAATGGCTCCGCCGTCCCGTCGCCTTCCAGAAATGCTTGCCGCTCATGCCAGGCTTCGAGGGTGATCGGGGCATGGGCGGTACCCTTGGGGGCATTCCCACCGCGGCCGCAATTGATATTCAATAACCCGGTTCCGGTAGCGGGTTGGTACTTGCCGTCCAAAAGAAACACAGTGCATCCGTGGGCTCCAGGGCAATTCGCTGAAAGCATTGACATCACTTTCGTGAACGTCGCGAAGGGAGAGCTTTGCGCGCCGGTGTTCGCATCCGAACCGGTCGGCGAGATGTAGTAGGTCGGGATGAATGGGCGGGTTTTCCGACTCGCCCCCGGCCCCGTCTCTATGGCGCTGGCGCCGTCGGAGGTCCGGTTGCCGGAAGTAAGGAAGTGGAAGACCGACTTGGCATCCGGGCAGTCCGTGCTGGGGCCCTGAGCCGCAGCGGTCTGCGCAACGTCAACCTCGTTCGCCAGAACTGATGCTGCGAACAGCGCCAGCAGCACAAGCATTGAGAGTAGCTGCCCCATAGGGTCGCAATAAAATCAAACACCACCTGCTTGGTGGTTCCCCCTGCCACAGCATGAAATTTACCATGGTCTACTGGTGAGTTTTCGTGATGCTGGCTCACAGGTAGGCATACTTGGTCCCAGGCGTTGATGAGGCTGCGGACTCGGTGACTTCCAACATCCTTACTTGCACATCGGATCGCAGGCATCAGGGTTCGCAAGCCAGTTCAGGGCTGAATCCTGCATGCTGATTGGCAACCAGCAGCAATGTTGACAGCTGGTGCCTGGGGCTCAATCGGATGGAATGGCCCGGGGGGTCACGGACAGCCGTCAGTACCGGGCTCAGTGAAAGCTGCTTGGCCCATCGAGCCGATCGATCTGGGGCGACTACCTCGCGCCCCCGCTGGGCCTGGGACCTAGGGAAGCTCGCAGCCATTCTGATTCACGTTCAGTCGGGCCCCGACATCAGACAGCGATTTCCCTGCCTGATCATTCAATCCCGGGACGGTCGCACCCAGAAACGCGAATTGTCCGGTCGAAGTCCAAAGCTTGGTGGTGGTCAGTACTCCCTTGGAATACTCATCCACTACGGTGGCACCGATGTTCTGGCCCGCGATCGTCGAACTTGCCGGGATCCAGAGATAACACGTTCCCATCTGCGGATTGGTGGTTTGCTGGCCCGAGACACTCAAATTGGCTGCCGCGAAGTTGATCGCATTGTTATAAGCCAAAACGTTGCTGAATGATCCGGACCACGTTCCTCCGTTACTCTCATTCACTTCGAGACCATAGCCTGTGGTGAAGCCGACCACCAGACTGTTCGAGATGCTCTGACCGGTGTAGGTGCCCGCACCCAAGTTGGCCGTCTCCGCGTCGAAATCGAAGCCGCTCACGGCCGAAGCATTGCCGAAAAGACTGCAATTCGCGCAGCTCATATTATAGGAGCTGCGATAGTAGGCTCCGACCTCCTGGGGATTCACCACTACCAGGTTGACATAGGAGTCATTGTTCGGCTCGGACGCCAGCGCGGTATATCCTAAATGGTCATCCGAGCGGGCGCCATAGGCAAGGTTGACTGCTACATCGCCGAGGAACTGGTTCAGGGTCGGCCCGTTTCCAGCATTGTCCTCGTTGTTGAACCCGACCGTCGCGGTACCTTCGGCGATGTTGTTTTCGATCCAGTTGGAATTGCTGCCATACACGTGAAAGGCAAAGCTCAGCCCTTGGTTGTCATAGCCGCCTGAAATGTTGCTGTATCCCTCGCTATTCGCATAGTTGAGACATAGGTCATTATTGTTCGAGCCTCCGAAAAGCATGAATCCGGCGCGATGAAAATAATAGGCCTCGTTCTGGCAAATCAGATTGTTCGAGCTGCCGTATTCGAACGCGAAGACTTGGGAGTTCTTGTAGCGGTTGTTGTGTGCGCCGATATTCTTCACGAAGGTCAAATTTGTACCGCCGATGATCTCAAAAACGTTTCCGCCGCTCCCCGTGTTTCCGGCCGCGGGCTCGTTGGCAAAGTCGCCACTTTCGGCGTGCAGACCGGCGATCGTCCAATAGGCACAGCTCGTCATTTTGAACGGCTCCGCGCTGCCGTCGCCTTCCAAGAATGCTTGCCGCTCATTCAAAGCTTGAATGGTGATAGGGGCACTGGCAGTGCCGTTTGGCGCATTCCCACCGCTGCCGCAATTAATATTCAAGAATCCCGTTCCAGTGCCTGACTGGTAGGTGCCGTCCTCTAGATAAACGGTACATCCGCTGGCTCCAGGGCAATTGGCTGAAAGGGTGGACATGACCTTCGTGAAAGTCCGGAAGGGAGCGCTTTGCGTGCCCGCATTCGAATCCGCCCCGCTCGGAGAGATGTAGATCGCCCCTGCTACAGGAGTCGTTGGCGTCGGGGCGGGAGCCGGGGCGGGAGCCGGCGCAGGAGCGGGTGCGATTGGGGATGCAGGTGGTGGTGCGGACGGTGGGGTCGGCGCGGGTGTCGTGCCGGGAGGAGGTGGCTGAATCGTCACCGACGCAGTGGTGTGAGTAGAAGACGAGGAGACACTGGTGGCAGTAATCGTGTCCGCAGTCGCACTTTTCACCGGAGGTGCGGTATAGAGTCCCCCATAGGAGATGACACCCAACGCCGCGCTCCAGGTCACAGCGGGATTCGTCATCCCGGTCACCGAGGCGGCGTATTGTTCTGATTGGCCAGACTTCAGCTGAATACTGCCAGGCGTGATGCTGATTTGCGGAGTGCCTGGAGCGGCCGCAGCCCCCGCTCCGGAAAGGGATACGGTAGACGTCGTCAGAACCCCATTTTCGCTACTGACGGTGGGGGGATTCGTGGTCGGAAGCTTTACCTCACTCGCAATGGATAGCTTCCCGCTATAGCTTCCCTGTGAGGGCGGAGTAAACAGGAGCACCACTTGCGTGGTGTGACCGGGCAGCAAAGTAACTGGGCCCGTCCAGCCTTGCAGAGAAAATGCGGGTGAGCTCATCTGCACAGTTTGAATGCTCAACGTCGTGGCGCTTCGATTGGTGAGTGTGACTGTCGATGAGATGGCTTTGCCGATTGGAGTCGCGCCTCCGAAGCTGACTGCACTCGGACTGGCGACCAGTGGGCTGGCGGCCGAGGAGGTCGCGCTCGCGCCACTGCCGGGTAATGCTGAACTGCACCCTGATGAGAAAAAGCTAATTAAGATTGCCGAAATGCTCAGGTACTGGATCCAGTTCAGAGGGCTGCCGGGTCTTCTCTGCGACCTTCTCTCGGGGGAGTTGGTTAACATTATCGACTCCTTAAAGTTCATGAGCAGAGACAAATAAAGGAAGTGAAAATGAACTCGGCCAGAAGTCAATTGCCTTAAAGACTCTGCGCTGCTCTAAACGGAGTATTGATGAAGGTGGGACGCGTTAGTAGATAACCAAGGTACAGTGAACTTCTCTCTTACCCAGCGGAAACCCGCGCGGACAGGCCTTTCACGAGCAACCGCGATTTATAATTCACGCTGAGATATCGATGACGACCAACCTTCGTCGTTAGCTCGATCACCGAATCCAATGCACTCAAAGTAAGACCGCAGCTCGTTATTGCCTGCCAGAAAATCGGCGCCGACCTATGGTTTTGACAGAAGAAGAAAATCGGTCGCGTGAGTGGCGACGATCGGCTGATGAGCGCCTCGAGGGATCAGCATGGCTCGTGTGAAAATTGGCATTTCAGGCGAGCGATTCAAACGTGGGTGCACGTCCCCAGAGTCTCCCCATGTTAGGATTCGAGTATTTACGATTGGAAAGCTATTCCATGTACAAAGTTCTCTCCACTTTTCTCCTGCTCTCGTCGCTAGCCTCGGGGCAAGCAGTTGCCACTCAGAAGGCGGAGCCGTCCGCGCCCACCGAGGCTCCAGTTCCCGAGCATCACGACGATGACACGGAGCCGCCGCCGTCGTCGGCTGTCCGCGTGTCACCCACGGCACCGGTGATCACCGTCCATGGGTTGTGTGATAACGGGGCGAGGGTTGGGGAATCGACAAATGGGGTTCGGTCGGGTCATTCAGCCTCCGGCAACTCCGACTGTAAGACCGTGATTACCAAGGCACAGTTCGAACTACTCACTGATTCGTTGAATCCTCAAATGGCAGCTATGGCCAAGCGACAGCTCGCCGACGCCTATCCTCGGATCCTGCTTTTTGCCGCAACCGCACGCGAACTCGGGCTCGACCAAGATCCGCATTTTCAGGAAATGCTCCGCTTTGCCTCGGAGCGCCTTTTGTCTGAAGTCTTGACCCGATCGATGCAGCAGAAGGCGGGTGATATATCGGACGCGGAACTGCAGAAATACTACGACCAGAACCCGACCAGGTTCGAGCGGATTGAGTTGTTGCGAATCTTCATTCCACTGCAACAACAATTTGTTTCAGGAAAGGAGGAACCGATCGCTTTGGAAGAAACCGCGATGAAAGCGGAGGCGGAAAAGATCCACGGCGCCGCCGCAGCGGGGGGCGATTTCCAGCGATTGCAGCAGCAAGCGTTCGAAGCCGCCCATTTGAAGTCCTCCTCTCCGAATGTGAGTCTCGGCAAGCTACCGATCGGTCGCCTGCCGCTCGATCACCAGAAAGTATTTGAGCTCGAACAGGGACAGGTTTCTGAGTTAATCAGCGATTCCACTGGGTACTACGTGTACAAAGTGGTATCGAAAGAAATGACACCCCTGAGCCAGGCGAAACCTGAAATTCACAACCTGATTCAGGCGCAGAAAATGCAGGCCTCAACGGACGCGCTATTGAAGAGCATAAGCTCCGAAGTGAATGCGGATTATTTCGGCGCTTTGCCGACGACGTCCCGCCCCAAACCTGCCGGGCAGATTGTCAAAACGGGAACCAAGAAATAAGGCTTCGACGGAGAGAGCGCAACTGAGGACCCGGGGTATTTACCGGCACACAATTGCGGAGGGCGTGTCTTAGTGCGGACACACACTACACTACGGCAGCTTCGATGGCATCGGAACCACCGTGGTCGGCTTGGGCGCCGGCCAATTCGCCGCGAGTGAGGGCGTAAAGCATAAGCTCGACGCGGCCTGAGCTACCCACCTTATCGCAAAGACGGAACAAGTAATTCTTGACCGTGTGCTCGCTCAGGCGAAGCCGCCCGGCAATCTCGCGGTTCTTAAGTCCCTCGGCAACGCAGGCTAGAACTTCCCTTTCGCGTTTACTGAGCAGATTCTCCTGTTTGGGACTTGTGTTCCCGGCGCGAGCTGGCACCTGCGCTTCTAGGGCTCCGAGAATCACTTGCATCTGAAGGGTATTGGCCCAGATCTGGCCTTGATGAACCGCGTAGATGCATTTGCACAACATCTTGACGGACCCGGAGCGGCAGAACACTCCCCGAGCTCCACTCCGGAATGCATTGACCACCAGGTCATCGTCGGGGGAATCCAACAGGACAATGGTTCGCGTGCGAGGATGTGCGGTGCGCAGTTGAGTGAGCAACGAGAACCCACTCAGAGGACCATCCTTGAGATTGACGGCAATCACCGCAACCTCCGCCTGCTCACGGTTAAGGATCTGCAGGGCCTGTTCCGCTTCCACCGCCGTGCCCAGGATCTTAAATCTGCTCTTGCGCGCCAGTGAACTAGCCAACAACTGGCTGACCATGCGGCTCTGGTCGGCGACCAGCACGGAGACCACTCTTTGCGCCTGCGATACAGAGGGCACAACCACCTCGAATTTTCCGTCTGGGTGAATCAACAGCAAGGCCCAACGACGGGAATCAAAATAGTAATCCGGGGCGGAAATCGTCCGTACTCGCCCCCAAGGTATCAACCTTACAGGACGAGGGCCCGGCCCGGGTATGGCACCTCGGTGCCATATGGGAAGCACCATCGTGCTATTCCCGCCGGGCTAAACCGGCATCTATCCTCCTGATTTAAGGGTACATCGTGCTTCCAGCCAAGGCCGCACGAGGCTGACGAGTCGGCCGGTGTAAGGCTCAGCGCGCCCACAATCGAGGTCGTTCATGACGTACCGGAGAATCTCTCTTGAAGTGCTCGGGGCCGCCCCAGTTGACACCCGCTCGATGCAGAAGCAGTTTGTACCGATCGATCATTCGGTCGCCGTAAGAGGGAGCGATCCCGGACTGTCCCCCCTGTTAGCTTGCCTTCATGAGTGGGACTTGGAAGGTCTCGACGCTCTCCTGGCAGGCATGCCTCGCTTGGATATTTTCGAAGCGGCCGCCGTGGGCCGTGCTGAGCGAGTCCTTGAGTTGGTCGCGAGCGATCCGGCATTAGCCGATGCCTGGTGCGCCAACGGTTTTACTCCTCTTCATTTTGCCTGCTTCTACGGACATCAACCAGTGGTCCGCAGTCTTCTGGCGTGCGGGGCCCAGCCTTCGGCGAGAGCGCGCAACGAGAGTGGCGCGACTCCCTTGCACCACGCGGTGAGTACCGGACAGCGCGACATTGCGGAATTGCTGCTCCAGCGGGGAGCTGAAGTGGACCTCTGCGACCACCGTGGCTACACTCCACTACACCTAGCGGCTGCCAATGGATATCTGGAGATCGTCGAAACCTTGTTGCAGTTTGGCGCTGCCCCGCTGCGGCAAAACGCCGGGCGGCAGACTCCCCGCGATCTCGCGCAGGAAAGCGGTCACCTCAGGATTGCTGAATGTTTGAACCGCTTCTCCGTGACCCAGTGAGGCCACTCGAAACGTCGAGCGCAGCCGGATAACGCAGGCCTTCGGCAAGCAAGCCGGATAGGGATGTGTCAGCACGGGTCCCGAGCGGACAAACCTAGATGACTCCCCGTTCTTCCCCCTGCTAAAGTAGTCCCGCAGCCGCCTCACGGAAGCCACCGATATTCCGAGGGAACGCACTTGCTCTGAATACCATGAAACTATCGATTGTAATGCCCATTTACAATGAGCGCTCCACGCTCCGGCAGGTGATCGAGCGTGTTTTGGCGGTTCCGCTCGACCTCGAGATTCTGTGTGTGGACGATGGATCGAAAGATGGCTCAAGAGAGATCTTGGCTGAACTGCAGGGGCAGCATGCTCAAGTGCGGGTCCTTCTGCAACCGCAGAATCAGGGCAAAGGGGCAGCCCTTCGTCGCGGCATCCAGGAAGCCACGGGAGATTTCGTGATCATCCAGGACGCCGACCTGGAATACGATCCCTCCGATTACCCAAGACTTCTCGAGCCGCTCATCGAGAACAAAGCCGACGTAGTTTATGGTTCGCGCTTTCTCGGCAGTGGTCCGCATCGCGTGCTCTATTTCTGGCACTCGGTGGGCAACTCGCTGCTGACGCTGCTTTCGAATTGTCTGACCAACATCAACCTCAGTGATATGGAAACCTGCTATAAGGTATTCCGGCGTGAAGTCATCCAATCGATTCCGATTGAGGAGAACCGATTTGGATTCGAACCGGAAATCACGGTGAAGATCGCCAAACGGCGCCTGCGGATTTACGAGGTCGGAATCAGCTATTGGGGCCGCACCTACGAAGAAGGCAAAAAGATCGGCTGGAAAGACGGCGTCCGGGCTCTCTGGTGCCTGCTGAAGTACTCAATGAAGGAACCTACGGTTCGCCTGAGCCGCGGACTTCCCAGCAACTAGGGGAAGGGTTGACGTCTCCGCCTCGGGAACCAGCGCGATAGGTGTACAATCGTTGCCATTCCTGAAGTCGAGAGGGAGATTCCAGCGAACCGGTTCTCCCGTTTAAGAGTCCAAGGAGATCTATCTAGGTGGGCCGGATGCGGGAGTGGTTGTCGAACAAATGGCGGAGCGCCATTCGGCTCGCCCATTTCGTACATCTGCTCTCCAATTGGCCGACGGTCTGGATGTGCATCCGCAAGAAGAAGCCTTTGCCACCGCTACGTTTTCGGAATGGCCTGATACTGAATCACGGAAAATATGACGATCCCCTGCTTCTGTTGGACGAGGTCTTCATTCGACGGCTGTATGACTTCAAGACCGACGCGCCAAGCGACGGGATCATGGTGGATATAGGGGCCAACATTGCATCTGTGACTGAGTTCTTTGCCGTGGCATGCCCAACGCTGCGGATTCACGCCTATGAGCCCAATCCGGCAGCCTTCGAGATGCTTCAACGGAACATCCAAGATAACGGCATGGGAAAAAGGATCACGGCATTCCCGGAGGCGGTAGGGCCCCAATCAGGCAGCTTGAGTCTCTGGGTGGATGTTAATACCACGCTGTCGACTGCATACATGAAGGACTCTCCTGGGGCGGGCGGCAGAAGGATCGATGTGCCGATGGTTAGCTTGGACGAGGTCTGGCGACGGCTCAATGGGGCACCGATCTGGCTTCTAAAGATAGATACGGAAGGTGCTGAAGGCGATATCCTAGAGGGCGCCTCGAAATCCACGCTCGAAGCGGTTCAGAATGCCATCATTGAGTATCACGACAACATCGTCCCTGGTGTGTCCGAACGCTGTCATCGCGTACTGAAGGCCTCCGGCTTCACCTGGCGAACCTTTGTGCATCCCTGGAAAGAAGGGATCATTTACGCAAGCCGGTCCCCCGTTCCTGAAAGCATCGTCGGAAGTGCGCCCACCAAAGCAATGCCGTCAACTTAGGTGGCAATCGAACCTTTCGCGCTTTCGCTATTGACCTGGCAAAGATCTGGGCGCAGTCCTCGGTCCGCCAATCAGGGCTCTTCCAGCATTCCAGTGGCGAAGGAGTAAGGTCCAGCCCCACTCATGGAACAGGCTCGCAATGGCAAAGTTCTTCTTGTTGCGGAAACCGTGCGCAGTGTTCTTCGCACACCGGACCTTGACTCGCGATCTTGTATGTTCAGTTCGTCGCACGCAAATATCCGCACCCGCCAAAACACTACAAAGGCGGAACTCCATCAATGGCGGCGCTTCACACTTTCGATAGGAGGTTTCGATTCTAGGGCGTAGGAATTACAGCCACGCCCTGGTTCGAATAGCTACTTTCGATTCCGTCGGTCCCGACGGAGGTGGTGACGTAATAGTAGGTCTGTCCCGCCTGGACGGAGCTGTCGGTATAGGTCGTGCCCGCGCCCGGCGTGTCATTGATCTTCGAGTACGGCCCGCCGTTTTGTCCGCCGCGGTATACGTTGTAGCCGGTCACGCTTGAGCTGCTCGCATCCCAGAACAGATTTACGCTGTGCTGCACCGGCGCAGTGCCGCTCCCGGTTAGCGCTGCCGTGAACGGGGGACTGGAACCCGCGGTGGTGAAGGAAAGGTTGGCAGTCGCGCTGCCGCTCGCCTGGGGGGAGAACGTCAAGGTAAATGACGCTGTCCCACCGGATCCAATGGTTAGCGGAAGGGATGGCCCGCTGAGGGTAAACGCTGTGCTGCTCGCGGCGGCGGAAGTGACGGTCACAGTTCCCCCTGTGGCACTCAGGGTTGCGGTCAGGCTCTTGCTCGCACCCACGGTTACGCTGCCAAAAGTGAAACTGCTGGGGCTCACGGCAAATTGGCCAGCCGCCACGGCCGTTCCGGAGAGAGCCATCGAGAGGGTCGCATCCGATGCATTCGAGACAAAGGCAATGCTGCCGCTCGCGGCTCCCGCCACCTGGGGAGCAAAGCTGAGGGTAAAGGTGAAGCTTTGTCCCGCCGTCAGCGTCAGAGGAGTGCTTAACCCGCTCATGCTGAACCCCGCGCCGGTTAGATTTGCCTGCGTGACAGTCAGTCTCGATCCGCCGGAATCGGTCAACGTTGCGGTTTGCGTGCTACTGTTGCCCACCTGCAGGCTGCCGAAATTCGACGGATTGGCGCTCAGAGTTCCCGGCGTTACTCCGGCGCCTGAAAGAGGAACGCCAAAAGCGGAAGTCGAAGCACTGCTGGTAATGGCCAGGGTGGCATTGCTGCTTCCGGCAGATTGCGGAGAGAAGACGACGCTGAACGATGCGCTCGCACCGGCCGCCAGAGTCATGGGCAAGCTTAGTCCGCTCACATTGTACGCGGCTCCCGCCGCGACTTGGGTCAGGATGACACTCGCGCTACCGGTGTTGCTCAACTTCTCCGACAAAGTCTGACTGCTTCCCGTCTGCACGTTCCCGAAACTAAGGCTGGTCGGGCTAGCAGAAAGGGCCCCCGCCGCTATTCCGGCCCCCGAGACTGCAGTCACCAGGCTCGGATTGGACGCGTTGCTGGCGATGGTCAGGCTAAGGTTATCCGCGCCTGCCGACTGTGGGGAAAATACCACGTTGAACGATGCCGTCTGGCCACTCTGCAAGGTAAGGGGCAGGCTGAGTCCGCTTACGCTGTAGCCCGCACCCGTGAAGGTTGCTTGCGAAACGGTCACGCTCGCGCCGCCGGTGTTGGTCAATTGTTCCTGTAGGGTTTGGCTGCTGCCCATCTGCACGTTCCCGAAACTGAGGCTGGTCGGGCTAGCGGAAAGAGCTCCCGCCGCTACCCCTGTCCCCGAGACCGCGGCGACCAGGTTAGGATTGGACGCGTTGCTGGCAATGGTCAGGCTAACATTGTCCGCAGCCGCCGAAGGCGGAGAAAATACCACGTTGAATGATGCAGTCTGGCCACTCTGCAAAGTCAGGGGTAGGCTGAGGCCGCTCACGCTGTAGCCCGCACCGGTGAAGGTTGCTGCGGAGACGATAACGCTCGAGCCGCCCGTGTTGCTCAACTTCTCCGACAAAATCTGGCTGCTGCCAACCGAAACGTTCCCAAAACTCAAGCTGGACGGATTGGCAGTAAGTGCTCCCGCCACTACTCCGATTCCTGAAACAGCGGCGACGAGAGTGGGATTGGGCGCATTGCTGGTGATGGTCAGACTCACGTTGTCTGCTGCCGCCGAAGGTGGAGAAAATACCACGCTAAACGACACGGTTTGACCGCTCTGCAGGGTGAGCGGCAAAGTAAGGCCGCTTACGCCGTAGCCCGCACCGGTGAATGTCGCTTGCGAGACGGTAACGCTCGAGCTACCCGGATTGGTTAGCGCAGCCGGTAAACTCTGGCTGCTGCCAGTCTGAACCGAACCGAAGCTGAAGCTCGACGGACCTATGGTCAACGCCGCGGGGGCGACGGCAGTTCCCGACAACGGCACGGAAAGAGTAGAGTCCGAAGCGTTCGAGACAATGGAGAGGGCCCCGTTCACAGTTCCAGAAGACTGGGGCCCGAAAGTGATGTTGAGATTCGCGCTTTGGCTGGGAGCAAGCGTCATGGGCATGCTCATCGGTGTCATCGCGAACCCGGCGCCAGATACCGTAACTTGGCTCACGACCACGCTGGAGCCGCCTGAGTTCGTGATGGCCACCGATTGACCCTGGTTCGCTCCGACTTGCAGAGTGCCGAAGCTGACGGGATCGGAACTCACCGTGAGCGAACCAGGCGCGACCACGGTCGATAGGAGCGAGACACTGAGGGCCGCGTTCGCGGCGCTGCTGGTGATCGCGACGTTGCCGTTGGCAGTGCCGGCGGAGGGCGGAGTGGAGGGCGGAGTGAAGCTAACGGTAAAGCTGGCGCTTTGACCGGTGGCGAGTATCAAAGGCACGCTCGGTCCACTCAGCGCATACCCAGTTCCACTGACAGAAATTTGGCTAATCGTAATCTCAGATCCGCCCTGGTTGCTCAGCACAAGAGGCTTGCTTACGCTGCTGCTTCCGGCCGTCAGACTCCCAAACGAGAGGCTGGCTGGAGTCGCGGAAAGCAGACCTAAATCAACCGCAGTGCTCGCGAACTGAGCCCCTTTCATGCCCCCGCAGCCGAGCATGCCTCCAAACGCCAGCAAAATAACGAGAAGATTCCAACGCGAGCAGAAATCGCTCACAACGGGCCTCTGCTTTTAGCCGCATGAGAGGCTTCATGCGACGGGGGAGTTAGCCGTGAGTTCGGAGAGAACCCCGCGGCGGACAAGCATTATACACAAATCATGCATAGACTTCGGCCTGCCTAACTAACTAGTTTGCTGTTTCGTTCGGCTTGAACTCCGATTGCCCAGATAAAACCCAACCAGCTCTCGCCCCACCGCGGTTACGGCTTTCTTCTTTATCCTTGCCGCCTGGGACTATCGGTTCCTTCTCTATCTTGTGGCTCTGCGTTGTAGTTTCTCAACTCACATATGGAGCCCACGTACAGCACATCGGGACCGGTTCACTCCATTTCGACCAGGACTGGCGTACATGCCGGATCCGGCGTCTCTCAGGATTTCAGACTAGCGGCAGAGTGGTATAAAGCAGCGGCAGCTCAGGGCGAAGCGTTCTAGGGGCCCCAGCAGACTGAGCGCCACAAGAAACGCAACGATCAGCAAAAAGAGTAATCCTAGCTCCGACAGGTTTTCCTTCGCGACGGGCCAATTCCAGCCGTCCCACCACGATTTGAGTGATCGGAGCATTGCCCCAAAATTCTACTATGTATGTCCGAGCTACCCAATCCACGATCACCAGCGCGCCCAAGCAGGAAATCATTAGAAACACATTTCGGGCCAACGTATACACTCCAATCGGCCGGGATTGAAGCGCACGGACAAGGATTTGCGCCTGGACGATTCACTGTTTGATTCTGGGCTTTCCGCCCTTCTTGCCATTCTTGCGGACATGCTTAAGCCTTCTTTGCGTTCTTGGCTTTTCCGCCCTTGCGACCCCATTATCTGGGCCGCTTTCCTTTTCACACAGGCACGAAAGAGCCATTGCCAGCAGCTTAGGTTGGAGTATATTGTGTCCGGCTTGAATGGACGCCTGAGGTTCCGAGATGGCACCGCAGCTCTCGATTCAAGATTGGGAAGGTAATCGCAGCCTTGATACTTGGCGTCATCCTTCCCTATGGCACGATGGCGTTGTACAAACCAGAACTTACCAACTGGGCCGCTCAATGCGGAGCAGAGGAAATGCAACACATGCTTCCACTAACCGAAGCCGACCGAGTTCTCGAAGTTTACGCTGAGCGCACAGAAGACCGCGACCGCTACTCCCTGCGAAGACCTGACGTGCTTTACCGGGAGCAGGAATTAGAACGTGCTTTGGTGAAGGCTCTGCCGCCTCTGGAGGGAAGGAAGATTTTGGAGGTGGGCTGTGGTGAAGGGAAATGGCTGAGGCAGCTAATCAGGATGGGCGCCGAGCCTCGCAACCTGAGCGGGATCGACATCTCTCAGTCTTACATCACACGCGCCGCTGAGACCTTGCCGCCATCGGTGAACGTGAAAGTCGGCAATGGTGAGAATCTGGAATTTGCCGATGAGAGCCTGGATCTGGTGTTCCAGTTCACCTGTTTAACCTCCGTCCTCAACTTGGAATCGCGCCAGCAGATGGCCCGCGAGATGGTCCGTGTACTACACCCGGGAGGCTCAGTCATCTGGTACGACATGGCCGTCAATAACCCTAACAACAAGGACATTCAGGGGATTGGCAAAGACGAGATTAGGAACCTCTTTCCCGGATTCGCGTACAAGTTCCGCAAGCTCTCTCTAGCCGCGCCCATCGCACGCAAGCTTGATGCCTTCACAATTCAGGCACTACAGGCTTTGAAGGTATTGGATACTCACTACCTGGCAGTAATTACGAAGAAGTGAGCGATTCTTGGGATTCAGATATGGTCGCCATTTCTTCGCCGCCACGTGATCGGCCCGGTCGAACGCTCGCGACTTCGACGGCCTGATTCAAATCCCGGGATCCTTGGAGCAGTCCGTACTTGGGGCCGCGAAGGATAACAGCCGGTCTGCCGAGATGAAAAAGGTCTCCATGGGAGTGAGCTTCGGTAGGTAAGATTGAAGAAGGATCAGCAAACGAACGGAACGTGTTGAAGCGCCTTTAGAGTGCGAACGTCGACCCGAGAAGGCCCTCGGGACTACCGCAACCTACGCGAAAAGTGAACCGCGACAACCGAGCGATCACCGACCCTAAACCACTGGGGCATAGTTCGCCTGCCAATGTGGCCTCGTATTGAGGGCTTGATTAAGATGAGGTTAAGTAGCGCCGAAACGCCTCGTCCCAGACCTCCGCCGCATGTTGTTGCACCTTACCATGTCGTAGTCAACTGCAACGATAGATGTCACTTAAAGCGATCCAAGCGGTGGCGGCCAAGGTGGGATGGCCGTTGCAGATGCGGCGCAACTTGGGTTTGCGCTTGAGGGGTGACGCTATTGGGGAGAATTTACAACCCCACAGGCGCGTATACCCTGTCGGCCGCTGCCGTGTTATACTGCTTTCCCTTCGTAGAGGGACCTTGCCGTGGTTGATGATGAACTCACCCGTCTGCGCTCCATGCTGAGGAATGCCCATCAGGAGCCTCGTGTGAGCCAGATCCGAAAGCTCGCCAAGCTTATCACGCGTAAGCTCTCCTCCCGCAAGAAGGGCGGGACGCAATCCGAGGCAAACCGAAAATCGAAGCAGAACGCGGCTTAGTCGCGAATCTTTGCCCGCCTGGTCTTGGACCCGAGCTCACCCGGCGCCCACCACCAGGTCATGAGTGAGCAACGGCTCTACCTAGACCCACAAGCCGACGCAACTCTCCCAGGTTGCCGAGCAAGGGTCTTGCGACCGCTGTAATCTTCTTCCGACTTCATGCACACCCGTGGTTTGCCGGCTCCATGGCCACAACATGGGTTTCGACGTTACTCTTCCGAGATCAAAAGAGTTGCATCAGTTCCCACACGCTGGCAATGGGCCGCCGAGGCCATTCCGAGGCACGGCGGGATCGGGCAGCAACTCGGGAGGATCTGCGTCCGCATTCAGCAACCACAAGCGACGATCGCTGAAATAAGCTGTGAGCTCTTGATTGCAGTCTCCACCCATGTCGCGTGCCCACACCACTTTGGCATGGTCAATGTCGGCCCGGTTATACACCCACTCCAGCCACACGGGATGCGAAGGTGAATATCGCACGATGACCAACTGGGGGCCTGGCATCTGCTCCAGGCTTTGAAGAACAGCGGCGCGTTGCAAGTTTCCCAGCGAGTACAAACGCAAAGAATTCACGTGCATCGCCACCGCGCTCAGCCAAGCTGCATCGAAGGCGAAACAGGCGATGACCACGAGCCTCACGAGGACTCGCCCGACCTGTTTCCCGCGCCACCTCCAAAACTGCAAGTGACGCATGCATTGCAAAAGGACAGCAAACACTGCGCCGGTGAGGGGCGCGGCGTAATGCGGCTGGCTCCATACTTCCAGTTCCAAGCCGGCAATACCGATAGCGATGACCACCAACAGCATGCGGATCCGCCTGTCTGTGATCGCCCAGGGCAGAGCGATGAGCGGGATGCTGAGAAAAGGTCCGAGGTAATAAGGCCAGTAAGTCGTAAGCCTGATCCAGAAATGCCGGGCCAGCCCACGGGCTACGGTATCGCGATATAAATTCAATTCCCACCCGGCGTAGAAATTGCGCAGCATGGCATTTCGATAGTGCGGTTCCGGGCTTGGGTGCTGCCAGACAAATAACGGAGCTACCGCATAGGTTTGCCGGTTGATCTGATAGGGCAGGACCAAAGCGTTTCCCGAGACCCGCCAATTGTAGTATCCCAGCCAGCCTGCGCCGATAACCAGCGTGGAAGCCAGCGGAACGATGACTCGAAGCCAGCTTACTCGAGCGCTTGGTCGGTGCTTCCCCAGCATCCAGGCCAGCAAGGCCCCCGCAACCGGCAGGCAGAAAATCAATCCCTCATAAGGTCGGGTAATCGCCAGCAGACTGACGCCAATTGCGAGCAATACGGCGTGCCAAGCCTGCGGACGTTTTTTCAGGCGCGGCAAAGCTCCCAGCACCAACGCTCCGGCCAAAGCTGGAAGAGATGCGCAAAAGTATGTGTTCATCCAATAACTCAGGATGCCAAACTGCAGAATGGCCAGCACTCCTCCCAGGAGCGCCCACTTCGGAGGTAGCCAGGCCTGTAACATCCAGCAGATGAGCGCACACATCCATGCGGTTGTGAACCAGACACCGATCCAAGGGTTCCCGAGCCATTGACCAACGGCAAGGACCATCCCCTGCCCCGGGGGATACATGGACATGTAGGTGGGACGCTGGTTGATGTGCATGCTTTCGAAGTGCACCCACATCGGATGAGTTGGATTCGTCAGGCGCCCGTGCGCGAAGGTATCAGCTGCCAGCAGATAGCTGAACTCGTCGTGGTCGCGCGGAGCCGGAATTTTCAGGAGCGGAACCAGTGCGCCTCGGATCAGTAGACACGCCACTCCGACGACAACCACAGCCAGCGCTTTGCGACGAGCCAATTCGCTAAAGCCGCCGGAAACCAGTGCAAAACGCGACGTCTCCCGCGGGATCAGCACCCCTGCAACTCGAAGGAACCAGCGCGCGGTACGGGTTAGCACCAAGGCGGTAATCGCCAGGATAGCGACAAAGGTGGAGATCAGGCCAAAGGCCTTCAGCAGATGGCGTGCAAGAACCGCTGGCATCGCGAACCCTTCGAAAGAGGTAAACCCGCTGGCTCGTTTATAGCACGCGCCCTGAATCTGGGAGACTGCCTTGAGTTACCGAACGATGACCGAGACTGAGGCTTCAGAGATGCGGACCCCGTAGCGGGAACCTGGCACGACCGTGCTATTCCCCCTCGGCGAAACCCATGATAACTTGCTTCCCAGTGGTTGTAGGTGTAGGAGGCGTTTCTGTCCTACGCTCATGCGGTTCCGCCTGTGTCTCTCCTCCTAGCTTCGCTTTCTCTCTATGCCAGCCTTCGGGCCGGCATAGGAATCGCTCCTGAAGTGCGAGCGCTCTCGCAGCCGCTGAAACGAAGGCATACTTTGCGCGCAGTGAGGTTATTTCACCGTGAGTGCTTCTAGTATAAGATCCACGATCTCTTCCGCCAACGCCGATTCCGCCCGTTTGGGCGACCAGAGTAATCCCCATACCCCGGAGGTGTCGGTCATTATGCCCTGCCTCAACGAGGCAAAGACCCTCGGAGTCTGCATTGAGAAAATTCAGAAGACATTCAGGCGGGAGGGGATAGAAGGAGAAATCGTTGTCGCCGACAACGGCAGTTCCGATGGCTCCCAGGAGATTGCTCTGAGCCTGGGCGCCCGCTTAGAGCATGTTGATCGAAAGGGTTACGGCAGCGCGCTCCGGGGAGGCATCGAGGCCGCTCGCGGCAAATATCTGATCATGGCTGATTCGGATGATAGCTACGATTTCAGCCACATTCCTGTATTTTTGGAAAAGCTGCGTCAAGGCCATGACCTGGTGATGGGAAACCGATTTAAGGGAGGAATCAAACCGGGTGCGATGCCTCCGCTGCATCAGTATCTAGGAAACCCGGTGTTGACACTGCTCGGCAGAATGTTCTTCCACAGCCCGTGCGGCGACTTTCATTGTGGTTTGCGCGGATTCAGTAAAGCTGGCTACGAGAAGCTCGGAATGCGCACCACCGGGATGGAGTTTGCTAGCGAGATGGTGGTGAAAGCGACGCTGATGGGTCTGCGGGTCACCGAAGTGCCCACAACCTTGTCTCCCGATGGTCGCGACCGGGCGCCACACCTGCGCTCCTGGCGCGATGGCTGGCGCCATTTGCGATTCATGCTCTTGTACAGTCCGCGCTGGCTATTTCTCTACCCCGGGGTATTCTTCATGCTCGTTGGGCTGGGCACTGGGTTGTGGCTACTGCCGCGTCCGCGGACCATCGGCAGCGTCACTTTTGATGTGCACACGCTGCTCTACGCCATGGTAGCCGTCCTCATAGGATTTCAGGCGGTGGCGTTTGCTGTGTTCACGAAAGTTTATGCCATTACCGAAGGTTTGTTGCCCAAAGACCCGGGCATGGACCGTCTTTTCAAGGTGATTACTCTTGAGGCAGGGTTAGCCGCTGGCGCAGGGTTGATCGTGACCGGGCTCGCGGGGTCTGTTTATGCTGTCCACGTCTGGAGCGTTGGTCATTTTGGTTCACTGAACGCCAGTGTTGTTTTGCGGACGGTTCTGCCCTCGGTTCTAGCCCTTACCCTGGGCTGCCAGATTCTGCTTTCGAGCTTTTTCCTGAGCGTACTCGGGCTAGCACGCGACTAGTCCCTAACGTCGTTCTTCCCTCCTGCGACATGCCGATTCGTCACTGGCGTGGTTTGTACGCTATGCGGCAAAGACCCAGGTCGTTCGTGTGCGAGGGCGCCGCTTCGCGATTGATCAGACGTCCTTTAGAAAGAAAGCGACCTAGTTCCCCAACAGTAGAAGTACGGCATCCGGCTCAGTAAATGGTGGCGTAAAAGTAGAGATTCCACTGGTAGGGATAGTGATCGTACCCGTCTGCGCCACTGCGTTGGTAGCGGGGTTGAACCATTCGAAACTGTAAGTGTCCGCGGCAAGCTGCACGGTGAACGGTCCGCTAGTGGGGGAATAAATCAGATACTGCTTTTTAGAGGTGGCGTTTTCCGGAATAAGACAATATTGGGTAGAACACACGCTCGTGGTAGTTGGCGAATTTTGGGGTATCACTTGTCCTAGATCGATTCGTTTTGCATAGGCCGCGGTCTGGGATAAAGCGGTGCGCATCACATTCCATTGTGGATCAAGCGTGGTTCCCGAAGGCGCATTCCTTCCTGGATAGACGACCAAGTAGGGATCCATGAACGCAGTGTTGGCTCCCCGAGTGAAATTTTCCCAGGCCCACTCCCGCATTGCGTTTGGGTCAGACTTGGTCGCCGACAGAATTTCCGTGTAGTACCACGAGTGATCGGTATCGTCGATAACCACCTTGTTGCCGGTCCACGTTTCTGTGTCAGTAATGGTCGACGATGTTTCTGTCACTGGGTACCCATAACCCGAACCGCAGGGCGCAACCCAATCGGCGTCGCTGCTGAAATAGGTGTCGTCTCCCGAGGGACTAAGCGCAAACTCGCAGGTAAAACCAACCGGGTGCTGTTTCGGCAGACCCGCTTCATATTGGTGAACCAGGTCGATCACGTGAGACTCCCAGCCCGTGGCAACGGCGCCGTTGGCCTCATTGGCGACCTCGTACATCACGTTATCGAGATCATTGACCGAATCAATCACCTTCCTCACATAGGCATCCTGGAAGGCAGTGATAGCTGGATACTGCAATGTCGTCGAATTGAAGCCGCTAGCGCTGCCGCTAACGTAAGCGTCATCAATGCCGTTTATGTTGTTTGCACCGGTAAACCAGTAGCCATCCGTGGCAAGGCGCTCGTATTGCACCCCGTGCCCATCGAAGAGCATGACAGACACGTAAATTCCAAGCTGCCCCGCATCGATGACGCGCTGGCGTAATCGGTCAAAATAGCTCTGATCAAGTTGCGTGAGATCAAACTTGGGCAAACCATCGGTTGCGTCCCCAGAACCTGTCCGCAGGTATGGCACCGGGAGGTGACACTCTGGCTCGACGATTGAAGCCGTTCCGCCGGTCGCTGATGCATTGGCGGCGACTTGCTGGAAAGTGAACTGCGAACCTGGCACTGGCACGGTCGAGACTACGAACCTCCCTACGAAAGAAGAACCTGAGTCCGGCAGACCGTTGCCATCTCCGATGGCTATGAGGTCTCCAGGAACGAAGGAATTTGCAACCGACGTGGTTACGGTTACAACATCAGACACACGGCTGAGCGTGGCAATGTCAAAAACTGGAATAGCATCCGCCGTCGAGGTCGGAAGGTCCCAGGTCCAAAGACGAATCCAGTTGTACTGGTGGGCTTGGACGAAGTTGAGATACCCAGTCCAGTCGAATGCCGGCGGAACTGGACAGTCATTGGGTATGCCCCATCCATCCACATTGTCCTGCCAGGTGTGCGCGCCAGTGAGATAGATTGCGTTGCCGGCTCCGTCGGCAAAATAACGTGGATTAGTCGAAGAGACCTTCAGCGGACCACTTGCCAAAATGTTATTGGAGGCATATGTGAACCCGTTCACCAGGGATGCAGCTGCGGAGTTCACCGTCACACCCACAGTAACGACGCCGGCGCTTCCGGACGGCGTGACCGCAGTGATCATGGTGCTGCTGGCCACGACCACGTCGGTGGCCGCGACTCCGCCGAAAGTAACAGCGGCCCCGGCAGCAAAGTTCGTGCCCGTGATCGTCGCTACAGTACCGCCGTTCGTAGCACCTGAACTGGGAAACACAGACGTAATTGTGGGCGCTAACGCGCCGGTTCCAGTCGCAGCCTTGAAGGTCGCCATCTGCATCACCCACGGACCGCTTGAGGTTAATGTGGCGCCGGCACTGTAACTGCCGGTCGCACTCACGATGCGATCTTCTGCAATATTGGAATCTGGGGCGGTGATAATGCGAGTGGTGAAACCGGTTCCAGGCGTCTTGTCGCCCGTAAACACCGTGTCGGCTCCCAAGATCAGCTCATTGGCCGCGGTTGTACTCACCGCCCCCGAACTGGCAGTGGCGCTGTTGCCGCTCGCTCCCGAGCTGACATCGAGCGGGCTGCTCGCGTCCAGTCCGCTATATTCCAGAATCCGAATATCAGGATAGGCAGCCGCCGGACTGAATACCACCGTGACCTCGTTGATCCCACCAAGAATGTTCTTGGCGTAGTAAATCGCCTGACGTATAGCTGTGCCGCTGGTGAGTCCTGCCGCCAGGGAATAGCTGTTGCCGGCGCTGTCCTTCACCGATTGCACCGTGGCGGCGGTGTCGTTCCATCCCACCACGACAATGTTCAGATCACCGGGAGTCTGGGACAAGGGGTAGGCGACCGTTACCGTGCTTTCCGGCACTTGGGGCGTCGCCGCCGCCACTTGCACGAAATTGATCGTGGGTCCGCCGGCAGTGTAGGTAAAGCCGTTGGTCAGGGTAGCGCTCTCGGCGCTAAGGTTGGTCGCAACTACGCTCACCGCACCCGCAGCGTGGATGGGAGTGGTGGCGGTGATAGAGGTGCTGCTCGCAACGGTAGGCTCAGCAGCTTCCACGCCGCCGATGGTCACGATCATGCCGGCTACGAAATTCGTGCCGGTTAGTGTCACTAAGGTGCCGCCGTTCGTCGTTCCCGATGCCGGCGAGATCGCATTCACAGTCGGTGCTGAGTTGCCATAGGTAAACCCGTTGCTCAGAGTCACGATCTGACCGGCCGGGTTTGTCACAGCTACGTTCACCGTTCCCACCGCGTCCGCCGGCGTGGTCGCCGTGATCGACGTGCTGCTCACAACGGTCACGTTGGTTGCCGCCATGCCGCCCAAGGTCACCGTCGCTCCCGACAAGAATCCTGTGCCCTTGATCGTCACCGCCGTTCCGCCCGCCGTCGTTCCAGATATCGGCGAGATCGCCGTCACGGTCGGCAGCGGATTGCCGCCGCCCCCGTTGGTCACCGTCAGTGAGGCCGAGCCACTGATGCCGGTTAGCGCAGCGGTGATGGTGGAGGTTCCGGCGGCGAGGCCCGTTGCTATCCCGGTGCTGTTCACCGATGCCACGGCAGTGCTTCCTCCGCCCGCTTTGAAGGCTGCCGCATAGGCGAGCCAAAAGCTGCTGGCGGCGGTGTCGGTGGCGTTGCAGGAATATGTCCCAGCCGTTAGGTTCTTTTTGTATTCCGAAAGCGCTCCGAAGCCGGTGTCGATCTCGTCCTGGGTAAACCCGGTGCCGATCGTCATCGCTCCTTCTTTCTTGTCGGCAAACAGGCAGTAGAGCAGATCTGACGATCCCGTGGAGGTCAGGTTCCCGCTCGACATGCTGGCCGTCTGAGTGCTCGCGTTGGCCGCCGTCTGCACGTCTAGAACTCCAGAGGTCGCGTTGCCGGACCACTCCGAGCAGAACAAGCCAAAGATGGCGGTAGTGCTGGTC
>Ga0182018_10001155_pt1 | contig 31125 bp, 21 predicted proteins | sample 812P2MmetaG_FD_120490 | JGI IMG/M metagenome (GOLD analysis project Ga0182018, IMG submission 120490) | Permafrost microbial communities from Stordalen Mire, Sweden - 812P2M metaG | ecosystem: Environmental > Terrestrial > Soil > Wetlands > Permafrost | place: Sweden: Stordalen | collected...
CGCGAGCCGGCGCGAGTTGCTGTTGCAACGAATAGGCGCTCATCACGGCCGTCTCGCGGCTCTGGCGGTCGGCGTCCGAGATGGCGAAATGCGGATCGGGCAGCACCGTCACGCCGGCGGCGAGCGCGGCGCTCCCAGCCGTCACCGTGACCGTGTATGTGCCGGGAATTACGAGCGGGCCGCCACGTCCGACACTGCCAGTGCAATTCCCGGGCAGCGGCAGGCCGCTATCGAGCGGAGCGGCTCGACGGAGGTCCCAACAGGTGCGATTGATCCCCGGCAGAGCGGGACCGCGCAAGCTTCTAACGGTCTTGCCCGCGGAATCGACAATGGCGAGTTGGACGTCGACGGCGCCCGCGGGTAAGTAGTAAGTAATTACCGCGCCGGGAGGCGGGTTGGGCGCGAAGAATTCGCCCGCGCCGAACCAATATTGGCCGTTATAGATATTCCGATAGTGGGTAGGCGGCACGGGGAACAGATACAAGCCGGCGCTCAGTGCTTCGGGCGCGATCTGCGCCAACGGCTCGGCGTGGTCGAGGATCCAGATTCCGCGTCCATGGGTGCCTAATACCAGCGCGTGGTCGCGTTCCTGGTAGACCAGATCGTAGACCGGTACGGGAGGCAGGTTGGTATTCAGATTAGACCAGTGCGCGCCGCGATCGAAGGAGGCAAACACGCCCGTTTCCAGGCCCGCTACCAGCAGATTGGGATTCGTTGGATGCTCGCGCAGCCGATGCACCGAGGTCTGAGGCAGACCCTCGACAATCTCGCGCCAAGTCTTACCGTAGTCTTCACTTACAAACATATAAGGATGATAGTCGTCGTTGAAATGGCCGTCCACCGTGACATATACCCGGGCCGCGGCATACTTAGAGGCCACTATGCCGCTGATATGCAGCCGCGGAGGCAGTCCACCGATGTTACCGGTAAGATCCGACCACTTCTTACCGCCATCGCGAGTAACTTGGAGAGTGCCGTCGTCGGCGCCGGTGTAGAGCAGATCCTTGTCCAGCGGCGATTCGGCGATCGCCGTAAGCGCGGAGAAATTCGCCTGGCCGTCATGGCGGGAAAGCGCGCGCGGGGGAACCAGGCCGCCCATCATCGGGAGCTGTTCGCGGTCGATGTTGGCGGTGAGGTCGGGGCTGACGGGGCGCCAACTCACGCCGCGATCGTCGGAGCGGAACAGCAGGTTGGCGCCGGTGTAGATGGTGTTGGGATTGAAGCTGGAAACGATCAGCGGGGCGGTCCAATACCAGCGGTAGGCCGGCTGCGCACGTTCGGGCGCCTGCACCGTGCCGATGGTCTGGCGCTCCATGTTATCCAGGTCGAGGCGCGCCGTGACGCCGTTCTGCGAACTTACCAGGAGGGTATGATCGTCGCCCTCGAAGACGGCTTGCATGCCGTCGCCGCCGCCGACGTTGAAAGCGTCTTGGAACGAAATGCCGTAGGCCATTTTGGAGGCGCTGGGCGTGCACCAGTTGCCGTTATCCTGCAGGCCCCCGCAGATCAGATACGGTTCGCGGTTGTTGACCGCGATGTTGTAGAACTGGCCGATGGGGAGATTGAGGCGGAAGAGCCAGGAGAGCCCGCGGTCGTAGGAGATGGAAACGCCGCCGTCGCCGCCGATGAGGAGGCGGTTGGGGTTGTCGGGGTCGATCCACATCGTATGATCTTCGCCGTGGACGTTGCTGAAGACTTCGCGAAAGCTGCGGCCGGCATCGTCGGACGTCCACAGACCGCGATTGGAGCCCATCACGTACACGCGGTTGGCGTCTTTGGGGTCGAGGTAGATGCGGCTGTAGTACATCGGACGCGGATCGAGGTTTGAAAGATGTTCCCAGGTCTCGCCGCGATTCTGACTGCGGAAAACGCCGCCGGACGGGTGGTCGGCGGGGTCGGCCTCGACTACGGCGTAAACCGTGCGGCTATCGCCCGCGGTGGCGAGGCCGATGCGGCCCTTGTCGCCGGGCGGCAGGCCGTTGACGAGTTCGGTCCAGGTGGCGCCGCCATCGATGGTGCGATAGATTCCGCTGCTGGGTCCGCCGCCGTTAAAGCCCCACCCTTTGCGTTGCCGCTGATACATCGCGGCGTAGAGCAAGTTGGGGTCGCGGGGATCCATGGCCAGGTCGCTAGCGCCGGTGTTGTCGTCTTTATAGAGAACGCGTTTCCAGGTAACGCCACCGTCGGTGGTCTTGTAGACGCCGCGCTCGGGGTTCGAACCCCAAAGGTGGCCCACGGCGGCGATCCAGACGATGTTGGGGTCGGCGGGGTCGACAATGATCTTGCCGATGTGGCGGGTTTCGTCGAGCCCCATTTTCTTCCAGGTGAGCCCGCCGTTCTGCGACTTATAGACGCCGTCACCCCAGGAGGAACTCTGGCGATTGTCGGCTTCGCCGGTGCCCACCCAGACGACCGACGGGTTGGACGGCGCGACAGCCACTGCGCCGATGGACATCATGCCGCCGGCGCGATCGAAAATGGGCGCGAAGGAAACGCCTTCGTTGACGCTCTTGAAAACTCCGCCCGTGGCAGTGGCGACGTAGATCGCGGCGGGCTGGCCGGGCACTCTGGAGACGGCCAGGTCGGCGATACGGCCCCCGGTAGCGGCGGGGCCGATGCCGCGCCACTGCAATCCGGCGAGCATTTCCAGCGCCACGCTCTGCGCCGACGCGAAGGGGATCATCAACAAGAGTACGGCTGCGAGCCGGCACATCATTCCATCATAGAACACGGCCCCAATACGATACGCCGGCCCCATCCATGCGCACACTCACGCTGCTGCCGGCTTTCGCCGAGCAAGGGGCCGGTGGACAGGAATACCTTTCGTTTTGACGCGCCCGCCTTTCAGGTGAAAGCGCAACCTGGCGCGTTCCCCGGCTCCGGCGACGAGAAGCAAAACTCCGGCTTGGCCGGGCCTATCCGGGGATCTTCGTATTCACTCCGGAAGAGGCGCTCCCTCGATATGTATACCCACTTGGGCCTTCGCGCCGGGAACCCTGTTTCCTTCCTCCTTCTCCGGTAGCGTTCGCATGGGGTAGCGTTCGAGAGTCCTCGGAGACGTGCTCCACAGAGTCCACGATAGCCTGATTTCACGGCGTTACTTTGGTTTGCGACGATCAGGTTTTGATCCCGTACGCGCCGGCCGCATCGGGTCAGGACCGGGAAAATCGGCCAAGACCACGCCGCCCGCGATCCTCCGCCGGTTCTTCGACCGAAAAAACTTTCTCCATCGATGACCCGACCTGGTGGATTACGTCGCTGTCCGGGTTGAGAGCGACAAGACGTTCGCCCTCGGAGGAAATAAAATGACAACCACGATTCGCAACTTCTTTTCGACCGCGGCCGCTGGAGCCGCCGCGCTCGCCACCATAAGTTTCCGGACTCGGATAGGCTTCGATTTACGGCTGAGACGGTCTTTCAAACGGCCGCTCTCGTGGCGCCCTCCGGCGCCAATCCAAGCCTTGGGCATGGTGGCCGGCCTACTGGCCGCACAGATTCCTCTGGCTGCTCAGGTGGCGCCCCTCCCTAAAGTGGATGTGACCTTCGCCTTCATGGCGGACCCTCACGTTTCCTTTAACGGCTATAACGATTACGAGTGGTATTGGGGGTCCTACGTCGATGTCTCCAATCCTGGTCCTACGCTCTCTACCATAACCTGGGCCAGTGCTATGATCGAGTCCGAAGCGGCCAATAATGGCTGCAAGTCGGCCGGCCAGGGAGATCTTTGTAACCTGGTCCAGGAAGTGCGGAAGCTGAATGCCCTCTCGAACACGGCAAATACCTGGCCCAACGGCATGGCGATCGGCCCCATTGCCGGCGTGGTAGTGGGCGGGGATATGACCGATTGCGGCGGCGGCGGCGAGGCCCCCTCGGTCAACATCAACGGGTATAACAATTGCGCCGATTACCACAGCGGACTGAACGGCGCCCAATTCGGTGCGTTCCTCAAGCTATTCGACCGAGCCCACCCGGTATCTCCCGCGATCAGCCTCGACACGCTGCCCTTTCTGGCCGGTCTGACCAACCCGGATGGCGACCTGCCCCTGAAATATCCCATATTCCCGGGCTTCGGGAATCACGATCTCAACTTTGCAGACTCGTCGCAGGTACAGAACTATGTCGGCCAATGGAGCCCTGGGGCCCGAATCCCCGGCGTCTCAATTAGTAATTCGGACCCCGCATCCAAATCCTACTCGTGGGACTGGGGCGGCCTGCACCTGGTCAATGCCGGCGTGTTCGCCGGCTCCGACGATGACGATTACAACTACAGTACGAGCAGCCTTCAGTGGCTCGAGAGCGACCTGCAGGCGTACGCCGGCGATGGCCGGCCGGTCATCATCTTTCAGCATTTCGGGTTCGATCCCACGTGGGGACTTCCGTGGTACGAAGGGTCCGGCCGCATCCACGGACTGCAAGGACTCTTCGACGCGATCAAGAATTACAACGTCGTCGGCCTCTTCACGGGCCACAATCATGGCTCGCTGTACAATTATCAGTACCCATCGGCGACCTATCAGGATGTGAATAACAACTGGCAACCATCGGACTCCAACGGCGTCTGGCATCCGACCCCCACCAGCGTCTGGCCCGACTGGTTGGGATCCGTTCCGCAATCCCAAAACGTGCCGGTGCTTCCGCTGACGGTGTACGACATCTTCCACCCCGGTGCGGCGTACAAGCAGAATTTCGCCGTCGTCCACGTGACCAACGATCAGTTGGAAGTGATGTACGCCGACAACAGCGACGACTTCAACGACGCAACCAAACAGATCACCTTCAAGTACGATTTCAAGAAACCCCTGGCGCCCACGCCATACGTCTCGTCGCCGCCGGTTCCGAGTACGCAACTGCTCCCAGCTCCCACGGTGGTCCAGGTCAACAATCAAAGCTTCCTGGTGACGGCAGGCTATGGCGCGTTCAAGGTTGCACAGTTCAACTCCAACGGCACGAACACGCTCACTGATGAACAGTTGGCCCTCCTCATGGGATTGCCCGTGACTTTCAACAACCCGCAACTGACGACCGCGCCCGACGGCTCCATATTCGCCACGGACGGCCAGAATGTCGCGATGCTGAGCCTGGTAAACGGGAAGCTGAAACTGAACTGGCAGCAATCCCTTTCGGTGAAAGCCGACCAGATTATGGGATTCACGTTGCAAAACCAGACCTATCTGCTGGGCTACCGGGCCGCGGACGCCATGGCTGTGTTCTACAAGGTGAACAACTCCGAGGGCGCCAATCCGCATCTCAGCACCGAGCTCAGTACCAAGATGGACCAGGTGAGGGATCCGATCTTGAACATCCCGCTTGGATTCCTGACGGCGCAGTTTATCTCTTATCCGGAGAACGACGCTTCGGCCGACCCCGCCGCTCCGGCGCGTTTTCTACGATACGACCCGCTGGGCGGCAACATGGAGTTTTACGCGTTCAACGTGAGCAATGGCGTCGCGAAGCTAAGCACCCCGGTATCGGAAAACACGTGGGCGCCTCGCGCGACCTTGATTCAGCCCTTTCAAGACCAAAATGGGAACACCGAATTCCTGGTGGTTTCGAACGCCTGCGCCCAGGGCAGCACAGCGATTCCAGCAATCGGTCCGAATGGCTTGCCGACAGTACAGATACCGACCTACTGCTCTCCGGAAAGTCCCATCATGGTTCGGAAGCTACTGCCCGGGTATGTGAGCACGGAGGTTGCCTGGAGGGGCAATCCGTCCACTCTCGGCCCAGTCCAGTTGCTGGTTGGGGACGGCTCGGCGATGGGGGCGGCGGCATTTCTCCACTACGATTCGAACGGTGGCGCCGTACTCGGGATCGCCGGTTCCAACATAGTTTATAACTTTACTTTACCCGTAAACTGAAATATGATCCAAGGCCGCTCTGAAGCGCTCTTGGTCTCCACCCCCGGTTGCCACAAGCGGGCCCGGCGCACGACGCCGGGCCCGAGCCAGTTTCCCGCGAGCGATTGCAGAATCCACGTTAAGTGGGCATCCCTTTCACTCAGCTACCGCTTCGCCCGGTAGCGCAGGCTGCGCCGCACGGGCCGCCCCACCACAAGTTCTGGCGGTCGGTTGAGTCAAACGGATACCCACTCCACGTTCATTCTCGACTGGGGCCTCGAATTCCCGAGCATCGTTTTCCACTCCGTCAAATCCGCCGCCTTGCGCTGCTTGACCTGGCGTTGCCTTTCCGCTCTTTCAATCTCCCCTGAACAGTTAGCCATCAAGGATGCGGGCCGCCGTCCCGACAGGCCCGCACCGCCTCTGCTATCGGGCCAGCGCCGCCGCAAGAAGCGCGCCCATAGCCCACAGAGACCGCTGGAGCAGCGGAGGACCAGCGGAGGAAACGGCAGCGGCGCCAGCCACAAATTCGTGTGGATGGTGGATGGCAAACCGTTCGGCGGCAAAAACGATATTCCGGCTTACGGACCCGACAGTTATCCGCAGTCCGGCGTGCCGGAGGGAAAGTTCAGATTGCCGGGAACCAGTCAAGAGTTTCGAGCAGGATCGGGACGAGGCGGGGAAGCCCGTTTGGCGGGTGGTGACTTTGAATCGGCAGTAGGGGCAGGATTGAGATAGCACTCATTTCGTGCTACACTAATTTCGTGGCGAAAAACGTAACCATCAAGATCTCGGATGAGACCGCTCTCTGGGCACGCCGAAAAGCGGCCGAAGAGAATACATCCATATCCAGGCTGGTGGGACAGATGCTGGAACTGCAAATGCGCCTGAGTGACGAGTACTGGCGGGCGTTTGAGCATTGGAAGTCGAACCGCCCGCTCGGCGTGGCGGGCGCAGTGGAGCGCCTGAGCCGTGAGGACATTCATGAGCGCAGGTGACAGTTTTTTTGTCGACTCGAATGTCCTCTTGTATTCCGTCGATCCCTTGGATTTCGCGAAGCGGATGCGCGCCGGGGAGTGGCTGGAAGCTTTGTGGATGGCTGGAACCGGCCGACTGAGCTGGCAGGTGCTGAACGAGTTCTACTGGAACGCGGTGAGGAAGATGCGGCTGGACCCGGCCAGAGCGCGCGAAGTGGTGGAAGATCTGAGCCATTGGAGGCCGGTGGATACCTCAATCGGCTTGATGCAACAAGCCTGGGATTGGACTGACGCGGCGCAGTTGTCTCATTGGGACGCGCTCATCCTGGCGGCAGCCCAACGCTCCGGCGCCCGGTTCCTGCTGTCGGAGGACTTCCAGGACGAACGGCACTATGGCGATGTGCAGGTTCTGGATCCGTTCGAGCATTCACCAGGGGAATTCACGCTTTAGGGTGCCGTCATGAGCGAATCGGGCGTTAGAAACCTCGGATCGGCGGGGCAACGGCTGGCGATCTTTGGCCTGATGGCAGGCGCCGTCCTCTCCGCGCAGACTGTCGAACCCCGGCAAACGCTTATCGATTATCTCGACGGAATCGCGCACACGCAACTCGACGCGCGCAAAGAGGCCGTCTCCCCGATTCAGACCCGCGCGGATGCGGAACGGCGCAAGGCGATGGTCCGGCAGAAGATCGTCGACTTGATCGGCGGGTTGCCCGAGAGCGGCGGGCCGGTGGTGGTGAAACAGTTCGGCACGATCTCGGGCGATGGATTTCGCGTGGAGAAACTGGCCTTCGAGAGCTTGCCCGGATTCTGGGTCACGGCGAACGTCTACGTTCCTACGGGCGGCGATGGGCCGTTTCCGGCGATGGTGCTCACGCCGGGGCACGAGGCCAGCGGAAAGGCGGCCCAGTACCCCCACCAAGAAACTGAAGCCTCCTCACTCCACTCGTAGTGCCGTCGCCGGCCTGATTCGCGCCACGCGGAGCGACGGCACCAACGATGCCAGCATCGCCACCGCCATCAGCAGGCCGCCCACGATGGCGAACACCGTCGGGTCGGTGGGCTTCACCTCGTAGAGCATCTTGGCCATCAACTGCGTCAGCGCCGTCGCGCCCACGGCTCCCAGCACCAGCCCGATGGCCGCCAGCCGGATTCCCTGTCCCATCACCATCCTTACCACCGTGCCGGCGGGCGCGCCCAGCGCCACCCGGATTCCGAATTCGCGCGTCCGCTGCGACACCGTGTAAGCCAAGACGCCATAAATGCCGAGGGCCGATAACACCAGCGCCAGAACCGCAAAGGCGGCGCAGATCACCATCGCGGAGCGCCGCTCGCGCACCGACGTCTGCAGGCGCTGGGACATGGTTTTAACGTCGAAGAGCGGCAGTTCGGGGTCGGCCTTGGCGAACTCCCGCCGCACGGCCGCCGCGATGCCTGTGTCGCTGCCCTGGGATTTCACCACCAGGTACATGTATCGCTGCGGATACTGCTGGCCGTCGAAATACACTTCCCCGATGGGATTCCGCTCCGCCAGATCGCTCGATTTCACGCTGCCGGCCACGCCAATCACGGTGCAGATATAGTTCTTGTCGTCGTGCATGTTGGGAAGTCCGCGGATGATCCGTGCGCCGATGGCATCGCCTTTGGGAAAGTACTTGTGCGCCAGGTATTGATCGATAATGGCCACATATTGCGTGTCCGCCGTGTCGCTCCGGGCAAAGCCGCGCCCCTCGAGCAGCGGAATCCCCATGGCCGCGAGATAGCCCGGATCCACGACATTCCAGGCGGGCACCGGCGGATTCTCTCCGGCTGCCAGGTCATGGCCTTCAATGCTGATCACGGCGTTGTTGTTGTTGCTTCCGAACGGCAGCATGCTGGTGACCCCGGCGTGGGCCACACCGGGAATCGCCCGCACCGCCTCGGCCACGCCACCCACGAAGTTGCGCACCCGCGCGTCGTCCGCATACCGCGAGTGCGGCAGGGCAAACATCGCCGTCTCCACGTTCTGCGGCTGAAATCCCGGGCTGACCGTCAGCAGACGGGCGAAGCTGAGACTCAACAGGCCGGCGCCGATCAGCAGCACGAAGGCCAGCGAGACCTGGCAGACCACCAGCGCGGAGCGGGTCCACACGGCGCTCCGTTCGCTGGTTCCGGTGCGCCCGGTCTGGCGGAAGATCACGTTCAAATCGCGCCGCATCAGGTGGTATACCGGGACGCTGCCGAAGACCAGGCCGGTGAGCCCGGCCACCGCCGCGCTGAATGCCAGCGCGCCGGCGTCCAGATGAATGGCCGCGCCGCGCGGCAAGTCCTGCGCGCCCAGCATCGCCAGAACACGCACGCCGCCATATGCCAGCAGGATGCCCAACAGGCCACCCAACCCGGCCAGCGTGACGCTTTCCGTCAGCAACTGGCGCGCCAGGCGTCCGCGGGCCGCACCCAGGCTATGTCGAATGGCCAGTTCTTTCATGCGGATGTTGGAGCGTACCAGCATCAGGTTGGCCACATTGACGCAGCCGATCAGCAGCACGAAGACCACGGCCGCTTGCAGCAGGTACAGAATCGGCTTGATGTCCTTCACCATCTGGTCCTTCAGCCCGCGGACCACCGAGCCGAAGCGGGCATTCTCCAGCAGAGTGCGTAGTTTGCCGGAGCGCTCCACCTGGAACTTGTTGAGGATGTCGATGCGCCGCTGTGCCGCCGCGATGCTCACGCCCGGTTGGAGCCGCGCGATCATGTCCCAGCTATTGGTGTGGCGCGCGGAATCCAGCGTCTGCTCGGGCTTAAACGAAAGCGGCACCCAGAGCTTGGCTTCGGAGCCGGGCGATTCGAACCCCTGGGCCATCACGCCCACCACACGATAGGGCACGCCGTCCAACCGGACGTCCCTGCCCACCATGTGGACGTCACCGGCGAACTTCTCCTTCCACAAGCCGTAGCTGAGAATGGCGAACTGGTCCTTCTTGTAGACGGCGTCGTCTTCGGTAAACGCGCGGCCCAGCGCCGGCGAGATGCGCAGCACGCGGAAGAAGGAGGGCGTCACCGACTGGGCGTCGAGATGCACCGGCGAACCTTCCGCTCCCAGATCGAAACCGGCGCCTTGGGTAAAGGCGACGGAATCGAAGACTTCGGTCAGTTGCTTGCGGTCGAAATAGTCGGGGACGGAATTCGATCCGTATTCGGTCACGCTGACACCGGGATAGATGTTGTACACCGAGACCAGGCGCGCGGGTTCGGCAAAGGCCAGGGGTTCCAATACCACCGTGCGGAGAACCGTGAAAATGGCGGTATTGGCGCCAATGCACAGCGCGAGTGTGAGCAGCGCCGTGATGGTGAAGGCCTTCTCTTTCCAAAGAAGCTTGAGGCCGAAGCGGAAGTCTTGCAGCATGAGTCCCCCCGAATAGAGGCATACGACGCGGCAGGGAGAAGAGTTCGCAGAAGTTTTGGCGCGTAAGGTGGTCCGCGCCGGGAGTTCCGCAGGCCCCTTAGCTCGCTGGTACCTCTTGAGAGTTCTTGAGGGCACAGGGCTTGTAGCCCACGTCTAAACGGTGTACACTCTCAATGACTACGACCCGGATTTGGGCTTGGGTCCGTGAGAGGGGTGGCATGTCTTGCAGGGATCTTCTCACCGATAAATCGTCACGTTAGCCGTGTTGCCAGGAGGCTCCATTTGAAGTTCGTATATATTGCAGCAGTGGGTATTTCAGCCACTCTGGCGGTGGCACAAACAACCCCGCCGCCGGCGCAGCCCGCCAAACCAGCCGCTGCGACGCCTGCGGCGCCGGCGAAGCCCGCACCGCCAAAACCGGTTTCCCAGGTGGACTCGGTGATCCAACTGGTCAAGTCCAAGATGTCGGAAGGTTTGATCATCAGGACTTTGCAGCAGCAAAACAAACCCATTGCGCTGTCGACGGCCGATCTGGTGAAACTGCAACAGGCGGGGGTGTCGGAGAATATCATCGCCGTCATGATGGACCCCAAGGCCGTGCCCGCGCCCGCGGCGGCCGCCGCACCGCCTCCGGCAGCGGTGGTAGCGCCGCCACCGCCAGCGCCCGAGCCACCACCGCCACCCGCGCCGGTAGCCGCCGCCGCCGCGCCGGAGGCCGCGCCATCCGCCCCCACCCAAGCCCAGAAAAAACGTGTCATCGTCGATGCGTTTGACTATTCAACCGTATCCACCGCCGTCCAGCAGATATTCGGCACCAACCAGAATATCGGCAAGGGCATCCAGGCAATGCTTGTCAAGCGTCTGGCGGAACAAGGGAAGGTGGTCATCGTCGAACGGGCGAAGCTCAAGGAACTCACGGCGGAGCAGGACCTCGCCATCGGCAATCGCGCCAAACAGGGAACCGGGGCGCGGGTGGGCCGCATCAGCGGCGCGGACGCGCTGCTGGCCGGCGATATCGTCATTTTTGGCCGCGACGACAAGAAGAAGACCGTCAAGGGCGGCGGCATCATTGGCGGAATCGCCGGTGGAATTGCCAACGCGGGCAAAGAGGACAAGGCCGTGGTGGCGATCGACTACCGGCTGATCGACGCGGAAACTACCGAAGTCATCGCCACCGGAGAGGCCCGCGGCGAATCGGTGCGAAAGAGCAAGGGGCTCGGCGGCATTGCGGGCGCTTTGGGCAAAGGCATCGCCGGCGTGGAAGTCGACATGACCACCTCCAACTTCGCCGAGACCATCATCGGCGAAGCCACCATGGATTGCGTCAACAAGCTAGCGGACATCCTGAATCAGCAGGCAATCGACATGAAGAAGACGGTGCGCGAGCTGGACACCTCCGTCGCCGATATCTCCGGGAACACCTTCACGATTAGCGCCGGAAGCACCGATGGCGTGAATGTCGGGGAAGTTTTCGAGATCCTCAGGACCGATCGGGAAGTGAAGGACCCGGTAACCAAGGAAGTGCTCGACCGGATCACCACCAAAATGGGGGAAATGACCGTGACGAGCGTGCGCGACAGAGTCGCCACTGGGTCGTACACCGGAGCGGCTGCGCAGGTCGGTTTTATCGCCCGCAAGAAGCTTCCACCTCAAAAATAAAGGGCTATCTATGAACAAAAGAATCGTAGTGACTTTCCTGGCGGCTTGCGCGGCAGCTTCCGCCCAACAGAAGCCAATCATGTCGATCGATAATTTCGATTACTCGACCGTCATGACCGCGGTTCAATCCATTTTCGGAACCCAGCAGAACATCGGCCAGGGTATTAATGCCATGATGACCAAGCGGGTCCAGACGGATGGCCGCTTCACCATCGTCGAACGCCGCAAGGTGAACGATGTCCTTAAGGAACAGGATTTCTCCGCCAGCAACCGCGTGAAACAGGGCACGGGAGCGCGCATCGGACAGATCAAGGGCGCCAATCTGACCTTGATGGGGGACATCGTGGTCTTCGGACGCGACGACCGCCGCAAGGGCGGGGCTGTCGGAGTCGGGGTTCCCGGCGCCGGCGCAGTGGTCGGTGGATCGAAGGGGGAGAATAAGGCCGTGGTGGTGCTCGACTTTCGTCTGGTGGACGTAGAGACCAGCGAAGTGGTGGCCACCGGGGAAGCGCGGGGCGAATCCAAGAGGACCAGCAAAGGCTTCGGAGCGGGCTTGCTGATTGGGCCCGTCGGCATAGGCGGCGGAATGACGATGGCCAGCTCCAATTTCGGCGAAACCATCATCGGCGAAGCGACCATGGACGCGGTGGATAAACTAGCCGAGCAACTCAAGACTGTCCCCTTGTCGGGTGGCGCTTCGGACCGGACCAACGATCTGGATGCGCGGGTGGCCGACGTGAGCGGCAACTCCATTACCATTAACGCCGGCACGTCCGCCGGGTTGCAGGTGGGCCAAACTTTCACCATTTATCACAAAGGGAAAGAGATCAAAGATCCTTCCACCGGTGAGGTGCTGGACGTGCAGACCACGCCGTTGGGACAACTCACAATTACCATGGTGCGGGACCGGATCGCGATTGGAAATTACAGTGGCACCGCGGCTCCCGTGGTGGGCGATATCGTGAGGAAGTGATTATGAAATGCTGGAGATTCCTGGCCGTATCGGCGCTGGTCTTAGGCTCGCTATCCGCGCAGAGTAGCGCGCCCCAGAGCGGTACGTCGCAGAGCGGCGCGCCCCAGGGTGGGGCACCCCAGAGTAGCGCGCCCCAGACACAGAGTAGTGCGTCCCAGAGCAATGCACCCCAAAGCACTCCGCCCCCGGACCCGCGAAAGGAAATGCGCTACAGTCTTGGGTTAGTGGAAACCCGCACGGCAGCCAATTTCCAGGCTGCCGATTCGATCGAGGCAAACCTGGCCGCGGAAGGGTCCACGTTGCATCCGCAACTGGTTACTCTTCGGTTGCGCATTCAGGCGGCACTCGACGAAGCGCGCAAGGCATTGGCCAAAGACGACCTTCGCTCGGCTGGCAAGGCAATTCAGCGGGCCGAGGCGATGCTCGACCGGTTCGCCGCCAAAATAGGGGGATCTTGAGCGCATGCGCCTGGCGTGGATCGCGGTTGGGCTGGCCTGTTTCGCCGCCAGCGCCCAAAACTCATCTTCCGCCTGGAAGACCACGCTGACGGGCCTGCCGGATCGCCCCGCACCGAACACGAGCATCCAGGATATTGATCGCTTTACGGAAAATGTTCAGCTCGCCGCACCCTACTTCGCGACACTGACTCCGGGGGATTACGAATCCAACGGCGAGTTGGTACGGCGCATGTGGGCCTACCTGACCGCCCTGGACCGGATGGCGCGCGATCCGCGAATGCGCCTCGCGGTGGGCCGTGCCCGCCGCGCCATGGGCGCATTGCGCATTGGAATTCCAGTGATGCCGGCGGATTCGTCCGCCGGAGAGCCGCCGCCCTCCGCCGATCAAGCCGTCACGGAACCACCGTTTGCTAAGGCGCTGCCCGACGAGAACGTGCCGGAGAGCGAGAAACGCGTCGCCGAGGAGGTTCGATCCCGTTATGAATCGGACGTAGCGCGCGCTACTGCCGCATGGCAAAACGTAGAAGATCTGCGTCGACGCCTGGCCGAGCGTGGATTGGCTCTGGCCTCCCAAACCGCGGCATCGGTCGCGCGCCTGCAGTTGGACTTCGAGATGGCCGTGAAGGGACTGCAGGAACATGACTGGGCCGAGGTCCGGACGGACCTCGAACGAGCGGAGTATGAAACCGGGAAAGTATTCAAAGCCGTCGGCCAGTGACGGCGGCGATCCTATCCATCAGAGAGGCGGAATCAAGCGGTGAATAGAATCTGCGCGAAGTGCCAAGCGGAAGCCGCCGACGACTTTAGGTTTTGCGAGACTTGCGGCACCCCGCTGCCGCCTTTGGCCGCGACCCCGCCCGTTGCCGCGATGCCATCCGTTGCCGTAGCCCCGACCGTTGGCGCGCTTCCGCCCTTTGCCGCGCTCCCGCCGGTTGCCGAGGCCTCACCGGTGGCCGTAGCCCCGACCGTTGGCGCGCTTCCGCCCTTTGCCGTGGCCCCGCCCGTTGCCGTAGCCCCGCCCTTTGCCGTAGCCCCGCCCTTTGCCGCGCTCCCGAAGGTTGCCGCGGCTTCGCCGGTGGCCGCGACCCCGCCCTTTGCCGCACCCCCGCCGGTTGCCGAAGCGTCACCGGTGGGCGCGATGCCACCAGTTGTCGCAGCCCCGACCGTTGACGAGGTGCCACCCGTTGCCGCAATCTCGGATACCGAACGTCTCCGAAGGGCTTTCAATCACGTCGTGACTCTCGGCCCGCCCTGGCAGGATGCCACGCTGGTAGAGGCATGCGAAGGGGACGCGCTCCTCTTGGCCGACTTGCGCACACTACTGGCGGCCCGTGAAACCGCGGCTGTTCCGCCGCCATCGATTGAGTCCCAGGTGCCGACGGCCACGGTTCCTCCGCCTTCGAACGCACCGCTGATCGGCCCGTATCGCCTGCTGCGCGAACTCGGCAGAGGCGGCATGGGCGTGGTCTTCCAGGCGGTCCGCGATGACGGCGCGTTCCGCAAGAATGTGGCGCTCAAGCTCCTCCTGCGGGAACAGGCAAACCCGGAATTCGTCCTGCGATTCAAGCAAGAGAGACAGGTGCTGGCCGCGCTCGACCACCCCAATATCGCGCGCATTCTGGATGGCGGAGACGCCCCGGACGGCACGCCTTACTACGTCATGGAGTATGTCGAAGGCAAGCCGATTGACGAGTACTGCGATCAGCAAAGGCTCTCGCTCACCGGGCGTGTCAAGATCTTCAAGCCGGTTTGCCAGGCCGTCCATTATCTGCACCAGAATTCCATCGTGCATCGCGACCTGAAACCCAGCAATATTCTGGTTTCCTCCGATGACGTGGTCAAGCTGTTGGACTTTGGGATTGCCAAGGTGATGGGCGCCGCCTCCTTTTCCAACGCGAATCTGACCACATCGGAGGGGACTCCGATGACGCCCAACTTCGCCAGCCCCGAACAGATTTACGGCGCCACACTCAAGGGCACATCGGACATTTATTCCCTGGGAGTGATTCTCTATCGCCTGCTCACCGGGCGCCTTCCCTACGAAGGGATGGATGCCAAGATCGCGCAATTGGCCGCCCACAAGGATCCGCCTTTGCCCAGCGCCAATATCCGCGAAGACCTGCGCGTCACGCCGGAGAGCACCGCCCAGTTGCGGCGCGCGATGTTGGGCGACCTCGACGCCATCGTCTTAAAGGCGATGCGGCTCGACCCGAAAGAGCGATACGAATCGGCCGCCGAGCTGGCCGACGATCTACAACGCTTCCTGGACGGGCAGGACGTGACGGCGCGCCAAGCGTCCGTGGCCAACCGGTCCCTGCGGGCGCTCAAGCGCAAACGGCTGGCGGTCGCGGTGCTGATTGCGTTTCTGGTGGTGGCCGCGTTCGGAGTTTGGCAGTGGAGGCGCGCGGAGGCGCAGAAGACGGAAGTGGCCCAGCGCGAGAGCCAACTCCGCGCCCTGTTGGATCAATTGGAGGCGCACCTCACCACCGGCAGCGGCGGGGAGCCCGGCGCCACCAGACCCGTCGCCGAGCAAATTCAGGATATTGAAAAGCTGAAGCAGGCGTTTGCCACCGACTACACAGCCATGGCCGCGCGTCGACCCGGCACGTCGCCGGCACGCGAGGCGTTGCTCGAAAGAGGCGTCCGCTATCTCGACCATGTGCAATCCTCCGTGCCGGCCCAGGCCGGTCTGGGAATCGAAATCGCCGATGGCTACCAGCAGTTGGCGGTGTTGCGGGAGAAAACTACCGGGTCCGACGCCGCCAGCCGCGGCGCGGCGCTCAAGACATATCAGAAGGCGGCCACCGTGCTGGCAGGCACGGCCGACGCGAATCCCGGGGATGCGCAAGCGCAAGATCGTTTACGGGCGGTAAACCAGAGGATCCAAGCTCTGGGAGGATCCGCCGTGGTGCCCGGCATCCAGGCGGCGCCCCCTCCCGTGGTGGCCGCCGAACCAGTAGCTGCACCCGCGAACGCCTCCAGGCCCAAGCTGAGAGTGGCGCCCCCACCGCCGCCGGCTGCTGCCGTGCCGGTGAATGCCGCAGCTCCGCCAACTGCCGCGCCTCCCGCCGCGCCGTTAATTCCGCCAGCCGAACAGGCCGAACTCGAGGACCGATTGATCACCGCGACGTCCAAGGTTCAAGTTGCCGATCAAGCCGTCGAGCCCTACCGGCAGAATCTGGCGCGCAACGGGCAATCGCTCACCGCCGAGATCCTCTCCGCCATGAATGGCATGCATGGCGCCCTGGACCGGGCCAAACGCCAGCTCGACGCGGGCAATGCCACCGGCGCCAAGGAGAGCATGACCGCCGCCGAAGCCTATGCCTCCAAGATTATGAAGGCTGTTGGACGGTGATAGCGCGCGCCGGCAAGCTCAATAGCGGTTCGCCGTTGCGATACCGCGTTGGAGCCCGATGGCGCAGTCACGTGTTCCAGCCCGCCGCTCCCTGACAGCGGCTCCGTGGGGAGGCCTCTCACCGAACCGCGACTGTAAAGGAGCGGACGGCAGGCCTGTAGATCATCGACCACAACCGGAGTCAGAACTTGAATCGAATCCCGCCCCAAACGCCGATCGGGGCGCCGGGCGCGAGAAACGTCGTGGTGCGAATGGGATAGTTCCCACTGACCGCCGGAAATGGCTGGGCCACAAAGTTCCCCGCGTTGTCGAAGGGCGAGGGACCGAGCTGCGCCGCCGTGTAGTAACGATGATTGAGTAAGTTATCTATTTGCACGGATAACCGCACCCACTTCCGCACTTGATAGTGTGCTCCGAGATTGACCACTCCATAACCGGGCGAGTAACCCTGCCCGAGATAGTAGATCCCATCCGGCTGATCCCGATTATTCTCGTTGCCGCGGGCATAGGAACGGCCCACGGCCTCGAAATCCAGATCCACGGAGATTTTCCCGGCGGGCTGGTATTCCGCGAATGCCTTCAAGATATTGCGCGGCACCTGCGGGATGCGGTCCCCCGGCTCGACCGCGATATCGCCGTCCATTCCCGCTCCGCCGTCGTTCGTGCTGTTACTTCCGCCGTCGATGGTTTGCGCACTCTGGTAAGTTGCGGCCAGGAAAGTGTAATTACCGCCGAGGGTGAACTTACCGATGCGGTCGCTGAGATTCGCTTCCGCCCCCTGACGGCGCGTGCGGCCGAAGTTCGTGAAATAACCGAAGCCGGTCTGTTCCGAGGCCACGAACAGGATGTCGTTGTAGTTGACTCCGCGAAACCAGCCCACGTTCCAGCGCAGGTTGCTTTCGAGCGTCCCCCGTACCCCGGCTTCGACGGTTCTGGTGACCACCTGCTTCAGTGGAGGATCGCTCACCAACGCGTTCGGCAGATTGCACGGCGCGGTGGGATCGGCGCAACCCAGTTCGATAGCGGTGGGCGAGCGGCTGGCTTCGCTATAACTGACATAGAGGCCGGCGAAGCGGGTCGGGCTGTAGGCGAGGCCAATGGCCGGATTCAAGCGCGCGAATACATATTGGCCGTTGAGAGAGCCGCGCGTACCAGCCACGGTGGCGGGCGGAAGGCGGTCGATGTTGTCGATTGAGGTCCGGTTGTAGCGGCCGGAAAGCGTGAGCGTCAGGGATTTGCCGAGATTGATCGTATCCATGGCGTACAGGCTGAAGGTGTCGATCAGCCCTTGTAAGTTGACCCGAGTGTCCACCGGAACACCGTCCTGGTTGGTGCTGCCATCGGCAAACGCATCGATCGCGGTGAGGGTAATGCGGTCGGGATTCAGATACGCGAACCGGGAGCCCTGCTGAAAAATCATGCTGCCGCGGTCCCAACCCGCGCCCGCCGTCACATGGTTGTGCGAGACCAGCCAGGAGGCTTGCCCGGAAAGCCCGTAATTGTGCTGCTTCGTGAATGTGTTAGTGACGATACCGGTACACGCCTGGACCGGTTCGCTTTGTTCCAGGCCTTGGGCAATACAGAGCCAGTAAGGAAATGGCTCGGTAGTAGCGTTGCCGGTGGTAGGGAAGCCGGAGTAACCGGCCGCGGTCAACGCCTGGATGTCCACGGAGGAGAGGTTATAAAGAGATTCGTCGAACGACGACGAGTTGATGTCTCCGTTGGTGGTGTCGGCGCGGATGTAACGGAAGTAAGCGTTACCGGAGAGCGTGAGATTGGCGTTGACGTTGTGCCGCAGGGTGAGGTTGAAAGACGGCGACCGATTCCAGGTGATATCGGGAATGCTGTAAACGCCGCGGTAGTCCCGCTGGAGAAATCGGAAGTCCTGCAGGCCGTTGCCGGTCAGCCAGTTGTCGGCATAGGCGAAAGTTAGACCCACCATGGTATTGCCATGCTGCCATCCCAGCTTCCCGAAGGACTGGCGGACTTCCGACGGTGAGTGCTCGCGCCAGCCATCCTCGCGAAACAGATTGCCGGCGACATACCAGTTCAGTCCGTTGGAACTCGATCCGCCGTACTCGAACTCCACGGCGCGCCGGCCGAAACTGCCCCCGTTCAGCGCCAGGGAAGCGCCGGGCGCGCTGTTACCATCCTTGGTCTCGATCGATACCGCGCCGCCCAGAGTGTTGAGGCCAAACATGGGATTCGACCCTGGCATCAACGCAACTTCCGAGATGGCGATCTTGGGGATCAGGTCCCAGGCGACGATGTCGCCAAACGGCTGGTTCTGCCGGACTCCGTCCATGTATACCGAAATGCCCTCCGGCGTTCCCAACAGCGGCGACGCGGTGTAGCCCCGGTAGTTGATATCCGGCTGATAAGGATTCTCCTGGTTTTGGTTGACGTGGACCCCTCCGAGCCGCTGATTTAAGAGATCGGAAAGATCGAGCGCGCCGCTCTGCTCCAGGTCGCGGGCACTGGCCGTCTGGACCGGCGCGGCGATCTCATCGAGCGGCAGATCGGTTCCGGGAAGAGGAGTGGCCGCGACCACATCCACACGGGAAGCCTGCGTCGCCAGCGCCAGCGTCACGGTGCGTAGGATGGGCGCCGGCGAATTCACGTCGATCGACAGCGACTGCGTGGCGAACCCGTTCTTCGAAACCTCCAACCGGTAGCGACCGTAAGGCAAGCCCGGCAACACATAGGCGCTCTTGGTATCGGTCAAAAAGCTCCGGTCCACTCCGGCTGCCGGGCTCCGCAACCTTCCGGACGCTTGCATTGCCGCCCCGGATGGGTCGGCCACTTGCAGCCGGATTTCGCCGGCCTGAGGCTGTGCCCGGAGCAGAGCCGCCGTTCCCAGGAGCGCGCGAAAAAAGAGCATTGCGCCCCTGAGCCCGGATCCGAATGAGTCCATAACTTGTAATCCCCCACGGGGGCGCATTGTTCAGGCTTTTTTCGAGATCTTCCCCGCGGCACGCGGAATTCGAGCAATATAGAAATGGGGCATGACGATTCGTCGACTTCCGATTCTGTGCGTCCTGTCGCTGGTTCCGCTCGGCGGCCCGGCGCTGGCATGCAAGTGCATCAGCTCGCTCTCCCCGTGCAATCAGGTGGGCGCAAGCGATGTGGTCTTCATCGGAACGGTGGAATCGATGGATCCGATCTTCCTGAACCGATGGAACCTGTCGAGCCAATCGTCGCTGGCGGCGCTCAACGAGGCCTACCTCGACGCGCGCCAGCACCCTTCGGACGATTCCATCGCGCGGTTGAAGGACGCCTACCAAAAGGCCTTTCCGGATCTGGACGCCGATCGGAAGAGCCGGCTGCAGGGCGCAAAGACGGCTTCCGGCGTGGCGTCTTTGTTCTACTCCGGGCTGGGGCGCGGGATGCGCGTCCGGTTCAAAGTGAAGACGCTTTTCAAGCACGAAGACGACGACGATTCTCCCAAGAGCGCAGGAAAGAAAGACGATGACGACGCGGCGCGCGAAGACGTCCTCGAAGTGTGGACGCCGTTCGGCGATTGCGGTTACGACTTTCAAGCCGGCGAGACCTATCTGGTATACGCCAACAACGATGAAGGCTCGTCCAATTCGCTTTCCACCGACATCTGCACGCGGACCCGCCGGCTGTCGGAAGCGGGTGAAGACCTGGCCTATCTCTTTTTCTACAAGGACCAACCGGCGGCCTCGACCAGGCTCGATGGCTTCGCGACTACCGACGAGTTGTACCGTGTAACTCTTGACCGGCTGCACGACCCGGAGCGCATCCAGTCGCCGGTGGCCGGCGCGATTATCGAATTGCAATCCGATGGATTGACCCGCTTTGCGGAGTCGGACCTGAACGGCCGATTTGTTTTCGATGGTCTTCGCGAGGGGGATTACAAGGTGTCGGCATTCGGCCCTGGATACCCCGTGAATCCGCAATTGTTAGCGGGTCCACAGGCGTTTCACGCGCAAGCCAAGAGCTGCGCGCTACAGGTGCTTCTGTTGCCCAAAGCGCGGCGAAACTGAGGGCAAGCGGATAGGAGCCGGGGAACCGACCCGACCCCGAGCCGGGTCCTGAGGGCACCCCGTCAAGGAGCGAAGTGCCGGAATGCGTGACCGCACTTCTCAAACGACGTACTTACGACACCGTCAGAATCGGCGCCGGCCTGCCGGGTTTCGCGCGGAACAGCAAGCGCAGTTGACTGACGGCATCGCCGAGCGTGATGACGGCGATCGAGATCAGAGTGATCTCGACGGTGCCCTTTACCCACGGTATGGCCTTGGCCACATCGGCGCGCGAAAGATAGGGACCGGCAAGTTCGATCCAGTTGTCCACCTTGAGCAGCGCTACCGCGATGAGGATGGTCGCAGCATCCAGGCTGAGCCGGACCCAGGAGTGGACGCGCATCCAAACCGGACGCAGAAAACTGGAGAGGTCGACGAAGGCGCGTGCCAGAGTGAAGCCCAGAACGGGCCAATAGAGGAGCTTCCAGATCGGCCCCAGGATGAGGTGAGGGCCGTAGGTAAAACCCACCTCGGTACGATGCCACATCATGCCTGCCCAGAAGACGAACGCTGCGATGCCGAAGATGAATCCGGCCAAGTCATTGCTTCGCTGGGTGGTCTGGTGCACCACCGGCACCCGAGGAAGCTTGCGCGGGTCCCAATCGTCGAACCATTTGATTTTGCCATGGTAACGGTCAAGCAGCGCGAAAACAGCGGTCACGATACCTACCGTCATGAACCCGCCGCGCCAGGCTTCGACGAAGAACTGGAGCAGCGCTCGCCCGGGATGCCCGGAGGTGAAAATCGGTCCAAGAAAGACGATGACAAACAGCGGGGCCAGCACCCAGAACAGAACGATCTTGAGCACCAGGCGGTAAATGGGAACCATCGCCGGGCTGATGAGGCGCTGTTCCGGAATGAAGCCGGCGGCGACTCGCATGGGAGCACCGCGCTGCTTGAGGATGGCCACAAGGCCGCTTTCGTCGAGCGGATGGCCCAGGGCGGCTTCGCGCTCTTCCACCTGTGAGTGTAGGTCTTCGGCGAGCTCGGCGAGGATGTCCTGTTGTTGCGCCTTGGGGAGCCAGAATTTTACGGCGTGCAAGTAACGGTCGAAAAGGTCGGTTGCGGGCATGGTCGTCTTCCTATGTAGTTTGGTCGACTGGAGCGGCGAGAATTCGCTCCAGGGCTGAGTTCATGTCGCGCCATTCGTCCAGCAGACTGGCGAGGACGGCTTCCCCAACGGGGGACAGGCGATAGAAGCGTTTATTTCGTTTCTCCTCTTCACGCCACTGGCTTACCAATAGTCCTTGGCTTTCCAGGCGGCGGAGGAGCGGGTAGAGGGTGTTCTCGTCGATGGCTAAGCCTTGGTCGGTCAGTGCTTTACGAAGGGCGTAGCCGTACAGTTCGGTGCGTAGCTGGACCAGGACGGCCACCACCAGGCAGCCGCGGCGTAGTTCCAGGCGGAGATTGTCGAAAAGTTCGGAGTTGGCGCCGTTGGTGTGCATCACATGCTGTCCCATACACACTGTACTGCAAACAGTGTGTGACGTCAAGCTTTTTTTCAGTTCATTGTGAGGAATCTGGCGATGGCTACTGGATTACATGACCATCGGCCCGAACGGCATCTATATGTTTTCGCGGCACGACGGCGTATTGCTGGGAGGGAGCTTCGACCGCGGCGTGGACAATACCGGGATCGACCGGACGGTGACGGAGCGGATCTTAAAAGGAAGCGCGGAATTGTTTGGGGGGATGCGCGGGTAATGGACTGGAGGTAAAATCACCCAATGATTCCGGGCATTGCTCACCCCGCAAGAATTGCCGGCCTGGTGCAATTCTGCGCCCTCGCGTTTGCGTTTCAGCAGTCCTCCGGCGGCCCCATCCAAGTGATTCCGCGGGGACTGCCAAAGGAATCCGCGCCGGCCGCGGTCCCGCAGCCGGTCTTGCGGGTGGATTCTTCCCTGGTGCTCATCCCGGTGCATGTCACCACGGCGGGCGGCACTTCCGTCACCGGCTTGAAGAAGGAAGACTTCGTGCTCTTCGAAGATGGCGTGAGGCAATCCATCACGCACTTCGCCCAGGACGACGCCCCCATCTCGGCCGGCGTGCTGCTGGATATCAGCAGCAGCATGAAGAACAAGATGGGCAAAGCCTTCCAGGCGGCTACCGAGTTCTTCAAGTTCGCCAGCCCCGACGATGAATTCTTCCTGGTGGAATTCAACGGACGCGCCCGGTTGAAAGTTCCGTTCACCCGGAACTGGTCCGAAATTTCGCAGGACATCGCCGGCGCGAAGGCCAAGGGAATGACTGCCATGCTGGACGGCATTCATCTGGCCCTTGCGCAGATGAAGCAGGCGCGCAATGCCCGCAAGGCACTGATCGTTCTCTCCGATGGCGGCGACAACTTCAGCCGCCGTCATCTCCGCGAGTTGAAGGCGACCCTGATCGAATCCGACGTGCAGGTGTATGCCATGGGCGTGTTCGACCGCGATTACTCGCGGAAGCACACGCCCGAAGAGCGAAACGGCCCCATGCTGCTGGACCAGGTCGCGCTGGACACGGGAGGACGCAACTTTCCGGTGGTCAGCCTGGAGAACCTGCCAGGCATCGGCCTGCAGATCGCCCGCGAGCTGCGGAACCAATATGTTCTGGGCTTTTCACCGGCCACTGCGACGGCCGACGGCAAGTTTCACCGCGTCAGCCTGAAGCTGGCGCCGCCCAACTCGGAAAGCGATCTACGGACCTATTACCGGCAGGGTTACTACGCCCCGGGGAGGTAGGTTACTCCCGCTTCGTCTATTGAAAGAGCAACTGTGCCATGTTGGTGGCTTGGCCGTTCACGCCGACGGTGACTACAAGCTGGCCACGCCCTCTGAGAGAGGCCAGGCAGAGACACATTCACCTGTACTTATGAGAATATTAATTAACTTAATACGTCGTTTCTGAAGTTCGCCGACCTATTTTTGCCCCCGAGGCACTCCGCTACCTTTGGTCGCGGCTCGGTACAAGACCGCATACCGCACTTGCGCAATCGTGCACTTAACCTAACGGACCCTGCGGATGCCATCGCGATACTTCCCGGTGGCGACGGCATGCGCCGCCAGGTTGGTGGAAAATTGGTGCCCGCCGGAGTTATCGGGGCGGAGCACGAAATAGAGATCCTCGGAAACGGCGGGATGGAGCGCCGCGGAAATCGACGCGATGCCGGGGTTGGCAATCGGACCCGGCGGCAGCCCTGGGTGACTGTAAGTATTGTAAGGGTGGCCGCGGTCCAGGTCGGAACGATAGATCGTCCCGCGATACACGCCCAGAAGCTGTGCGGCGTAGATAGTGGTGGGGTCGCAATCGAGCTTCATGCCGATCCGCAGGCGATTGGCGAAGACCGCCGCGATCAGCGGGCGCTCCTCCTCGAGCTTGCCTTCCTTCTCCACCAGCGACGCCAGCGTGACGGTCTCGTGGACCCCGGAATCGGTTCGCAATCCGCGCCAGGCGGTGCGGAACCGGTCGGTCATCATGCGGCACAACTGCCGCGGGGTGGTGCGGCGGCCGATCCGGTAGGTGCTCGGAAAGAGGTAGCCTTCGAGCGTGGGCGCCCGCGGGTCGAGATCGCGAATCGGCGCGGGATCCTCGGCCGCTTGAACGAACTCGGAGGCTTTGAAAACGCCCAGTTGTTCCACGGAAGCGCCGATATCGAACATGTTCCTGCCTTCGGGCACTACCAGTTCGTAGTAGAAAATATCGCCGCGGGCGATCCGGCCGAATACTTCCATGGCCGACGCCGGATGGTCGAAGGCGTATTCGCCGGCTTCGAGGACCCGTCCGCGATTGGCCAGGCACGCCATCCAGAAATCCCAGCGGCTGCCGACCACGCCGGCTTGCGCCAGCAGTGCTGCAATGCCGTCGGTGGACGTGCCGCGCGGCAGGTCGACGTAGGTGGTCCCGGTAAAACCCTGGTAGGGACGCGTGGCGCGATAGAACAGTGCGCCGCCGGCCACGATCCCCACCGCCAGCAGCGTACCGGCGGCGCGGAAGAACTTCATAATGAGTCCAGGTAGCGCCCCAAGAGGGTGGAAGCGCGGAACGGGAAACCGCCCGCGAGCACCGCAACCACTAGTGTAGCGCGGCCGCAATATCGACGGCTATTGCGAAGACGTGCGGGGCAGGCAATCCCGCCCGCGGCCGCCTTTCCAGGCGGCCCTTTCGCGCCGAGGCGCCAGTCTTCGCACCGGTCGGCGCCGGCCGCCAGGAGTTTGCCAACGGCAATCGATAACTTCATAGCGAGTCCAGGTAGCTCTGCAGGAGGATCACGGCGGAGAGCCGGTCCACGGCGGCGGCCCGTTTTTCAATGCTGATGCCGCTGGAGCGCAGCACGCGGCCGGCTTCCACGCTGGTGAGGCGCTCGTCCCAGAGCTTCACGGGCAGGCCGGTCTGTTTGCGTAGGGCGTCGGCGAACTCGTGCACCCAGACGGACTGGCGGCCTTCCGTGCCGCGCATATTGATGGGGTTGCCAAGCAGGAACTGGCCTACTTCGCGCTCTTCGACGAGCTGTTGCAGCACAGCCAGGTCCGTACGCTTGTTAGTGCGCACCAGGTTGGGCAGACCCTGCGCGGTGATGCCCAAGGGATCGCTGATGGCGAGGCCGATGCGTTTCTTGCCTAGATCGAGGGCGAGGATGCGGGACTTGGCTGGGGTCAACTCAATATCATTATAGACTTCGCCATGCTACAGTCGAGGCGAGGGCCGGACTAGCGCCGTGGCGCCGATTATCAAGCCTCCCAGCATCGCGAGCAGTGCGGCGCAAGAAGTGCGGCACCTGTCCCTGCCGGTTGTCGCGCTGGGCGTCATCGTCGCCATCCTGTATTTCGGACGGGTCTTCTTCGTCACGGCCATGACGGCGGTGACCATCGCGTTCATCCTGGAGCCCTTCGTCACCCTGTTGATGCGCCTGCGCCTGCCGCGCAGCGTGGCCAGTTTCGTGGTGTGCACCACGGCGCTGCTGTTTCTTTACGTGATCGCGATGGGAGCCTATTCGCAGCTCACCGGTCTCTATGGCGACCTGCCGAAGTACGGCCAGCGCATCGGCGACATCGTGGACGGCATCCAGCAGAAGATTCAGGGAATGGAATCGGACACCTATCGCATGCTGGTGCCCACGCGGCAGCGCATGGAAGAAGAGGAGCGGCTGCGGCTGGCGGCCAAAAAGAGCAAGAATTCCAAGGCGCCGGCGGCTGCGTCCGTGCCCGCGCCGGCGCCCGTCCAACAGCCTCCAGGCTCGGCGATTTCCGACTATATCGCGGAGCGCTTAAGCTCTTTTTACCAGGTCCTGCTGATGGCTTCGTTTATCCCGTTTTTGGTGTATTTCATGCTGAGCTGGCGAGACCACATTAACCGCAGCTTCCTGCAACTGTTCCAGGGCGAAGCGCGCGTGGTGGCGGCGCGCAGCCTGCAAGGGATCGCCGAGATGGTGCGCGCCTTTGTGGTGGGCAATTTCCTGCTGGGGCTGCTGCTGGCGGTGGTAAGCTCGGCGATGTTCTGGCTCATGCGGCTGCCGTACCCGCTGCTGGTAGGTCCGCTGAGCGGGTTGCTGAGCCTGGTGCCGTATGTCGGGCTGCCGCTGGCGATGGTGCCTCCGCTGTTCGCCGCGCTGGGGCCTAATACGGTGCCGGTATACGTGCTGGTGGTGGTGTCGGTGTCGATGCTCCACCTGTTCGCGTTGAACCTGCTATATCCCAAAGTGGTGGGCTCGCGGGTCCACCTGAACCCCCTGGTGGTGACCTTCTCGCTGATGCTCTGGGGCTTCCTGTGGGACGCCCCCGGTCTGTTGCTGGCCATCCCGTTGACCGCGGGATTGAAGGCCGTCTGCGACAACGTCAAAGAACTGCGGCCCATCGGCAAATTCCTGGGTGACTAACGTTCTACGGGCCCGCCCCCTCGAGATCCACGCACATTCCCACCCTGACGGATCGTTGAGTATTGCTAAAGATATCGTTCAAACATTCTGGATTGACTTCGAAGGGAATCGCGGGTAGGATTTCGCCATCAGGGTCTTTTTGTTACGTTTAGAGGTTCGGTCTATTCGCAGGCTTCCGTTGTCGAGGCCGGCAGCCACCGAGGAAGTGGCGTTTTCAGGTTGTTCCATGTTCGATCAAGGGAGGTAACTCAACGATGCAGTTCTCTGCGAACCACGTCTATCGCATCAAATTCGCAGCGGCCATTCTGCTGGCTGCCGTACTGATGTTTTCCGCGACACCCCGCGCCCGAGCCCAGGAAGTGGCCGTAGCGGAAGTGGACGGTCGCGTCACCGATCCCAGCGGCGCTTTGGTTGCCGGCGCAACCGTAAGAATGACGGGAGTTGACACACGCCAGGTTCACACCTTCACCACCGATACGGGGGGTAACTACCGTTTCCCCAATTTGCCCATCGGCGCCTACACGCTGGAAGTGAGCGCATCGGGATTTAAAGCCTACCGCCAGACCGGCATCATTCTGGAAGTGGCTCACAACGTGGAGCAGAATGTCGCCCTGCAGATTGGCGCCACGAGCGAAACGGTGGAAGTGGCCGCCAACGCGAACATGGTGGAGACCAAGGACAGCGCGATCGCGCAGGTCATCGAACAGAGCAAGATCGATGACCTGCCGCTCAACGGCCGCAACCTAACCCAGTTGCTGACCCTGACCGGAGGCGGCACCTCGGCGCCGGGCGGCGACTTGACCGGCAGCAAGAATATGGGGGGATCGAACGCCTCCGGTACGTATTCGGTGGCGGGCGGCCAGGCAAATGGCGTCAGCTACCTGCTGGATGGCGGTGACAACAACGATTCCTTCAGCAACGTCAATCTGCCGATTCCTTTTCCGGACGCGATCCAGGAATTCAGCGTGCAGACCAACGCCATGCAGCCGCAATTCGGGCTCCATCCCGGCGGCGCGGTCAACATCGTGACGAAGTCGGGCTCCAATGGCTTCCACGGCGACCTGTTCGAGTTTCTCCGCAATTACGAGTTGAACGCCCGGACCAAGGGCTTGATAACGCCAGGCGGCGCGGTCGATCAGCCGGTGCGAGACTCTCTCAAGCGCAACCAGTTTGGCGGCACCGCGGGCGGCAGGATCAAGCGCGACAAGCTCTTCTTCTTCGGCGGATATCAGCAAACCGTTCAGCGCAGCAACCCGGCGGGCACTTCGGCGGTTGTGCCCACGGCCTTAACCATAGCCGGAAACTTCTCGGTTCAAGACGCCTTGGCCTCCGCGGGCGGTTGCCAATCGAAGAGTGCCATCACGCTGAAGGATCCTTTGACGGGGACTCCCTTTCCGAACAACCAGATTCCCACATCGCGCTTCGATCCGGCGGCGCTCAAGCTGCTGAGCTTTATTCCGGTATCCACCAATAATTGCGGCTCGTACGAATATGGACAGTTGGCCAACAATCCGGACTGGCAGGTGATCGGCCGCGTGGATTACGTGCGCAGCGACAAGCATACTCTCTACGGACGCTATTACATTTACAACTACACCGCGGAGGCCTTCTTCGACGGGAAGAACGCGCTGACCACCGGACCGAATCCCGGCAATAAAGAGCAATCGGAGACCGTGACTCTGGGCGACACCTACCTGTTCAGCGCGACTGACGTGAACTCGTTCCACGCCACTTTCAACCGGCGCGCCGACAATCGCGGGTCCGCGCCCAACCTGTTCGGCCCGCAAGCGCTCGGCATGAAGAACACCGCCGGCGGCCCGTTTGCCGATAACATGCCGGACAACTATATTCAGGTAACCGTGGGCAACTACTTCAACGTGGCTTGCGGAACCTGCGCTCCGGGATACTTCAACATCAACAACTTTCAAATATCCGACGACTTCTCGAAGATCAAGGGCAAGCACCAGATCGCCTTCGGCATCGACGGCCGCAAGGAGCAGTTCAACGAGACCGCCAATCAGCAGTCCAACGGGCAATGGACGTTTAGCGGCGGCAGCACCAGCGGCTACTCCGGCGACAATCTGGCGGACCTGCTGCTCGGACACCTGTCCGGTTGGAATCAGGGCAACGCCCTTTCCGATTACTTGCGTCAGACCGTCTTCGCGGCCTACGTGCAAGATACGTGGCGCGCCACGGAGCATTTGACCGTCAACCTCGGAGCCCGTTGGGAACCGGACCTGCCGGCCTCCGACAAGTATTGCCGTGGCAACCAGTTCAACCTGCCGGACTATATCGCCGGCATTCACAGCACGGAGTATCCCGCCGCGCCAGCCGGAATGCTGTTCGGCAAAGACGCCGGCAACACGCATGGCTGCCAATTCACGCCGAACCACTGGCTGGCCACTTCGCCGCGCCTGGGTCTGGTGTGGGATCCGGCGGGCCAGGGAAAGCAAACCATCCGCGCCGCGTTCGGCTTGCTGCACGATTCCACGGAGTTGTTCTATCCGGAACGCTGGACCACGAATCCGCCCTACGCTTCCGCCATCACTTTTACCAACCCTCCCATCAGCGCGCCGTTCTCGAATCCGTGGAACGGTTACGTCTCGCCGACGGGCGTTGCGGGCGATCCCTTCCCGGGCGCAGCGATCTTCCCGTCCTTAGGCACCTATGTGACCGTTCCGCCCAACGTACACGACATGTACGTGATGCAGTGGAACCTCAGCTTCTCCCAGCAGCTCGGGAAAGACTGGCTGGCGACGGCCACCTACATCGGCAACCGGACCGTCCACATTCTGGGAGCCAACGAGCAGAACGTGCCGCAGCCCAGTCCAACGGCCACAGCCTCTAACGAGCAAGCGCGGCGTACGTTGACTCTTCTGAATCCGACACAAGGAGCTTACTATGCCTCCATTGTGCAATCGGACGATGGGGTTACCGCCCGCTACAACGGCCTGCTGCTGAAGGTGGAGCACCGCCTATCCCACCATGTCACCTGGTTGGCGAACTACACTTGGTCGCAATGCACCAGCACCTACGACTTCGGCGGCGAGTTGTCCACCAACGACTATGAGAATCCCAACAACCGCAACGCCGAAAAGGGCGATTGCAACTTCGACCGCCGGCATATCTTCAATAGCTCGCTGGTAGTCGAGAGCCCTGGACTCGGTAACGGCTTCGTCAACGTAGTGACCAAGGGTTGGCAGCTTGCGCCGATCGTCAGTCTCTACACCGGCCAACCCTTCAGTGTCACCACCGGGTCGGACGTTTCCCTCACCGGTGAAGGAGCCGACCGGCCCAATGTGGTTCTCGGCGTGAATCCGCTCCCGAAGACTATTACCGAGTATTTCAATCCCGCCGCCTTCGCGGGCGGTTGCACCACGGCAGCCTACGTTGGCAACCCCAGTTGCGTACCGCTGGGAACGTTCGGCGATGCCGCGCGCGATATCTTCCACGGTCCAGGAACGATTCAGTGGGATATGAACATTAACCGGAAGTTCCAGATCAAGGAGCGTATGAAGATTGAGGTCCGTGCGGACTTCTTCAACATCATGAATCACGCCAACTGGAACGGCCCGTCAGCGGGCTTGACCAGTTCGACCCTCGGGCAGGTCACCGCGTTCGGGGGGCCCCGGCTGATTCAGATGGCCATGAAGATGTACTTCTAGGTCCGGCACGCGGATGGCGGGCGCCCTCGTCCGCCATCCGCACCGCGCAGAATTCGCCCCTGGCTAGATCGGGTGATCCGCGGCCGGATCCTGCCCGTCCGCGATTTTGCGTGACGTCCAATCTTTGGCCGGCGCCGTCCAAAAAATGCCGGAGCGGGGCAATCCCAACGAGAGCAGCGCCACCGCGCAGAGGGGCAAACTCCCGGTCGGCTTGTAAGTTTCGCCGAGATGAGGTTCCGAACTCCCGATGTCACCCGGAGATTTCCGGCTGTCGCGGAAAATGAATTGAGCCAGTCACGTGTTTCCAGCCTCCGTTCGGTTGAAGAACCGGCGAAGAAACAGCGAAAACGCCTCCCCGCCGCGACCGCGTCTTCATCACCTTTGGTGGCCCGCTGGGCCATGGGGCACTCCTTTACTGTTACTGTCGCGGCTCGGTCTGGAGGCGTCTCAACGAGGGCCGTAAGCATTCTAGGTGGCTCACCCCAAATTCGACGACCTCAGGAGTTTGAAGGCTGGTGGCCCCGGAGACAATCCGCAAGCCGGCCATCTTTGTCAAATAACGCCCAGCGCTCATTCCGGCGATAGGCTTGAGCAAAGTACGCCGCTTGGCCGCATCCGGCATCCGTGTCGCCGATGGAAAGCCTCGGAATATCACGGCCAGTGATAGAAGCATTTTCTAATCCATAAATGATCCCGAAACCGAACCTCACAGGCGAGGCGTCTGGGTCTGCGTTTGCATGTTCCCCCTTTCCCTCATATTAGGTCGCGCTTCAGAACGGCCCGGAGCGGTCAACCTAAAAACGGCGGTTGAGACGCCGCCGGAATAGTCATCTCCTTCAGTCGCAAGTGCTTGCAGCAAAGCCAGTTGTCACCAAATGGGTGAACTGCGCAGCAGTTGAAACTTCAGACAGGTCGC
>Ga0182018_10001156_pt1 | contig 31092 bp, 23 predicted proteins | sample 812P2MmetaG_FD_120490 | JGI IMG/M metagenome (GOLD analysis project Ga0182018, IMG submission 120490) | Permafrost microbial communities from Stordalen Mire, Sweden - 812P2M metaG | ecosystem: Environmental > Terrestrial > Soil > Wetlands > Permafrost | place: Sweden: Stordalen | collected...
CTGCGCCGTCAGGCCGAACAGGAAAAAGTTTTCCTCGCCCGCCTCCTGCGCCATCTCGATGGTCGCGCCGTCGCGGGTGCCGAGGGTGAGCGCGCCGTTCATCATGAACTTCATGTTGCTCGTGCCGCTGGCCTCGTAACCAGCCGTCGAAATCTGATTGGAAACATCGCTCGCCGGAATCAGCCGCTCGGCCAGAGTGACGTCGTATTCGGGCAGGAAAACGACTTTGATTTTGCCGCTCACCGCCGGGTCGCCGTCAATCGTGCCGGCCAGATTGTTGATGAACTTGATGATGACCTTGGCCAGGTGATACGCGGGCGCGGCCTTGCCGGCGAAAAAGAACGTGCGCGACGCCATATTGAGCGCCGGGTTGAGCGCAGGGTTTTCGCGGAGCCGGTTGTAAAGCACCACTACGCGCAACGCGTTGAGCAATTGCCGCTTGTATTCGTGGATGCGTTTGATCTGGCAGTCGAAAATGGAATCCGGAGAAACGATTTGGCCGGTGCTGGATTTGAGCCAGTCGGCGAACCTCACCTTCGCCTCGCGCCTGGCTTTGAGAAAGGTGTCGCGAAAGTTTTTGTCGTCCGCCAGCGGCTTGAGCTTCTGTAGTTGATCGAGGTCGGTGATCCAGCCGTCGCCGATGGCGGCAGTAATTGCGCGGGCGAGCGGTGGGTTCGACAAGAGCAGCCAGCGGCGCGGCGTGACGCCGTTCGTCTTGTTGTTGAACCGTTCCGGAAACATCTCCGCCAGATCCTTGACCGTCATTGTGCGCAGCAAGCCGGAGTGAATTGCCGCGACGCCGTTCGTGCTGTGCGAGCCGACGATGGCCAGGTTCGCCATGCGGATTTTTCGCCCGTCAGTTTCCTCGACCAGGCTGATGCGCTCCACGCGGCCTTCGTCGCCGGGGAATTTTGCCCGCACGTCGTTGACCAAACGCCAGTTGATCTCGTAAATGATGGCCAGATGACGCGGCAGCAACTTTTCAAACCAGGCGACCGGCCATTTCTCCAGCGCTTCCGGCAGCAACGTGTGGTTCGTGTAAGCCAGCGTCCGCTTGGTGATGTCCCAGGCTTCATCCCAGCCGAGCCTGGCGTCATCCAGCAGAATGCGCATCAACTCCGGCACGGCCATGGACGGATGCGTGTCGTTGAGCTGGATGGCGACGTGGTCGGGCAGTTGCTTCCAATCAGAATTCGTTTTACGAAAACGCCGCACGAGATCGGCCAGCGAACAGGCGACGAGAAAATATTCCTGCACGAAACGCAGCGCTTTCCCGCGGGCGGTTGAATCGTCGGGATACAGCACGCGGGTAAGCGATTCCGCCGCGAGCATTTCCGTCAGCGCCCCGACGAAATCACCGCTGCTGAATTTCTGAAAGTCAAAATAATCCGAAGTGCTGGCCGCCCAAAGCCGGAGCGTGTTGACGGTCTTGCCGCCATGGCCGACGACCGGACGGTCATAGGGAAAGCCGATCAAATTTGAAGCTTGTCCGATAACGGCATGCAGGTTTCCGGTGTCCATTCTGAACGCGCAGTTCAGACACACTTTCACCTGCTCTTCCGGACGGGCGACTTCCCACGGGTCCGGACGGCGCAGCCAGTTGTCCGGCTGTTCCTGCTGCCAGCCGTCCTGGATCGTCTGTTTGAAAATGCCGTATTCGTAACGCAGGCCGTAGCCCATGGCCGGAATCTGCATCGTGGCCAGCGAATCCAGAAAGCACGCCGCGAGACGGCCGAGTCCGCCGTTGCCCAGGCCGGCGTCCGGTTCCTGTTCGAGCACCGTCAGCCAGTCAATATTCTTCTGCCTGACCGCCGGCTGCACGAACGGATCGAGCAGCAGATTGGTGACGTTGTTGGCCAGCGAACGGCCGATGAGAAATTCCATCGAAAGATAATAGACGCGCTTGGGGTTCTCCTTCGCGTAAGTCTCCTCCGTGCGCACCCAGCGCTGGGCGAGAAGATCCCGCACGGAAAGCGCGAGAGCTTCAAACCGTTCGCGGTCGGTGGCGACGTCCGGGTTGATGACGTTGTCAAAAATGAGGTGCCGTTCGTAGGACGCATTGTCCGCCCCCGCGAAATGGATGGTGCCGCAGCCGTATTGCTTGAGAAGCTGGGCCAGGGCGTCGGAACCCGCTGCCAGTGTCGGGTTGTTGGTTTTTGTTGGGGGATTCATAATTTTTTTCCGCTTCTCTGTCGCGCATCACGCGTCACATTTTCACTCCACGACATGGTGATCATCATTCCATAGCTGGATCACCGGCTGCGATAAATTGCGTTCATAGCCCAGCGCACTCAAGCTCGCCGTGTTCAAAGCAAAATATCGTCCAGCGGAAGGTTCCAGCCCAAGCCAGCGCGCAGCCAGCACCCGCAGAAAATGGCCGCTGGAAAACAGCAGCACGTTTCCCGGAACCGCGCGCACGCGCTGCACCACGCAGTCGGCCCGCGCGGCAACTTGATCCGGCGATTCTCCGCCGGGACAGCCGTCGCGGAACAATTGCCAGCCGGGGCGTTCCTTAAGGATTTCTGCGGTGCGAAAACCCTCGTAATTACCGTAGTTCCATTCGACCAGTTCACGATCCATTTCCGCCGCGGCTTTGAAACCGGCCAGTTCGCACGTCCGGGCGGCGCGTTGCAACGGACTGGTGAATACTTTCGCAAACGTCAATCCGCGCAACCGTTCACCGAGGCGACGAGCGTTGCGCCCGCCGCGTTCGGTCAAAGGCAGATCGGTCAGTCCGGTGTGCTGGCCGGTGAGACTCCAAGCCGTCTCGCCGTGACGGGCGAGATAGACAATCGGAAATGTTTCGTTCAGTTGGTCCAATTGAATTGCAAAGTAAACATCCTGTAATTCCGTCAATTTAACGATGGGGTAAACACACCATGGCAAATTGCCCGCGCCCGCCCCTAGCGTGTCACTTGCGATAAAACTAAAAAAGCAAAAAACCAAAATATAAATATATGACCAAGAACAATGCCGTCGTGGCGATCTCATGAACAATAAATCAACCCTACAGCTTGGCGTGATTGGCTTGGGCCGGTTGGGTGCCAACATGGTGCATGACTTATCAATGATGAGGCAACGCATCATAGTCCCGGCGTTGACGTGGTATCTTGTTAAGGTCTTCTCACTGCCCAATATAGCCACGCTGAACGACACCTTCGCCGCCTCAATAAAGTAGCCGCCGTGGAGGCAGGGAGGCAGGCAAAGTAATCCAACCTTCGATCAGTTGGAATTTACATGTAATTGGACAGGTCACACCGCATCGGATCCGAGAATGCGGGCTGCCGAGCGCGCAATCATCAGTTCCTCGTTTGTGCGAATGACGCGCACAGTGACGCGACCGGTTGACGCGGAAATCACGGCTGCAGTCTCCGTATTGTGCGACTTGTCCAATTCAATACCCAGGAAGCCCAACTCTTCACAGATGCGTGAGCGGACAACTGGCGAATTTTCGCCGATGCCGCCGGCGAAGACCAGCGTGTCCAATCCGCCGAGCGCAGCGGCAAAGGAGCCGATCCACTTTTTCACCTGATAGCAGAACAGCGCCACGGCTTCCGCCGCCCGCACGTCCTGCTTCTCTTGGTCGAGCAGGTCGCGCATGTCGGAACTGGTCTCCGACACACCGAGCAGTCCTGATTCGTGGTTGACCATTTCGTAAAATTGTTTGGTGGTCATCTGCTCGGTTCGCGCCAGATACGGTGCGAGGCCGGGATCCAAATCGCCGGAGCGGGTGCTCATCACCAGTCCCGCCGACGGAGTGAACCCCATGCTCGTGTCCACGCTCTTGCCGTCGCGCACGGCGGCCAGACTGGCACCATTGCCAAGATGCGCCAGGATGACGCGGCTAGTTGTTGCCGCCGGGTTGTCGAGGCGCGCGAGTTCTTCCATCAAATAGGTATACGACAAGCCGTGAAAACCGTAGCGTTGAATTCCCATGGCGTCGAAGCGTCGAGGAATCGGCAGCAGCTTGGCCACGCGCGGCATGGTCTGGTGAAACGCCGTGTCGAAGCACGCCACTTGCGGCAGTTTCGGATGACGCTGGCGGAACGTCTCGATCAGTTCGATCTCGCGGGGCAGGTGATCCGGGTCGTTTGGACTAATGAGATGCAGTTCATTCAGCAAATCCGGGCTGACAATTTCCGGCTCGGTGTGCTTCATCCCATGAACGACCCGGTGTCCCACCGCCCGGACCGAAGAGAAATGATTTTGCCCTTCGAGCCAATCAATCAGGAAATCAGCCGCCGATTTGTGATCAGAGGCGGCAAGGCTGTGGCTGTCTTGCGGTTTCGAGGCCGGGTCATGGAAGGTCAGATTCGTCCCTCTCAAACCGATGCGGTCAACCTTTCCATGGAGTCCTCGCTTCAGCGGTTTGCCGGCCTCATACAACGCGAACTTGATGCTCGATGAACCACCGTTGATCGTCAGGATGGATTGCTTTGATTCCACTTTCAGCTCCGAACATCCGTGTTCAGTGCAGCGGCTTCTCTGGTGGCTTGCAGACTTTGATCATGTTCCGCCCCGGCGATGCCCTCATCCACCAACCTTTCATTGTCGCTTCGCCCTTCCTCGTCCTCATCGGCACTGGGAGCCGCCGGCACTTTGTATCCGGTCGAGCCGGGCACCGGATCCCACCGTTCCGATTCCGGCACGGATTCAAGCAGGGCCTCTTTCGGATCCATTTCCGAATCATCCGTCAACTCCCGTTTGGCCTGTTCCCAATCGGATTTTGACACGTCCTGTGCCGAACGGCCGTTGATGACCGCCAGTTCAACCGCTCGCTCCCGCACCATCTTGCGGGTTATCGTGCCGATGCCGGCGGAATTTTCCGTCAAGGCACCCTGCTTCAGTGGATTGGTGTTCATGGCTTAAAAATTACCGCGCATGAGGAAACGATTGGGTGTTATGCGATGTTTTCATTTCGCGCGTGCCGCGATCCTCACGCGTGTCGCGGGATTTGGAAAACATTTTGTCCCGATTTGGGGTTTGGTTGGGATTGGCGGCCTTGGGATTCGGCCAACCTTGGTGAAAGGTTTGCGGGAAAACCGGCATTTGCACGTTTGCCGCAAATTTGGTGATGGATGTTTTCATAAAGCTCGTCATCCGTTGTTTGTTGTGTTGCTGCGGATAAATTGCGTCGCCAGTTTAATTCGCCGACGGATCATTCACTTCTTCAACATGATTTTCGCGCCATTGATTCTTCGCATCTTCCAAAATCGCGATCTGATCCGGCGTCAGCAGCGGCTTAATTTGCTTGATGGCAGCCACTCTGTCTGGCTGGAGACCAGCCCAGACCTCTTGCAATTGTTTGCGCGCTGCTTGAATTTGCGCCGTGTCCTTGGATGCGCGCGCTTGCCGGTTTGCTTCCAAAGCGGCATCAATACGGGGTTGGTTGGCGATCTGGTATTGCTCGCTCGTGTTGGCGAAGTCATCTTCGATTGGCTTCAGATCGCTTCTCTGCTCGCTGGTGAGCTTCATCTTCTCCTTGAGACCGGGTGGCAGGAGCGATCGTTCTCCCAAAGACCTGTCATTTTCCAATGCCAGTTGATATTTCACCGTCTGGGTGAGGGGAAGCGAATTGGCATTGGTGTTTTGCGCCCGCAATGCTGGTGCTGCCAGCATCAATGAACTGCTGATGACGAGCAGGGTGAGTCTGGCGACGATTGGTATGTTCATAATTTGATTATTTTCCTGGTTTGGTTTGTGTGACGGAAGTCATGTCTTTTATTTCGCGGCCTGGGAATGGGCTTCGGTAAACCAAAGCCATTGATCAATGCCGCGCGAAATCCCGGTGAACAGATCCGCCGTGTCGGCGTCGTCCAGCTCCGCCGCTTCATTGATCGTGCTGCGCGCTTCATGGCCGAAAATGGACAGTGACTTGGCAACGGCTTCGACATGAGCCATGCCATCGGCAATCGCGAGCGGATATTCTTCGAGCAGCGAATGCCTGGCCGACACGCGCACCGTGCCTTCGGCGATGCCGCCGAGTTGCACAATGCGTTCGGCGATCACATCCACATAGGACTCAACCGACCGGGCAACCTTGTCGAACAGTTCGTGCAGGCTGATGAAGCTCGGCCCCTTTACGTTCCAATGCGCCTGCTTCAATTGCATTTGCAGATCCACGGCGTCCGCCAGCCGCTGGTTCATCAGTGCGTTCAGTTCCGACCGCCGCTTGAGCGAGATGTCGTTTTCGGTTTCATACATTTTGGGCCCTTCTTCGAGTGTGTTGTTCAAAGTGTTCATGTAATTGCAATGCCCTCGTTTTTATTGGTTGTTTAAAAATTATTTTGCGTCCGGTGGTGAAATCCATGAACCCGCGTTAGTTTGCGTTCTGCGAGCAATTGCGCCTCGGCCGCCAGCCAGTGCTGCACCTCGTGCCCGGACGCCGAACCCTGGTTCACATAACTGAAGTATGCCCTTCGGGCCACTTCGTCCGGTGACGGCACAAAATCAGTTTCGTTTTGGTTTAAGTCAGCAGCCGCAGTTGGCCGTGCATCACGGGCGGGTCTTTGATTTTGGTTCTGGAAATATTTATCGTGTTTCATAAAGGGACAATAGATTGGGCGACGGTGTGTTTGCTATGGGGTCTTCACCCCATTCGATGAGATGGCCAGTTGCCATCTGTGCGGTCGCCGTTTTATTTGTTCGTCAAGACGGCCTTCAAAGCGCGTTCCCTCCCGGCATTGCCAAACGTATCATAGGCCTTGATGGCGTCATCGAGCGCAAAGTGATGAGTGATGAGTTCCCGCACGCCGTGATGCACGAGATCAAGACACGGTCGTCCTTGAGAATGTGCAGATCCGTTCCGCAGATGGTGGTTTTGTTGATCCGCACGAGGGCATCGGTCGCCTCACGCGGCACGAGCTTTGGCATGTCTTCCAACTGCTTCTTGCCCGGCCCGCGACAAACGAGGGCTTTCATTGGGTTAAAATGCCTTCGGTTTTTGCGCGGTAGTTTTGGTCAGGCGGTATGAATCCTTCCACACGAACCGGAGGCAGATGGTATGCGGGACTTTTCTCGGCGGCTTCCTTGGTTAGATTCACGAACACCGCGGATTTGTCATAACTAATCCGGTCAACTTTGCTCACCGGAATCAGCACCTTGTTGCCGGTGAACCGGTGTCCGACTTTGACAACAAATTGACCGATGGCCCAACTCTTATCGTCCACCATAAAATCGCAGACATGGCCGACGATGCCGTCAGTTGCCTGAAGATGATAGCCGTTCACGGCTTGCGCGCTGCGCAGATGCGCATCGGCATGTTTGGGCTGCGAGCCATTCGCGGCAGATGATGCAACCGGGAGAGTTTTTGCGGGTGTTTCCAAAACCGAAACGCCGCTCATGCCCCACATCCCGTCACCCAGCCAATAGGCCGGCCAGCCGTAATAGCGGTGATACTCCTCCTCATGTTGCCGCGACACCGGCTTGTGCGACTCAATCGCAGGACTGTCCTCAATCTTTTTCCGGGTCAGCTTTACCCGCAGAACCTTTCCGTCCTGATGGAGACTGCCGATGGCGTGCGGCGAGAGGAGCAGCTGTCGCCCCGGCAACCACGAGCCTGTGTCCGCGACCACATAACGAACCGCCCAGTTCTGGTCGTCAAAATAAAAATCCTTCACATGGCCGAGGTCGCCATCCGATGCCCCAAGTTTGTTTCCGTATAATTCTTTAATGCTTTGTAACATAGATTTGCCGTTCGTTTGGTTGTCTCCAGTTATTTCCTGCATGCTGGTCATCTAATAGACCCCATAGCTGGGGTAATAAACATAGTCGTCCTGCATTACGACGACAGGTTCCACGGCAGCCGGTGAACATTCCCAGAAGCGCAGCACACGATACAAATCCGCCTTTGTCAGTTTTGCAGAAAAGTTTTTTGCAATTCATGGCATGAGAATAAGCCAAAGGCGCGCGTGCGCTATGGGGTGTTACCCTACCCAACATTAATGACTCCAGCCCTGGCGGACAAACTGCGATGATTCAAGAAATTAGACCGGGATTTTCCGGCCACCCGCTGGCTGCGGCGCGGTGAAAAGTTTGCGCAAGGCCAGGTGAGTGGGGAGAAAGGCGACGAGCCACAGCACGCCCAGCCACAGGATGACGTAAATGTTTTGGTTGACCCAGTGTTGCGGCTGCTGGTCATTGAAACCGTAAAGATAATTAATGTTGATGGGGAGATTCGAGTTGGCCGGATGCACGCCAGCAGGCGGAGTAAAAAAGTAGCAGACAAACCCCAATCCTGCGGCCAGGACAGTCCAGGCAGACAAAGCCCGTTTGTCGTAGCCCAGACGGAACAAAAGCCAGACGAGCAACAAAGGCAGCCAGCCATGAAAAAGCGAAAGCCCGCGCGTAAACAACGGAAGCTGGCGGTCGAACATATAACCGGTCAGGCCAAGAAAGTGAAACCCCAGAAGGTTGCCGCCAAAGTCCGCGAGCCAGACGCATTGCGGCAGCAGAATGCCCACGGAGCACATGCTGATGAGCAGGGAACTTTCCAACCACATGCCCGCCACCGTAAGAATGAGGGCGGCATCGCAGAACCATAAAAAATTGGTCGGCCCGTAAGTGTGCAAATAAACCGGAACGAGCACGGCGAGGAAGGCGGTGCCGGCCACTTTGGCGGCCAGTGGAATTTTGTGCGGTTGCACCACGACCGGTTTGCCCGCGATGACAGGCATGATGGAGACGACGGTCACGGGAGTTTCAGATTCCATGGGCACTTCAAAATGGCGGGGAAATCTTGCGGGGGCTATGGGGTGTTACCCTACCAACTGCAGATGAACGCGGATTGACGCTTACAAATTTCCCGCGCAAAATCGCTGCCACGTCAGAATGAGCGATTTCATCAAATGCAATGCTCACCGGTGAGCTTGACGCCAAGGTCAAGCCGGTCTTTGGTGCGTCCACCTACAATTGAACCTGCACGGCGGCCACTACAGGCGCGGTGCCGCAAACGGACCAAAGCACGGCAGCCGATTATGCGTTCAGCAGCCTGACGTCGGGTGTGTCCTACACCATCACGGTCAATGCCGTCGGTGCCGCCGGCCCGGGCAACTGGAGCAGCCCGGTCAGCCAGATCGCCGTCTAAACTGAAAGCCCGAAGATTTCACCATCAGGGCGCGCCGGACAAATCCGGCGCGCTCTTTTTTTGCCGGCACATTGTTCCGGCCCGGCAGGGCAAAGGACAATCCGCCAGGCCAGGCACAAATTTTGTTTGAAATGCCCGCGGCCAAATGATGCACTGCCCAAAGCCATGAAAACTTGCTTCCGCTTTTTGCTCCGGGTCCTGTTCCGCTTCCGGGCTTACAACCTGGACGCGCTGAAGACGCCCGGCCCGGTGCTGTTGGTTCCAAATCACCTTTCCTGGATTGACTGGTTGTTTCTCTGGGTCTGCCTGGATGAGGATTGGAAGTTCGTCACTTCAAGCATCGCGGCGCAGACGAGCTGGCTGCATCGGAAATTGATGATCAACCACTACTCCCTGCCCATTGACACCAATTCGCCTTACGCGGTGAAGCGCATGGCGGAGTTTCTCAAAGGCGGCGGCCGGCTTGTGCTCTTTGCCGAAGGCCGCCTGTCGCGCACGGGCACTTTGATGAAGCTTTTCGATGGCACCGGATTCTTGATTTTCAAAACGAAGGCGAAAGTCATCACGGCCTGCCTGCGCGGCGCGGGATGCCTTCCGTGTTCCCCCAATCCGGGCTGGAAAAAATGTTTTCCCAAAGTGACCGTGCATTTCAGCGCCGCGCTGGCGGCGCCCGGGCTGGGCGAAATCAGCACCGGTCGCGCGCGGGCGCGGCTGACGAACTGGCTCCGCGACCAGATGGTAAGACAACAGTTCGAGGTCGAGATGGATTTCGGCGCGCCAAATGTCCTCTCCGCCGTGGCGGAGATCGCCCGCAAACATCCCAACCACATCATCCTCGAAGACGTGACGCAGCAGACGTTGACCTATCGGAAACTGATGGTGGGGGCGGGCGTGCTGGCGCAGGCCTTGCGTGGCGCGGTTACGGGCGGCGGACGGGTTGGCCTGTTGATGCCCAATGTCAATGCCACACCGGTCGCCATCCTCGCGCTGTGGAGCCTGGGCAAAGTGCCCGCCGTGCTGAACTTTTCCTCAGGCACACCCACCATGCTGGCGTGCGCGGGACTGGCCGGATTGAAGCACATCGTCACCTCGCGCGCCTTTTTTGAGCGCGCCAAACTCAAGGAGGACGATTTTGTGAAAGCGGGCGTTGGTCTGATTTACCTCGAAGACGTGCGCGCCGGCATCACCGGCTCCAAAAAATTTCTCACGCTGCTCCGGCATGTTTTCCGTCTGTCCTCCGCCCTCTGTCCTCCGCCCTCTGCCAGCTCCACGGCCGTGATTGTTTTCACAAGCGGCTCCGAAGGCGTGCCCAAGGGCGTCGAGCTGACGCACGGCAATATACTTGCCAACATCCGCCAGATGCTGGCGGTCACCGATATTACCGACGGCGACCGGCTCTTCAACTGCCTGCCGCTCTTCCACAGCTTCGGTCTCACGGTGGGGATGTTCCTGCCATTGGTGCGCGGGATTTATATCTTCCTCTATCCTTCGCCCCTGCATTATCGCACGGTGCCGTCGGCGCTCTACGACCGCAACTGCACGGTGTTTCTCAGCACCAACACCTTCCTAAACGGCTACGCGCGCAAGGCGCATCCCTACGACTTTCGCAGCCTGAGGTATCTGTTCGCCGCCGCCGAGAAGTTGCAGGAAGCCACCGCGCTCGCCTGGTCGCAGAAATACGGCGTCCGCATCCTTGAAGGTTATGGCGCGACCGAGTGTGCTCCATGCTTGAGTCTTAATACGCCGCTGGAACCGCGTTACGGTTCCGTGGGCCGACTTCTGCCCGGCATGGAATCCAAGCTGGAACCGGTCGAAGGGGTTCAAGAAGGCGGGCGGCTTTTCGTGCGCGGGCCGAACGTGATGAAAGGCTACTTGAACGCGGAGGCAAACGCGAAGTTCCAGTCTCTCGGCGGCTGGTATGACACCGGCGACATCGTGAGCGTGGATGCCGAGGGCTACCTGCACATCTGCGGGCGGATGAAACGCTTCGCCAAGGTGAGTGGCGAGATGGTGAGCCTCACAGCGGTGGAGGACGCGCTGGCGGGGGCGTTTCCGCACCATGGCCTGCGCTGCCAGATCGCCGTCCTCACGCGCCCCGAAGAAAACAAAGGCGAAGCGCTCATCGCCGTGACCAACGAACCGAAGCTGACGCTGGACGAAATCCGCGACGTCATCAAAGCGAAGGGTCTGACGAATCTGAGCGTCCCGCGCGAGATAAAAGTGGTGAAGGAAATTCCGAAGCTCGGCACCGGCAAGGTGAATCACCGCGCGCTTCAAACGCTGATGGAATCGCCGTCAAATCCACCCGCTCCGCCCCCACCGCCGGGCAAATAAAACATGTTCGATCATCCCAACGGGATCAAATCAATCAGGGTGGGTTTGTTTTGTTAATCGGGCAGATCGTTCCTCGCAACCTTGGGCTGAATGACCATAATCCCGTTGGGATAAGGTGTGGCGTGCCAGTCACGCACCGGTCCCGGCACGCTTCGTTTTCAACGCGAGCACCAGCCAAAGCGCGCTGGCCACGATCAATGCGACCGGCAAAATCAAAACGGCCTTCTGCAAATTTCCGCCGAATGAATCGGCGAGCCGGCCGACGATCTCCGGCGACCACATGTCGCCGAAGAGGTGGATCGTGAAAATGGAAACGGCCATGGCGCTGGCGCGAAGATTCACGGGCGTCGTTTCCAGAATCAGCGTGTTGACCGGGCCGGTGGGCAGGAACAGGAAGAACATCGCCGCCGCCAGAAACGACATGGACCAAAACGTCGAGCTGGCGAGGAACGCGCCAAACGCGAGCGGCACGGCAACCAGCACCGAGAGTCCCAGCGTCCACGCGTAGCCGGCACGATTGCGCTTCTGCCACGCGGTCGCAGCGAATCCGCCGATCAACGTGCCCACAAGTCCGGCGACCACGAGCACCGCGCCGAAAAATTCGCCCGCCTTGTCCACGGCCACGCCGTGAGCGCGATGCAGGAACGTCGGCCCCCAATACCCGAATGCACCCAGCGCGAATGTGTAGGCGGTGTAGCCCAGCACCACGAGCAAGTATTCCGGGATGCGAAAGAGATTCACGATGTCGCGGACGGAAGGCCTGTTGGCCGCTTCGACGGTCTTGCCTTCGGCCTGGCCGCGTTTCAGTTCGGCAAACGGCAGCATTACCAGCGCGAGGAACAACCCCGGCGCGCCCGCCCAGATGAACGCGTGCCGCCAGCCCCATTTCGCGGCGATGAGTCCGCCGATGATCGTGCCCAGCGCCGCGCCGACGGGAATCGCGACGTAAAAAATCGTCAGCGCATTATTCCGTTTCGCGGGGCCATAGCTGTCGGAAATCAGGCTCGGACTGATGGTTGCATAACTCGCTTCGCCCAGGCCGACGAGCACGCGAAACGCAAGCATCATCGCAAAGGTCGCGGCGAACCCCGTCAGGATTGTGCCCACGCTCCACACCAAAATGCCGGCGGCGATGAGCCATTTGCGCGAGCAGCGGTCGCCCAGCCAGCCAAAGAATGGTGATGTGACGAAATATCCAAGCATGAACGCGGTCACGAGCCGCCCGGCCTGCTCGTCGTTGATCCCAAGATCTTTTTGCAACGGCGTCAACACTGCCGAGAGCACAAAGCGGTCGAGGTAATTGAACAGGTTGAGGCCGGTGAGGATGAACAGAATCCAGGCCGGCGGGAGTTGCTTGCGCAAGGCGGTGACTGTCATCGGTGGCAAGGCTTACCATTACCGCTCCAAAGTGTAAATTGAAGAACTTCGCCGTCATCGAAAGTTGAGATGCGCGCTTTCGGTTGTCTCTCTTTACCTGTGTCCGCAAAATCGGCGCAACTCCAGTCAGGTCAATTCTATGGGTGCAACCACCTAAAGTCACGCTAGCGGAGGCGACGGTCGCGGTGGGCTTCAGATTTCATGGTTGTCTTCCGGTTCATTTGGATTTGTCCTGGGGCGGCTTCATGGGCGTCAACGCCGCCAAAATGGCCTTTTGCACCGCCGGATTGAAAAGGTTTCCCAAGTGACCACCTTGCGGGAAGACGGTCAATTGATTTGTGGCAAACGTGGCGTGGAGCCAGGCCAGATCCGCGTCCGTCAGCAGAAAATCGTTTTGATTGACGATGATGCGGATGTTCGGGTTGGCGCGCAGGCCGGCGTCATAGGTCCGCAAGTCACCGGCTTTTTCCAACGCTTCCGCCGGCGAGGCCATGCCCTGGGCCGAGTAATACGGGATCGCAAACTTATCAAAATAATCCTGGTAGGAATACTGGAGGATTTCCTGATACACCGGGTCACGCCGGGAATTGTGAATCGGGTGGTGCAGGACGCCTTGGTTATTCCGCCGCTGGCTGCTGTAAATAATATCCCGCAGCGAGAGCCTGAATGTCAGTCCGATGAGAAACTTGGACTCGATGGCATTGAAGGGCAGCGAGGTTTGCGGCGTGAGGGTGCCTTGGCTCAAAGCGGCCACTTTCAAAAACGTGTTTTCGAGGTCGTCGGTCCGCTCCGCGACCGGCCACTTCAGGGGTGCATTGTAAAATTCGTCGAGCTTGGAAATCCCCTGCGCCAGGCGGACGGGGGTATTGATGGCGACGAAGCGGTCAAATTGAATCAACGGCAACTGATTCGTGACGGATTCAATTCTCACTTCTTTCACCCCCTGTTTCCCCTGAAGAAAGTGCAGCACGGATCCCTTCGTCGTGACGCAATACTGATTTGTCGGTCCGGTGGCCGCGACGAACAGCGATTGGAGCGCGCCCATGGAATAGCCCATCAACGCCTTGTTGCCCAGCCGGTCCGGATACAACTTGTTCAAGCGGTGATCAATCTCGGTGAGCGCCACGTGCAAGTCTTGGCCATCCACCGGCAGATAAGCCGGCAGCGCCGCCGTCGAGGCGTGTTCCATGAACTCGAAGTTGAACGGGCTGCTGACCAGCACGGCGGAGAAGCCATTTTTATAGACCAGTTCGGCCAGTGCCAGGGAAGTTTCGGCCAGCCGATGACCGCCCAGCCCAGGAACGATGTAAACCACGTTCGCCTGCCCCGGCTGCAGCCAGAACGTGAACTTTAATTTCCGGCCCGTTGCCGGAATCATGACCGACCGGGTCTTGCCGTGGCTTGGGAATTCCGGGTCTTTGAAGGTGAAGAAGACGGATTCGAGGGTTTCCAGCGAAGCCGGGTCTTGTTTTCCTTTCACCTGAAAATTCGCCACCCGGTTCGCCCGTGCGAACGTCCAGGCATACTGAACCTCGGAATACGGGTCCATTTCGGCCTGGCTGAAACGCACATACTCGCCCACGGTGTCGGACAGATCGTTATACATGATCCCGTAGTTGAGATAACTGTAAGGACCGAGCCAGGTCAACGGATTGTTCGCGTCAAAGTCGTAGGGAGCGATATACATTAGCGGGTTGGCCGCCGTGTCGGCGACCAGGCCGAGCGTGTCGCGCTCATTACTCGGTCCATAAATCGGCAGCATGATGAAACACTGCGGCTTCCAGCCCCACTGGCCGAACGTCTGCCCAAAATCCGCGTCCGATTTCGGAATGTTCCATTTGGTTCCCACGTCGAAGAATCCGGCCACCCCGACCGTGGTGTTGCAAACGAACCGCCAAGTCTCGTCGCGCGCGCCATACCATTTTCCTTCAAGCAGATTGTTGATCAATCGTCCCGGGTAAGTGAGGTTCCGGCCAAAATTTCCGATGCCGGTCCGGACCGGTTTCACAACGACAAACCGGTAAACCCGGCTCGTCGGCTTGATGACGTCCTTCATCAGCCCCACGTTGAAGCCCCACATCACCCGGTTAAACGGTTCGATGGGGTCAGGGACGGATTTGGGGAGAACCACGGTCTCCGCCGTAAGTTGATGCGAATTGGCTGCACGGTTGGTTGAGACCGATGGCAACGTCTGAGCCAAGGAACTGGCAATCAAGCCGCCTCCCAGCGTGACTACCAACACGATGCGGCCCAATTTGGGCAACGGAGATCTCAAAACGTTCAGGCGATGCACCATTTGGTGACAGCTTATTGCCCGACTCGTGGAACACGGATGTCACCTGAATGATTGAGAATGCCGAAGGCAAACAACAGCCATACCACGACGCAAATGACCACCACGGCGTTGAGAATTTTTTTTATCTTCCCATCCATCGGAATATAGGTGTTGACCAACCAGAGCAGCACGCCGATGACGATCAGAGTGACGGCGAGAGAAATCAGCGACATAAATTGCCTCCAATTTCGATGATTGTTTTATAATTCATGCGGCGAGCTTAACCCCGAATCCGGGCCGAGGCTATGGGGTGTTACCCTACCGGGAATTTTACGAAGCCACCTTCCGTCCCGGCGTGTTGCGTTCAATGAGGTCATCGCGCAAAGGGAGGGGGATCACCGCCCTGTGACCCCGAAAAATTCGGGGCCGCAGGGCCGGTTGGCAATCAAAGACGCGTCTCACTACGAGCGGCCACAGATGGGTGTAAGGCCGCCTCGGAGGAACGTGACACGCGTCCGGTTGCCAAAGTTTCTTGCTGATGCTGGTTCGCCATCAGCGATGGTATTTTGCGCGCGGACCTTTTGGAAGAGGACGGCCCGCCATCGGGCACTACGGTCCAAATCCCCGGCGCGGTTTGTTTCCATTCCACAACATTATCCGGTTTCATGGCATAAGAATATGAACCAAAAGTGGCGGGGCCGCTATGGGGTGTTCACCCCACATCCGGTTTTATCAATCCAGCCCGGTGCGGCCCCATCAATCTGCAAACATGGAACGCCATACCTTCTTCCAATGCGTTCGTTCGAGGTCATCACAACGGAAGCCAATCGCCCAAGTTCTCGCCTTCAGCCAGAGCGGCGCGGGGCTGCCTCGATTCAAAGAGATGCGATGGGCATTCCCAGCGGCCCCGGCGACGTCGTGGCGAGGGTCAGGCGTTCTAATTTTATGGGAACTGGCTTCAGTCAGCGTATTCATATCTTTGCTTTTGGGTTGAAGTCTTCAAGAAATCACAAAACGTTGTTGTCCGCGAAACTCAATCCAGTTCGCCTTGATGGCGAGCCGCACCATCCCTCTGGCTTTGCGTTCGCCGCAAACGTCGTAGGCGCGCGCGATGAAATCACCGAACGTCACGGGTTTCTTCCGGCAATTAGTTTTCATGGTTCAAAATATAGGCCCGAAAGACTTCCGGATGCTATGGGGTGTTCACCCCATGGGCGTTTTTCTTGGATTCAGCCCCGGCACAAGTTGTCCGGGCTGGCGGAGCGTCAACGGGACACTGGATTGGAGATTGGCATCAGAAGATAAACTTACCCATCAACTCATTTGCGAAAATGCGCAAGCCGGTCGGGATGACCAGTACCAACTTACGAGTTTGCGTAAGTTGTGGCTTGGGAGGTGAGCATTGTAGTATTGGCCCATGCCTGTCGATAGTGCCATCACGAAAATGCCTCTGAACACTGCGACCTGCTCCAGCAACATATGAACATCTCAATCCCCCTGCCGCGGCGTTCATTCCTGGCCACGATGGCCGGTTGCACCACCTATGCGCTGTTGAACCGGAGTGTCTGGAGTTTGGCGGCAGATGCGAAACTCACCGACGATGAATTTCTTGATGATCTTTCCCACCGTTCCTTCCGGTTTTTTTGGGAACAATCCGATCCACAGACCGGCATCACGCGCGGACGCGCCCGGACTGATGGCAGTGAGTATCCGAGGGAACGCCGTGATGTAGGCAGCACGGGCGCAACCGGTTTTGGCCTGACGGCAATGTGCATTGGCGCGGAGCGTAAATGGGTCAAACGCGAGGAAGCTCGTGAGCGGGTGCGTGCCACGCTGAAAGCCTATGCGGACGGCCCCGTGAAAAATGAGCATGGCTGGTTCTATCATTGGGTCAATGTGAAGAGCGGTGAACGAACGAGTGCCAATTACGATGTGGCGCAATTCGGAGCACGGGATGGTTCCACCGCAGACCATGGCAGTGAGATGTCAACGAGCGACGCCACCTGGCTGGCGGCTGGCGCGCTAACCACCCGGCAATACTTCCACGAGGACGAGGAAATCCGCCGCCTGGCCACGCTCGTTTATGAGCGGATGGATTACGCCTGGATGTGCAATGGCGAGATGACGCTTGCCCACGGGTGGACGCCAGAAAACGGATTTATAAAAAGCCGCTACGATCACTACTGCCAGTTAGCGTGCATGTATCTGCTCGGTATTGGGTCGCCCACACACACCATGAAACCGGAATGTTGGTATGCCTGGATCCGGGACCCAAACGAATATGCCGGCTACAAGTATGTCGGCAAATCGGTGCTTTGGACGTATCAATGGCCATTTGCGTGGTTTGATCTTCGCAATCGCCGCGAGGGACGTGGCACTGGAATCAACTATTGGGAAAATTCGGCCAACGCCACACGCGCACACAAGGCCTTCTGTTTTGATCTGGCCAAGAAATTTCCCGGCTACTCCGAGAATATCTGGGGCATTACCAGTTCCGAGAGTGCTCACGGATACAAAGCCTGGGGCGGACCGCCCGCGCGTCCAAGCATTGACGGCTCGGTGGTGCCCTGCGCTACAGCCGGTTCATTGATGTTCACCCCGGACATCTGCCTGCCCGCGCTCCGGGCGATGAACGAGCAATTCGGCGACAAAATCTATGGGCGGTATGGATTCGCGGATGCATTTCATCCGACCAACGGTTGGGTCTGCCCCGACGTGCTTGCCATTGATATCGGCATCACACTGCTGGCCTGCGAAAATGCACGTTCGGGTAACGTCTGGAAGTGGTTTATGGCCAATCCCGAAACGCAACGCGCCTTGGTGCTCGCAGACATCCAGCCGATTACCAGGGACCACGCTCAATAATCCAGATCATGAACCAGAATAGTGATAAGTGGTTGAGTGGGGCGAAGGCGCAACTGGTTCAGACCGATGGCTTGCCGGGCGACACGATACCCTCGCGCACAGCCATCGAAACCGCTGCGGCGGCAGATTGGACGTGAAGTTTGCGGTAAATGCAGCGGATTACATAGTCGAGCGTGTGTGAGTTGATGTCGAGGCTATCAACGATATTCTTTCGTGCCTTGCCATCGGCCATGCATTGAAGAACATCCTTTTCCCGGTCGGTCAACCGAGGATCTTCAGTTAAGGAGACTTTACTTGCAGGCTGGCTGGTAAGCATCGCGAGAACCCTCCGGGCGATGCGCGGAGTCATGACCGAGCCGCCGGCGTGAACCTGGCGGATGGCGTCGGCGATTTCGGCTGGTTTGATGCGCTTAAGCAGGTAGCCGCATGCGCCAGCCTTTAACGCATCAAAAATAAGATCCGTCTCGGCATACATGGTGAGGACCAGACATTGGGTGTTCGGGCAGGAGATCTTCAACCTCCGGATCAGTTCCACGCCGCTCATACCTGGCAGCCTCAAATCCACGAGGGCGATATCCGACGGTGTTTGGGGCATTAATCGCAGCGCCTCTTCGGCCGACGAATAAGCGCCCACACATGTTAGCCCGTGCGTACCAGCAATCCATTTTTCCAATTCTGTGGCCACCGGCAGGTTGTCTTCGACGAGGCTGACTTTAATTTGCATGATTCGTGCGATAGATTTGAAAACAGCGTTAACGGTGGTGATTTCCGGGTAGAGTAAAACGGACGCACGTGCCTCGCCCGTCGTCGTCGGGACCAATCTCGCATCGACCGCCGAGTTCGTCCAGCCGCCGGCGCATGTTGTCCAAGCCGTTGTGATCAATAACGCTGGCGGGTTTTTCAGCAAGCCCGCGGCCATTGTCGACAATTGAAACCTCCACTTTCCCTTGTTCTTCGCGGAAGCCGAGCCGGACGGAAGTGGCACCTGCATGCTTTACCACATTTTGCAGCGCCTCTTTCACCGACATTAACAATCCGTGGCGGACCGTGAGCCCCAAGGGATGGTGTGGCGCATCAACGTGGATATCAAGGGTACATTCAATGTCTGCGGCCTGGAGGTAGCTGGGGGCGTAGTCACAAAGATAATCGGCAAGGCTGCCGACCGTGTCGTGCTGCGGATTCACAGCCCAGACGATGTTGTCGAGAGCGGCCACGGCGGAGCGGGCATTTTCGGCGAGTCGCTCGAGCGGGTTGCCCGGTGTAATGGCAGAGGGATTGGTTTCCCGCAGGGTGCGATCGGCCAACAGCGCAATGTAGGTGAGGCGTGCGCCCATTTCGTCGTGCATGTCGCGGGCAATCCGCAGGCGATCGCGATGCAGTTCGAGGTGTTGCTCCGCCAAGGCGAGTCGCCGTTTCATCTGCCAGCCATAAATCCACCACCAGACGGCGGCGATAAGTATGCCAGAGGTTCCGGCAACCATCACCAGCACAACTGGATTCCGCCACCACAGTCTGGCGATGTGAAAGGTAATGGACTGGCCGGATTCGTCCCACACGCCGTCGGTGTGCTGCGCCTGTATTTGGAGTTCGAAGGTCCCCGGGGGCGGCGGGGGAACCAACTCGACGCGGCCGCCAAGGTCGGTTTCGTGCCACAACTCAGACCACCCAAGGATGCGCCAGCGATAAATCAGCTGGGCGGGGATAATTCCCAGTTGGTGGCTGGTGATGGTGAACGCCAGCTTATGGATGCCGGGCGGCACGGCGATTTTCCCGCTCACCTTCAAGTTGACGTCATCGGCGAGCCAATCCTGGGTCTGGGGATTTAAAGCCGGGTAAACCTCCAACTCGGCGATCTGTGGCTGCAAAGCCTGGCCGGGCAGGTTGTAGATGCGGATAGCGCGGCCGGAGAAGGTCCCCACGCCATCTCGTTGGTGTATGACATCGGCGTCACCGGCGAATGGGTGGGAACCGTCCAGGTGCATCTGGGCGTTCCATCGCGTCACACGCCACGCCTCTTCCGAGCCGGCAAGAACCGCTATCTTATAAGCGCCAAGCCGGTTGGACTCGCCACCATCACGGCGTCCACGCACAACCAGGTGATCGAGCGCGACTATCCGCCCCAGATCCAGAGTAAAATAAAAGCTTTGCGCGTTCAGCTTCGGATCCGGGTGCGAGTAGGTGCTGATCAAACCGTCCGTCAGATTCTCCTTCGGAAGGTCTGCTGGCACGCGGCCGGAACTATAGACCTGACAGCCCAGGGCGATATTGCTGGAGTGGAGCGGCTCCGCTTCCACTTCGAACTCAGTAAGCAGGAAATTTCCATCCGGACCGTGCCCGACCGAAGGGGGCAGCCGACCCTCATGATCCGAAAGAGGGTGGAGGCGCAGACGGAAACCCGTAATTCCCGTGAAGGGCGCCCGCGCCCGCAAAGTGACGACGATGCCCGGCTGATTGGAACTGGGCCTAACGGTCCGGCCGGTAATTCTGACAAGGTTGGTATTGTTGGCGAGAGCCAGTTCCGGCAGCAGCGGCACCCAGCGACTCTGTAGAGTCGGTTTTTCATCCGACGTGACCGAGATTCCGAAATCTCCAAGATACGATGGTGACGTCTGATCGAGAAAGGAAAACTGAAGCTGATAAAGTTTGGCCGACACCGGCCGGTCGGTTGCAAACACGGCGAACTGCTCTCGGAACTGCCCATCTCGGATGCTCCAGCCATTGTCCGCCGTGAGCACGCCGTCGACCGCCTCCTCCAGGGGATGGCCTTCGGCGGCGGGCACGGTGGCTTCCACGGCGCGAAGTTTAATCGGGACACCGAAGGCGGCAGGCGTTAAGAAAACGAGCAGGCCGACCAAACACCAAAACGCCGGAAGCCTGATGGTTCGACGGCGTGGCATGAATAAGGCAGAAACCTGAAAGATGATTTGCGACGTCATGCTGAAACTGATTCTGGGTAATTTCACACAGTCGAATCAAAAGACAAGGAGTTCTTTCCGGGTGCCCGCTGAAAAAGCGTTACGAGTTCTCGTAAATTGACCTGTTTGCTTCCTCTGTTAAATTTAGCACCATTAACCCGACACGTTTCACAACCAACCCGTCTAAAAGAGTATTTATGAACCCAAAACTAATCCTTCTGCTCATTATCGGCTTGCTCGGGCAAATCACTCAAGCCCAGATACTCCAGTTGCAACCGCTCGCCACATTCGGCACCAACGGGAACGGGAGCATTTTGCCAGGTCAGCGCCCTTATCTCACGGATGGCACCACCAACCCCATTAGTGGCAGCAGTGGTGTTCACGAACTCCAACGCAGCATGGCTTACAATCCCACGACCGGCCACCTGCTAATCCTTAGCCGCACCAACATTGACACTGGAAGTTCCTATTATGTCGCCATCATCGATGCCACGACTGGTGCAGATGTCGGATCACTTGCATTGGGCACACCCGGTTTTGGAGCAAATGCGGGTTTCGATTTCAACTCGATTGCGGTTGCAAACGACGGAGGGATCTACATCTGTGATCTTACCAGCGACAGTCAAACCACAGGTGCGTTCGACCTGTTTTATTGGGCCAACGAGTCGAGTTCACAAGTCCAGTTGTATCAGGGTGATCCTAGCAATGGCAATGCCAGCAGTTCAGGGAACAGTCGCTGGGGCGACACCCTGGCCGTCACCGGCACGGGAATCAACACTACAGTGCTGGTGTCGTCGCGTGGCAACACGATGGCAATTCTGACGCCTACCGACCCTACTCTGATCCAACCGTGGTCCGCAACGACGTTACAAACGAGCGTGCCTGGCGGGAATATCGGGTATGGTCTGGCGTTTGGAACGTCGAGCAACACCATTTGGGCGAAGACGGCATCCGGCCCTCTCTACCTTTTAAGCTACAATTCGGCGGCCGGGACGGCCACGAACCTGCAAACATATTCAATCACTGTGTTCCCCGGCTGGACGGGCGCCATCGGAATTCAATCTCAGAGCAATCTGCTTGCAGGCCTTGAGATGCCGCCCGGTCTGGCGGCTAATGTGCGTCTATATGATGTTTCCAACACGACGAATCCGCCTGTCCTCCTGGATCGGCAGGCGTGGGTGACCAACGAGGACGGCAATGGGATTTTTGCCGGCTCGGTGATCTTCGGAGGTACCAATGTTTACGCGCTCAACAGCGACAATGGGATAATGGCTTTTGGCATCTTCAGCGGTCCCCAGCCATTGGTGCCGCCGGCGATCATTCTGGAGCCTACGAATACGTTCGCTTATTTTCAGGGGGCGGCGACTTTTACCAGTGCGGCCGATGGCATACCAGCGCCCGCTTACCAATGGCGTTTCAACACCAACACCGTTATTGTAAACTCCGCGACTTTTTCAGGCGCCACGAATGCCACGCTCACGGTGTCGAATATAGCACCCGCCAACCTGGGGTTATACTCCCTTGTCGCGACCAACAGTTCTGGTTCAGTCACCAGCAGTCCGGCGTTATTGAGCCAAGCCGTGGCTTTCCAGAATGGTCAGGTTTATGAACCATTCAATTACACGGTCGGCCTTCCCCTGCAAAACCTGGGCGGGTGGGTGACCAACACCCCCAGCGTTGCCGCCCAGGTTCAGGGCTGCTACATTGCAGCCGGAAACCTGGGCGTGCCGGGTCTCGCCCCCCCGATCGGAAACCATTATTTGTGGGCCAGCAATGTTACGGTGCGCTTGCCCTTCGGCACACAGACTAACGGGATCTTGTATTTCTCTTTTGCCCTCCGCGCCACGAACCCACCCGTGAATACCGCCGAAGATTCAATAGCTGGTTTTGCTTATTATAGCTCAACCACGTTGTATCCCAAGATTGACCTGTATTTCACCGACTCGTCTCATTACCAGATTGGCGTAGCCAAGGGGAGCGGGAATACCATGGCCAACACTGGCACCAATGCAACCGTCTTTAACGCCACCAACATTGTCTTTATTGTCGGCTGTCTCGTCATGACCAACGGAAACAGCTCGAGCTTGGATACCGTGGACTTGTGGGTCAATCCCGATCCTTCGACTTATGGCGCCCCTGCTCCTCCCACCCCAAGCGTTGCGAACATTGGAAGTGGGGTGGCGGACCCCGCCAGTGGTGTTGACCGGTTCTCCTGGCGCGGCATATCGACCTCAATTCAGCATGAAGTGGACGAATTGCGCATTGGCTTCACTTGGGCCGCGGTTACACCTCCGCCAACGGCCTATTTGACCGCCAGTCTAAGTGGCAATAACGTGGTGGTGTCCTGGCCCACGAACGCGGTCGGATGGACTCTGTTGGGGACAGCCAGTCTAACGGGCACTCCTTCCTGGACGGCGGAGTCGCCGATTGTGGTGCAGGGGACCAATAATACATACACGGTGTCCAACCCAACCGGCCAGCAGTTCTTCCAGTTGGCGAGGTGAGACGGCCACCGGGATGCGAAATTTAAACGATTGGGTCATCGCCAACATGACATGAGCTTATTCCGCAAGCCCGTATTTCAATCACGGCGTTCAGTGCCCGGGTCGCGGCCCGGCGCATTTACCCTCATTGAATTGCTTGTGGTCATCGCGATTATTGCGATCCTGGCGGCCTTGTTGCTGCCAGCACTGGCACAAGCGAAGGAAAAGGCGAGGCGCGCAGGTTGTTTGAGCAACGTCAAGCAGATGGAGCTTGGAAGCCAATTGTATGCCGGAGACTTTAACGGCGATCTTGAAGGAAACTCACTTTCCGTGCCGGCGAATCCCCCAACCTACCTGCGTGTACCCGCTGATCATGATGAAAACTGGAATTATCCACGCTATGTTTCCAACGTGAAAATCTTTGTTTGCCCCAGCACCTTAAACACCATCAATCCCGCGAATGTGCAAACGCTTTTTCCCAGCGGACAAATTGTGCTGGTCGATTTGGAGAATGTTGCGGCGAACAGAAACGCCACCAGCGGGGGGATGAGCTATAAGATGTATGGGGGTGTTGATGAGGGACCGCCCCCCAACAGGCAGGTGAACACACCCTCGCAGTATCAGTATTGGCACAAAAAGACCGAAAATTTTGTTTCAAATTACACAGACACCGACGCCGGACAGAATTATCCAAGCCTCAATGGAACCAAACCCGGCCCAAGCGGAATGTGGATTTTCCTGGACAGCGACGGCAATAGCGGGACCGCCAACCAGGTTGGCCCCTTGGACAATCATCAGGTTGGCGGAAATGTCGCATACTGCGATGGTCATGCCGGGTGGGTCAAAGCTGGGACAGACTGGTCAACAGTTTTTGCAATCAGCAACGACGAGTGAATAGGGAGTCTTTTTCTGGTCGTATGCCTGACTTTGCGTTCTTAAACTAAACTCGCATCGGGCGAATTACCAGTTGCATTACGAACTATGAAGAAAATGGGCATGGCGGTAATTTTCCTGTTGGCAGCTTCAGGCATGACCGGAGCCCAAGGGTCAGCGCACGGAACACCGCAGGTAGCAGCGAACGAACCTGTGACTGCGCTCGACGCTGGCGATTTGGTCGTATCCGGGCCGGAGCATGTGCAGGATACCTTTTTGCGAAACGGGAAATACTGGGGCAATTGGAACTTCGGCAACGCCCAATTCCTCCAAGTCGGCGTCCAACCCTCCACGGTCTATGCAATCTATCGCACGGTGAGTCTGATTCGCTTCGACCTGTCCGGACTCCAATACGCGAAAGTCGAATCCGTCCGGCTGCGCTTGTATGTTCCGAGAAACCAGACGCAAATGGTGACTGTTCCCATCCATGTCCATGCGATTAGCGCCGCCAATGCCGGGTGGAAAGAAGGAGCTTCAGAGGCGGAGGAAGCACCCGAAGCCGCCAGTTGGAATTGTCGATCCCAGGGCCGGCCTTGGGCCGGCGGTCCTGGATTGTCCAAGCCCGGCCTTGACTATGCGGCCGAAGCATTGGACACAAAGACAGCGGACGGCTTGAATGGGGAATGGCTCGAATTTGAACTGCCCAAAGGCTTGGTTCAATCATGGATGGATGATCCAGACGGCAACGCAGGGCTGCTCCTCCGAACCGACGAAGATGCCGAGCCAGGACAGTGCACTGATATTTGCTCCAGTCAGCACTGGTCAGGAAAAGGCCCCCAACTGGTGATCAGAGGGAAGTTTTCTGCCATGAAAGTGGTTGCGGTGGTTCACAACGAGAAGCGTTACAACCCCAGGTTTCAGTTGCCGCCGACGGGACCCGTTTATCAAAGATGGCTGAACGAAAGCACAGAGAGGTATGCTGTTTGGGCCAAAGACAAGTCCATTAATCTGACCGGCTTGCAAACTGTATTTCCGTATTTATGGGATGTTATTGTGCGCGGAGACATCATCCTTCCAAAAGCCATGTTACCCCTTAGCCAGATGATCGAAGAAGTACCGGAGGTAGTTGCCCGCGGGGACAAGCAGCGCGCCCGCCAAATCATGGAAGACTTCATGAAGGATATGATGGTATTTGATTATGCCAGAGACCAGAATTGGTATGACAGTGGCCCGACCGCCGATGTCCTTTCACCGTTGCAGGTCGCGAAATTTTTTGTCAAGGAGGGAGACCAGGGTACGGGTGCTCATGCCATCTACGATGGCATTGATTCGCAATCCCAGAACGGAAGATGGGACGATTCTTCTGTAGAGGCAATTAACGCCCAGATAACCGCCCAACTTGATATCATCAAAAAACGGCTTAACCCTACTGCAGAGCAGTGCGCTGCCATCGAATTTGTGGTCAGGACCAATATGTCGTTGGAGTACTATCACGCCAAAGAGTTGAAAAAAAGCCTGATCCTGGTCCATCAGTTGATCGCAAAGGAAAGCGATGACGTGGAAATGCTTAAGGCCCTTCGCAGCATGTTCTTTCACCATCGTATGTTCCTGATCCATCAATCGGTATTTAGCATGCCCAAGTATTCGGTCTTGATCGACAATGGCGACATACTCGGCTATGCCCAATGGCTTTACGATGTTCGAGCGAAGCAGTACAGCCCCAGTCGGATTGCCAGGCAGCTCGCCACTGCAACCCAGTACATGTGGAAGCCCTCTCAATATCAGGAGGCCGAATACGCTGCCTTCCGTGGCTGTGAGTGGTCCAACGAAAAGCCCGGCTACTCGGGCACCGGGTACGTCGTTTTTGATGGCAAAGCCGGGAGTCAGATTGAATGGGAAGCGGATGTTGAAACGGCTGGAGCTTACCTGCTTACCTTTCGGTATTCGCTTCCCAACCAAAGTGAAAAATCGCTACAGCTTGCGTTGGATGGAGTTCCGCTGGGCACGCAGATCTCCTTTCCTGCTACAACAGCTCAAGCTTCTTGGGCCAAGAAGACAGTGAACGTTAACCTGCCCTCCGGACACACTAAAATACAACTTGCCACGCCGGGAGGTGGAGGCCCGGATATTGATTACCTGAATATCCAGCCAATCGAATTAGCAAGGTGAAGAAGGGCACTCAAAACAGCCCGTACATGGCAAAAGACGGACTTAAATGGATCGTCTCTTGGGCGCATCAATCGTTTTTTGGTCAGGCACTTCTCGCGCCAGCGAAAGGCACAAGGTTAACTGTGGTTATCATCACTCTAGCCCTAGCCAGTCTTTCAGTTTTTGCTCAACCGTCTCCAGTAACCGGCCCGACCACGTTCGCCAGTAATGATGCTTTTCTGGGCTACGTCGAACAACAGACTTTTAACTACTTTTGGACCGAGGCCAATACGAATAACGGCTTGATTCTTCTGCGTTCTGACGAACCGCAGGCTGCCATATCGGCCATCGGCTTTGGTTTGAGCGCGATCTGCGTCGGAATCGATGAGGGGTGGATTACGCGCGATCAAGGACGCGCTCGCGTGTTGGCTGTTTTACAGACCCTCTACAATGCCCCGCAAGGCAATGGCACCAGCGGTTTCGCGGGTTACCATGGCTGGTTCTACCACCAATTGGACATAAACACCGGACTTCGATATGAGACTTCCGAGTTGTCGAGCAGTGATACCACCTTGCTGCTAATGGGGGTGATTGATGCCGGAATATATTTTAATAATCCAAACAACGCAGATGAGGAGACAATCCGGACCTTGTCGAGCAACCTGTTCAACAATGTTGATTATCAGTTTATGCTTAACACCAATGACAATACCGTTTACCAGCAGTGGACACCCGAAAAGGGATTCACCAACATCAGTGGATATATCGGTTACAACCAGGTGGCAAATCTTTACATCCTCGGCCTTGGGGCGACAAACAATCCGCTGCCGAGCGCTTCGTGGGCTGTGTGGGTGAGCGGGTTTGATTGGGAGACTTATTACTCCTACAGTTACGCCTACATCCCGGAGCTTTTTTGTTACCAATACTCACACTGTTGGATTAATTTTCAAGGGATGCCTGATGCGTACATGCTGGCAAAGGGGAGTGATTATTTTGAAAACTCCCGCCGGGCGACCTTGGCGCAACAGACCTATGCGATTCAAAACCCGCCCGGATATCCCAATTACGGGACCAATGAGTGGGGTTTCACCTCCTGTAGCACCCCGGGCGGTTATGTGACGTGCGGGGCCCCTGGAGGAACAGACAACGGCACAATCGCACCGACGGCGGCGGCGGGTTCGATGCCGTTTGCACCGGAGGTGTGTTTGCCGGCAATCCTCCACATGTATGACACTTACACAAACAATCTCTGGACGACGGAAGGATTTAGGGACTCCTATAATATCGCCTCAAACAATTGGTTCTGCCCTGACACCCTCGCCATAGATGAAGGTCCGATTGTATTGATGATTGAGAACTATCGGACGGGCTCCGTCTGGAGTCGAATGATGAGCAGCCCGATACTCCAACGCGGCCTCCAGCGGGCAGGATTTACGGCTCCCCCGCCGGACACCGTTGCTGCCACGCTGGTTTCATCCAACCAAATCAGTGTGTCTTGGTCGGACATATCGACCTATCAGACGGGGTATGTGGTCCTAACCTCGAGCAACGGAGTGAATTTTACCGCCTCGGCCACGGTGGCGCCGAATGTCTATAATGCAACCATTTCCTGGCCGCCCAACCTAATCTGCTATATCGAGGTCGTGACGACAAGCCCCGCGGGGCTTTCAGGCTCTTTACAGACTGTAATCATAAATCCACTCCCGACGTTGAACCCCATCAACAACCTGACCATCAACGAGAATGCCGGCCTGCAAACGGTGAATCTGTCAGGCATCACTTCCGGTACGACCAACGAAAATCAGGTTCTCACCGTCACCGCAACCTCCAGCAATGCCAATTTGATTCCCAATCCGACGGTTTATTACACCAGTGCCAACACTAACGGGTACCTGACTTTTGCACCGGTGGCCAATACCAATGGTTCGGACATCATCACCATAACTGTCAATAACGGTGAAGCGATCAACAATATTGCCATCCAGACTTTCACGGTGACGGTTATCAAACCGAGCACGATTCTGCCCATCTATGAACCGTTCAATTACAGCGCGGGCAGTCAATTGCAAGGTCAAGGTGGCTGGGTGACGAACTCAGTTGTCTCAGAGCTGGGACTCATTGCAGCGGGCAATCTAGCCATACTCGGGGCGCCCGCTCCAATTGGAAGCCATTATAACTGGTCTAACTCAGTTACTGACCGTCTGCCTTTCGGTCAACTGACCAACGGGGCCGTGTATTTTTCGTTTGCTTATCGCATCGAGGCCATTGGCTCATCAACGGGTGAAGATACATTCGCCGGTTTGGCATACTCTAACTCGACCACCTTGTATCCCAAGATCGATGCATTTCTCATCGACCCGGATCATTATCAGATTGGCATAGCCAAGGGGAGCGGCCTGAACGGTAATGTCGGCACCAACACAACCGTCTTTACCACCAACAACACCGTTTTTATTGTCGCCCGTTTCGTCATGAACACCAACGCGAATAACTCGGAGACCGTGGACTTGTGGGTCAATCCTGATCCTGCAACTTATGGCGAAGCTACTAATCCTCCTCCGAGCGTTGCGAACATAAACGGGGCGGCGGACCCGCCCAATGGCATCGACCGTATATCCTTGCGGGGCGGCAGTGCTTCGAGCAGTCCCCTGAGTCAGGATGTGGATGAACTGCGCATCGGCTTCACCTGGGCCTCGGTTACACTCCCGGCGCCGGTTTCTTTGGCCGCCAGCATGAGTGGCAATAACGTGGTTGTGTCCTGGCCCACGAGCGCGGTCGGATGGACTCTGTTGGGGAGCCCCAGTTTAACGGGTGCGCCTTCCTGGACGGCGGAGTCGCCGATTGTGGTGCAGGGGACCAATAATACATACACGGTGTCCAACCCAACCGGCCAGCAGTTCTTCCAGTTGACAAGGTGAGACGGCCACTGGAGGCGCGAAATGTAAACGATTAGGTTATCATCGCTAAAAGCCTTAAAACCGTCCTTCGTGAGAAACCACCACCGGCCGGCGTCATCAAATTGAGCATGTCCCGACATGCTCATTTCAAGGTCTTTGGTTGAGGTTCAATCGAAAACCACTCTGCCGCCGCCGTCGGTCGCATCCGCTTCAAATAATTCGTGCGGATGACCTGCGGGCTGTTTCCGGCTTCATCAGCCACGCGAGGCACGTCGCCGGATTCAGCAACGCGGCTGGAAATGTATGTATGCCGGAGCGCGTTGTGTTTCCATTCCAACGCCTTGATTTCATTCGCCTCGTCGCCCGTCGCCGCTGCCGCGTTCAAAAGTTGTTTCGTCGTGTTCGTCACATTTATGACTTTTCCGCTTTCCTTGGCCAGCGGCAGCAGGAACGCTTTCAAGTTTGCTTTCAACGGCACGATCCGGCGCGTGTCGGTTTTGGCTTTGCTTGCTTTGACCTCAATAAATCCTTCCTCAAGGTCAATGTCCTGCCAGTCGAGCCGCGCAATCTCGGCGTGACGCAAACCGGCAAATCCGCCGATGACGATGAGCGGCAAAATCCGGTCATCGGCGGCGGTAATCAACCGCCGTATTTCGTCGGCGGAGTAAATGGAAATTTCCCCAAGCTTCCGTGCCGTGTAATTTTGGACGCCTTCAAGCCAGTCGGTCCCCTTCGTCAGATAGCCGCGCAAGACGAGCCAGCGGTTGAAAAATCCGATGGTGTCGCGGTGATTCCGGCGGGTGCGTGCCGCCAATGCCAATGCGGACAAATAATCTGCAATCAATTTGGGCGTAAGCGTGTGAACTTCGCAGTTGAAAGACTCTGCGAAACGATCGAGGACATTAGCCAACTGTTTTAGGCGCATATCGGATTTGCCGTCGGTCTCGGCCTGTTTTTTCATCTGTTCGACGGCAGCGGCAACGGTGACGCGCGGCAGCGCGACGGCGTTGCGCTTCAACCAGTCGCGTGAGACTTCAAGGATGGATGCTCGGCCCGCCAGCAAGCGATACGCCTCGGCATATTCCTCGGCGGCGGTGTCTATCCCTTTTTCTATCCCGCCAAGCGCGGCGCGGGCGCGGGCGTAAGCATGAGCGTCGGCAGATTTGAGCTTGAGGACTTCGGAGTCGCCTTCGGTGATCTTGTCAATCGCTTTGTTGGCTGCGGTGCGGGCGTCGGCCATGCTCGAACGCCAAACCAGTTTTCGCTGCCCCTGCGCGCGATAATCCAGCACAAAACGAGTGGTGCCGTTTTTGATTGTGGGACGGATACGAACGGAGATTCTGTTTTTCTTAAACTCCTTAACGTCGCTTGAAATATTTGCTTTCATCTATCCGCATGATAGAATACGGATAGATTTCAATACTTCATTTTTCATTTGAAAAATGGTCGGGGCGGTGAGATTCGAACTCACGACCTCTTGGACCCGAACCAAGCGCGCTAGCCAGACTACGCTACGCCCCGACACCTGAAGCTTAGCTTGCCTGTCCAAAGTGCGGAGGGCAATACTAAATTTTAAAACCAGATAATTGCCACTTTCCAACTGGTTGAAAAGCTGATTATACATCTCACGAGATGCCGTGTTCTCGCCGGTGATGAGCCGGCCGCTGGCTATGAAATTGAACGCAGCGCGGCTCTGAACATATTTCACATGTCCATCTGCTTTGTTGAAACCATTCATGACTGCGTTGGTTTGGCTAACGCCGGAGGGTATAAGCCAACACCTTGAAGGCGGCTTCGGCCAGCAGTTGTCCCGGTTTGCGTGAGGTCAACGTCGAGCCCA
>Ga0182018_10001157_pt1 | contig 31090 bp, 37 predicted proteins | sample 812P2MmetaG_FD_120490 | JGI IMG/M metagenome (GOLD analysis project Ga0182018, IMG submission 120490) | Permafrost microbial communities from Stordalen Mire, Sweden - 812P2M metaG | ecosystem: Environmental > Terrestrial > Soil > Wetlands > Permafrost | place: Sweden: Stordalen | collected...
CGCTCAGAGTGGGCAGCCGGTGGAGTATGTGAAGTCCACGTATCGCGGGGACCGCTTTAAGATGGTCAACCGTTTAGCACAACCAGAGACAAGTACCGGAAGGCGAAACTAATGCGCAGGAGACCGCTCGTAGCGATCGCCCGAAGGTTTGAGGTGAGAAGGGAAGTCATGCCGCGAAACATACTCATGATGGTTGCCGTCGCAGTGCTGGCTCTGTTTGCCACGGCAGCGTTTGCCCAGGTGGTAACGGGCACAATAGTCGGGACCGTCAAGGACAACAGCGGGGCTTTCGTCGCAAACGCGACCGTCACCGTCACAAATACAGATGAGAACGTCATTGTCAGGACCCTCCAGACAAATGGGTCTGGCGAATACGTGGCGCCGCTGCTACCAGTCGGGCATTATGCGGTGACGGCGGAGGCTCCTCGTTTCAAAAGAGGCCAGCAAACCCATATCACCCTGGATGTGAATGCCAGTCTCACGGTTAACTTCAGCCTGCAAGTGGGCAGCGCGCAGGAGACGGTGACGGTCACAGAACCTCCATCCCAAATTGACCTTGAAACGGCGCAATCGCAAACCGTAATCAGCAGCGCCCAGATTAATGAGCTCTCGGTCAATACGCGCAACTACGAACAACTGGTCAGCCTGATGCCTGGCGTGTCTACGGGGTTGGCATCCGATCAGCTCTACGTCGGAGCGTCGAATCCCGTCGGCACCTCGAACCAGATCAACTTCTCGATCAACGGCGGACGACCCACGCAGAACGCCTGGACTATAGACGGCGCGGACAACCTGGACCGCGGCGCCAATCTGACTCTGCTGTCCTACCCGAGCCTGGATTCGATTCAGGAATTTTCCGTGCAGCGCGGGCAGTATGGCGCGGAATACGGCCGTGGTTCAAGCGGCCAGATCAACGTGATCACCAAATCGGGGACGAACGGCTTCCACGGGGATCTCTATGAGTTTTTCAGGAACGACGACCTCGACGCCAACAACTATTTCAACAACGCCAGTTCGATAGGCCGGCCGCCGCTGCGCTACAACGATTTCGGGGGCACCATCGGCGGGCCGATCTTTAAAGACAAGACTTTCTTTTTCTTCTCCGAAGAAGTGCGTCGCGTCATCACGTACACAACCTTCACGGCGCTCGTCCCTACCGCCGCTGAGCGCGCCGGAACATTTCCCGAACCTGTTTGCCTGAATGAGTCGTGTACGCAGACCGGCACACAGGTCACGACTATCGACCCGGCAGCGCAGGCTTATTTGACCGACATCATCGACAAGATTCCGCTGCCCTCTCCCAGTTGTACTTCCGGCTGTTTTCTTACGACTGTGGGACGAAATATCTTCAACCTTCATCAGGAGATCGCTCGCGTCGACCAGGTCTTCGGTCCGAAGTTCAGGTTGTTCGGCCGCTTTGAGAGCGACACCATTCCTACGATGGAACCGGGCGGACTGTTCACCGGCGACCCGTTACCGGGAGTCTCCACAACTTCGACGAATTCTCCGGGCCGCATCATTATGATGCACGCGGTCGATACATTTTCGCCGACGCTGCTGAATGATCTCGGCTTTAACTACTCCCACGGAGGCATCAAGAGCAATCCAATCGGGCTGGACGCAGGGGCAAACTCGACCGGCGTGGTCAATGCCGTTACCTTGCCATACACCGACACGCTGGGACGCGTGCCCGACCTGGACTTTCTCAATTTCAGCGCGATTAACGGGTTTGGACCGTACCGCGACTACAACGACGACTACAACGCCTTCGACAATCTGACCAAAATGGCTGGCCGCCATGCTCTTAAGTTCGGCGGCACCTATCACTGGTATCAGAAGAACGAGGACGCAGCCAATGGTAACCAGGGCGGTTTCGGTTTTTCCTCTAATCTGCCAACCAGCGATCCGACCGGCACGCCACCGGAGTATCAGGAATTTGCGAGTTTCCTGACCGGAAATGCGAGCACCTTCTCGCAGACCTCAAAGGACTTTCGCGCCGTCATCCGGCAGCAGCAACTTGAGCTTTACGCTCAGGACCAGTTCCGGGTTCGTCCCAACCTGACGCTCGTTTACGGTCTGCGATACTCGCTTTTTCGCCCAATGACGGATGCAGACGGCCATCTCACAAACTTCGATCCGGCTACGTACAGCCCGGCGAACGCGAATCAGATTGACCCGTGCACCGGGAATCTTGGGATACAGACGGGTACATGTGCAAACCCAGTGGTCTCGCCTCCGACCGGCAATCCGCTGAACGGCATCATCATCGGCGGACAGAACTCGCCGTACGGAAACGCGGTTACAAGGCAGAACAATCTTGATTTCGCGCCACGCCTTGGCTTCGCCTGGGATCCTACCGGGAGGGGAAAGATGTCCGTCCGCGGCGGCTACGGCATTTACTTTGATTCGCCGGCGGTGAGCCGCTTCGAGTCGACGGTCTTCGACAATCCCCCGTTTGTGACCAGCACTCTGATCTTCAACACAAACATGGACAATCCGGGCTCAGTCGTAGCCACAACGGGAAACGCGCCCTCACCATTAGTTGCGCTGGGAACAGACTGGAAGCAGCCCTACACCGAGGAATGGAGCCTCGACGTGCAGCAGGAGATTTTCCGCGAAACTTTTCTGGATATAGGGTACTACGGGAACGTGGGCAGGCACTTGCTGGGCATCGAAGACATCAATCAGCCTCAGCCCGGCGCCTATGTGACGGCCTTGGCGCCTTACAGCGTAACTCCCCCGGTCACTTACGGGACGACCCCTCAACTGAACTATATTCGCCCCTATCTCGGATACGATGCCATCAATTCACAGATTACCGGATTCAATTCCAACTACAACGGGCTGCAGGTGAGTCTGACCAAGCATCTGGGAGCCGATTCGGTGATCAACGTCAACTACACCTATTCCCATGCTTTAACCAATGCCACGGGGGATTTTGCCACGCCCCAGAATACTTATGACGTTGCTTCCGAGTATGGCCCAGCGCAGTTCGATCGGCGGCATATCTTCAATGTGAATTTTTTCTACTACCTCCCCTTCTTCAGGAACGAGCCCGGGGTGGCCGGGCACGTGCTTGGGGGCTGGGAGTTTTCGGGCATCATCACGGCCTATAGTGGTTTGCCTTACACCGTCTACAATTACCAGTATGACCCAGCCGGACAGGGGACGATTGATGGTAATAGTTTCGCAAGCGGCCGGCCCGATCAAACTGGCAATCCGAATCAGGCGACCGCGGCGAGTGGACCGATACATAACTTCAACCAATGGTTCAACACAACGGTTTACACCTTGTCCTGCACGCCGGGGAGCTGCCCAGCAGCCGACGTGCGTCCCGGCGATTCACCGAATGGCTCGGTTCGCGGGCCGGGGCTGCAGCGCTGGGACCTTTCTCTGTTCAAGAACACTAAAATCAACGATCGCTTGAACACGCAGTTTCGCGCCGAGGCTTTCAATGTGTTCAACCATACCAATCCCGACGGCCTCTACACTGCCTATGGCTTCGGGGGGTTCGGCGCAATTGCGGGTGTGCGCGATCCACGCATTATGCAACTCGGACTTAAACTCTATTTTTGACCTTCCCTTGTGGGGGAATAAACGCCATCGGCCTCCGACGATCAGAATCAAACCGAGCATGGGCAGATGCTTTCTTCTAACATGCTTCTGCTGAATCTCATCCTGCTAATCGAAGTGACTTTTTCAACACCCACGCCTGTTTGCAGCAGTTGTATGTGACTACAATCAGCCGCATGCGACGGTTAGCGTTGACGCAACTTTTCCTTCTGTTAATGCTGATAGCCGTTGGCTCGACAACCCTCGGAGCTACGGAGTACTTGCAAACCCTCCAACTTTCTTGCTTCGACAATCCGTTCCTGAGCGTTTCCGTATCGGCACCACGTCACGATTCATTCGTGAACGTAGACGTGGGACTGGTTGATCCCAAGGGACGGAGCGTGGGCAGTGGTCACCATGGCCCCGCAATCCCGCGATCTCAATACGGCAAAGTGGTGGATGCTCCACAGCATCCAGAAATGACCAAGGCTGTAGCAGTTGAAATTTGTGGTGCGTTGCCGGGAGTTTATCTGATTTCAGTCAGGGAACATGGCAACCTTGACTATCGCCTCACTGTTAGAGGCGATGACGGAACCCGTAGCAACCAAGGCAACGAGGCTCAATTTGTAAACCTGCACGCAGACAGCGATCGCGTGTGCCATTATAGGTTCGACTTTCGTATGGTGAAGGGGACGGTAGGGATTCAGTGGCTGGACAATACTGGCCACCCCCTTGCGTCTGCGGACTCCCCAACGTGCTAACTAGTCCCGAGAGTTTGAGTAATGGAGTGCTGCCAGCTGTTGAAATATCGCTATTACGCTCAATTGACCGGGTGGCCGAGGTTTTGAGATTGCTATTGCTTGTTTACGGCAGTTATCAAACCTTGATATGCTTCTTCGCGCTTCGAGGGAATACTGCCCGATGAGCAGAGTGGCGGGAAATTTACTCTGTATTTTGGTCGGAGCCTTGCTCGGCGGCTTCGGCGGGCTGCTGGTCCTTGTTTGTTGGCCGCTTTTGTTCCCTTTATCCTTAAGAGGATCGAGCACAGGAGAAAACGCCGTCGCGATCGCTTTCTTTGCGTTCTCTCTCTCGTTTGCCGTCCTCGGATTTCTTCTCTGCCGGAGACTAACCCAGAAAATATGTCCGCGCGATTTTCTAGAGTGTTCCGACGGTGCATTCTCTTTAGGCAGCATCCAATCAAGTTGGGCCCCGTTTGACATCCTTCAGGAGGGTTTATGGAAAAGCTTCGTTTCGCGCTTTCGGTTACGACCAGCGGTGTTGCTCACTGTGCCAGCGGCGCGAATGGAACCTATTCGATCAATGCGTGGGACGTTCCAACGGGGACCGGCGTTTATAACTGCACTGTGATGACCGCTTGCGGAGGAGGATGCACGATCGAGGCCACCGCGCAACTCACCTGTCCCTAGAGGCAATTTGCGGAAGGTCGTCAGGGCTGTCGCAAAGTCGGCTAGGTTCCGAGCAAAGATAGCAGCCTAGAATCCTGCAAACCTGAGCACTGCGGGAATATTCAGAAACTTGATCACTCCCGCCTAAGTTTTATTCTGCACTGCTCTTCCTCAGCTTTGCTAGGAGCCCGAGGCGGGAGGCTTATTCTTTTTCAAAGGTACGAAATGGGTACGCTCGGATTCATCGTTTGAAAAGAGGTGGAGTCGCGTGGTTTCGCTCAGTTTGAACTTATAGGGAGTTTCCGGTCGGCAGGGACAAAGTAACCTTTGCCATTCAGGCGCACCAGCGACATTCTCAATGTACGCTCCGTTGCTATATGTGCAGCCCGCTACCGGCCTCGTGGCGCCGTCCCCTTCTTCTTTCCACCGCGCGGTCCCGCGATAGCTCTATCGTTAGTTGACTTCATTTTCTGCAGCAGTTTCTTCGACTCCGACACGACCTCTGCTTCTTTAGCGTTAACGCGCTGCGTGATCTCTCGCCTTTCTCCGGTGTATGGCATGTTCTCTCCTGTTCAACGCGACGTTGTATTGTCCGTATTTTTGCTCATTTGATCGTTGCGCACTTTATCGCCTCGCCGCAATGGTAAGGGTGCACAAGACTGCCGGAATCCTACTACATACTTGTGCCATCCGCCGCGTCTTGGAGAAAGTAGTTGTACTTTATTGGCCACAATTCGACCGGGGAAGAAGCCTTTGGACAACGTACATTGCCTCCGCTGCAATCGGGAACTTGAGGCGGGACGAAAATTCGTCGCGATCTATATGTTCGCGCAGACGGTGGGAATCAAGCCACGGCAGAAATCAGCGGCGCAGCGGATTGTCTTCTGCCCGCAGTGCTCGGTCTCGCTGGCGCTGGGACTTTCGCCCGAGGGCGCGCTGAACATCGCGGCCTGGGATATGATCCGCGATCTTGTCAGCTCCGACCCAGCCTTGAATCAGGCCGCGTGGGAGAACCTGCGCGGGGTGGTTGGCCTGCTGGAGGCTGGCGGCGAATCCGAGCAGGAGCAGGAGCAGGAGCAGGAACGACGCTCGGATGCGTGGGTCAACTTCAACCGAGCCAGCTAGCGGGACGGTCGCAATTCACCGAATTAGCCACCATATATTAAGGATAGAAAGTCGAAATTCTTCCTTCGCGGATGCAAACGGCTGCAGCTGGCGGCTTTTCCCGCAGCCAGTCACAGCCGGGTCCGCTGCCCTTACTTTTAATGGTTCACATGGAATTTCACCACGGAAGAGCTTTGGCCGTGGGATTGCCACATGACGAATGTGTATAATCCCTATTACTTAAGTGGGCTATACAGACGTCTGGTTTGGCGCGGTTGATGAATCGATACTTTCCGGCCAGGAAGGGGCAGTCTGCGAAGATGCACTGGGATTCACTCACTTCCTGCGGAGCTTCGCTCCGCTGGACGGCCGAGGGCGGCCGTCCCTACGTGGGATTTGCCCAACTCAAAGAGTGCTATGGGCACATGTGGACCGGACTCATCGTCGGGATCGCCGATTATAAGGAGAGATGTCAATGGCAACAGACAAATCCGCTAAAACTTCCTCCAAGCAGAGCAATTGGCTTTCGCTCGATATCTGGGCGGTGCTTATCGCCCTCGCGCTGGCGCTCGCGGTGAGGTTCGACATTCTTAAGAACGTACCCTGGTAGCGGACGGACGGGTGGGCACCCACAGCAGCTCAAATTTCATTCTTGACGGAGAAAAGTTATGGCATCTTCGATTTCCCTAACGCGTGTGGAGTCATCCGGAAATCCGCCGCTGAATGCGCTGCGAATCGTTCCTGGCGTTCTCTTGCTGGCCGGGATCGGATACGCCGGTAAGATTCTGGAGCACTCGGTCAATGGCTACGCCAAAGCACACCATTGGACGTTTCCTAATATCGAGTATGTTCTGTGGGCGATTCTCATAGGCCTGGTCATATCCAACACCCTGGCGATCCCAAGAGTTTTTCAAGCTGGCATCGATACCTACGAGTTCTGGCTGAAACTTGGGATTGTGCTGCTCGGCGCGCGTTTTGTGTTGGCCGATGTTCTGAAGCTGGGAGGCATCAGCCTGGGACTCGTGGTGATTGAAATCACGCTTTCGCTGGCCCTGATGACTCTGTTGGGGCGGTTGTTCAAGCTGAAGCCGAAGCTCACATCGCTGCTGGCTATCGGATCGTCGGTCTGTGGAGTTTCCGCCATCATCGCCGCTAAGGGCGCAATCGATGCGGACGATGAGGGTTCTTCTTTCGCCATCGCTGCGATCCTGGCACTTGGAGCTCTGTCGCTGTTCACATTTCCGGCCATTGCGCACGGTCTGCACATGAATGATGTCTCATACGGATTGTGGGCTGGACTGGGAGTCGACAACACAGCCGAGGCAACCGCCGCCGGCGCGCTGTACTCGGACGCCGCCGGCAAAGTTGCCGTGCTGGCCAAAACGACTCGGAATGCCATGATCGGATTCGTCGTTCTCGGATATGCGATCTACTGGGCCGGGCGCGGCCAGGCCGAAGCTGTCGGTAACAAAGCTGCATTCTTGTGGAAGAAATTCCCTAAGTTTGTCCTCGGCTTTCTCTTCATTTCATTGCTGGTCAGCTTTCACGCGTTTAGTAAAGGACAGGTTGGGTCGCTCGGAAATCTCTCCAAGTGGGCATTCCTGCTGACGTTCGCTGGGGTCGGCCTGCGCACGAACTTTCGCTCCATGTCGAAACAGGGGTTGCGTCCTTTCATCGTGGGGGCTCTCGGGGAGATCCTGATCGCGTGCCTGACGCTGGGTTTGGTGGTGGGGGCCAATCGGATCTGGGGCCTATAAGAATAAGTTCCACCTTCGGCGGCTCGCGGCCGGCGGCAGTCGGGTTTTATGCCGCACGCGGGTTTTTCCGTGGCACCCGAACTTTTTTCTGGCTGTCCCGGAACGGAATGTTCGCTGGAACTTGGCTCTGCGCACGGATTCCCGAGGACGGCACTCCGACATTATTCGCCAAGGTTAGGCTGTGGAAATCAGCGGCGATTCCTGCTCACAAATCTGTGGGATAATCGCCGCATCATGGAAACCTCAAGTCTCGATCTCGTGTATTTGGAGAGCGACCCGAGAACCAAACATCCGTCCGCCTGCGTGTACGTAAAGGCGGGCGGCGGCGAGGACTACGCTGGCATCAAGGCGGGCAAGTTGATTAGCGCTCCGTGCCTGAATTTTATCGAACTGGATGCCGAAATCAGAAGGCTGCATGCGGAACTGGACGAAATCCGCGCCCGGGCGAAGAAAAAGTTTTGTCGTGCGCATGCCGCGGCGGCGAGCAAGTAGCGGGTCTTGTGGCCGGAAAAAAGTGGCCGGGGAAAAATGGCCGGACGCCTCGCGAATGTAGTTCAACGGTAGAAAGAAAGTTAAAGCTGCAAGATCCGTGCATCGGCGATCGCTATTCTGTTTATTCTGTTCGAATAATTTTGCATAACCACTAAGGAGCAACTGAGATGGCTGAAAAAGCCGAAGTCCGTCATACGCTGAGCGAGCAGCAGGCGCGCCAGCTCGCAAATGTCACCAAAACCGTCCCCATGATGGAGACGATCACGCCGCGCTGGCTGATTCCTTTTCTGTCGTGGGTTCCGGTGGAAGCCGGCACTTATCGCGTCAACAAAGTGAAGCCCACCCATCCCGGCACGCGGACGATTGAGTGCAGTCCCGATGAAGAGATCGATTTGCCTGAGATCTACGTGGACTACGAAGAAAAGCCGCGCGAGTACACGCTGAACGCGGTCACTACCGTCCTCGATGTGCAGACGCGCATCTCCGATTTGTACCGCAGTCCGCATGACCAGATTCGCGAACAGCTGCGGCTGATGATCGAGAAAGTGAAAGAGCGTCAGGAAAACGAACTGGTCAATAACGCCGAGTACGGCTTGTTGAATAACGTTGCCGCCGAGGGTCGCGTCAAAACTCGAAAGGGAGCGCCTACGCCGGACGACCTGGATGAACTGATCGCCAGGGTCTGGAAGGAGCCCAGCTTTTTTCTGGCGCACCCGCGGGCGATCGCGGCTTTTGGACGCGAATGTACACGGCGCGGCGTTCCACCACCGACCCTGAATCTCTATGGCACGCAGTTCCTGACCTGGCGCGGAATTCCGCTGGTGCCTTCGGATAAGCTGGGCATCAAGGCTGAGAAAACCAACATTCTGCTGTTGCGCACGGGTGAGAAGAAGCAGGGCGTGATCGGACTGTTCCAGCCAGGCCTTCCCGGAGAAGTAACGCCCAGCTTGTCGGTGCGCTTCATGGGCATCAATCACAAGGCGATGGCTTCGTACCTGATTTCGCTCTATTGCTCGGTTGCGGTCCTTACGGATGACGCAATCGGCGTGCTGGAAGGCGTGAATGTCGACCAATATCACGAGTACAAGTGATCGCGTAGCGACCGACTCGCCGACATCGCCTTCATCTTCATCTTCCGCATTGTCTTCCGCGCAAGAAGATGCGCGGAAGTATGACGGCGTGTCGGGCGCGATGGCGGCGGTTCCCGATCCGGCAGTGATTGCGCGTCTGGCGAACGATTTTTTTGCGGCGCTGCCGGGAGCGGGGATGCCCGCCGACTCGGCGGTGCGGGACGCGCCGATGCCGTTTGAGTCGATGCCGTTTGCATCGACGCCGGTCGAGCCGACGCCTGCGATTGATCTTCGTGCCGTCCCTGGCACGCTTCCCGGAGCGGTGCCGCTAACCGCTGCTTCGGATCATCCGCGCGAGATGTTCTCGATTCCCGCTTTGCCCGACGCGCGATCGATTCCTGGTGGGCCGCAACTGCCTTCGTCGCCGCCCAGCGGGCCGTTGAACGAAGCGGATTTCCGTGCGATTGCCGCTTCGCTGGCGGGAGCCCTGCCACTCGCGCCGCAGGTTTCAGCCGCCGCGACTCCATCTGCGATACCATCGTCGCCTTCTGCGGGCGCAGAAAAAGTTGGTCCCTGGGCGGCTGCGCCGCAGATTCCGCCTGCCGCGGAGATGTATTCCTTTCCCGGCGTTCCGGCGATGCCAACGTCACCTCAGACCTCTCCACCGGGCGGCGCGGATCTCGCCGCCGTTCCATCGGCTCCGGCAGTTGCGGCGACTGGGAATTCTGCCGACGGCAGAACCGACCCTTGGGCGGGTCCAGTCAACTTTCCGGGGGCAAGCGAAGTATTCTCGTTCCCCCGCGTACCGGGTGCGTCTGTTCCCGGCATTCCGGAAAACCTCGCATCGCAGCCAAGCATCCCTGCGTCCCAGCCCGCTCTGGGCACGATTCCCGCCGCGCCTGCCGCGATACCTGTGGTCAACGCGCCGGAATCTGCGCCGGAATCAACCATCACTATTCCCAAGTCTGCTTCGCCAACGACAACTCCAGAAGGCGGGGCCGATTTCGCCGACGCGGGAAAATCTGCGTACCCAGGCGCGGCTACAAAATTTCCGTCGGTGAGCCAGTTGTTTTCTTTTCCTGGAGTGCCCGGAGCGCAGTCGCCTCCCGGCGTTCCGGTTGTACCTTCGTCGGTTCCGACCAAGGCTCCAGCGGAAACCGATCTACGCGCGTGGCCACAGGCTCCCGGCTTTCAGCCGACGACGATTCCGGATTCGTCAGCCAATGGTTGGTCGGGCAATGCTCCCGGCGCGAAACGAGCGGACCCACAGTCAAGCTCTCTGCCGCCAGCCGTCGAGTCGGTCAAGTTTCGCCCGGACTTGGCGCCGGCGGAGCTTGGGGTCGCCAAGCGCCCACTCGATGTGCGGCTCATCCGCCAGGACTTCCCTATCCTGCAAGAGCGTGTGAACGGACGGCCGCTGATCTGGCTCGACAACGCTGCCACCACGCAGAAACCAAATGCGGTCATCGATCGCCTTTCGTATTTTTACCAGCACGAGAATTCGAACATCCATCGCGCCGCGCACACGCTGGCGGCACGTGCCACCGATGCCTATGAGAGCGCGCGTGAAAAGACGCGCCGCTTCCTGAACGCTTCTTCCACGCGAGAGATCATTTTCGTTCGCGGCACGACCGAAGGCATCAACCTGATCGCACAGGCCTGGGGACGCCGCAACGTCCAGAAGGACGACGAGGTAGTCATCACCTGGCTCGAACATCACGCCAACATTGTGCCCTGGCAGCAACTGTGTTCGGAGAAAGGGGCTCGCCTGCGGGTTGCGCCGGTAAATGACCGGGGCGAAATCATCCTCGCGGAATACGAAAAGCTGCTGAGTCCGCGCACGCGTATCGTGTCCTTCAGCCAGGTGTCGAACGCTCTCGGAACCATCACGCCGGCGCGCGAAATGGTGGAGATGGCTCACCGTCACGGTGCGTGTGTGGTCGTCGATGGTGCGCAAGCCGTCTCCCATATGCGGGTCGATGTGCAGGCGCTCGACTGCGACTTCTACGTTTTCTCTGGGCACAAAATTTTCGGTCCAACCGGCATTGGCGCCGTGTACGGAAAACTTGATGTGCTCAACGCCATGCCGCCCTGGCATGGCGGCGGCAATATGATCGTGGATGTCACCTTCGAGAAGACCACGTACCAGGCAGCACCGGCGCGGTTTGAAGCCGGGACCGGCAACATCGCCGATGCCGTAGGGTTGGGCGCGGCCCTAGACTATGTCGAGCAGATAGGAATGGAAAGCATCGAAGCCTACGAGCATGAACTGCTGACTTATGCGACGGCAGGATTACTTACCGTCCCAGGTCTGCGGCTGATCGGCACGGCGCGCGAAAAAGCTGGGGTGATGTCGTTCGTTCTCGATGACGTTCGCACCGAGGACGTGGGCGCTGCATTGAGTCAGGAAGGAATCGCCGTTCGTTCGGGACACCACTGCGCGCAGCCCATTCTGCGCCGCATGGGAGTCGAAGCCTCCGTCCGTCCGTCACTGGCGTTCTACAACACCTATGAGGAGATCGACATGCTGGTCGCCGCTCTGCTACGAATCCAGGCCGGACGCAGCCATCGCGGTTAACGACTGATGAGCAAAAGATCACGCAATAAACGACGCAACAAAAAACCGCGGTCATCGCTAACGCATTGGAAGCAGCCAATGCATTTGGACAAAACCATGCCTGTCACCTGTGCGTTGTTGCGCATGATGGCTGCCGGTGCGGACATGGGTGAAGCGATGACAGCGATTGCCGCGTGTCATCCGCAAACTGAACAAACGAAAGAAAGGTAGCTGACTGCTGGAGCACATTGATGAGCAAACAAACAGAAACGAAATACTTTTGTGACCATAACTGGCCCTCAAGGCTCTCTTTCGGTTCTTAAGGTCGCAATGACATGCTGTAGGATAGCTCCTAACAGGCTAGGAACGCTTGTCATCATTAGAGACAGCTTGGACTACCCGTTGGGCCGCGGCGTCGAGATGGCAGGGAGATTCGCTGTCCCGTATGGTGTCCCGAAACTGACTATTCACGTAACTTGGCGTGCTTTGGCGTGATGCAATGCTATTAAGGAAACAGGGGTTAAGCTGGATGCCGTTTCTGCAATGAATTCGTAATCGGCAGTTCCGATCTGACAGGTGTTTCAGGCAGGGAAGACCGATATTGCCGTGTACTTCCCTATTCAAAACCCCCGTGGACCCTTCTCGGGTTTGTTCTGGGATGTACTGGACTCGTCACCATCCGTTTGCATCGCCAACCAGTCCGCCACAGCCCTGGGCGAGGTGCGTGAAAGGGTAGCGGCGGACGAGACTGGAACCGCCTGATTCTGAACGCTCGGTTTCTTCAGTTTTGACCCGCGCGAAAGGAATACCTTTTGGGCACCATCGTTGGTGGGGCTCGCCACTTCAATTGTGTTCAACCTACATCCCTTGCTGGAGGTAGATTTTCATCGATTGAGGTGTTTGAGAGCCCAGGCAAAAATCCGTCGGTTCTAACCGCCAGCAATTGCGCCAATGATAATGAACGGCTCCACTCCCGACACGACTAACTCGGGCAGTAGAGTATCTGGTGGCTCGTGAGACAAGTCCCGTTCGCTCGCAAAGAAGCGCAGAAACGCCCGCCGCTGAAATGTGACTTGGTCGCGAATAGTGCCGCGTAGCATCGGATAACGGGCCTCAAGCGCATCAAGGACTGAGCGCTGAGTGACCGGACCATAGACATCCAGTTCCACATCGCCGCGAACTTGAGCCAGCGTTCGCAAATGGTGCGGTAGAACAACTCGGATCATGCCAGTGTTTGCACCTCGACCGAAAGCACCGCCGGAAGATCGCGCACGATCGGCACCCAGTTGTCTCCTGCATCGGCGGAGGCATAGACCTGGCCGCCCGTGGTGCCGAAATATACGCCGCACGTGTCGAGGGAATCAACAGCCATTGCGTCGCGCAGCACGTTGATGTAGCAGTTGCTTTGCGGCAACCCCTTGGTCAGGGCCGCCCACTCGTTTGCCTCCTGCCCGGCTGCGGAATACGCGCAGCTTTCCCTCGGGAACAAAATGCTCCGAGTCGCTCTTTACGGGGATGACGTAGATCGTCTCCGGTTCGTGGGCATGCACGTCGATCACGAATCCGAAGTCGGTCGGCAGATTCCCGCTAATCTCCTGCCACGACTCGCCCGCGTCATTACTGCGCATGACGTCCCAGTGCTTCTGCATAAACAGCACGTTCGGACGGGAGCCATGCATCGCCACGTGGTGCCACGCAATGGCCAACCTCGGCCCGTGGGTCAGGGATGTATTGGGAATAAAGTCCACGGTTGATCGGCTTCCAAGTTTTGCCGCCATCGTCGGTCCGAAACGCACCCGCCGCCGAGATTGCAATGTACATCCGCTGTGGGTTGCTCGGATCGAGAATGATCGTGTGCAGGCACATGCCTCCCGCACCCGGCTGCCAATTGGGGCCAGTGCTGTGGCCGCGCAGACCGGGGATTTCGCGCCAAGTTTGGCCGCCGTCAGACGAGCGGAACAGGGCAGCGTCTTCCACTCCAGCATAGACCGTATCAGGATCGGTGAGTGACGGCTCCAGATGCCACACGCGTTTGAACTCCCACGGGTGTTGCGTACCGTCGTAAAACTGATGCGTAGTGAGCGGCTTACCAGTTTCGGCAGAAACGTCATAGACGAACTTGTTGCTAGCGGCTTTTGGAGGACCGGGGTAAGGCGCTTCTCCGGGCGGCGTTCCGGGCTGATGCCACGTCGTGCCGCCGTCATCGGAACGTTGAATCACCTGTCCGAACCACCCGCTTGTCTGCGATGCGTAGATGCGATTGGGATCAGCTAGCGACCCTTTCAAGTGATACATCTCCCAGCCTGCAAAATACGGCCCACTGACATCCCACTCTTCGCGCTTGCCATCCGCCGTCAGTATGAACGCGCCTTTGCGCGTACCAACTAGAACTCGTACCTTGCTCATTGTTGCTCCTCTCGTGCAACGGCTCTTACACGAAAAAGATAATCAGTACTCAATTCTATAAGGAAGGTTCTCAAAGAAAATCTCTTGACTCTGGAACCTGCTCAAGGGTTGATACTTGTCTGGGAAGAGAATGACAGTCAAGACCTTCTATTCTGGGGCCATTGCCAAAGCGGCGGGAGTGAGCCCAGACACCGTCCGGCACTACGAGAAACTCGGCCTGCTGCCGACGGCTTCGCGAACTGAGTCTGGGTACAGGGTTTATCCAGAGAGCGCCGTGGAAAGAGTTCTGGTCGTACAGAGGGCTCTTCGTATCGGATTCAGTTTGGCCGAACTGGCTGACGTATTGAAGGCTCGTGATGCTGGCGGTGCCCCGTGCCAACGGGTGTACAAACTTGCAAAAGAAAAACTCAAGAAAGTGACAGCAGACATAGGGGCACTGAAGCAGACGGAGCGGTACCTCAAGCGGGTTCTCAGCGACTGGGAACATCGAATGCGGCAAACTTCTCCAGGTCAGAAATCAAATCTGTTGCACTCGCTTACCGGGACTGTCAACGGCTCCAGACGAAAGCCAAATAATCTTCGGAGGAGAACGTGAAAATCTTAATCGCTTCATTATTCTTTTGGGGTCTCCAACTAGCAGCACAGGATAGGCAGTCCTGCCCTATGCACAAAGAGCATCAGACCGAGGTGGAAAGACACGGAGATGAGGCGATGGGCTTTCCGCACGACAGCACGACACATCATTTTCATATTTTGCCGGACGGGGGAGCCATTGAAGTCACGGTCAACGATAACAAGGACGCTGAGAACGTAAAGGCAATCCGGACGCATTTGACCCATATCGTCACGATGTTTTCGAATGGCGACTTCTCGATCCCGATGTTTGTTCACGGCCAAGTTCCTCCAGGCGTCACGGAGATGAAGGACAAACGGGCCGAGATTTTATACAGCCTTGAAGAACTGCCCGATGGCGGCAGGGTACGGATTTCGACAAAGAATCACGACGTTTTGAATGCGATCCATGACTTTCTGAGTTTCCAGATTAGAGACCACCATACCGGAGATAGAACCGAATAGCCTTGTTAAGATGGCACCGTGCCCATCAGCCAACCCGTCCCGCCAAACGAACAGCCGTCGCTGGCCGAACTCGCGCTCGTCTTCTTGAAGCTTGGCACGACGGCCTTTGGCGGACCCGCCGCTCATATCGCAATGATGGAAGACGAGTTTGTTCGGAAGCGACGTTGGATTTCTGAAGCAGAGTTTCTCGACCGCCTCGCTGCGGCAAGCCTGATACCCGGTCCCAGTTCGACAGAAGTCGCCATCTTCATCGGTCAGGCCAAGCGTGGCTGGGCGGGGCTCGTCATTGGCGGATGTAGTTTCATCATTCCCGCCGCTGTCTTGGTCACCCTGATCGCTGCCGTTTATGCACGCTTCGGGTCGCTGCCGCAGGTCGAGGGAGTTTTGTACGGCATAAAGCCTGCCGTGATCGCCATAATCCTGCAAGCCTTGTGGAACCTCGCCCGTACCGCTATCAAAAGCAAACCCCTTGCAACTATTGGTGTGCTGGCAGTTGTTCTGAACGGTTTTGGAGTTTCTCCGCTCATCGTTCTCGCGTTTGCGGGGATTGCTTCTGGTGCGGCGGCCTGGTTCAAAATGCAAAAACAGGTTTCCCTGACTGCTATTCCGGCATTCGGGAAACTTGGGTTGTTACTCGGAACAGCATTGGCGGCTGTTCCGGTCAGCCTGCCTCGACTGTTTCTCTCGTTCTTGAAAATCGGGGCGATAGTTTTCGGAAGTGGATACGTGCTCCTCGCTTTCCTGAGGACGGAGTTTATTGAACGTCTGCACTGGCTCACAGAAAAGCAACTCATTGACGCGGTGGCGGTTGGCCAATTCACTCCCGGCCCTGTCTTCACGACCGCTACCTTCATCGGCTACTTGGTTGCCGGAGTTCCCGGCGCATTGCTCGCTACGATCGGCATCTTCCTGCCGGGATTTGCGCTCGTTGCATTGAGCGGAAGGCTGCTGCCAAAACTCCGGCACTCTGTCTGGGTAGCAGCAATATTGGACGGAGTAGTGGTAGGGTCTTTGGCTCTAATGGCTGTTGTCGCTTGGCAGCTAGGAAGAGCAGCCATTGTGGACTGGCGCACCTTAACTATCCTGATTGCGAGTTCCATTGTCGTGCTGCGGTTCCGAGTGAACCCAGCTTTTGTGATTGCCGGTGCTGGCATGATTGGTTGGCTTCTGCTTAAAAGCTAACAGAACATTCCCCTGCGTCTTCACCGCCCGCACGAAGGCGCTCATGAACTTGCCATCGAGCCATTAGCCCTGTTCGTGGCGGCTAAGGCCCGGTTCGCGGGTCGAGGGATGTTGACGCCATCGGGGGCAGATTGATCTCCCGGTAGTGTTGTCGCGCCTGCTCTTGGAAGCGGTGTCCTAGTCTGGCAGCAGTCCCATGCTCCGTGCCAGGTTTTCCACTTCGCTCAAACTGAGATAGCGAATTTCACCAGAGGCTGTATCCCGCAACTGACACACCCCGCGAGCCTTTCGCTTTCCAGCAGTTTTCACGATCACCGATCTCGTGGACGCAAGTTTGCCGTTCAGTAATCTGACGAGCTCTCTTGGATGCACACGGTCACCCGTCATACGTAATTCGATACAGTACAACGATTTGTTCGGACGATTCTACGGAATCCGTGTCAGTGAAGGGGAGCATCGCCACGCGCAAGCTATACCGGTGGGAGCCATCGGCCCAGCGCGTCAATTGTCGTGACGTCCCGATTACATTCATTGCCACGGCAAAGGGCGAATAGACGCACAAAGTTGCGCTAACATCTGGTTACGACAGTTGCCGATTCGCCAAGCGGTTCAGTGCCTTGCAGCGGCGAAACCGCCGGATGTAACATCAATCCATGGCAAGGGTTCGCGCTATTGTCGTCCTATGTTTGCTAGCTGTGTGGACGGCGGCGCCCTTGCTCGCCTGCCTGCCAAACCACCAGATGACGCAGTCGGAGATGGCCTGCTGCAAGAAGATGGCGGGCGACTGCCACATGGGATCAGTGCAGCATCCTTGCTGCAAAACCGCTCCCACCGTCAACGCTCCCGTCGCAACAATCAAGCCGATCGCGCACCCCCATCCCAGCGTCGCAGTTGTCAGCTTCACTTCCAGCTTTCCAGTCCAATTGAAGGCCGAGGGTGAAATCGCTCAGGCGCATCTAGGATTGCCCCCGCCCGCTCCACCCGGCCCCAACTCAATTCTAAGAATCTAGACCTTTCTCTTCTGCTCGTGCTCACACGGTCACGCGCACGTGTGTCGATCCGCGCACCAAGAAGGAGAGGTCATGAGACGTGCCACATTTCTGCTTACAGTCCTAAGCGTGTCCGCGTTTGCTTTTGCATCCGGACACGGCCCGCTATTCGGGCTCGCAACACCTACGAATTCGCAGGGCGAGTGGAGCTTTGACGAAGGCATCTTCAGCCGAGCCGCAGGCGGCGACGTGCGGGGGTCCGCCCGCACGCTGCTAGGCTACGGATTCACTCCGCACCTCACGCTGTCCTGGACGCTCCCTGTCGTCGCGGCCAGCGCGACCTTCCCCCCGACGAGAATCCAACCCGGAGACGATTTCGACACCACGCTCGCCTGGCGCTTTCAGCACAGAGCAACAAAAGTCGGCACGCGCATAGAGAGCACCGCATTTGCCAGCTTCGTTGTTCCCGGCCCGCAATCCGCATTCAAAGGGCTAGCGCACACTTCGAACGCACCGGGACTGATGCTGGGCGCGGTCACCGGCACCGCATCGCGCAGCAACTACCTCTGGCTCGGCGCCACGTACAGCGAGTTTTTCGAGCACGACGGCGATCGCCGCCCCGGTGTTCTCGACTACAGCCTGGTCTACGGATATCGTCCGCCCCAGTGGCGAAGGCCGCCTGACAAGTGGGACTGGCGTCTCTTCGCGGAACTCGTCGGCGAGCGCTCGCAGGAATTTCTGCAAGCCAACCAGCTAGTCGCCGGCACCCAAGCCCATCAGCTTTTCCTAGGCCCCACGGCGCTAGGAATCTATCGCAACTACACGGTCAGCTTCGGAGCCCAACTCCCGATCTACCAGGACGTGGGCGCGCTATTCCCAAAAGAACGTGTGCGCTTCGCCGTCAATCTCAGCTACTTGCTTTTCCAACACTCACACTAGGGGGGCCAGATGAAAAGAACCATCGCGCTGCTGTTCCTGTTGTTCCTCGCGGTTTCCGCCAGCGCAGAAATCAGGTCGATCGACATCACCATCTTCGGCATGGATTGAGAGGTCTGTGCACACGCCGTGCGCGTGTCCTTGAAGGCCGTTCCGGGCGTCGATTCCGTAGAGGTGAGTCTGGAGAAAGGGCGAGCGTCCGTGAAAATGAAGCCCGGCAACAGCGCCACGCTGAAGCAACTCAACGATGCGATCGCCAAAAACGGATTCACCATGAAGCAATCGACCGCAACCATCGCAGGCTCAGTAGTGGTCGCCAACGGCCACCAGACGCTGCGAGTGTCCGGCTCGAACGAAATGTTAGAGCTGATTCCAGACGCGTCCGCAAAGCCAGCCCCTCTCGACGGGGAATCCGTGCTCGTGGAAGGCAGCATTCCAGAAGCAAACAAGGGCAAATCGCCCGACTCGATCCGCTATCGCTCACTGAAGGAAGAAAATTCGAAATGAAAAACGTGGACGCACCAACCGCAACCAAAACCACCGCCGCACGTTCGGCAGTCCTAAGTTATTTCTCGCTGTTCAGCTCTCTGAGCACGCTACTCTGCTGCGCTCTCCCGTCGCTGCTAGTGCTGTTCGGGCTCGGAGCATCGGTAGCATCCACGCTCTCATTCCTGCCGTGGCTAGTAGCCCTCTCGCGCCACAAAGTCCTTACCTTCAGCATCTCCGGCGCCCTGATCGCGTGCAGCTTCCTGAACACCTACTACATCCTTCCGCGCCTGAGAAAAGACGAATGCAGCCCCAACAACCCGACCGCATGTGCAGAAGCAAGCAGACTCAGCAGAATCCTGCTGTGGGCGTCGGCAGCGATCTACACGATTGGCTTCTTCGTCGCCTTTGTGCTGGGGGCAATTTTGTCTAAGATCGACAACGCCTGAATAGGCTAGAAAGCTGCGGAATGTCGATAATTGGCGGAAAATCCCGATTACACTTGTCGACCCGGTGGTGATCCAACAACCACTGGATGCTCGTCATGAGGCGGGTTCCAATTTGGCGATCATCCACTGAGAAGCCCCGAATTCTTTGGCGAGCTGTCGCACGTTTTTCCCCTGAGATCGCCGCCGTCGGATTTTTTCAATTTCTATTCGACTCAACCTGCGTCGAGCTGGTCTTCCAATGTGTTTTCCCACTCGACGGGCCTGTGCCATTCCCGCGACAACCCGCGTCCGCAACATCTCGCGCTCAAATTCCGCGACCGAGCCCAAAATCTGAAAAGTCAGCCGACCCGCTGGCAATGTCGTGTCGATGTTTTGCCGCAATGAAACTAAGTCGACTCCCAGTGCTTTGCACTCTTCCGCGATGACCAATAACTGTCGCAGTGATCGCGCCAGCCGATCTAGAGCCCAGACGCACACCACATCAAATTTCTTTCTGCGCAACTGCTGCAGCAGCTGATTCAAAGCGGGCTGCTATCCTTCGCACCGCTCTGGCCTCGATCGGTGAAGCCTTTTGCGCCCTCGAGTCTAAGTATCCAAGAGCCACAGAACAACGAGAATGAATTCGCAATGCTTCGCCACTGGTTTCTCCGTTGTCGAGGACGCTAAAGGATGTTTACAGCGCGAGCGGCCAATAGAGCCACCGTTGTCAGTGAAATGAGCGATTGAACCATCATAAGCATTTTGGCCCATGCTGATAGTACGGGACAGTCCGTTGGTGAAAATGCGGTACTAGTATTGAAGGCGAGAAAAAGGTAATCCACAAAACCTGGACTCCAGCATTGCTCGCCCATCTCGCGCTTGGCTTGCTGATCGAGAGTCATCTGTGGAAAAAGGAATGCTCCGTCGGTATGTACGCCGCGCAACTCACGCTCGCGCGGGCCACCTGCATCCAAACGCCAGTACCACGAAGCGAAGACCAAGATGTTCGTTATCCATAAGGCAGCTGCGGAACGCAACAGATCCTTAGGAGACTGTCGATGCACGGGTAGAGCCGCGACCAGCAGTCCCAGCGACCAGATCATGTCGACAGTCACGATGGAACTCAGCAGATAGCCCAAAATCTTATTGAGGTTATCTTTTCCTCGCTGGCGTGCCCAGGCTGTGGGAATCAGAAGCACTCCGACAACAACGAGGATCAACCAGTCTGGGCCGGCTGACAGAGACTCGGGCAGAGAAAGGCGCAATCCGCCCACGGCAAGCAGAGCAAGCATTACAGGCCACCGTGGCTCCAAATGCTTCGAAGTATTTGGCATCGTATTCCATATTGCGGCGCTGACTTGAAAACAGCAATTCAGCGTCGTTGTTCAGAACATTGTCGCATTGAAGTGCCCCCGTTTACCGGACCAATGGGAGCAACGAGGGTCAGCCAGACGACTGCCATTATTAAGGGTGGAGAGAGAGATCCACTCAGGAAACCCTCGTTGGTTACTTCCCACATGCCCGTTTCTGGATAACTTCCGCATCGCCGCCCTACTGGGAGTGACCGCCCGAGTTCGTCGCACCACTGCTTGTTTGACGCCCACCGGATCCATTGGGTTCAGCGTGCGATCAGCACCGCAGGTCTCACCCTCAGGATATATAGTGGTTGAACCCACACGGGGAGGAGATCCAACGATGTCTCTGCACCGCAAGCTCAGTTTGGCAAGCGAGCTGCTAGTCACCCTGCTACTGACTACAAGTCTCCTCGCGCAAAGCCCAAGTGCCGACCTGCTCTTGCTTCACGGGCACATTCTCACTGTAGATGGCAAGGACTCGGTGGCTCAGGCCCTCGCAATTCGCCACGGCATCATTGTGAAAGTCGGCACCGACGCCGAAGTTCTGGAGTTCGCAGGCAATGCTCCCGGCACACGCGTCATTGACCTCCACGGTCATACCGCCACCCAGGGCTAATCGACACCCACGCCCACATCGCCATGGGAGGAGTAGAGGAACTCTACGGCGTCAAGCTATCCGATGCCACTTCGGTGGCTGAAATCGTTGCCCGTGTTAATGCCAAGATCGCGCTGGTCAAGCCTGGCGAATGGGTCACCGGCTCCGGCTGGGACGAGGGCAAACTCGCCGAACATCGCTACGTCACGGCCGCCGATCTCGACTCCGTCGCTCCCAACAATCCCGTCTGGCTCATCCACACCACCGGCCACTACGGAGTTGCCAATTCACTCGCCTTGAATCTGGCCCACATCACAGCCGCCACAGCCGACCCCGCTGCCGGTACCATCGACCGCGACCCTCACGGCAACCCTACCGGCGTTCTTAAGGAAGGGTCCGCCATGCACCCGGTCACCAACCTCATCCCGCCCACAACCCCCGAGCAGATGCGGCAGGGGATTCTCTACATTCAGCAATTGCTGCACAGCGAAGGCATGACCGCCATCAAAGATCCTGACATTCAACAGATCCACTGGGATGCCTACAAATCACTCCCCGTTCCCGCTGTGCATCCTGACGACGGTGGTTTCGTCACCACAGGAATCGGAATACGCAGTCGGGCCACCGAGTGCCTCGGCCCAATAAGCGGCGAGCCGCTGGACATGCTGCGGATGGAAGCCATGGCTGAACGCATGGGCCACGATGTCGTCGGCCATCACCCGTTTATGCCAGGCGTCAGCAAGACCTCGCAGGCCGTCCCGGCCACCCGCTGCCTCGAAGACCGTTTGCATGTACCCATGATGACAATCCTTTCGTGGCTATGCAAGACTGATGCGGCTTGTCACACCCCGTTTAGCGACGGACGTTTCCGGGATTCCGAATCGGATCACGGGCAAACCGGTAGTAACTGTTGAAATCAGCGTTTACACTCAAAATCCCCTCGTCAATCTACCGGGCACGCTTCGCCTCGCCTGCGACCCTGCTTGAATAAAACTTGCATTGGCGGGAAACCGCAGGTTTAGAATTTCCAGACCATGAGAAAACTCCTCGTCTGCTCTCTGTTGGTTTTCGCTTCCGCTCTGCTTCTCGAACAAGCTCTAAGCGCATCAGCCCAGTCGGCCAGCGTGCCGGCGCCCAAGGGGCTTTCCGCCGATACGCCGAAGACCACCGTACTCGGCAATGCCTTCATCGCGCCGAAAGATTGGTCCATTCGCATCAAGGGGCCGGCGACCATCCTCGAAGCGCCCGAAGGAGACTCTTGGGTTGCACTCGTCGATGTGGAAACTAAAACGCAGGATGAGGCATTAGCGGCGGCCTGGCAGGTTTACAGGCCCGACGCCAAGTGGCCGCTCAAAGTCAGCAACGATCTGCCCGACCGCGATGGCTGGAGCCGGCGCCGCGCTTACGTCTATCAGACTTCGCCCAACGAAAAGAGGGGAGTGACTGCCGTCGTCTATTACTCGGGTTCAAGTTGGACCGTAGTCATCGAAGATGTGGCTGATGCTGTCGCGGGGAAGCGCGGCGCTCAGCTTTCCCTGATTTTTGGCCGCTTGTTGCCCAAGGGCTACAGCCGTGAGTCGTTTGCAGGAAAGAAAGCGAACACCCTCGATCAAGCGCGCATTGCCGAGTTGGGCCACTTCGTCGAGCAGGGACAGAAGGTTTTGGGCGTACCCGGAGTCGGTCTTGGCGTGGTTCAGGATGGCAAGGTTGTTTTCGCCAGCGGATTTGGAGTGAAAGAACTGGGTGGTGCGGACAAGCCAGACGGCGACACACTTTTCATGATCGCCTCGAATACCAAGGCGATGACCACGCTGCTGCTCGCCAAACTCGTTGATGAACATCGTATCACCTGGGACACACCTGTCATCAAACTGCTTCCGAGTTTCAAGCTCGGCGACGCCGCAACCACGCGCAGCGTCCTCGTCAAGCACCTGATCTGCGCCTGCACCGGAATGCCACGTCAGGATCTGGAATGGATCTTCGATTACGGAAAGATGACGCCCGAGAGCACGGTGGCCTTGCTCGGCACCATGCAGCCGACATCCAAAGTCGGTGAACTCTTCCAGTATTCCAATCTGATGGCCGCAGCTGCGGGATATACCGGGGCCCACGTAATCCATCCCGACATGGAATTAGGAGCGGCCTATGACAGCGCCGTGCAATCGTATGTTTTCGATCCGTTGGGGATGAAGGAGACTACCTTCAACATGAAGCGCGCTTTTTCCGGCAACCACGCGGGCTCGCACGCGCCCGACGCCGATGGAAAAACTGCGATGGCGATGACGGTCATTAATGACGCCATCATTCCCGCGCGCCCTGCCGGAGGCGCGTGGAGCAGCGTAAACGACATGCTGAAATATGTCTCGATGGAACTTGCGGAGGGCAAGCTTCCCGATGGAACGACCTACATTTCGAAAGAACCATTGCTCGAGCGCCGCGCTCCGCAGGTCAGCATCGGAAAAGACGTCACCTACGGCATGGGCTTGATGGTGGACACCACCTACGGAGTGCAGGTCGTTCATCACGGCGGCGACCTGGTCGGATTCCACAGCGACATGATGTGGCTGCCACAACAGAACGTGGGCCTGGTCATCCTTACAAATGCCGACCCTGGATGGTTGCTTCGCGACCGCATCCGGCGCAAGTTGCTCGAACTTCTCTTCAACGGACATTCTGAGGCTGAGGGGCTGCTCAACGCCGACGCGAAGAGTTTCTATGCCGACCTGGCCGCTGAGCGCAAGTTGATGACGATCCCGGCCGATGCGAATGAGAGTGCCAAGCTCGCCAAACACTACGCGAATGCATCGCTTGGAGAAATCACCGTCAGCACGTCCGGAGCTTCCACAATCTTTGATTTCGGCGAGTGGAAAAGCGAGGTCGCCAGCCGCAAGAATCCCGATGGCACAATTTCCTTCATCAGCACTGTACCGGGTGAGTTGGGCTTTGAGTTCGTGGTCGGCTCGGGAGCCAGGCGAGCCTTGACCATCCGAGACGCGCAGCACGAATACGTGTTTGAAGAACGCTGAGTCACGATGGTTTAATGAGTGTAATCGCGATGTTTCGCCATTTACGGTTAGGCCAACTTATCGAGAGTTCTTGAACTACAATCAAGGCCCGCGCGCTTGGGATTGCAGCCGGTTTCCTGCCCGATTCGACGGAGCAGGCCAGCGTCGCGTGGATGTAACTGATGAAAGCCGCCATCTACACCAAATACGGACCACCGGATTTTGTCCAGATCAGGGACATCAAAAAGCCTGTTCCCCTGGACAATGAAGTCTTGATAAGAATTCGTGCGACTTCGGTTAACCCGCTGGATTGGCACTTTATGAGAGGCGAGCCATACATCGTTCGCGCAATGTCCGGGCTGCGCAAACCAAAGATCACACAACTCGGAGTTGATGTAGCGGGCCAGGTGGAGGCGGTGGGCAGGAGCGTGACACAGTTCAAACCGGGCGATGAGGTGTTCGGCGCGTGCCGTGGAGCCTTTGCCGAGTACGGGTGCACTCCCGAATCGTCATTGGCCACTAAGCCCCCTAACCTGACGTTCGAGCAAGCGGGTGCTGCATCTGTGGCGGGACGCACGGCATTGCAGGGTCTTCGCGACAAGGGACAGATTCAGGTGGGGAAGAAAGTTCTGGTTAACGGGGCGGCGGGCGGAGTGGGAACGTTTGCTGTGCAGATCGCCAAATCATTCGGCGCAGACGTGACCGGCGTGTGCAGCACCAGGAATCTAGACATGGTCCGATCCATCGGAGCGGATCGCGCTATTGATTACACGCAAGAGGATTTCGCAAAAAGTGGGCAACGTTACGACATATTTTTCGACTGCTTTGCGAACCATTCCTTGTCCGCCTGCAGGCGGGTCTTGAGTCCCAAGGGGATTTACATTGCGGTCGGTGGACCGAGCGGTCCGTGGATGTTCGGTCTCTTGGGTCGCGCGGTCATAGAGCCTGTGTTGTCAGGGTTGACGAGCCAGAAGTTCATCACGTTTATGGCGAAATCGAACCAAGAGGACTTGAGGATTCTGGGCGAACTTATGGCTGCCGGAAAGGTAACACCGGTGATCGACCGGCATTACAGGTTGAGCGAGGTGCCCGATGCCATTCGGTATTTGGAAGAAGGGCACGCTCGCGGAAAAGTAGTTATCACCGTCGAAAATAACAACAAGACCTAAAGAACGCACTCCTTCAACGTGTCTCCCGGCCTGTTGGAATGGACTCATCAAGGCATAGCTGTTGCTATCAGGCATCGCTGTTGAAAACTCCTCCTCGCGCAGAGGAGTGCTTCTTTGGATGGAACGCGGTCGAGTATCTCGGCCTGAACCCAGCTTTGCCGGGAAAGAAATTGCGAGTGCACTATGAAAGGTGCAAGTGTGCGTAAAGTGTGAGTGATTCCGTGACAACCCGCTTGGATACGGTAGAAAGCGCCCTCCACACTCGGCGCGGGCAAACGGTTGAGCAAGGGGAGTTCATTTTGTAGCAATGAGGTGCCCTGCGGATCTCAGGAACCTCCCATCCAGTCAGAAAGAAAACTGTAAAAACTGTAGACTTGAATTCCTTTTCAGATGAACAAACTGAAAAACTGGCAAAGCTGAACTGGTGAAACTGACAAGCTGATCGAATTCTGATCCGCGAGATTCGCGGTACACGGAAATTCCACCCTTTTGCCTTGCCCGACTGTGCGCAAACTGTGAGCGACAGATCTCTGCGAGACCTCACCGAACTACACATTTCTCGCAGCTCGCATTTGCGAAGCGACTGAAAAGGCTCGCTTTTGAGGAACTTAGCCGACGCGCCCCTCCGACTCAAAATCCGCCGGGCTTCGGCCCTTGGGGGTTCGACTCCCCCTCCCGGCACCAGCACTTTTAGTTTCAATTACTTAAGGTCAATATCGTCCGTTCCTACCACCTTCTTACGGTTTTGCCTGATGCTTGCAGCTAGGCAGGCATGGCAAACCGCAAGGCAGGCTCACTTGATCTTCTTGCCAGTGATGGTGGTGTCGTAAATCCACAGCACGTACGCGTCAACCTTACCATCTAGTGATCTCGTAAAGGTCAGAACGCCGGGTTGCTCGCGCTGAAAGAAGCTGCTTGCCGAGAGCGGCAAATCTGCTTCGGGCTTCGAGTCATCAGGTTCCTGTTCCATCAGGCAGTCCCCTTCGCGAGTAATCTTCACAACTTTACCCGGACTAAGCTCATACTCGCCCACATAGGCGTCCAGAACCTCAGGAGCAACCTTTGCGGGCATGCGATTCGCGTTCGGGATTTCGCTCTCAGAGCGTGCCGTCAGGAGCCAGCGTCCATTCCTTTTCACATACGTTTCAACGACTCTTAGCTCTTCGGTAAACTCCACGCCCGCAAAAGGTGTGTGTGACGTGGTGCTATAGACCATCACGCCGACGTCGTTGTGACCGTGCACGTGAACATCGCGTGGGTCGCTGGTGGACTCCTTGAGAGTGCGTGCCCGTTCAATTAACGTCTTCTTGTCATAGACCAGACCGTTGTCTGGAATCAGAACATCATCGTCGAGAAAGGCACCGTAGGCGTTCGCATCGTTCCGAGCGAGAGCCGCCCACCGTTCGCGCAAGACGTTTCTGAGTTCAGATTCCAGTTTTGTTGGTTTTGGCCACTGCGCAGTCGTTGATCCAGCTATAGCAAGGACGATAATGATGGTCACAAACATCGTGACTGACGTTCGCTTCATGGGGAACCTCTCGGAAAAAAGACGGCTGCCATCGTACACTCTTGAGAGCGGTAGTTCGAGTGCGTCAGAAGGTATTCCCTGTGGGCTAACTGAACTGGAAATTTTGGCGTAATGGCTTCAATTGCTTGGCGGCTGCTGCGGAGGAACCATGACCGTCGCATCCACTACGAGCGTTAACGTCAAGCAGGCGGTGCCCTTTTTCGGAGTGACCAACATGGAAGCCTCTCTGCGGTTCTATGTTGACGGGCTTAGCTTCAAAATGAAGTCCCCCTCCCGGCACCACGGTCCAACCCATTCTTTTTCAACCTCAACCCAATCCCGGCCCGTTTTAGCGCCATTCTGGAGGATGCCGCGCTCTGCCGCAAGCGCGAGCAAGGTTTTCCACGCCAGATTCGGCTTTCCGCTCCTGCGATCTTCGAACCCAAACTCTGTGTAGTTGCGAGTTTCGGTAGAAGCGCCGTGGTGAATCTGAACCCGTTCCTCGCTGAGGAATGCGATCTCAATTTCGTCCCAGGTTGACGTCTCTTGGAGGATCGGTTTTGGCATGTCAATTCCGCTGAATCCTTGCGGTTCTACTTCGCGGCCTTCTTGCGCCGGGCTTAAGGGAGGCAATACCGACTCCAGTAGCAGGTTAATCCTGGGACTATAATTGCGCCGACCCATGGCTCTGACCTCTGGCACCAGACTTGGCCCTTACGAAATCCAATCCCCGCTCGGTGCGGGCGGCATGGGCGAAGTCTATCGTGCCAGAGATAGCCGGCTTGGTCGTGATGTTGCCATCAAGGTCCTGCCGGAATCGATGGCGAGAGACGCCGAGCGGCTCCGGCGATTTGAAACTGAGGCGCGGGCGATTGCGGCGCTGAACCATCCCAACATTCTTTCTATTCACGACATCGGAACGTATAACGGCGCGCCTTATCTGGTCTCCGAGTGCCTTGAGGGTCAATCATTGTGGCTCGCGTTGACCGGTGGAGCGTTGCCTTTGCGGCGCGCCGTCGACTACGGCACTCAAATCGCCCAGGGCCTGGCGGCGGCGCACGACAAAGGGATCATTCATCGCGATCTGAAGCCGGAAAATGTTTTCGTCACCCGCGATGAGCGGGTGAAGATTCTCGATTTTGGATTGGCAAAGCTGGCGCAGCCGGAGGACTCTTCTAACGAAGGCGCGACGATGGTGGCGGTCCCCACTTCCGCCGGCGTCGTGCTCGGCACGGTGGGATACATGTCTCCTGAGCAAGTCAGGGGTGAGCCTGCCGATGCTCGCGCCGACATTTTTTCGCTGGGCGCAATTTTGTACGAAATGATCTCCGGGCATCGCGCTTTCCGGCGAGACACTTCAGCCGAGACCATGACCGCGATCCTGAAAGAGGACCCGCCGGAGTTGAGCTTTACCGGAAAACCCATTTCGCCCGCGCTGGAGCGCGTGATCAGAAGATGCCTCGAGAAAAACCCGCTGCAACGGTTTCAATCGGCGCGCGATTTGGCGTTCAATCTTGAAGGCCTGTCGGGAACTTCTTCCACGAGCGCTATATCCGGCGCTGCCAGGTTTGCAGTCGCCACGGCCGAAGAGATCGAAGAGAACGAAGAGAGCGAAAAAAAACGTCCCGCACGCGGGTCATGACGCTCGCCGCAGGCGCGTTTTTGCTGGCGCTGGTGGCTGCGGGTAGCTGGATGCTGGGAGCACGCAGCAGTTCGCTGTCTCTGCCGACTTATCACCAGCTGACGTTTGATCGCGGACTGGTCTATACCGCGCGCTTTGCTCCGGACGGCCGCTCCATCTATTACAGCGCCAGCTGGAATGGCGAACCGGTCCAACTCTACTCCACCCTGCCCGACGCTCCTGAGTCGCGCCCATTGAATCTCGGCAACTCCACGTTGTTCGCTGTATCTGCCTCTCAGTTGGCGATTTCGGCGGGCTGCAAGGACCGCTATATCGGGCTGTGCCAGGGAACCTTGGGTCTGGTACCCCTAGCTGGGGGCACGCCGCGGGAAGTTGCCGACGGCGTGCTGGCCGCCGATTGGAGCGCCGACGGCAGCGAGATGGCGCTCATCCTGCAGGCTGAGGGAAAGTACCGCGTGGAGTTTCCTCGGGGGAAGCCGCTCTATGAAAGCACCCACCCGCTCGGATACTTGCGAATCGCGCCACACGGCAATGCCCCGGCCTTTGTCGAATTTAGTTCGGTCGATGGCGATGCGGGTTGGGTGATTGCCGTGGATCGCAATGGAAAGCAACTACTCCGCTCGGTGACGTTTATCAGTACCGAGGGTTTGGCCTGGTCTCCGTCGGGTGAAGAGGTCTGGGCGGGGGCCACCCGGACGGAGGGATGGGCGAATGAACTGGTCGGTCTCGGGCTCGATGGCAAGCAGCGCGTGGTTCTTCGATTGCCGGGCATTCTCCGGCTGCACGATGTGTCGCGCGATGGGCGAGTGCTGCTTTCGAAAGAATCGTGGAGAAGCGGATTGCAATTCCGCGGACCGGCCGATAAGAAGGAACGCGATCTGAGCTGGCTCGACTATGCCACCTTGAGAGACATTTCGGCGGACGGCAGTTTGATCTCGTTCGATGACTGGGGATCGGCAGCCGGCGCGTCGGGCCTCGCTTTCCTTCGAAAAACCGACGGCTCCCCCGCGATAAAACTCGGACAATACGGCGAGCCAGTTCTCTCGCCCGACACCAGGCAGGTGTTAGCATCGAACGCCACAACTGCAAACCTGGCGGGTTTCGCTCTGCTGCCAACCGGCGCGGGAGAAATCCAGAAAGTAAATGTGAACGGCATTCAGGAAACCGCTTCGCCTGGCTTCATGCCCGACGGAAAAGCGATTTATTACGCTGGCGACGATGGTCACGGATGGAAGATGTATATGCAGGACATTCCCCGCCGGTACCCCACGCGCCGTGACGCCTGCGATTTCCGTCAAGCGAAATCATCAGGAAGGCCACATCCTTTCGCCGGACGGCCGAACATTTTTTGCCCGCGACCTGAGCGAGCGGGGCGGCCTGTATTCCCTTGCGGGCGGAGAACCGCGGCTGATTCCGGGCTGGTTGCCGGAGGACATCTGGGTTGCCTGGGCCGCAGACGGACGATCGGTCTATGTTTATAACGACGACAAAACTTCAGCGCCTCTTTACCAGCTTGATCTTGCGACCGGGAAGCGGGAACTGATCACGATCCTGGCTCCGAGCGATATTGCCGGAGTGACTACCATCGTGAATGCGCGCGTGACCGCCGACGGCAAGACTTTTGGCTATTCGTTCTCCAGAGAGTTGTCGGACTTGTTCCTGGTGGACGGAGTGCGGTAATCGGACGGAAGCAATCCCGGCCATGATTCCAGATCAGTAACGCTTAAGGCCCTGGCAGCAATCATTGACGCCAACAGAGATTGTGGCGGAGAATGACAGCCGTCTGTTGGGGTCAAAAAGGAGATCCCGGATTATGGTAAGGAAAAAGAGCCTGAAGCGCCCAGGAGCGAGGGGCGTGGACAAATACATAGCAAATACCCCAAAACAAGTACAAGGCAAATTGAGGAAGATCAGGGCCACGATACTGGAGGCGGCGCCGGGCGCGACTGAACGCACAGATTACTTCCAACTTCCTGGGTATTCCTATAAGGGCTATGATTACAATGGAATGTTCGTGTGGTTCAGCTTTAAAAACCCATATATTCGACTGCATTTACGACCCCCAGTGATACAAAACCTCGAAAAGGCACTTGTAGGTTGTGCCACAACAAAGGCTATTGTTAGTTTCCCGGAAGACAGAGCGATATCGATGACGTTAGTAAAGAAGCTTGTGAAAGCAAGTCTGAAGGTGATGAAGGATAAGTCCAAGTAACCTGTGTCGGGAGTTCACTTCCTTAACTTAGAAAATCGCCATCAAATCGATTGCTGGCGAGCAGCCGACTCTCGTCGGGCGGCTATACCTTGGAGCCGACGTGGAGTCCGGACGGGAAGATCGGTTAAACCGATCCAACAATCTCAATAAAAATGATTTCCAG
>Ga0182018_10001159_pt1 | contig 31061 bp, 30 predicted proteins | sample 812P2MmetaG_FD_120490 | JGI IMG/M metagenome (GOLD analysis project Ga0182018, IMG submission 120490) | Permafrost microbial communities from Stordalen Mire, Sweden - 812P2M metaG | ecosystem: Environmental > Terrestrial > Soil > Wetlands > Permafrost | place: Sweden: Stordalen | collected...
AGGTGAGGACCTTCTAGGCGGTGTAAAGCGCGCGTTTGATTTCCTCGAAGGCCGTTCGGGTCAACTTCCGGGTGGGCGACCATACGGTCGGAGCAGTCGTTGGCGGACGCAAGCGCGTTTATGGGGGGTAATCAATCGAGAGGGCCGGAAATCCCGGCAGATCAGCTACATGGGCGCTCTTCGGGCCAAGTGACGGCCAAAGAGTCTTCGCGAAGTAAACCACGGAGCTGTTTCGGCGGATACTCCGGGATCGCCTCGGCAAGCCCCCGTTTCCGGCGCGAGATCCTTTACGGCGAACTGTGGGCAGTGCGTCGGACCAGGGCTGTCCAGCCTTTGTTCGCGTAGGCGAGTAGAATGGTGATTCATGGTTGGCGATAAACGATTCCTAAGGACCATCAGGGCGCGAAACATCCTGTCTTTCGGACCCGAGTCCCCAGAACTGGAATTGCAGTCATTGAACGTCCTAATCGGGCCAAATGGCTCAGGAAAATCGAACCTCATCGAAGCCGTCGCCGTCCTTCAGGCAGCACCTGGGAATTTGCTTGACCCAATACAAACCGGTGGCGGCATCAACGAATGGTTATGGAAAGGCGCAGAACAAACGCCGGTTGCGGAGATCGAGGCGACCATCTATAACCCTCAAGGGAAGATGCCTCTCCGTCATCGCCTATCGCTCACGATGATTGGGCAGCGCGCTGAACTGGAAGACGAGTCCATTGAGAACGAGCATCGGGACATGCGGACTGGCCATGATGACGTTTACTTTTATTATCGCTATCAACGCGGTCGTCCGGTTCTAAATGTCAAGACCGAGCCGGACTCGGAGGGACGGGCGCGCCGAGAACTCAGGCGTGAGGATTTGCCACTTGACCAGTCTGTTCTATCTCAACGAAAAGACCCAGACCAGTACCCCGAAGTAACATATCTTGGCACGCAGTACGCGAAATTCAGATTGTTCCGGGAATGGAACCTAGGCCGCAACACTGCGCCGCGAAAGCCCCAAGCAACGGACCTCGTCTCCGACTTTTTACGTGAAGATGCCGCAAACCTTGCCCTAGTCCTCAACGATCTGGAGCACCGCTCCAGCCTCCGTCGAAGCCTGGTAGACAAGCTCAGAGATGCTGACGAGTCTATTGAGGACTTTTCGACGAAGGTGCTCGGTGGGACAATCCAGCTCTTTCTTCACTATGCAGGCTTGAGGTCACCGGTTCCGGCGACGCGCTTGTCCGATGGAACAATTCGGTACCTCTGCCTACTTGCAGTGCTCTGCCATCCTGCCCCACCTCCCCTGGTGTGCCTCGAGGAGCCCGAGTTGGGCCTCCATCCCGACATGCTTCCCGGACTTGCGGACCTTCTAGTTGACGCATCGCATCGAATGCAACTGATCGTGACCACGCATTCCGACGCGCTTGTAGACGGTTTGACGAGCGTGCCAGAGACAGTTGTCGTGTGTGAGAAACGCGACGGCTCGACTCAAATGTGTCGAAAGACGAGTAGCGAACTGACTATGTGGCTCAAAGACTATGGCCTCGGCCAGCTGTGGCGGCGTGGGGAGATTGGGGGAAATCGCTGGTGAGTGTGAGGCTCTACGTCGAAGGTGGCGGTGACCACAACAAGGCCCTCCAAACGCTCTGTCGTAAAGGTTTTTCAGAGTTCATTCGCAAGTCGGGGCTAGGCGGTCGCATGCCGCGAGTTATCGCCTGCGGTGGGCGCCAGCAAGCATTTGAGAGCTTCCGAACCGCGCAGGACGATGAGGGCATGACGAGCCGACCTGTTCTGCTGGTGGACGCCGAGACCGCAGTCAATGCCGCGAACCCGTGGGAGCACGTCAGGCACCGGACCGGCGATAAGTGGGAACGTCCACCCGGAGCCGCCGAGGATCAGATACAGCTGATGGTTCAGACAATGGAGGCGTGGTTCCATGCTGATCGCGAGGAACTTCAGGCGTTCTATGGCAATGGCTTCCGAGTAGGGGCCCTGAGCGCGCGGGCGGACGTCGAAATGATACCTAAAGCCGATCTTTACTCCGGTCTCCGTGCTGCAACCAGAGACTGTCAGAAAGGCGAGTATTCGAAAGGCGCCCATTCGTTCCAAATTCTCGCGCGGATCAACCCGGCAAAGGTCAGAACCGCCTCGCCGGTGTGGTGCGACCGATTGTTGTGCGCGCTCGACCGATTGTGTCAATAGAGCGAAATCTCAGCTCTTCAAGTTTCGGGATCTCGCGTGTCGGCGGGACGGCGGAGTGCCAGCCCACTCGTCCGGGCGGCACTCGGGTTTCAGCCGGAAGGTCCGGTCACAACTAATCACCGGCCCACTCACGGCCGCATGGCCGTATAGTCGAGAAAGGTGCCTGACGCCACATTAGGAACGCGAAGTCGATCCCGCTAACGGACTAACGCACCTCATGCGTTTGCCGGTTCCAGGCCGATTCTGTCGTTGACTGCGTTTCGGAGTCGCTGTTTGCAGCCAAGGTACCGTTCCGTCGTTTGGACGCTCACGTGGCCGAGCAGGAATTGGATCTGTTCAAGCTCTCCGCCGGCTTCGTGACACAGACGCGCGCATGTGCGGCGAAGATCGTGCGGAGCCACCTTCTCCAGGCTACCTTTGTAACTTGCGGCCTTCACCACGCCCCAGATAACCTTCGGGCTGAATCCACTCTTCCCAACTCGCTGGGCCTTGTTGATTGCGCGAAAGACGGGGCCGGCATTGACTTCGGCGGCATGCAACCAATCATCTAGTGCCGCTTTGACCCAGATGGGAATTGGCACGGTCCGCACGTGGCCGCCCTTGCCGACCAAATCAGCGATCACCCAATGGTCTTCCCGTTGCTGCAATGTCTCCACAGCTAGGGCCGCTGCCTCCGCTCTCCTGAGGCCGCAACCCAGCAGAACGGCAACCATGGCGTAGTCACGTTTGCCCCGGAGACAACCGTTATCAAAGGCGGCGAGAAGTCGCTTGCCTTGTTCCGCCGTCAACCAGTTGCCGATCCGGACGCCATGTTTCTTTACACCCTTGACTCGGCGAATTCCTGCAGCTAGATCTGGACTCAAAAGTCCACAATCCGCAGCTTCATACGCAAGCCGCCGAATCGCCGCAAGGCGGAGGTTGATGGTGGATGAGGCGTAGTGCGCCTGTTCAAGGCTGATCCGGTATCGGGTGACTACTGTCCTGTTGAAAGCGAGCCGGGGCTCCGAGCAGCACCAGTCAATGAACTCGCGGATGGCGTGATCATATGACCGTTGGGAACTCTGAGACGTGAGGCTGTTAATGACTGCCGACTTCGACTGTTCGAGATCAGGAAGTTTCAAAACTGATTTGGGGTTGCGCTTGCGCTTATTCTTTGCCATCCTCGAATTTTGCATCAAGCGGTTTCAAGCGCGGCGCAAGGTCAAGGAACAAGCACACCTCAAAATGTTCATAAATCTACGCTTTATGAGATAATGCGCTTGTCCCTCGAAAGAGCCTAGTGGTACCTATCCCGAGGGCGGAGAAATAGCTTTGGCCCAAAATCTACCTTACTTGGCCTCACCCGGTTCGATAAAAACCGCGTTAGATAAAATCCGCGCTGCAGCAACTCCTGACCGCGTGACGGTGGACTTCGTGCTGACGAAGATGGATATTAAGGGCGGCACGGGTCGGGCGATTCTCCCATTCTTGAAAAAAATAGGGTTCGTGAACTCAGATGGTGCGCCAAGCGAGCTTTACCGACAATTCCGTAATCCGTCGACAGGTGGCCTGGCAGTCGCGAAGGCGATAAAAATTGGCTATAAACCTCTGCAAAGCGTCAACGAATATTTCTACGATCTGAAGGACGCCGAGCTGTTGGCTGCCATTGTTCAGGTAACAGGGACAGAAGCCGATAGTGCGACCGCAAAGTTTACACTGGCGACGTTGAAGAATCTTAAGAGCTTCGCCAAATTCGACGAAGCGGAAGCGGTACCCGAGAAAGCAATCGCACTCCCCGAGCCCGCAACCGCATCTTCCAACGGAAAGCCGCCGGCAGACAGAGGCGAACGTGGAATCGGCGTCAATCTGGCCTACACCATAAATCTGAATCTGCCTGCCACAACGGATCAGGCCGTCTTCAATGCGATATTTCGCAGCTTGAAAGAACATCTGCTTTCTTATGGCAACGAATGAAGTCCTCAGTAAAATCAAAGCGTTCGGAATGACAAACCAAATTCTGACCGAGGATTTACATAGAATCGGTGTCGCGTACTCGGTGGATCTGGGTCATGCTCCGATCACTACGAAAGTAGAGGATGTCTACTATCCGCAGTTCGATGCCAAGCTGCGCGAAGAAGCGGCGGCGATGGCAAGGCATTACGAAGTGTTTTATTGCCTCGAAAAAGCTATTCGCATCTTGGTATCAGAGACCATCGAAACCGCTGAGAAGACCGAGGACTGGTGGCCGACCCAGCGCGTGCCTCAAAACATCAAAACTGAGGTGGCTGCGAGAATACAGAAGGAACTCGATGCCGGTGTAACCCGCCGATCGATGGACGAACTGGACTACACGACCTTTGGCGAGTTGTCTGGCATCATAACGGCAAATTGGGATGTTTTTGGCAGTCTCTTCACTAGCCGCAAGGCCGTCGAGAAGGTTATGGCAAGCCTAAATTCCCTTCGTGGGCCAATCGCGCATTGCAGCGTCCTGGCTGAAGATGAGAAGGTCCGCCTTCAACTCACCGTTCGCGACTGGTTCCGGCTGATGGAATGAAGAGTCTCCATTTCCAATAGCTTCCGTTGTGAGACGTTTGGGTCCTCTCGGCTGTCGGTCCGATTACTCCCCGGAAGTCGGCTTGTGACCGCTGACCGTGTTGCTGCTCCGGACGGATCACGGCGCCGTCCGAAAACAATCCACCCCGGCGTGTAGGCGCCCCGGGCGATTGTGCCGGTTATGTGGGGGATCTCGCAGAATGGGCCACCAACAGCAGACTCACCGGCCCAGTCTCTGAGATGGTGGGGCTCCGATTCCTTTGCCAGTCCAGTCTGGCCAGTGTCGGTAGGCGCTTGGCGGCCAGGTGGGAGTTACTTCGGGCTCGAACGGCTTCCAGCCGGTTTCCGATGGAGGGAAGAACCGTCGAGCGGGCATACAATAGATTCGATCAATGAAACGCCGCAATTTCATCCGCTCTGTAAGCGCCGCCGGGTTGCTCGACTCCTTTCGACAACATTCGTGAATCGGGCGGCGACTTTTCCTTCGGCAAGAGTCCCACCGGTCAGACCATCATTACGCACCGAGGGGCAAGGTGTTTCGGCATCACACCGCCCATGACCAATGTCGCTCTACGCCTGGAGGCGATGGACCGCGTGGGCATCGATGTGCAAGTGATCTCGCTTTCAACGCCCAACATCTTCTATGCCGACGGCGCGCGCCAGCCCTCCGTCGCACGCATGATGAACGACACTTATGCGGATCTTGTGGCGAAGTACCCGAAGCGATTCAAGGCCTTCGCATCGATCCCGATGAATCATCCGGGCGAAGCGCTGACAGAGTTGCATCGCGCGATCAGCGATCTGAAGCTCAACGGCGTCATCCTGCTGAGCAACATCGGCGGCAAGCCGCTGACGTCGCCCGAGTACCGGCCGTTCTTTGTCGAGGCGAACCGGATGAAACTGTGCATCTTTCTCCATCCGATGCTGCCGGCAGCTTCGGAACCGTTCAAAGAGTACGTGCTGGGTCCGATCATCGGCTTTCCAATGGACACCACGCTGGCAGTGGCCCGCATGTGTTATGACGGCATGTTCAAGGATTTCCCCGGCATTCGCTGGATCGTCGCCCACATTGGCGGAGCGGTGCCGTATCTTATGGAACGCATGGACAGCGGATTTCACGACTTCGCCGAGTGCCGGGTCAAGATCGATCAGGCGCCCAGCGTCTATCTGAAGCAGCTGTACTACGATACGGTCACCTTTAACCCGCAGAATCTTCTGCTGACGCGCGATCTGGTGGGTTCCGATCACATGGTGATGGGCAGCGACTATCCCTACCTCTTGGGATCGATCGACAGGGCGGTGTCATCGATCGAGACGCTCAATATTCCTCAGGATGAGAAGCGTCGTATCTTTGAAGGCACAGCGCTCTCGATATTGAACAACGTTTGAAGAGGATCGCCAAACTGATCCGGATGCCCATGAGGCGGTCGGGCAGCCCTTTACCGCCTGCCGTCATAATCTACTCCTGGATCGCGGCGCACTCTTCCACTACCCGTCTCCGGCGATGCCGCCAACAGTAGTGGAAGCGCGGCCGGCCATCCTACCGTAAGGAAAGGGATGCCTTCGGAACTCTGGAGGTTCCGATGAAGCTGAGCGCTGGAACCCGAACGGCATTCCGGACGATCCCGAACACCATCGGAGCGTAGGGACCGAACGCGCTCCCAATCGCGAGTGACCGGATCGATGCCCTTACGACGCTGGAGCTACTTGTCAACGGGGCGCCCAAAACACAGCACATATCCGCTGTTATCGGTGATCTCGAAGGCCCTGAGTCCATCGCTCGTATTGGTCAGTTCCCGATGCACGGGAACCTCCCTGCCTACGAACTCTGTGTACAGTGAGTCCGGATCGTCCGTGCCGATGTAGGCGTCCCAGCGGGCCCATTCGTGACGCGTACGATTCGGCTGTGGATGGACCTCGGGCGCGATGGCCTTGACCATGAGCATTACCCGGTCGCGTCCGACGATGGCCCAGAAGTCATCTCCGTTTCCGTCACCGCCACCCTGATAAAGAACGTCGAAACCCAGCTTGGTCTGGTAGAACGCAAGCGTAGCGCCCAAGTCGTCGACAATAAAGAAGGGAGCAATCCTGTTCAACATAGCGAAGGCGCCGTGGGCTCGAATATAGCCTACGTTGAGCAGCTCGTGCAATCGGCAACTCGAATTGGTGCAGCGGGCGGCCATGGGCTTGCAGCGAGCGGCAAAATGCGGGGCTCTGCGCGTATCGGCAGTAGACTTGGCACATGGTCCGTCAGATTGCACCTCTGTTCTTCACCATGGACATTCCCGCTACGCTCGCATATTACAAAGAGAAGCTTGGCTTCGAATGTCTGGGGACGTGGCACGATCCGCCGGTCTATGCCATCGTGGCGCGCGACCGGCACGCGATTCACTTCCGCTGCGCCGAGCCGCCCAAAGCCAATCCGAACAAATACCCGGACGAGCTGCTCGACGCGTACCTGAACGTCGAAGATGCCGATGCGCTTTATGCCGAGTACGCAGCCCAAGGCGTAGAATTCACTCGCGGAGTCGCCAACATGCCATGGCGCTCGCGCGAGTTCGTGGTGAAGGACTGCGATGGCCGTCTGTTGGCTTTCGGCGCGAACCTGTAAGTCGCGTTGTGGGAGATTACTCCTCGTGAACGCGCCGGGCTCCCGCCCGCCTGGACGGGTTTCCCGCCGACGATGGAAGTGCCCCTCAAGCTCAAGTCGGCACAAGCAGACTGGCGATGCGAGTCTTACGTTAGCGCTTATCGGGCGTCCGCTCCACGCTACTGCACCCAAATCGTGGTGAGCGGGGAGACCGCAGTGCCAACCATCAGTTGCAACGGCGCGGCGCCGGAAGGAAGATACGGGCCGGGCACAATCAGATTCACTTGCAGCAGTCCCACCAGCCCGGGTGCGCTGCCGGCCCAGACGATCTGCGCGGAAATGCCGCTCACGGTCGCGCTCACCGGCAGTTGCGGCTGAGGATATGGCGCGGTTGCCGCCTGGCCGGAAATGTTCGCGCCGTCCGTGAGACCTTCGCCGGTAGCATAAATCGTCAGATACGAACCTGCGGATGCGGGATTGGCGGTCGAGTTGACCGTGCCATCCTGATTCACGGCAGTAGAGAACACGCCCGGCACCGACGGCGCGACGGCCACCGATACGGTATTGACGGGCACGTCCTGATAAATCACTTCGATGGTCGTCGAAGTCTGTCCCGCGACGGTGTATGGCGCCTGCGCATTGATCTGGCCGGCCTGTGCGTAGAATAGTGGGGCCGGCACGCCATCGAAAAGTACCTGCGCGTCCGCCAACTGGGTCGGTAACAGACTCGGGGGATCGATCAGGGCGGTGACACCGGTCTGCGGTCCGATGCCGGATCCAAAGATGGTGACCGCTTCGCCCGGTGAAACGGCGCCGGAACTCAGGCTGGCGGTATTCACTACCGTGATCGGGGTCGGCGGCACGATCGCCGGAGGCGTGATGACGCCCGCGGGAATCAATTCACGGACGCGATTGTTGCCGGTGTCGGCAAAGTAAAGATCGCCCGAGCCATCGAGCAGGATGCTGCCCGGCGAATTCAGCCAGGCGGAGAGTGCCGGGCCGCCGTCACCGGAGAAGCCTGCGGCACCGGCGCCGCCGATCAGGTGGACGATGCCGTCTGGCGTCACTTGCCGGATACAGTTGTTGCCGCTATCGGAGATGTAAATATTGCCGTTATCGTCGACCGCGACGCCGCGTGGAGTGTTCAGGCTGGTAGCTTGCGCCGGGCCTTCGTCGCCGCTCTCGCCCGCGCTGCCGTTGCCGGCCACGGTGGTGATTGTGCCGGTAGTGTCTATTTTGCGGATGCGGTGATTGTACGTGTCGGCGATATATAGGTCGCCGGCGGAGTCGAGCGCGCACGCCGCGGGCTGATTGAGCTCGGCGAGCGGGGCCGGGCCGCCATCGCCTGCCATGCCCTGCGCGCCATTGCCCGCGACGGTAGTGACGAGGCCTTGCGCCGGTACCAGCAGAACGCGATGATTGCCCGTGTCGGCGACGTAGAGATTACCGGATCGATCGAGGCATATGCCCCGCGGGGCGCTCAGCTGGGTCTCGGTGGGCGGCAGCAAATCGGGACCCAGACCCGCTGTGCCTGTGCCCACGATGGTGCGGATGCGGCCGTCGGCAGCCACCTGGCGCACGCGATGCGCGCCGGTCTCGACGATGAGCAGATTCCCGAACTGGTCGACGGCCACGCTGGTGGGAGTCATCAGCGGAGTGGTCACGGCGGCTGTGGCTTCGCCGCCCGGCGCGGCTAAGCCCGTGCCGGCCACGGTCGTGATGGCGCCCGAAGGTGAGACCTGCCGGATGCGATTGGTACCGGTGTCGGCGATGTAGAGATCGCCGGCGGAGTCCAGGGCTACGGCGGAGGGCAGGTAGAGTTCGGCTGAAGTAGCAGGACCGCCATCGCCGATTCCATACAGATAATCGGCGCCCGCGACGGTGGCGATTAGGCCTTGGGGGTTCACTTTGCGCACGCGGCGCTGATCGGCGATATAGAGATTGCCGTTGAGATCGATCGAGAGATCCAGGGGTTGCGCCAGCTGAGCGGCAGTGGCTTTGCCGCCGTCACCGGAAAAGCCCGGCTCGTTCGTGCCGGCGAACGCGACCCATTTACCTGCCACCGTGAATTCGTGAACCGCGGAGGTGGAGTCGACCACCAGGAGGTCGCCGGCCGTGTCCACGGCGAGGGCGAACGGGGTGAGCAGCGTGACCGTATTTGAGCCGCCCAGGAAGGTGACGATGTCGCCCGTCGGGAGCACCTGGCGAATGCGTTCATTCCCAGAATCGGCGATGTAGAGGTTGCCGTTGCCATCGAAAGCCAGGCCGGCTGGAAACGCCAATTGGGCGGCGGTGGCGGGACCGCCGTCGCCACGAAAGCCGGCGATTCCGTTGCCCGCAAAGGACGTGATCGTACCGTCCGGCGTGACTTTGCGAATGCGGTGCCCGGCGAATTCGGCGATGTACAGGTTGCCGGCGGAATCGAACGCCAGGTTGCGCGGCGAGAGCATCTGCGCGCTGGTGGCGGGTCCGCCATCGCCGGAAGAGCCTTGGCCATTTCTGCCCGCGTAAGTGTCGATGGCGCCGGCTGGGCTGACGCGGCGGACGCGGTTGTTGCCGAGGTCGGCGATGTAGAGGAAGCCGTTGAGGTCGACCGCGAGGCCGTAGGGAAGGTTGAGTTGTGCGGCGGTGGCGGGGCCGCCATCGCCGCTGAAGCCGGCGGTTCCGGCCCCGGCCACGGTCGTTATGATGCCCTTAGGGTCGATTTTGCGGACGCAATTGTGGTCGGTGTCGGAGAGGTAGAGATTGCCGGAACGGTCGGCGGCGACACCTTGAATGGCGGCGATCTGCGCGTCGATAGCGGGCCCGCCATCGCCCAGGGAAGCACTTCCGGCGACGGTGGCGATGGCGTAGATGGCGCGCGAGGAGTCGGCCGGGGCACACGTCGCGGGAAGGGCGAAAAGCAGCCCTAGATACAAGTATTTGTTCACCTTGAATATCGATTAGGTCTGGCGGGTGTAACGAAATCTCAGTTTTTGCCGATATAGCTATCGACGAATGCTTCTGAACGTGCAAGCCGGTAGATCGAGGACGCGGCATCCCAGGCGTTCCGAAGGCAGTCTGCCGAACGAAGCCGTTTCGGAAACCGAAATGATCTTCTTCGCCTTGGCGCAGGCAGTGGAGCAGCGCGACCTACACACTGCCACCCATTGCGAGAGGCTGGCCTTTATCAGCGTGGCCATGGGGATGATTGCCGGAATAGAAGGCGAGGGTCTGTTAATCCTCTACCGCGGCGGCTACATGCACGACATTGGCAAGGTCGGCATTCCGGACTCCATCCTTTTTAAGCAGGGCAAGTTGACGCCCGAAGAGTGGGAAGTGATGTGCACGCACACCACGCGCGGTGTCGAGATCTGCCGGCACTTGAAAAGCCTCGCGCCGGTTGTGCCGGTCATCCGCCATCATCATGAGCGATGGGACGGCTCCGGATATCCCGACGGGTTGGTGGGCGAACATATTCCATTGCTCGCAAGGCTCCTGCAAATCGGCGATATCTACGATGCTCTAACCAGTGAGCGCCCTTACAAGGAGGCGATCTCGCCCGCGAGAGCGCTCCGCATCATTCGCGAAGAGACAGCCCGCGGATGGCGCGATCCTCGCGTCGCGGAGCTCTTTTTCAAGCTGCACAAAGACGTCATTTCGAAGTCCGACCAGTTCATACTGGGAAGCGATCGGAGTCTGGACGCGATGCGCGCGGCGCTGTTACGGATGCAGGTGAAGTAGGCCGACGTGGCGCGGACACTCGTGTCTGCCGGCTCGACACTCCTGTCGAGCTTCTTGCAACGTTTCCGAGCCTGCGACCGTTAGGTCCGCCGCTAGCTTTCCGCGATCACCGGATTGGTCAACTCGCCCAGGCCTTCCACTCGCACCGTCACTTCGTCGCCGGGGCGCAGCCAGCGCGGGGGCTTTCTCGCGAATCCCACACCTGCGGGCGTTCCAGTCGAGATAATGTCCCCGGGTTCCAGCGTGAATACGCTCGACAGGAAGGTGATCAATTGCGGCGTTTTGAAAATCAGATTCCGGGTGTTGGAATCTTGCATCGTTTCGCCATTCAGAGTCAGCGAAATGGCCAGATTGTGCGGATCTTCCACTTCGTCGGCGGTCACGATCTGCGGCCCGAACGGCGCGAAGGTATCGAACGTCTTGCCCATGGTCCACTGCGTGGTGGCCATCTGGAAGTCGCGGGCGCTTACGTCGTTCAGAATGCTGTAACCGAACACGTACTCGCGCCACTTTTCTTCGGGAATATGCCGGCCGCGCTTGCCGATCACCACCACGAACTCCGCTTCATAGTCGGGCTTGGAGGAGTTCTTCGGCAGCACGATGGGATCGCCCGGCCCGATGATGGAGGTGGCAAATTTGCAAAACACCGTGGGCACGTCCGGAATGGCCATTTTGCCTTCCTCGGCGTGATCGCGGTAGTTCAAGCCAATGCAAATGATCTTGGGCGGGCGGGCGATGGGCGCGCGCAGTTTGATGTCCGCCATGTCCGGCAGCTCGCCCGCGGGCGGACGCTGCACCCAACGCGCCACGCGATCCAGCGCTTCCTCCCCCCCGGCGATGATCGCGGCGACACTCTCGAAGCCGGCGCCCCGCAGGCCAATCGCCTGGCCGCCGAGCATCACGCCCGGCTCGATACCTTTACTTGTTTGAAATGTGACGAGTCGCAAGAAGTTTCTCCGTAAACGACCGCTATTTTAGCGCTCTTCCTGAATCGCGATCTTACTTGCGGCCGAAATCCCAATAAATGGTGCAGTCTTTCACGGTGTCCTTTTGGCGGTAGAGATCCGGGACTTTGGCGGCGTCGGTGTTCTCGGTGTCGTAGCAGGCGGCCACGCTCTTATATTCGCCGGCGGCAGTGCGGCGGCGCAGTTCGGAGGCGGTGACGATATGCAGCGTGGCGGCTTGCGCGGCGGGCATTTCTTCGATCTCATGCGCGTAGGAGAACTCCATGCCATCGGGCGGAAGCCGGTGCATGAGGAAGTAAATCAGCTCGTCGGCCCAAAAAACCGCGCCGCGCGGGGTGACCTGGCCGACTCTTTGGGCGATCTTCTCGGTGTCGGCCCAAACATACGAGTCGCCGTCGTCGAACAATCCGCGGCCGAGCCCGAGCGTCATAATCACCATCAAGAAATAAGCCGCGTGCAAGGGCCGGCCGGGTCCGGCCAGACGCGCGCCCACCGCGTAAAGTCCGGCGATCGCGGGGATGGCCACGAACGGCACCATTACCAGAAAATATCGCTCGAAGGTGGGATGGGCCGTGGCTAATTCGGCGGACAGTCCCGCGGCCAACCAGAGCGAGAGGTAGAATTCCTGACGGCGCTCGCGCGGCCAGTCGCATTGCCGGATCAAGAACCAGAGGCCGGCGGCGGCCAACAGCGCCAACGATAGCCCTTGCGCCGAATTGATCCACGAGGAGAGCGCGCCGATATCTTGCCGCACCGCCCCGTTCCATTTGTGCCGGTATCTAAGCTGGTACAGAACGATGTTGAAGAGGGTTTGCGCCGGACCTTGGCGATACAGCCACGCGATCGGCAGCCAGGCGACGCCAGAACCCGCGAGGAAGGCCGCGATCTTCGCCCAGCGGTTGGCCGCGCGATTGCAGAGATAGAGCCAGATAACCAGAACCGGAGCCACCGGAGCGGTGAGCAGCGAGCAGCCTGCCGCCGCGCCTGCCATGAACCCCGCGGCCGCGGCGCGCGATGCGCCTTTGCGCTCCACCGCAACTACCGCCAGCCGGAACGCCGCAACCACTAAGAACAGGCTCAGGCCGTACGACTGCCCGATGGTTCCGAAGATGACCACTTGCGCGTTCATGCCCACTGCTACCAGCGCGGCCAACGCGCCGGCCCATCGCCACTCCGGTACCGGGAAGCGCGCACGCACGAAATCGGCCGTCAGGAATGCCGCGGCGGCCACGCACAGAGTTTCCAAGACGTGGGCCGCGCGCCAGGTTTCGCCGAACAATCGCATCCAGCCCGCCGTGAGATAGGCGTTCAACGGGGTTTGCGGAAAGCAGAAATCCAGATACGGCCGCTTGCCGGCGAGAATCAGCTGGGCGGCTACCAGGTGAAAGCCTTCATCCCAGGCGAAGGCGCGCGTGAGGGAGTAACCGAGCAGGGCCGCCAGCAGCATTGCCGCGGCGGCGCACAGGTATTTCAACTGGCCGCGGTCGCCGGGCGAAGAATCGTACATCAGCTTATCTTAGCTTGGGAACGGCCGCCGGCCGTCGCTTGGGAACGTCGCCGCGACTTCCAGTGCTACAATCCCGAAAGCACATGGACAGGCGAAATCGATGGTGGAACTGGACGGCGCTGGCGCTTCTGGCTTGCACCGCCGCGATCCCGCTGGCAGCGCCCATGTTTCCGACGCAGGATGGGCCGGTTCACCTGTACTACGTCGACGTGCTCCGCGGGGTTCTGACGCATTCCGCGCCTTACGCGCAGCATTTCCGCATCAAGAGTCTGCTCACGCCTTACGCGTCGGAGTATTACTGTTTGCTGGCGCTTGAATTTCTTTTCTCTCCGGCGTGGAGCGAGAAGCTGCTGGTCATCGGTTACATCTTCGCGTTCGGCCTGGGCTTCCGCTATCTCGTAGAATCGGTTGCGGAGCGGGGAAGTCCATGGACCCTCGCCGGCATTCCGTTCTGTCTGCATATGCTGCTCTATATGGGCTTCCTGAACTACAGCCTGGCGCTGGCAGTTCTGCTCTTCCAGTGCGGATTCTGGATCCGCTATGCCGACGGTCTCACGGCCAGGCGCGTGGCAGCCTTGACCGGCGGTCTGGTTTTGATGTTGCTCACTCACCCCGTGCCGGCGGCGGTTTTTCTGGCGTTTGCGGCCCTATATACCCTGACGGAGATGGCGTATGATGCCGCTGCCGGCGAAGCCTGGCGGATGTTTTTGCGCGTCCGGCGGGCGCCTCTGGCGCTGAGCGCGGCTATGGGGCTCGTCTCCCTGGCCTGGGTGAGCTTGTTTCTGCAGCACCCACGGAACGGCGCTTTCGATCGCAGCTACGTGTCGATGTGGGGTTGGTTCGAAGCCGTTGCGGCGGAGTTGCAACTCTACCCGGTCGCGCCGTTTAGCCGGCTTCGCTATCGCGCAGGCGCGATGGCTTTAATGGCGTTCACCGGTATCGCGCTGGGGGCCGGCCTGTGGCAGAACCGGCGAAACATTCGGCCGCCCGCGAGTGCACTGCTGGTGAGCAGCGGCGCGTGTTTCCTCTTATATTGCGTGGTCCCGGAGCGCATGAATGCCAGCTTCTATTTCGCCGAGCGGTTTCCGATCCTCTGGGTGCTATTCCTTCTGGCGGGGACCGCTGCATTGCCTCTATCCCGCAGATGGAGCATCGCGGCCGGCGGACTCGCGGTCTGTATGGCGGCCATCCTGCTTCTGCAGCAGAGGGCGAACGTTGCGGCCATCGGTTCGCAGATTGCGCGCACGCAGCAACTTCCACCCCCGAAGGCCGGGTCCGTCGGCTTGATTACCACGACCGCCAGAGACGTGCCGTATAGCTTGCAATTCAATCCGTACATGTGGAGCGCGGTGCACTATTTCCGCCGGGCGCAGGCGATTCTGGCGAACGATCCGTGGATGAATTCGCCCCTGATTATGCTCCAACCGGTTCGTCCGGACCGCTGGAGCTATCTCGATCCGGACGATGCCAACGAAGCTCTGATTAGCGGGACGGTGAGTGGAACGGACACCGGCGATCTGGATTTCGTGGTGCAGACGGGGCCGCTGGATTTCGAGATCGACGGGTTCATGCATCGCTACGGTTGGAACGACGCCGGGCGGCCCGACCCATTGTGGCGCATTTACCGGCGGCCCTGAAGCATCGGGTCAAGCGTTGACCGCTTTGAGGCTTTCCTTGCGGATATTGTCGGCCCAGCGTTGCAGCATGGTATCGTTGCGGACCGGGACCATCTGCAGTGGCACGCGGGCCTGAGTCCGGAACTCGTATTTGTCCACCGTGCAGGCCGTTTTGCGGACGGAACTGCGCACGACGCGTCCGAACACGATCAGCCGCATGGGGCAGGAATCCTCCAGCAGCACCGGCCAGCTGATGGACAGCTCGATAAATGAGCCAGCGGCAATCTGAGCCTCGGTAAGGAAAGCCATGCCTGCGCTGGCCATATCGAGAGTCGTTCCCACGCCGGATGAGACGATGGTGGCGCCCTCCAGCACCTTATAGCGAAGATCGCGGTTGATTGGGAAGCGGGCTTTTTTCCGTCTATCGGCTGCTAAATCCATGATCAGCATTGTGAATTCCCTCCTCGGGGACCTGCCCGATCTAGTGCATTTCCCCACCCGTGGTTAATGGTGCTGAAATTAAAGCAGTTATCTCATTTTCTGCGGCCGAGTGTAAAGCTTGTGGGCAGTACTACCTCTCACGGCATGTCCACCATCTGGACAGCGCGATATGTGTTTCCGAGCCGCGGCCGTGAGGGAGCGGTCCCGATCAAGCTTGTAAACCGCTTGCTCACGCGCGCGGCTCGGTAACACACGGTGTGTGCAAGGAAGCGCCCGCTGGGTCAACTGCCCCACCGTTTACACAAGATCCGCAAGCTATTCAAACAGGTGTGGTAATCTAGTTTTTTAAACTACAACCAGGAGTTCTCTCGATGTCTTTCCGGATGTTTACGCCTCTCTTGGCGTGCTCCGCTCTGTTGCTGGCCGGCCACGTCGCGCAGGCGCAAGTTAAGGTAGCGGTGATCAGTCTACAGACGGCCCTGTTCAATACCGCGGAAATCAAAAAGGCCGACGCCGAAATGCAGGCGAGGCTCCTGCCGCGGCAGCAGCAGGCTGAGAAGCTGAACCAGGAACTGGCCAAGATCTCACAGCAACTGAACACCGACTCCACGCTGACGCAGGCGGCGCAGTTCGATCTGCAGAATGAAGGCAAGCGCAAGCAGACGGAATTGACTCGTATTCAGGAAGATCTGCAGGCAGACGCCACGGCCCTGCGGCAGGCCATCCTCTCCAAGGCCACTGACCGCATGCAGGCTGTCGTAAAGAAAATGGCTGATGAGAAAGGGCTCGACCTGGTGGTAGACACGCAGGTGGCCCTATATGTCAGGCCCGTGCTGGATCTCACCGCGGAAGCCACAGCCGCCTACGATAAAACCTATCCCGTACCGGCCGCCGCTCCCGCCGCCCCTCCCAAGAAGTAAGATAAAAGCGAGGTCGAGAAATGGCCGGCTTTCTGGATGAATACGGCGCCGGAGACGAACGGCGGGCACGGATCGTCAAGCTTGTCCTGATATCCGTGGCTGCGGCAGCGGTCCTGACGGGACTGCTTTACTTCTTCTTTCGAAATTATAGCCAGGAACAGGCGGCGAAACGCTTTTTCAACTTGCTGGAAACCCATAATTATCAGGCGGCTTACGATATGTGGGTCTCATCGGATTCGGAGCGTGTCGGTTATCCCATGGGCGCGTTTATGCAGGATTGGGGTCCGCAGGCCATGGATCTCCACAAATTCACCATCATGGACGCGGAATCGTGCGGCAACAGCGTGATCGTAGACGCAGATCTGGGTCCGGCAGGTGACAAGAAGGTGTGGATCAACCGGCAGACTCTGGAACTGGGTTTCGGGCCGTACGATCAGTGCCCGCAGCAGAATCGCATCTACTCCTTTTACCGGAACGTGAAGTACCAGCTACACGGGCGGACTTACAAGTAATTTTGGTGGATTCGCCGGTTTCGGGCGCCCCGTCGCGCTCTACAATTAAAGAGCATACAGAGAGAAGCGAACCATGGGAACGACAATAGCTGGCCTCGAAGGCGTAATCGCCGGCGAGTCCGAGATTTGTTATATCGACGGATACCTCGGCGTCCTCAGCTACCGCGGCTACAACATCCATACGCTGGCCGACAACGCCATTTTCGAAGAGGTCATCTACCTCCTTTGGAACGGCTGGCTGCCCAAGCAGTCGGAGCTGGATCAGATCAAGAAAGATCTGGTGGCTGCCCGGCCGCTGCCCGCGCCGGTCGTGGAGTTTCTGCGCAGCGTCCCCCAATCGAACAGCATGGACGTGCTGCGCACCGCCGTGTCCATGCTGAGCTTGCACGACCCCGAAGCGCAGGACATGTCGACCGAGGCGAATCACCGCAAAGCGGTCCGCCTGATGTCGCAGACCGCGACCATCGTCACCACCTTCGACCGGCTGCGAAAGGGATTGCCGATCGTCGAGGGCGACCCCATTCTGGGGTTCGCTGCCAATTTCCTTTACACTCTGACCGGGAAGAAGCCCGACGACGTGATGGAGCATGCCTTCGACGTCGCCATGACGCTGCACGCCGATCACGAGCTGAACGCCTCCACCTTCGCCGCGCGCGTGACGGCGGCCACGCTGTCGGACATTTATTCGTCCGTGACCTCGGGTATCGGCGCGCTCAAAGGGCCCCTGCATGGCGGCGCCAATCAGGACGTGATCAACTGGCTGCTCAAACTGGGAGACGAAGATGCCGCGGTGGACTCCGTGAAGAATACGCTCGCGCGCAAAGTGAAGATCCCGGGTTTCGGCCATCGCGTCTATCGCACCGAAGATCCGCGCGCCACGCACCTGCGCGTGCTCTCCGAGGAATTGGGCCAGCGGACGGGTCACGAAAAGCTCTACCGGCTGTCGAAGACCATGGAAGAGACCATCAAATCGATTAAGGGTCTCCAGCCGAACGTGGATTTCTATTCGGCGTCGGCCTATTATTCGCTCGGCATTCCGATCGATTTGTACACGCCGATTTTCGCGGTGAGCCGCATGGCCGGTTGGACCGCGCATGTGCTCGAACAATACCGCAACAATCGCCTGATTCGCCCGCGGGCCGAATATAAGGGCAATCCCGACGGCCAGACCTGGATTCCGATTGCGGAACGCTAATGGATGAACGCGCGTACTATACCGAATCGCAGGCCACCAAGCCGGCATCGTTGAATTGCCCCTATTGCCGTACGGTAGACACGTACGACTTGCGGTGGTCTGTGCGTAAGAAGAAGGACCGGCTGCCGGGCGGCGCCGACGAGCGGGATCGCGCCAAGTTCGCCAAGGCGCAAAGCTACATGGTGCTGCTCGACGACAAGGCGGCCTGCAAGAATCTGCGCTGCCGCAGGAGTTTCGACATCTCTGGCGTCAAGACGATGGCGTTTATATAGACGCGCAAACCGCTTGTTGACGCGCGCGGCTCGGTAACACAGACTCTCACAGAGCGTTACCGAGCCGCGACCATGAGGGAGCGGGTGCCAATCCGATGTATACTTGGCCAGGAATTCAATGACCCTCAGGCTCGTTTCCCTCGCGTGTCTCCTGTTTTCATCCCAGGCTTTCGCGCAAGCTCCCAGCTTCTCCGCGCCCGTTAAGCTGACCGCCCAGCAAGCTCCATTGGCGATTACCGCCGCCGATTTCAATAAGGACGGATTCCAGGATCTGGCGATTGCCAACGCCCAAACATCGACCATCTCCATCTTCCTTGGCAATGGCAAAGGTCAGTTTTCGTCCGCGCCCGTGGTCGCGCTACCCCAAGGCTGCCAGGCTGGCTATCTGACTACCGGCAATTTCACGGGAGCCGCCAGCCCCGACATTTTGGCCGTCTGCCCGCTGGGAGAACTAGTCGTTCTGCCCAATACCGGAAACGGCACCTTCGGCGCGGCCATCACCACATCCTTGCCGTTGGGGGCGTGGGTAGGGAATCTGCTGCTCGGGTCGATTCACCCCGCCATTGCCGATTTCAACGGCGACGGCCATCTTGATATCGCCATTCCTGTCTTCGATCAGACAGCTCTCTTGGGCGCTTACTATACTCTGCTGGGAAAAGGCGACGGCTCATTCCAAGCGGCCAACCCTCTGGGTCCGAATAATATCGTTCCGGTCTCGGTGGCCGCGGGCGATTTTAACGGCGATAAGAAAATCGACCTTGTCACCGCCCAATACGATATGTCGGGCAATTTCAGTCTGCAGTTTTACGCCGGCAACGGCGATGGAACATTCGCTTCTCCGCGGCCGTACAGCCTCCCAACGGCGGCTGGTTCCATCCTGCTGGTTGCCGACGTCAACGGAGATGGAAAACCCGACGTCGTGATCGCCGGATCGTCGCTCGCCACCAATCTGAACGCCTTGGTGAGCGGTTACTTGAATCAACAGAGCAGCTCGCAGGGAGCCGCCGAAGTCACCGTGATGCTAGGCGATGGCGCGGGCGGATTTAACAAGGTGTTCGATACCGTCGAATCCTCGTACGTCACCGGCGCCGCCCTGGCCGATGTTCTGGGAACGGGTAAGCTCGACCTCATCGAAACGGTCATCCAAGGCAATTTTCTGTCCGGCGCCGCCCCTACAGGCGCCGTTACCGTGCGGCTGGGGAACGGCGACGGAACGTTCGGAAATGCGGTGGCGTTGAACCTTCCCTCTACCACCATTCCCACCGATGTGACCACCGCCGACTTCAATGGCGACGGGTTCGCGGATATCGCCATCGCCTCCCTGCCTTCGCAAGGAGTCAGCATCAATCTGAGCTCGTTTTCCTCCGGTCTCATTGGGATCCTGCAACAAGTGCTGTCGCAATTGCCCATCGGCAATGGTGAGGTTCTGCTGAACGCTGCCACGGCCGTGGTTCCTCCGGTGCTAACGTTTACCGATACTAATTCCGCCAGCTTTGCCGCCGGACCGGTGGCGAAGGGTTCCATCGTCACCGCTTTCGGAACCAATATCGCCGGTACGACTGACAGCGTCACATCGATTCCCTGGCCAGCCAATCTGGGCGGCGATACCATCTCGATCAAGGACTCCACCGGCGCCACCACCGCCGCGCTGCTCGCATTCGTCTCTCCGGGGCAGATCAATTTCGAGATTCCCGACTCGGTGGCCGCGGGCGCCGCGGCCGTCACCATTCAGTCCGGCGCCACGGCTTTCACGGCCACCCAGCAGATTGTCGCGGTGGCGCCGGGCATCTTCGCGAGTAACGGCATGGCGGCGGGGTCGTCAATTCAAGTGGTCAACGGGGCGCAGCAGGTCACGCCGCTGATTTTGAATGGCGCGCTGGCGCCCATCGATGTGGCTGGCGGGCAAACATACCTCGTCCTTTACGGCACCGGAATTCATAATCACGCCAACCCGGTGGCGGCCAACATCGGGACTGCGCAGGTCACCGCGGCGTACGCCGGCCCGCAAGGGTATTACCCAGGCTTGGATCAGATCAACATTCAGCTTCCCGCCAGCCTTGCCGGGTCGGGTGTCCTTTCGGTATCGCTGGCAGTGGACGGGCAGACCAGTAACTCGGTCAAGATCCAGATAGAGTAGCCTTACGCCATCCAGGGTATAATGGCCTGATATTCAAATGATCCTCAGGCTCGCGTTCCTCTCGTGCCTCCTGTTCACAGCAGAGGCATTCGCGCAAGCGCCCAGCTTTGGGACACCGATATCGTTGACGGCGCAGGCCGCGCCCTTAGCGATTACCAGCGCCGATTTCAATAAGGACGGGTTTCCGGATCTGGCGATTGCCAATTCCGAACCCTCGACCATCTCTATTTATCTTGGCAATGGCAAGGGAGGTTTCACGTCTGCTCCCACGGTGACTCTGCCCACCGGCTGCCAGGCGGCCTACCTTACGGCCGGGAATTTCACCGGCGCCGCCAGCCCCGATATTCTCGCCATATGCCCCCTGGGGGGATTGGTCGTCGTGCCGAATACCGGCAAGGGGACCTTCGGTACGCCTATCTCCACTGCCGTGCCGGGAGGTGCCTGGGTGGGCAATTTACTCTTCGGCTACATGCACCCTGCTTTAGCCGACTTCAATGGCGACGGCCATTTGGACATCGCCCTTCCGACATTCGACCAGGTGAACTTTGTAGGAGGTTGGTATTCTCTGCTCGGCAAGGGCGACGGCACGTTTCAAACGCCCGTTCAGATACCCTTCCAAGGCGAGATACCGATCTCGGTGGCGGCCGGCGATTTCAACGGCGATGGAAAGGTGGATCTGGTCAGCGGCGGCTACGGAAGCAATGGGGAGTTGACCTTCCAGTTTGCCCCAGGCAACGGCGACGGGACGTTCCAGAGTCCGTATGCGACTACTTTAGCGAGCGGAAGTGGCTCTATTCTCACGGCGGTTGACCTGAACGGCGACGGCAAGCTAGACGTAATGATCTCCGGGTCCGCGCTGTTCGCCAACTTGATCGGCCTGGGATCGAGCCAGGGTTCCGCTAGCATCACCGTGTTGCTGGGCGACGGAACCGGCAGGTTCAAGCTCGGGTTCAGCGCCGCGGAAGATTCCTACGTCTCCGGCACAGCGCTGGCCGATGTAATGGGAACCGGCAAGCTCGATCTGGTGGAAACCACTATCACGGGCAACTTTCCCGCGGGCGTCGCTCCGGTGGGCGCGGTCACGGTGCGGCAGGGAAATGGGGACGGCACGTTCGGAAATCCCGTGCCGTTGTCCGTACCCTCCACCATCATACCCACCGATCTCACCATCGCCGATTTTAACGGCGACGGCGCGCCGGATATCGCGTTCTCCTCGGTACCGGCCTTCGCGCTGACCATCGATGTATCGCTGGTTACCGGCTTTAGCGGTCTGCTGCAACAGGTGTTAGGAGAACTGCCCAACGGCAACGGCCAGGTTCTATTGAATCAGGCGGCCGCGGCGCTCACGTTTACCGATACCAATGCCGCCAGTTTCGCCACCGGATCGATGGCGAAGGGCTCCATCGTCACCGCTTTCGGAACCAATATCGCCGCGGCGACTGCCATCAACCAGGCGGTTCCCTTGCCCTTCAACCTGGGCGGCGATACCATCTCGATCAAAGACTCGGCGGGCGCCACCACCGCCGCGCCGCTGTTTTTCGTCTCTCCGGGACAGATCAATTACGAGATTCCCGACGCGGTGGCCACGGGCGCGGCAACCATCACCATCCAGTCCGGCGCTACGGCTTTCACGGCGACGCAGCAGATTGTCGCCGTGGCTCCCGGCATCTTCGCGAGTAACGGCATGGCGGCGGGATCGTCCATTCGCGTGGTCAACGGGGCGCAACAGGTCACGCCGTTGATTTCGAACGGCGCGCTAGCTCCCATCGACGTATCGGGCGGGCAGACTTATCTCGTGCTTTACGGCACCGGAATTCACAATCATGCCAACCCCGTGGTGGCAACTGTCGGGACTGCGCAGGTCACCGCGGCATACGCCGGCGCGCAAGGGTATTACGTGGGAGAAGATCAGATCAACATTCAGCTACCAGCGAGCCTTGCCGGGGCGGGCGTCATCTCGGTATCGCTGGCGGTGGACGGGCAGACCAGCAACTCGGTCAAGATCCAGATTCAGTAGCGCAAGGAAGTGCATCATGGACCAGAGCGAGCTCCGATCGCTTGGACAAGCTGAAGCTTATCCCACAAACTCGCCGGCCGTTCTGATGTGGGGTAAGCGTTAGTTAGCTTGCCCAGCCGGGCGACAGCCCGGCCTTGGCCTCTCTACCAGCGCGGCATGTGTGGGTGCAGCATTCCGCGAAACAGCGGCAGATAGCGCGGCTGGAAGAGCGCCATATCGAGGGCAAAGAATCCGGCCGTCAGAGCGATGGCCAGTAGTAGTCTGCCGGCGTCGGCGAGCGATTTTCCAGATAGCCGCGAGTAAGCCCACAGGCACCCCACCACTACAAACACATTCGAGAACCAGGCAGGCACGGCGATGATCAGATCGGGGCGCCGCATGTGCCCGGTGTTCATCCAGTGAACGAGCTGCTGCAGGCCGTTGAGGAAGAATGTCGTCACGAAGACATTGGCGAAAGCCCAAAATCCCGCCGCGCCAATGCCGATGAAGTATCCCCATCGATTGCGCCGCAGCGCCAGCCACATCGTTGCGAGATACATCCAGGCCTGAAAGAAGTGCAGCCAGCGGATATCCGCCTCCCAGACCGCGGAGAGAGCCAGCACGAAAATGAAAATGCAGCAGCCGACGACAATCAGCCATTCCGGATAGCGGTTGGAGCTTCGCATTCCCAGCCATACGAAGCGCGCGATTGAATTGTTCAGACCACCACCTTCGCGGGGTGCCTCGTGCGGTACACTCTGGGTGGAGGCGCTATGGCAGATCGTGACAACTCTCATGGAGATGTGCGGCCGCGAACCGCGGTTCTGACGCGCGGGTTCGATCCCAGTCTCTCGTTCGGGTCGGCGAGGCCGGCGGTATTTCGCAGTTCCACCTACGTCTTCCCGAGCCCCGAGGCGGCGGAGCAGGCCTTCGCCATTATCGGCGGAAGAGCCAAGGCGGCGCCCGGCGAACGCGCCGACCTCATCTATTCGCGCTTCTCCCACCCCAACGCTGAGATTTTCGAAGACCAGATCGTGCCGCTCGAAGCCGGCGCCACCGATGCGGCGGTTTTCAATACCGGCATGGCCGCGATCATGACGGCGTTCTTCGCGGTGGTGCGGCCCAACAGCTCAATTGTTTACACCACGCCGTTGTACGGCGGCACCACGGGGCTGATCCACTTCCTGAAGCCTCTGGGCGTGGATGGAATTGCCGTGCGTTCGGGCGATGCCGAGGCGCTGGACGCCGCCATTCGCGGCGCCCGCAATGTGAGCGCGGTGCTGCTGGAGACGCCTGCAAATCCCACTTTGATCATGACCGACATCGAGCGCGCCGCCGAATCGGCCGCGCGCCATCCAGATAAGCCCGTGGTGATGGTCGACAATACATTTCTGGGACCGGCATTCCAGCATCCTCTGCTGCTGGGCGCCGATGTATCGCTCTATTCCGGCACCAAGTACCTTTCGGGCTTCAGCGACATGTTGGCGGGCGTGGCGCTCACTAAGAGCTCCGACCTGATTCAGAAGATTCGCAGCCGCCGCAATATGTTCGGCAGCATCCTGCAGCCCGACGAGTGTTGGACCCTGAGTAGCCGCCTGCCCACCGTGGCCCTCCGCATGAATCGCCAGAGCAAGAACGCGCAGCGGCTGGCGGAGACGCTCCATGGCCACAAGCAGCTGAGCGACGTCATCTATCCGACGCTGTTTCGCGATCCCGAACAGAAGCGCATTTTCGAGAAGCAGTGCGACCATCCCGGCGGCCTCTTCTCGGTGGAATTCAAGGGCGGAAAAGCCGCGGCCTTCGATTTCCTGCGGCACCTGCGGATCGCCAAAAGCGCGGTATCGTTGGGCGGAGTGGAAACGCTTACCTGCCATCCGAAGAGTACGACCCATTCCGGCATGAGCGCCGAAGAGTTGGCCGAATCTGGCGTGACGGACGGACTGGTGCGCATCTCGGTGGGCATCGAGGACTGGCGCGATCTGCTCGCCGATTTCGAGCAGGCGCTGGCGGCTATCCGGTAGCGTACCGTTTCCCGCGCGCTGGTTGGCGGGCATCGCGCTGGGCGGCCTCCACGGCCGCCACCTGGCGCGGGTTGGCTTGAGCAGTCGTTCCGCGCCCGCGGGCGGCGACGAATCCAAGCTCACAGTAGCGGCTGCCGGGCTACCTCATCGGTCGAGGCGACTCGCCCGCTGCGCTGCCAATTCAACGTGTAGCCGACTTTTGGTAGTCCTTGCGACCGCCGCCAATGATCACTCACCCGGAAGCCGCCTACGGTCTCTTGGTTTCGCCAGCTGCCCCCGAACACCCATTCACGCGACGCGGAGTCTGGCTGCCGATCGGGACTTTGTCCTTCCTTTAACCGTGATTTCAATGTCGCGTCCAAGCAGCAGCAGGAGCCGCATCAGGCGCTCGATCGAAAAACCGGACAGTTTACCCTGCTTCAGCACGGAGACCTTGGGCTGGTCGATTCCGAGAATCGCGGCCGCCTGGCTCTGAGTGAGCCGTCGCCGCTGGATCTCGGCGATTATCTTTGCGGCCAACTCGGCCTTCGCCAGCAGATCGTCAGCATGTGGCAAGTTCAAGTCGGCGAACACGTTTCCGGAACTCAGCGTAAATTCTCGATTAGGCATCTTTCCTCTCCTCACTTCCCGGCCAGCCTACGCGCAAGTTGGACCCGCTGCCGGATGAAGAACGTAGACCGCTTCCCCAAGTTGTGCCGCATACACAGTGCGGTACGCTAGGCGCGGATCGTCTGCGGGCACCTGCCAGACAGGCTCTATCGGCGCAGCCTCATTGTATGCCAGAACTGGCATAGAGCGGTAGCCGAAAACCATAGCAAGCACTGCGGCAGCCTGAAAAGTGACCTCTCACGATCCCCGCAACGAACTGAGAATAAAACGAAAACCTTTTCGTCGTGAAGAGCCTTCGGCCTGTCACGCCGGAGGTCGCGGGTTCGAGCGCCGTCGTCCCCGCCATTCCTTTCAATCAGCTACCGGCATTCGATGAGGGGGACTTTCGGCGTGTTTTCGCCGGTGCTACAGTAGCTGCCACCGTTTTCGTGGCAAGCCATTGATCCGGCGACGATTATCGGATGGGCCACAGGAGTCTGAGGTGGAGAAACCTGCGGCGACGGCACTGGCGTATACTGAAGCCAGGAGACAACTGATGACCGCTGTTTTCGCAACTCAGATTGAGCTGGACAGTCGGGGCAGCGCCTGGATCGCCGGCACGAAAGTAAAGGTCATCGAGGTTGTTCTGGACAAGATCGCCTACGGATCGAGTCCGGAAGAGATCCACTTTCAACACCCGAATCTCTCATTGGCCCAGATACACGGTGCGCTCACCTACTATTATGAAAACCAAGACAAGGTCGATGAGCAGATCAGGCGCGGATTGGACGACTCCGATAAGCTTGTCTCCCGTCTATCCGACGCGGAGTTCCGGCACAAGTTGGGCAATCTGAAGCGATCCCTTTGAGCGTAGCGCTCTACATGGACGTGCACATACGGCGTGCGGTGACGTCCGCTTTGCGCTTGCGTTCTATAGACGTGCTCACGGCGCAGGAAGATGGCGCGGCAGAATTGGATGATGACCGTTTATTGGAGCGCGCCACGGAACTTGGCCGGGTTCTGGTCTCGCAAGATGACGATCTCCTCTGCGAGGGAGCGCGCCGCCTGAAGGAACACAAGGCGTTCTCCGGCATCATCTACTCCCATCAACTTCGGATCACAATCGGTCAGATGGTGGAAGATCTTGAACTGATCGCCACGGCCACAACTAACGAGGAGTGGGTTGGCAGGATCGAGTACTTACCTCTCGGACGAGGTCTGTAGGAATTACCGGCGGGAAACTTCAACGCCCGCTTGACTCCACCAGTGGGTCGCCGCCGACCAGGTGAAGGGCGTTCTCGTAGTCGCCGCCGAAATTCACGCGGGTGATCTCCCCAACCCGATACTCCTCCGGCGAGTCCTCCCATTTCGCATCGGGCCCTATTTCCAGTAATGACAAACGACCTCGGTCAATGCCTTGCACGCGGCCTATGAAACACACCTCCGGGTCAATCCGTTCGCGGTGGATGGTTACCAGCGGGAATGCGCGGCCAGCTGACAGGAGAAGTTCTTCGATGCTTCCAACGGCGGCCATCCGGTAGCAATTCGCCACATCGCCGGGAATTGCGACACAGACAGACGTTTGGCGCGGCGGACGCCCACGTCCGCGCGGGTACCGCTGGACCCGCTTCTTGAGGCGAGCAGGCGGCAGGCCGGCGTAGGCGTCGGCCGCGAACCAGGGGTCCGCCCCACGCGCACCGTTGGCCCGCTTCTTGCAAGGTCCGTCGGCATGCGGCTAGCACTTACTCTTCTGGCGTTCGCCTCCTTGTTGCCGGCACAGTCGAAGGCGGTATTGGCCGCACTGGCGACCGGCACTTACTTCCCTTTGGACGTGGGCGACCGCTGGGTGTATCGCGAAGACGTTCGCGTGGCCACGGCAACTTATCAGACCTGGCGTGTCGACCGCACCGAGACGATCAACGGGAGCGTCTACTCGGTCATCGCCATCGAAGGTCCATACGGCTATTACGGCGAATCGTGGTTCCGCGCCGACACGGCCGGACGCGTGTATCTTTTGACCGGCGCCGGCGACGTCCTTTTCATGGACCCTACGACTGCCGGGCCAACTTCCGGAGAGGTACAGCTGGAGAGCCTGGTGGGAGCTCCCACTACCACCCCCTTGGGCACCTTCCCTGACACGCTGCCATACGTCAATTATGTGGACGAGCTGGACCTAGAAAGAGGAATTCTGGCGCGTGGAATCGGGCTGCTTTCGAGCACCACAGATCTGCAGACCGGGTCGTCCGGCGGTCCTGTGCTGATTCGGACCCTGGTGGAAGCGCACGTCGCCGGTGGCATCGACTTTCCCGCGCCGCAATCGTCGATCGAACTCGGCATGGAGAGCCTGAACCTCGACGTGAGCGGCATGAAAGTGACTAATTGTGCGATCCCCTGCTATTTCGCGGCCTGTAACCTGGCGCCGGGGGCCGATCCGGCGGGGACGTACAAACCGTGCGCGCGAGCTCGCGTCGCGCTCAAGAACTGGCCTTCGGGCGAAAGCCGATCGGTGACGCTGCAATTGCTCGCACCTGGCGGTGCGACGGCGTTCACCTCAACCTTCGCCATGGATTCCTCACCCACCGACAGCGTTACTTTCCTCCAGGTGCCGCTGTATTCGACACTCAATCAGCCGCTCGCGCCGGGAACTTACCAGTTGCAGGCGTCGACTGCTGACGGAGCGGCGCAGTCCTCGCTCACAGTGAAGATTCAGTAGACCGTCACTCGCAGCGCAGAGCCGTGATGGGGTCGATTCGCGCAGCGCGGCGCGCGGGTAGATAACTCGCCAACAGCGCCACAACAGCCAACAGTAGCGCTACGCCGCCGAGCACTACGGGATCGAGCGGCCGCACGTCGTAGAGCATGCCGGCGAGCAGTCGCGTGAGTCCGGCCGAGCCGGCCACTCCCACGGCGACACCCACCAGCACCCATAACATGCTGCTGTTGATCAGCAGCCGCAGTACATCCATGCTGTTCGCGCCCAGCGCCATGCGAATGCCGATCTCCTGGGTCCGCTGGGTTACCGAATGGCCCACTACGCCGACGATACCCACGGCCGCCAGTACCAGGGCCAGGATCGAGAAGATGCTGAGCAGAAGCATGGGAAACTGACGGCCGCCCGTCGAGTTGTGCACGACGTTCTCCATGGTGTCGATGTTCGAGACCGGCAGATCGGGCATCGCGCCCGCGAGGGCCTCCTTGAGGGGGACGATATAGCTGCCCGGCGTGGAGATGGTGCGCGCCACGATCGTCATTACCGGCCAGCCGGCTTGCATGTACGGCCGGAAGAATTGGCGGCGTGGGGGCTCATCGAGCCCCTGGAAGTGGACGTTGCCGACCACGCCCACAATCGTCAGCCGCGGCCCGTCGGATCCGCCGAGCCGGATGGCGCGGCCCACCGGATCTTCATCGGGCCAGAAATCATGGGCCATGGCTTCGTTGATGACGATCGCCCCCGGCGCGGTCAGCGTGTCCTGCGCCGTGAATTCGCGGCCCTTGAGCACCGGCACGCCCATGGTGCGGAAATAATTCGGACAGGCGACGGTGTAATTTGCGCCCGGCATTTTGCCGGGTTCGGCCGGCGGCCGGCCTTCGATTTGAAATCCGCGCCCGGCATTCCCTTCAAGCGGCAGGTGGGCGATAGCGCTTACCGAGATCACGCCAGGGATCGCGCCCGCCGTCCGGTCGAGATCCTGACAGAAGCGCGGCAGTCCGGGTGGTCCGACGTAGATTTCCTCTTGCGGGACCGAGACCCCCATGATCGCCACGTTCCTGGCGTTGAGGCCGGGATCGACGCCGAGCAGGCGCGACATGCTCTTGATCATCAGGCCGGCGCCGGAAAGCACCACCAGCGCGAGTGCCACCTCGGAAGCCACCAGCACCTGGCGTAAACGGGTGTGTCCGCCCGTCCCGCCCGTGCGTCCGCCCTCTTTTAGGGGCGCGCTGAGGTTGATCCGCAGCGCGGCAATCGCCGGCGCCACGCCGAAGAGCAGCCCCGTCAGGCAGGAGACGATAAGCGCGAAGGCGAAGATTCGTCCGTCCAGTGAGATCGAGTCGACGTGGCGTAGCGGCAGGTTCAGGTCGCCGATTTTGAGTGCAAAAAGCAATCGCGTACTGATGGCTGCCACCAGTAGGCCGGCGGCGCCGCCGGCCAGCGCCAGAATCGCATTCTCGGTGAGGAGTTGGCGGAAGATGCGCGATGCCGGCGCTCCCACGGCCAGCCGGATGGCGAACTCCTTATGCCGGCCTGCTCCCCGCGCCAGCAGCAGGTTCGCCACGTTCACGCAGGCAATCAGCAAAACGAACCCAACCGCCGCGAACAAGGTGAAGAGTCCGGTGCGAAGGCCGTCCAGGCCATATTCCGCGAGGGGGAAAACTGTCCCGCCCATGTTGGCGTCTTCGGCCGGGTGTTCCAGCCGTACGCTGTTAGCGACGGCTTCCATTTCCGCGCTCGCCTGTGCGACGCTGACGCCGGGCTTGAGGCGCGCGATGGAGAGAAAGCTGTTGTTGTCGCGCCCAAAATCGGTCTTGGTGTAGCCAACGGGAACGAAGAGGCGGCGCGGTCCGCTCCAGAATTGCCATTGGAACTCGGGCGGCATCACGCCGATGAGGGTAAATTCGGCGCCATCGATGCGAATGGTGCGGCCGACGAGCGACGCGTCGCCGTTGTAGCGCGTCTTCCAGAGTCCGTACGTGAGGACCACTTCGCGATCCTTGCCCAGGGTCTCTTCTTCTGGCAGAAACGTGCGCCCGAGAAGCGGCTTGGCGCCAAGCACCTGGAAGAACCCCGCCGAGACGCGCAGGCCGGAAACCTGCTCCGCTTCCTGCGCATTGCTGCTGGGCGACAGATTGTACCCCCTGCCGGCGGAATCGAAAATGGCCATCGACTCAAACGACCGGGCCCGCTTCTGGAAATCCCAAAAGTTCGGCGCGGAGACGATGTTCCAATTGTCCGAGCCTTTCCCGAAGGTCTCCCAGACGATCGTCAGGCGATCCGCGCCAGGGAAGGGGATCGGCTTGAGCAGCGTGCCGTTCATCACGCTGAAAATGGTGGTGTTGGCCCCGATGCCGAGCGCTAGTGTGAGCATGGCGACTATTACGAAGCCGCGATCGCGCGCCAGATTGCGAAGGCCGTAACGTAGGTCCTGCAAGAGATTGCCCATCGAACATTACTACTGCCGCCGCGCGGGAAGGTTAGCAAGTTATTTTAGGCGCGGTGGTCACAGGGTCGGTGTGAGATCTATATTCCATTGGTATTCCAGCTGGAGTATAATTGGAATATGGCAGACACCGACAAGGTATCCTTCAACATCAGCGTAGTCGACCTGGGCAAGATCGATCTGCTCGTCGAGCAGGGACATTACGCCAGCCGCACGGACTTCCTGGTAGCGGCCGTGCGGACCCAATTGCTCACCCACACCAGCACCGTAGAGGAACTCTTCCTGCGCCAATCGCCGGTAGTGGGCGCGACCATTTATGGGCGCAAGACGCTCGAAAAGCTCGTGGCCAAAGGCAAACAGCTGGATATCAGCGTGGTGGGACTTTGCATGTTCACCAAGGACGTGACGCCCGAATTGGCGATGGCCGCCGTCCACTCGCTCAAAGTGCGCGGGACGTTGCGGGCCAGTGCGGAAGTGAAGGCGGCGCTCAAGGAACGGATGGAGTAGGAGCGTGTCGGAGGCACTCCTGCCACAATGCCACTTAGTTTTCCCACTTCCGGGCATCTGCATAAAATGGTGGGGCGGACGCCCGCGGCCGACCCCCTGGTCGGCCTCTTCACGATGGCAAACACCTGATTCTTCGACGGGGAGGCGGGACGTGGGCGTCCCGCGCGGGCCAGGGGGTGTCAAGACGCAGAACTAA
>Ga0182018_10001160_pt1 | contig 31047 bp, 27 predicted proteins | sample 812P2MmetaG_FD_120490 | JGI IMG/M metagenome (GOLD analysis project Ga0182018, IMG submission 120490) | Permafrost microbial communities from Stordalen Mire, Sweden - 812P2M metaG | ecosystem: Environmental > Terrestrial > Soil > Wetlands > Permafrost | place: Sweden: Stordalen | collected...
CACGTTTGCGCGGTCCGCTCAATTGAAGAAGTTCCTGGAGTATGTTTGCGCCATGGAAATGGCGGATCGGGTAGCGGAAATCAGCGAGTATTCGATCGCCGTGGAAGCGCTGGGCCGGCACGCCGATTATTCGCCCGGGAACGATTCCACAGTCCGTGGCCGGGCACACGATCTCAGACTGAAACTGGAGCAATTCTATACCTCGGAGTCTCCAGGCGAGAGTATCCGGATCACCTTTCCGAGAGGCGCATACGTGCCGTTATTCCTGCCGGCGGCACACCCGGAACCGCCGCTGGATCCGATTCACCCCGCCCCAGCGGAAACGCCCGCCCGCACACTTTGGAGCCGGCCGGTGCCGATTGGCGCCGTCTGTATCTTCTGCGTGGTAGCCGCGTTGCTTTCGGCCGGCCTGGCGATGCGTGTGCAAACGGCCGGCGCCAGGCCCGATCCACTCATCGCGGCCGCATGGGGGCCGTTGCTGGCGAAGAATGCGAATCCGCTCATCTGCATTTCCACGGCGGCGCAACTGACACTGATGCAGCGGCCGCCGGAGCCGCACACCAGCCCAACGGTCTCGGCGCCCGACTTGATGGCCTGGTATCGGAGTCTGCCCGGACTGCCTCCCGCGCAGGAGATCTACCTGGGGCCGTCGCTGACCTCTCCGTTTTGGGGAGACGTTGCCGGGGCCCTCGCGGTCAGCCACATCCTGAACGGGGCTGGAATCACAGCCGAGGCTCTGCCGGAATCGGCCATCCAGTTGCCCGCTCTGAACCGGCGAAACCTCTTGATGTTTGGCCGCCCCGGTTTCAGTAAGACCATCGACCTGTACCTGCGGGATAAGCCCTTCCGTGTCCGGGTTCCCGACGGCCAACACACCACCGTGATTTGGAACGTGGATCCGAAACGCGCGGAACCTGCCGAATACAACGCCCACCTGCCGACTCCGACCGGCGCTGCGGAAACCGAATACGGCCTCATCACGGTAATGCCGAGTTGGGGCGATGGCAATCTTAGAACGGTGGTGTTCTCGGGCACCCTGTCACCGGGCACGCAGGCCGCGGCCGAGTTCTTTTCGTCCGCCAAAAAGCTACAAGCCCTGCTGTCTCTGTTTCGCAAGGAAGGATATTCGAGCTTTCCCCCTGCCTATCAGGTGGTGGTGCGATCCAATGTGTTCGGTACGTCGGCGCTGGACGTCCAGTATGTCACCCATCGGGTGATATCGAAGCCACGGGATTAGGCAGCTTTTTGGCCGGCAGCACTCCCGCGGCGGCGCAGCGGGCCCGCCCCTTTAGGACACTACCCCCTCGTGTACTCTATAGAGAATGTCCGCTCCCCGCAAGATGACGCTGCTGCCGCTGATCGCGGCCATCTTCTTCCTGGTTTCGGGCGGACCGTTCGGGCTTGAGGATATCGTTTCCAAGTCGGGATACGCGGGCGCCATTCTGATTCTGCTGGTGACGCCGGTGGTCTGGGCGGTCCCGACGGCACTCATGGTCAGCGAGCTTTCGAGCGCGCTGCCCGCTCGGGGCGGCTACTACGTCTGGGTGACGCGCGGCATGGGAAGCTTCTGGGGATTTCAGGAAGCCTGGCTGTCGCTGGCGGGCAGCGTCTTCGACGTGGCCATCTACCCCACGCTGTTCGTCAGCTATCTGGGCCACCTGGCGCCGTGGATGACCGCCGGCGGCCGCGGCACGGCGCTGGCAATTGCGCTGGTAGCCGCCTCCGCCGCGTGGAATCTGATGGGCGCCAAATCGGTGGGCGATAGCTCCCTGGCGATGGGGATCGTGCTGCTGGCTCCCTTCGCGGTGCTGACGGTCTACTGTTTCCTCCACCGCGCCGCGCCCGCCGGCCAGCCCGTTCCGCTGCACAATGTCGACCTGCTGGGCGGAATTCTGGTGGCGCTGTGGAACTACATGGGCTGGGACTACGCCTCCACCGTGGCCGACGAAGTGGACCATCCGCAGCGCACCTATCCGCTGGCCATGGCCGGCGCGGTGGCGCTGGTGGCCATCACGTACGTACTGCCGATTGCCGCGGTGGCGGTGACGGGCCTCGACGCGAATCGCTGGTCCACCGGCGGATGGGCCGATGTAGCGAAGGCCGCGATCCCCGGCGCGGGCCAGGCGATGGCGGTAATCATCACCATCGGCGGTATGCTGGGCGCGTGGGGCACGTTGAACGCGCAGACCATGCAGTATTCGCGTCTGCCGGCGGTGATGGCCGACGACGGGCTGCTGCCGCGCATTTTCTCGCGGCGGCTGGCGGATAGCGGCGCTCCCTGGGTGGCGATCCTCGCCTGTGCCGCGGCGTGGATGGTGTGCTTGCAACTCAGTTTCGTGAAGCTGATTGTACTGGACGTGCTGTTGACCGGCCTCAGCCTGATACTGGAGTTTGCCGCATTGGTGGCTCTGCGGATCCGCGAGCCCGAGTTGCCGCGTCCTTACCGAGTCCCGGGCGGTCTCGCCGGCGCGGTCGGCGTCGGCCTGCTGCCGCTGGCGCTGCTGGTGCTCACCGCGGTGCGCAATGAGGTGGAGCCGGTGGGTCCCATCAACGCCTTGGAACTGGGTGCCATTCTGGTAGTGGCGGGTGTGCCGGCGTACTGGTGGGCGAATCGGATGAGAAAAGCGAGCGCGCGCTAACGCTTGCCCAGGCATCTTTTGCCGCGTACTCCTCCGGCACTCCGCTCCCTTGAAAAACCGGCTGCCAACGAGCCAGAGATTCGCCATCCCTTCGCCGCTGCCGGTTTTCATCGCCTTTTGTGGCCCGCCGCGCCATAACGGCACTCGGTTGAAGGCACGAGAAGAAACAGCGAAAACGCCACGGCCGGCGACCGCACCCGACGAAGAAAGAGACGAAAGCGTGCGCCCGCATCGGGCGTCTTCATCGCCTTTGGTGGCCCCCCGGGCCATGAGGCGCTCGGTTGAAGGCGCGAGAAGGAACAGCGAAAACGCCACGGCCGGAGACCGCACACGACGAAGAAAGAGACGAAAGCGTGCGCCCGCATCGGGCGTCTTCATCACCTTTGGTGGCCCCCCGGGCCATGGGGCAACCATGGGGCACTCCTTGACAGTCGCGGTGAGGAGCGCCGGTCACACTCGCGCTCAGGGCTGAAGGGTCAACGTAGTTTTTCCCGCGGGACCCGTGTACATCAACACAACCGACTTGATGCCCTCACTCCTGCCGTGGTATGAGAAGAAAAGCAGCCCCGCTTGGGGAAGAGCGCGGTCGCCCTCCGGCAGCGCGGCCTTTTGAACTTTCTGTTGCATGGCATGCTGCAACGGCATGGGCATCTTGGGCGGCGCGGGCGGGGGTTCGCCTTGAGCACCACCACTATCGCCGCCCGTTGAGAGGCCGCCGCCTTTCGGCTTCGGCGGTTCTGGCGGCTCCCATTCGGGATCTTTGACATTCGCCAGCACCATGCCGTAAGGCTGGGTGGGCAAGGGCTTCTTGCCGTTGATGCGAAGCGAAAAATCGGTAATGGAGAGTTTGGTTCGCTCCCCTGGCGCCGCAAACATGCCCAATTCCACAACCACATAATCCTCGGTGGAGAGCGTCCCTAGCGCCGTGGGGACGGCGTGTCTCATGAACTCGGCCCCAATCGTCACCGTGCCGGCCTTGGCCTGGGCCTGATAATTGGCCGGGGCCCCTCTCGGCGCGAGGCCCTTGGCTTCGTTGGTGAGTGCGTCCTTGCCGGGCGGCTTCTGCTCTTGTGCGGACAAACACAGAACGGCCAGCCAAATACTGTTTCTCAATGCCACGGAAAATCGCATATTCGTTCCAAGTTAGCATGGCGGGCTATGGGTGGGTGAAATCCACTCGCCGGAGGGCGCCTGTGGGAATCGCCAGCCGCCGCGCGCTCGCGCGATTAGGGATAAAATGGGTGGCTTATGAAAAGGATGTGGATCGTTTGTGCGCTGGTAGCCTGCGCTTTTGCCCAAAAGGAGCCTAAGCCACCGAAGACGGGGCTCTACGCGAATTTCAAAACGGAATTCGGAGACATACGGGTGGTTCTCTTCGAGAAAGATACGCCGAATAGCGTGGCCCTGTTCGTCGGGCTGGCGCAGGGCACCCAGTCCTGGAGGGATCCCAAAGGCGCCATCGTGAAAAGGCCCTACTACGACGACACCACCTTCTTTCGCATCGTCCCGGAATCGGCGGTGCAGGGTGGCAGTGCCGACGGCACCAACTCATACAACTGTGGCCTCAAGATTAAGGATGAGGCATTGCCGGGAATTCGCTTCCATTCGGGCAGCCTGGCCATCGCCAACGCCGGCCCCGACACTGGCGGATGTCAGTTTTTCTTCACCATGGGGCCCATGCCCAGTTGGGACATGAAGTACACCATCTTCGGCGAAGCGGTGGATGGCCAGAAGGTCATCGAGAAATTGAGCAAGGTTCCGGTGGTCGGCGAGAAGCCGGTGAATCCGCCCAGGCTGATCAGCGTGACCATCGAGCGCATCGGGCCGGCGCCGGTGGTCAAGAAGCCGAAGAAATGAGAGGGCGGCGCACATGAGCGCACTGCGCGGCATCGTCCGGCAGGTATGCCCGCGCTGCCGGGAAGGGGCGATCTTTCGGGCCTCGCTATGGCGCGGCTACCTGTCGATGCACGAAACGTGTCCCGTGTGCGGCCTGAAGTTCGAGCGCGAGCCCGGCTATTTTCTGGGCGCCCTGTACTTCAGCTACCTGCTTTCCATCCCACCCGGACTGGCGATCGTGCTGCTGCTTTGGCGATGGACCGGCTGGCCTTTCGACAAGGTGATGCTGGCCGCGTTCTTCTGCTACCTGCCGCTGGTGCCCCTGGTGACGCGATGGGCGCGGGTGATCTGGATTTACGTGGACCGGCACTTCGACCCCGACCCGGTCACTTGAACTCCAGCGATCGCACAATGCCGTCGGCGCCCGCGGAGCCCACCGGCATCGCTTGAAATTCGATCCGTACCGTGCTCCCGGGCTGCGGACCGCATGTCAGGCCTTTTGCGGCGGTGAGGTCGGGGATCAGGAAGATCCTCTCGGAATCGCCCACGCGCACGCGCAGCCTGGCCAGCTTGCCCTGGCACTCGATGGTTTCGAGCACGCCTTCCACCAGTGGCGGCCCGAGCGTGTGGGAGAGCTGGTCGAGCGCCGCCACCTCCTCGGGGATTTTGGTATACGTCCGCCCCTGTTCCAGGTAGTTCCGCGCGGCGATGGGATCGCCCAAACGGTATGCGGAGTAGGCCATGCCGTAGAAGTAGCGCGCCGCCTGCTGGGGTTTCAACGGCCGGGATTGTTGCAGTTCCGCCATGGCATCGCGCCATGCCCCGGTGCGTACCAGCAAGAGTCCCAAATCGTAATGCGCGTCTCTTAGGGAAGCATCCAGCCGGATGGCGTTGCGCAGCGCCGCCACGGCCTCTTCGGGACGATTGGCGACGCCCAGCGCGCGGGCGTAGTCGATAAACATGCGCGGGTCGGTTGCGCCCATCCCGGCGGCGTGCGCGAAGCGACTCACGGCTTCCTGGTTGTGCCTTTCGCGCCAGGCGAAGCGCCCCAGGGCCGCCTCCACTTCCCAACGCCGCGGAAAATCGCGAGCCAGTTGGCTGTACATTTCGCCGGCCTGGTTCAGTTTGCCGGGATAGTCGGCCAACAGTTCCGCCAGTGCAAGCCGCGCCAGGACGGCCGAGTGCGGTTCGATCCGCGGCGACTCCACGGCTTTCGCCAGGGGAACCTGGAACGCGATGCCGTGAAGATACTGCCTGCCTATGTACTCCTGGAGGTCGGCCTGCACTTGCTGGATGCTTTTGCCGTAGGCCCGCTGAAAGGCCTCGACGCTATCGACGGTCTTCAACGCGTCGAGCATGGCTCCGAGGTGCAGCCGGTACTCCTGGTCGAGGTTGAGCATGTGGACCAGCGCCCAACTCTCGGCGTAGAACATGCCGGCGCGCGACTTTTCGTTGTAAAGCGGAGAATCGTGGCCGGTGGAGAGCAGCGCGTCGAGCGGGATCCAAGGGTTTTCGAGAAGCGTCTGCCCGCGTCCCGGCGGCGCTTTGCCGACGATGATCCGTTCGCCCACCTGTTCCACGGTGGAATACAACTCAGCCAACCCCTCGTTCAACCAGACGGGAACCGCGCCGCCCGCCTGACCGATGAGCAGGTGCGTGTATTCGTGCGTGGCCACCTGGTAATGCTCGGAACCGGTATTGCTCATCACGATGTAAGCGTGCTCTCTGCCGTCATGGAAGAAGGCGGTGGCCACTGCGCTGGGACGGTACGGCTGGAACTCCTTTTCACTATGAAAGGCGATGATGCGGACCGGGTTTCCATTGGTGGATTTCACTCCGAAGACCTGCAAAAAGAATCCGCGAACCTGTTCGAAATGGCGGACCATGTCCCGCCCGGCGCGCTCGCCGGCGGTAGTGAAAAGTTCGAAGTTGGCGGACTGGATTCGCAACCAGGGATCGGCAGGTGTAGCCGCATAGGCAACCGCGGAGAGCAGGGACCATGTCAGCGCCAGGCGGCGCGCGGCCCGAATCATGAAGACGAGTGTAGCACCGGCTCCGCCGAGCCTTGTAACATTGCGGCGATCTCGTCATGCACCCGTCGCGTCAGCTCCCCGCGCGCGTCCAGCCTGAGGCCGGCAGTGGGAATCGGATCGCCCACCCGTACCGTCACCCGCCCGCCGCGGATGTGACCCGAGCCCATGGGCAGCAGCTCTCGCATACCGACGATGGCCACGGGGACCACCGGCACTCCGGCCTTGATGGCGATATAGGCGGCGCCTTCTTTGAACTCGCGCAGTCCGTGGGCCGAGCGGCCGCCTTCCGGAAACAGCAGCACGGAAATGCGGCGCTGGGCGATGATGCGGGCGCCCTCGCTCATGCTCTTCAGCGACGCGCGCGCGTTGGAGCGATCCACGGGAAGGTGGCCGGCCCATCGCAGGTGCCACCCCAGAAACGGAATCTTGTAGAGTCCGATCTTGGCAAAGAAGCGAAACTGATGCGGCAGCGTGGAGAGCAGGGCAGGGATGTCCATGAAGCTGGCGTGGTTGGATACGAAGACGTAGTTGGCACTCCGGTCGAGCTTTTCCAGCCCCTCACCGCGCACGTGGATGAAGCTTTCAGCCAGCAGCATCGTGCCCCACAGGCGCGCCACATGGTGGGCCGAATTGCCGCTGCGGTCGAAGAAGGAAAATAGCATCGAGACGAGGTCCAGCACGATGGTGGAGAGCGCAATCAGTGGTGTGGAGAAGAGCAGGGACCGGAGAAAACTCATCGCTTCGAGCCAATCATAGCAGTTGGTGCAAAGAATGCGGTTGGGGAGGTGTGGGAGGTGTGAGTGCCCGGTTTGACGGTTGAAATTCCGCCACGTTTGGCGGCGCCCTTCGAGCACCACCACGTCCACGCGCTCTTCGGGCGGGCCGCAATGTATCATCGGATAATCTCCCAGCGCGCCCCCCGCCCGCGGCCTGCCAACCGAACCTTGCCATCCTTCTTCATTTCCGCGAGTACTTTCTTAATGAGTTGTGAACTGGCCACGGGCAACTGCGCCGCCATGCCGGCCAACGTGAACTTCTCCACCTGGGCGAGCACGGTCTGTCGAACCAGGTCGCTTTTGGCTGGCCGGGCCTGAGCCGACTCGACCTGGTGTGCGAACTCCTTGTAGGCGTTTCGCAAGGTGCTCAGGAAGTAGTTCCACCACGGCACGATCTCGTTCTTCCCTTCGTGCCAACCCTCTGAGCATAGTTTGAGAACGCGATAGTATTCCTCCTTGCTCTCTTCAATCAGTCTCTCCAGGCTGATGTAGCGAGCTACTTGAAAGCCCTGCGATTGAAGCAGAAATGAGGTGGCGAGCCGGGAAACGCGGCCGTTGCCGTCACGGAAGGGGTGGATGCAAAGGAAGTCGAGAACGAACGTTGCCACAATCAAGAGCGTAGGGACACGTTCTCCATCGCCTGCGATGCGATACCCGCGGCATAACGCGTCCATGGCCGCAGGCGTCTTCCTGGCGGAGACTGGAACGAAGCGAAGGCTACGCTCCCCGTTCGGCGAGATTTCGACGATCTCATTGTCGCGTTTCTTCCATTCGCCGGCGTCTCCCGAGGATCCGCCCTGGGCAAGAGTATGCAGGCGGCGAATCACATCGGGAGTCACTGCCGCGCCGACCTTTCGTGAGAAGATCCAATCCAGCGCGGCCCGATATCCAGCGAGTTCCTCCTCCGAACGGTCGCGCGGCCTTGCACGTCCGATCACCAGAGGGCGCAATCGATTCGAGGCGACGGTGACACCCTCGATGCGATTCGACGACTCGGTGCTTTGGATGATCGCCTGTTCCCGCAATACTTCCAGGACTTCAGGTTTCTGCCTGATCCAGAGGTCCTGCTTTCCACGGGCCTCCATGCATGCGCCGAGAAGCCAGCCGGTTCCGATCGGGATTACCAGGCCGGACAATCTGTTGGGGTCGAGGGTCAGCACGTCCAAATCCGATCACGTAGTAGCCTAATAGTAGCCTATTGGGCGGCGAGTAGCCAATTAAGCCTGCTTGCCATTCGGGCCTATCGCACCAGCAACGCGTGGGCCTCGGCCCACCAGGCGTAGCAGGAACCAAAAAAGGAAAAGCGAGAATTTCACCAGCCACGGAGACACGGAGAAAAAGCCAAGAAAAGCCGACGTGAAAAGGGAGGCCGCCTCGTCGTCCTTGGGGCAGACACGGAGGAGGCTGAGGGCACGGAGAGTGCAACACCAAGGCCCTACCGCACCAGCAATGCGCGTGCCTCGGCCACCAGGAACAGCGAGCCGGTCACGAAGATGACATCGCTACGCGAGGCGTCGCCGACCATCGCCAGAGCGGCCTCGATTCCCGGCGTGATCGTCAGGTTGGCGTGGTCGGAGATGGCGCGCATGGTTTCCGGCGCGAGCGCCCGCGCCTGCCGCGGCGCGGTGACGATCACCTGCCAGGCCAGCGGGAACAGGATGCCGCCGATTTCTTCGACGGCCTTATCGCGCATGGCGCCATAGATCAAACGCACGCGGCGACTACCGTAGAAGCGCTGGATATACGCCGCCAGCGCGCGCGCGCCTGCGGGATTGTGGGCGCCATCGAGGATGATCTCGGGACTCTCGGAGACATGCTCTAGGCGGCCGGGCCAGCACGTGCCGGCGATGCCGGCCTCGATGGCGGAGTCCGCCACGCCCAGGCGCAGGAGCGCCACTGCGGCGGTGACGGCGTTCTCCACCTGGTGCTCGCCGGCCAGAGGGCAGTGGATGCGCAGGTTGCCCAGCAGGAAGCGGCTGCCGCGAGCGTCCAGTTCGAGACCGCGGACCGGCCACTCTTCGGTGTGGACCACGGGCGCGTCCAGCGCCGCCGCGCGACTGTTCAGCACGGCGACGGCTTCGGGCCTTTGCCGTGCGAAAACGGCGGGCACGCGGGGCTTCAGAATGCCGGCTTTTTCTCCCGCGATGGATTCCAGGCTCTTGCCCAGGTAAGCCTCATGGTCGAAATCCACCGGCGTGATCACCGCCAGATCGGGAACCACCACGTTGGTGGCGTCCAGCCGGCCGCCCAGTCCCACTTCGAGCGCCACCATGTCTACGTGCGCTTCGGCGAACACCGCGAGCGCCATGGCGGTGACGGTTTCGAAGTAGGTGGTGTGCATGTCGATGAGGCCGTCGGCCACCAGCCTTTCCACTACCGCGTGGATGCGATTGAAGGCGTCGGCGAAGCGTTCCGCGGAGAGTGACACGCCGTCGATGCGGATGCGTTCGGTGGGTTCGGACAGGTGCGGCGACGTGAAAAGGCCGGTGCGGCGGCCGCCCGAGCGCAGCCCGGATTCCAGCATGGCGCAGACCGAGCCTTTCCCGTTGGTGCCCGCGACATGCACAAAACGGAGCCGGTCTTGCGGCCGCCCGAGGGCGTCCAGAACCGTGCGGATGCGCTCCAGGCCGAACTTGGCGGTCTTGATTTCGTTGCCTAGCGTGTATAGAAATTGGACGGAATCGGGGTAGTTCATGCCGCCAGGAACTTGAGGGCGCGGGCGATGTAGGGCTTCATTTCCAGGCGCGGCACCACATCGTCCAGCATCCCGTGCTTCAGCAGAAATTCGCTGCGTTGGAAACCCTCGGGCAGTTTCTGGCGGATGGTCTGCTCGATCACGCGCGGGCCGGCGAAGCCGATCAGGGCGCCCGGCTCGGCGATGTTCAAATCGCCCAACATGGCGTAGCTGGCGGTGACGCCGCCGGTGGTGGGGTCGGTCAACACGCTGATGTAAGGCAGGCGCGCCTCGTCGAGCTTCATCAGTCCGGCGGAAATTTTGGCCATCTGCATCAGGCTCACGGCGCCCTCCTGCATGCGCGCGCCGCCGGATGCGGAGACCACGATCAGGGGGTTGCGCTGGTGGATGGCGCGGTCGATCGAGCGCGCGATTTTTTCGCCCACCACCGAACCCATGCTGCCGCCGATGAATTTCGCCTCCATGACGCAAATCTGCACCGTGCGTCCGGCCAGACTGCCTTCGGCGGAGATCAGCGCGTCGGAGAGCTTGGTGGATGCCTGATTGGCGAGCAGCCGCTCGCTATAGGGCTTGGCGTCGACGAAGCCCAGGGGGTCCGAGGAGCGGAGGTCGCTATCGAATTGGCGGTACACGCCATCGTCCAGCAGCAGCTTCAGGCGGGTGAGGGCGTCGATGCGGGTGTGCCAGCCGCACTTGGTGCAGACGTTCCAGTTTGCCTCCAGGTCCTTTTTCCAGATGATCTGGCGGCATCCCTCACACTTCTGCCAGAGTCCCTCGGTGCGCACACGGCGCTCGCCGTTGGCCACCTGGGGCAATTTTTCATCCGGATTCTTGTCGCGTCGGAACCAAGCCATGCAATGTTCACGTTAGCGCGGGTAAGGATGGCCCCGCAAGGTCGCAAACGCACGGTAGATCTGTTCGGCCAGCATGGCGCGCGCCAATTCGTGCGGAAACGTCATGGCGGAGAGGGACAACAGAAGGTCGGCGCGAGCCCCCCAGCCGGGCGGCAGGCCGTCGTGGCCGCCAATCAGAAAGACCAGGTCGCGGCCTTCCATTTCCGCGCGTGCGATCAACTGCGCGAAGGCCGGCGAGTCCATGGGTTTGCCGGCCGGGTCGAGGAAAATCTTGCGCGCGGAGGGATGTTTGGCCCAGAGATCGGTGCGGTCGGGCCGGATTTCCCGCATGCTGGCGGGCGAGTAGCGGCTGGCGCGTCCCAGGAAGTCTTCGGCCACGGCATTGGCGTGAGGATCTTTGGGCTTGCCGATGAAGTAAAGGTGAATCTTCACTCGGGCGGGATCTCGAGCTGTTTGGCGCCCCGCCACAGCCGTTGCAGCCCATAGTATTCGCGGGCCGTGGGGGAAAAGATGTGGACCAGCAGGTCGCCGTAATCCGCCAGCACCCATTCGGCCTGGCTGTACCCTTCGATATTGGTGGGCAACTCACCGGCCCGATGTTTCAACTGCAGCCCGACCTCGTCGCTGATGGCTTGCACTTGCTTCTGATTGCCGCCCGTGCAGATCACGAAATAGTCGGCAAACGCGGTGATGCCCGTGAGATCGAGGACCACGATATTGGCGGCTTGCTTCGCTTCGGCCGCGCGTACGGCCAGCAGCCAGGTTGGCGTAGCGGTTTGGGTGGCTGTGGTTTCCCTGAGATCGGCCTTGGTCAGAACAGGCTCCTGAACGTATCGTACTACAGGGCCAAGGGCCACGCCCTCTCCGCAGGGGATGCGCGACCCACAACGCAACGGGGGGTCTGGAGATATCGGTTTTGGGGGTTGCGTTAGAATATGTTTAGGAGATATCCATGCGGTCCATCGCCTTGAAACTACCGGATGATCTACTCGACGAGAGCGGCCGCCTCGCCTCGCGGCTTCGCGTCACGCGAGCCGAGTACATCCGGATCGCGATCCGCCGCATGAATCGCAAGACGGATGCCGCTCTACGTGCAGCGCGGCTTGCGGAAGTTTCCGGCCGGGTTCGGGAAGAGAGCCTGCGTGTAAACGCGGAATTCGCAGCGATCGAGCGCGATCCGGATGCATAGGCGCGGGGAAATCTGGCTGGCGGATCTCAATCCGCCACACGGGACCGAGCCCGGAAAAACGAGGCCCGTATTGATTTTTCAATCGCAAGCGCTCATGGACGCAGGGCACCCGTCCACTTACGCGATCCCTCTCACCACAAACCTGGTGAATGACGCGGAGCCTCTGAGAATTCGGGTCGCGGCAGCAGGGGGCCTTCCCAAAGAGTCGGATTTACTGCTGGACCAGATGAGAGCCATCGACAACCGCCGTTTGGTCAAAGGGCCTCTGCTGAGGTTGCCCCCGGCCTCGATGAAACGGGTGACCGCGGCCTTGCTTGAGGTGTTGGGGATGCTTTAGCCTAAACCCGGCGGTTGGAGCCACTCAAAACCCGCATGTTCGGCGCCCGCAAGCAGTTGGAGCGGCGACAGTTATCACCCGAATGGTGGATCTGCGGAGCAGTTGAAACTTGAGGTTTCTCAGCGCTTTGGCGCAGCCGGCGTCTGTCGAACCGCCGGATTTTGGTTTAGAGGGACTTGCAAAATTGGACAAGCGACCAGTCCCTCAGGAAGCCGGCAGGCGACGCCGCCTGCCCCACCACTGCAAACATGGGACTCGTTTTGGTGGCGCAGGCGGTGCCGCCTGTGCTCCGGGCCTGTCGATCCAACCCGCTATCGATGGCCGAAGCTGCCGCGCAAAGCTTTGCCGGTTTCCCAGAGGCCGAATGCCGCCGAGCCGCCGAGAGCCACCAGGCCGATCCAGATGCCGGGGTGAGGCAACTGCTGAAGCAGGTAGCCGGCGGCAGACGCCAGGCTGAGATAGCCGATCCCATCCAAAATGCGTGGAAGCCACCGAAACCGTGGCGCGCGCCGTTGTTCCGCCATGCGCGCCGCGAGCCGCGGCGCGAAGGCCGGCGAGATCGCGGGCCGGGCGATCGACCTCGAAAGGCACAGGTCCAACTCCTGCTGCATGGCGAGATACTCGCGGCAGCCGGTGCAGGCCGAGACATGCGATTCGAGCCGTCCGCGATCGGCAGGGGACGCCGCACCCTCGCAGTAGTCCAGGATCAGATCTTCGAATTCAGGGCAGGCCATGATATGGCTTCCTCCTTTCGCGTCGCTTGTGCGGCCAGCAACAGGGCCAGCTCTTTCTTGGCGCGATGCAAATATGTCTTGACGGTCCCCATCGGCAGATCGAGCGCCATTGCCACCTGCAGGTACGACCGGTCTTCGAGGTAGAACAGCGTTAACACCCGGCGATACTTGCCGGGCAGGCGTGAGATCACGGCGCGCAGATCGCTTTCCGAGCCGGCCGGAGGGTCATGCGACGGGATCTCGGCGGCATGGGCCTCGTCGAGGGAAAAGGTACGGTGAGCGGTCGCGACGCGCCGGCGGGTGAGGCAGGTATTGCGGGCGATGGCGTAGATCCAGGTGGACACCGACGACTGTCCGCGAAAGCCTGGCAACGCCTTCCAGATCTTGAGGAAGATTTCCTGGGTGGCATCCTCGGCGGCGGCCTGGTCGCCCAGCAGGGAGCAGGCCAGGCGGAAAACTTTGTCGCGGTATTCGTCGAGCAGGCGTTCAAACGCCTGGTTGCCGGTCACGCCATCCATTATCTATCCGTTTTAGACTCGGCGGCGGGCGGGAAATGTTTCATCTCAGGCTTGAAACATTTTCGGGGGTGGGCGGAGTCTCAAGGGCCGGAGACGAAAAACATGGACAAGTTCTGGGACGCGATTGCCGGCAACATCATCGTGATCGCTACGTGCATGGTGCCGATTAGCATTGTGGGGATCAGCAGCTACTTCGCGCACAAGCGGTTGGAGCTGGTGCATCGGGAGCGGATGGCGGCCATCGAAAGGGGGATGATGCCCCCGGGGCAACTGACCGACCCGCAAGACGAAGAGCGCAAGGAGGAAGAGGGGGCGAAATCGGCGCCCAACTATCTGCGCCGCGGATTGTTCTGGCTTTGCCCGGGCGCCGGTGTGGTGGCGTTCAGCGTTCTGTTTCTCTCGGACGTGCACCCGGGAATCCGGTTGCCGATTCTGGGGGTAGCGATCGCTTGCGCGGGAATCGGCGCCGCCTTCATTGCGATCTATCTGGTGGAAAACCAGAAAGCGCGCCCGGGCGTACAATAGAGGTTCATGCGCACGTTTTCGGGTCTGATATTCTTGCTGTGCGCCGCCGTGTGTCTGGCACAATCGGGCGAGGATGGGCAAGTGGTTGTCGCCAAGGCCGAACTGGCCAGAGTGCGGAGCATGGTGGATACCGGCGTGCTTCCGCGAGCCCGTCTGGCAAAGGCCGAAGAGGCCGTGGCCGACGCTGCGGATGCCGCTTTCCTTCGCCGCACCGCCTACGGACAGGATCTCAACGTGGATCAGGCTGACGAGATGGTGGCCACCGCGAACCGGCGCCTCGACCGTCGCCAAAAGGCCCTCGACGAAGCCAAGCAACTTGTGGATTTAGGAGCGTCCCCGCAAGCTTCTTTGAAGCCGCTGGTGGAAGACCTGGAGCTGGAACGGCAGGAATGCAGTCTGGCGGATGAGCGTGCCAAGCTGGTCCGCGAATTGAGCGACATGGCCAGCGCCGAAGAGACATTCCTCAATAAACTGGCGCAAGCGCCCGCGGAAGCTTCCCAACTGGCCGAAAGTTTTTCCGGCGATGGCACTTTTGTCTATGCCACTTACGCCAAAGTGGAAGTGGCGTTCCGCGAGCATTTCGGCAAGCCGATGCCGGTAAGCGCGATGGGTGAGACGGCGGTGCATCGCGCGATGGGCTTCGACCATCGGGGCCGCGTAGACGTGGCCCTCCATCCCGATCAGCCGGAGGGCGTGTGGCTGCTGCAATATCTGACGGACAATCACATCCCGTTCTTCGCCTTCCGCCAGGCCGTGAAGGGAAAAGCCACCGGCGCTCATATTCATATCGGGCCCATGAGCACAAAGCTCGCCTCCGGCGGATAATAGAAACTCCATGGTTGACGAAAAGCTGCGGGTCCTGATCTCCTCCGAGAAGATCCAGGCCCGGATACGCGAACTCGGCGAGCAGATTTCCAAGGACTATCCCAGCGGCAATCTGCACATGATCTGCATTCTGAAGGGCGCCTGTTTCTTTCTGACGGACCTGTCGCGCGCCATGAAGCGCGATGTGTCTATCGACTTCATGGGCATCTCGACGTACGGAAAAGGCAAGACCAGTTCGGGCGAAGTGCGGGTCACGAAGGATCTGGATATTTCCCTCGAAGGCGCGGACGTGTTGATTGTCGAGGACATCGTGGATAGCGGCGTGACTCTCAACTATCTGATGCACGTGCTGGAACAGCGCAAGCCGCACTCGATACGGATCGCGGCGCTGCTGGACAAACCGGAGCGCCGTCTGCGGCCGGTCCACGCGCACTATGTGGGGTTTCAAATTCCCGATCGGTTCGTGGTGGGATACGGGCTGGATTACGCGGAGAAATACCGCAATCTGGACGATATCTGCGTGCTGGACGATCCGGCGGCCAAGTAGGCGCTACCGCCTTGAAATCCGCACATAGCTCGTTGTGCGAAGGGACCGCTGGCTGGAATCTGGTATATCCGGACCAATCTTTCCGGGTCTATTCGCGTCCCGGCCTGGAACTGCCGTTCCGCGACGAGTCCGGATATGGCTTTCGGTTTCGTTTTCTTGAAAAAGAGAAAAATTATTAGCCGCGGATGAACGCAGATGAAGGCAGATAAGAAAAGATTTTGTTTTTATCCGCGTTCATCTGCGTTAGCCGTGATCGAGCTGTTGGCCCGCCGATTCGGGCTCCACTTTCCAGTGGGTACGCGCTTCCCATACGAAGAAGAAGCAACTTAAGCTGGAATCGGTGCGGGTACTGGGCGATTTGCTCGATCCCGCGATCAAGCTTATCCGGAAACCTCTCAGCAGCGCGTCTGCTTGGCTCTTGGCTCGCCGGCACCAAAAACGCGGATTCGATTTTGCGTGCCGCCGCATCCCAGTCTACTCGACCGTTAGTCGCCTTAGCTGGGAAGTGGTGTCGACCGGTATTTCAGACTAGGCTTGTCGCTGTGAACGGATCACGCGCCACTCGGAAGAAGCCGAAAAGGGTCTTCTCCAAGAATCAACCTCCGCGGAATTGCCGAGCCCTCTCCTCGCCGCTCTCATGCAAAAGGACAACTCGATCCCAATGGACTCTCCGCGTCAGGGGTAATATCCTAATTCACATGCGCATTGCAATCCTCGCGGCCTGTTCCGCGATCCCGGTGGCGATCTATGCCCAGCCCGCGGACTTGGTCCTGCGAAATGGCAAGATCGTCACTATGAACCCCGCCGCTCCCATGGCGCAGTTCCTGGCGGCGCGCGGCGACCGGATCGTCGCCCTGGGCGGCACTGCCGACGTGCAGAAGTGGATCGGCCCCAATACCAAGGTGATCGACTTGAAGGGGCAGCTCGCCATCCCGGGCTTCATTGAAGGCCACGGCCATTTCGCGGGCATCGGCGAGTATCGGCAAGGGCTCGATCTGCGCGAGGCACGCACCTGGGACGACATTGTGGCGCAGGTGGCGCACGCGGCCAAACAGGCCAAGCCGGGGGAATGGAACGGGGGGCGCGGATGGCACCAGTCGAAATGGGACAAGGCGCCCGAGCCTAACGTGGAAGGTTTCCCGCTCGACAAGGTGTCGCCCGATAATCCGGTGCTGCTCACCCACGCCAGCGGGCACGCCGTCTTCGCCAACGCCAAAGCCATGGAGGCGGCCAAGCTCACGCGCGACACACCCAATCCGGCGGGCGGCGAAATTCTCATAGCCCAGAGCTCCTGGGAGTTGACGGGCTGGTAGCAGTCGATGAGGTCGGCGCGGCGGTTGGCGACTTCTTCGATATCTTCGAGGCGGAGGACGGCGAAGTTGGCGGGGTTGAAGGAGTGCTTGCGCGCGTTTTGGGAAGAGCGGGCCTTGCCTTCGGAGGTACGCGGTCCAGTGGATCGAGCGGCGTTGGCTCGGTTAGCAGCGAGGCGCTCGGCGGAGATGGGTGGTTTTGACATCGGTGTCTCGCTTTAGAATTAGCATGAAGGCAAGGGGGAAATGGGGGTTTGGGGCGGGATTGCGCTGGGAGTAAAGGAAATATAGTTTGAAGATAATTGCGAACGCAAAACCGGCCAAACGCCAGACTGACTGGAAAAGGAGCGAAGCGATTTCTTTTCAGGCACTTCTTTTGCGTCGGGACAGTGATTCCATGCGGCCAATCTCTGCGAGTCGATTTCTTGCAGCCTTACAGCTCATTAGGAGGGGTTGCGGCCGTTCCGGCGAAAGCTCTTGACTTACCGGCAGATCGCCTCAACAATGCTCCTGGCGTTCGTTTCGCGCCCGGCGTGCAAGACGCTTCAAAAACAGGCTCAGATTGGCCGGATTTGTGAAGGCGAAATGCGGAGACGAAATTTCCCGATCCGGATAGCGGGCAAAATGGCAGGATGGCTTGCGGCTGCGGCGCTGTTTTCCAGGTTCACCGGCATGCCGCCTTAGATGTATACTTGCGACAGCCCGGGCGCCCAAAATGGGATCTCGGACCAAACACTCAGGAGGGAATATGATTCGAAAGTCGTGCATGAAGAAAGGCGCCGCGATCGCCGTGGCGTTCCTGTGTTCAGTTGCCGCGATGAAGGCGCAACCCGGCGGCCCTGGCGGCTGTGGAAGCCTTCCGGGCTATGCCGCACTCAAGACGGCTCTGGATTCAGCCACGTCCACGGAAACGAGCGGCCTCAACAATCAGATGTGGGCGACCATCGTCGATCGCGACGGAGTCGTCTGTGCAGTGGCCTTCTCGGGCGTAAACCGGGGAGCCCAGTGGCCTGGCAGCCGGGTTATCTCCGCTCAGAAAGCGAATACGGCCAATGCCTTCAGCCTGGACGCCTCTTCGAACAGCGGCGGCTCCGGCCAGCCGAAAGGCTTGGCGCTATCCACGGCGAATCTTTATTCGGCCGTTCAGCCCGGGGGCAGCCTATTCGGTCTGCAAGAAAGTAATCCCGTGAATACGGAAGTGGCCTATCAGGGACCGTCGGGGAACTATGGCACCGCGTTCGATCCGATGGTGGGGCAGAAGATCGGCGGCGTGAACGTGTTTGGCGGCGGCCTCGCGCTTTATATTGCGACGGCAGCGACCCCGGGGCCGACTGCGATCACGGCGGAACAGATCGTTGGGGGCGTCGGCGTGAGTGGGGACACCTCTTGCGCGGACCACTTCATTGGCTGGCGTGTACGCCATAACCTGGGGCTGGATCACATGGCGAACATTGCCGGTGTTTCCGGCGATGCGACTCGTCCGGACAACATCATTTTCGACATCACTCCGAACCCCAATGGCGGTACCGGTATCAGCGCCGGCGGGTTCGGTCATCCAACCTGCATCAACACGGGCAACCCCGCCACCCTTCCGGTGGTGATTCCGTAATCGGGCTGACCCTTGAGTGCGAAGAACATTGCCGAACGCCCCGCGGCGCCGGCCGGCCTGATGAACCGCATGGCCCCGTGGTTGACGCCAGCATCCGGATCGCCGGCATTCCGGGGTCCGAATCGAAATAGAGTGCGGCGGTTCGCAGAAACAATTCCCATTTCGGTTGATTTATGCACAAGTTTGCCACACGCAGACGGTGCTAAGTGCAATCCCATGTTGCGCAAGATTCCTGTTGAAAACGACACGGAGGCTGCAATTGAGGCTGGCGTTACGAGCGCGGGCGCGATATACAAAAGAGATAGTCCTTTAGGCATGCTGCGCAGCCGGGTTGGTAAATCTCGGGGGAGGTAGCCACCCGGTTGCGCAGGCCTGTTGGATGCTTCGTTCGGCCCTCCTCTCCTTACAAGAGCCGTAATCCAAACGGGCAAGCTAACGGCATGCACCACCAAGCGGTGCAGCTTCAGTCACGGCTACGAATGCGCCGACAGTCGCGGCGCGCCCTATTTGACGGCCGCGGTGGCGTACACCGGCGAGAGCCAGCCGTGGCGATCGGGCTTGGTTCCGTTGATCACTCCGAAAAATTCCGTCTGCAGCCGCTCCGTCACGGGTCCGCGACGGCCTTTGCCGATGGTGATGCGGTCGATGGAACGGATCGGGGTGATTTCGGCGGCCGTGCCGGAGAAGAAAACTTCGTCGGCAATGTAGAGCATTTCGCGCGGCACGATGGTTTCCACCACCGGGATGCCGTTGTCGCGGGCCAGCGTGACGATGGCGTCGCGGGTGATGCCGGGCAGCACGGACGCGCCCAACGGCGGAGTGTGAATCTTGCCGTCGCGCACCACGAAGATGTTCTCGCCGGAGCCTTCGCTCACATAGCCGGCGGTATCGAGCGCAATGCCTTCGACGTAGCCGTTGGCGACGGCTTCCATTTTGATCAACTGCGAGTTCATGTAATTGGCGCCGGCCTTGGCCATGGCGGGCAAGGTGTTGGGCGCCATGCGGTTCCAACTGGAGACGCACACGTCCACGCCTTCGGCGAGCGCTTCTTCGCCCAGATACTTGCCCCATTCCCAGCAGGCGATATAGATCTCGATGGGGTTCTTAATGCCGTTGACTCCCACGTCGCCGTATCCGCGGAGGGCCACGGGCTTTACGTAGCAGGCGCCCATTTTGTTGACGCGGATGAGTTCGAGGATGGCTTCGCTCAGTTGCCCGGCGGAGTAAGCGAACTCCATGCGGTAAACCTTGGCCGAATCCTGCAGGCGGCGAATATGTTCCGAGAGACGGAAAATGGCGGGCCCGAGCGCGGTGGAGTAGCAGCGGATTCCCTCAAACACGGAGCTTCCGTAACTTACTACGTGCGACAGGACATGCACCTTGGCGTCCTCCCAGCGGATGAAGTGGCCGTTATGCCAGATTTTTTCGGTAGGCGTCAACATGGACTGATTATAACGTAGGGTTTCGGTTGGGGCAGGGATCCCGAACTGCTACGGCAAGTCGATGCGGTTGACCGTGGTCCATCTTCCCGGCCTTGCCGCGGACGATCTGGCGCGACGTCTGCAAGCACCGGGTGCCCGATCATCCGCGGAGTCGGCCCGCCGATAACGCCTCACCGCCCATTTGGCCATCGCATAGGAGGTGTGATATATTCCCCCTATGGGCATCACAAAGGACCGTTCGGAAGTGCTGCAAGGCACGCTGGACTTAATGGTCCTGAAAACGCTTGAGGCGCTCGGGCCTCTTCATGGCTACGGGGTCGCACGCCGTCTTGAACAACTCAGCGAAGAGACATTGCGCCTCAACGAGGGTACGGTTTACGCTTCGCTACTTCGGCTCGGCCAGAAGGGTTGGGTTCACTCGGAATGGGGCGCTTCCGACAACAACCGAAAAGCGAAGTACTACTCCATCAGCAAATCGGGCCGCAAGCAACTGGCGCGCAAAACGGAGAATTGGGAACGGATCTCCGGCTTGATTGGACGGGTTTTGAGGCTGGAGAGCCAGGGTTAGCACCTATGCTTCGTGTGCTTTTCTCGCGACTCCTTGGAATGATTCGCCACCGCCAAGCGGATCGAGACTTTGACGACGAGGCCACGGTTCACCTCGAAATGCTGACGGAGCGATTCGTAGCCCAAGGTATGTCGTCCGAAGAAGCTCATTTCGCCGCGCGGCGGCAATTTGGAGGAATGACGCAAATGAAGGATAACCTTCGAGAAATGCGCACGTTGCCTATGTTCGAAACCTTAATCCGAGACTTCCGGCACGCTTGCCGCCAACTGGCGAGGACGAAAGGATTCACCGCCGGGGCGGCGTTGACGCTGGCTCTTGGAATTGGCGCGAGCACTGCTGTTTTCGCGGTTCTGGATGCCGTCGTGCTCCGTCCCTTACCGTTTGTCCAGCCGGATCGGCTAATGGCACTCCGCTCCGCGGACGGTCGCGGAATTCCGCATCAGCTCTCGTATCCCGACTTCTTCGACTACCGGAGGCAGAACCAGGCATTTGAGCATTTGGTCTCCTATCGCGACGCCGATTTCACCCTCACCGGTTCTCAACCGCCCATCCAAGTACCAGGAGAGATCGTTTCGTGGGATTTGTTCCCGATGTTGGGCGTGCAACCTCAGCACGGACGCGGCTTTCTACCTCAGGAGGAAGAACCCGGCGCGCATGCGGTGGTGCTCAGCCACTCGCTATGGACGAGACGCTTCGGCAGCGACAAGGGGCTTCTAGGAAAGCCCGTGCGCATCAACGGTGGGCTCTTCACTGTAGTTGGCGTGGCGCCGGCGGGATTCCAGTTTCCAGTGGACGCACCTGCCGTTGAACTTTGGGTGACTTTGTCGGAGGATTCCGCCTCCGCCGACCAGCGTGGTGCGCGAATGCTGGACGCCGTCGGCCGCTTGAGGCCTGCGATCTCGCCTGAACAGGCATTGGCGCGGATGGACCTGGTCGCCGGTGCGCTCGCTCAACAGTTCCCCGACGATAGGAACTCCGCTAAGACTTTGGTGCAGCCCGAAGCGGAGCGAGTGGCGGGCAGCATCCTCAGGCCGCTGCTGATGCTGTCAGGCGCGGTAGGGATGCTGCTTCTGATCGCGTGCGCCAATGTGGCGAACTTGCTGCTCGCTCGCAATGCCGAACGGGCGCGTGACTTCGCGTTACGAACGGCCTTAGGCGCTTCAGGTTCGGCAATTGTGCGGCAATTGTTGATCGAAGGCTTCGCGTTGGCATTGCTGGGAACGGGAAGCGGAGTTTTGCTCGCGTTCGCTATCCTCAAATCCGTGTCGGCGCATGCCGGCGACGGCGTGCTCCGGATCTCTCAAGCGAGCATTGACGGACCGGTGCTCGCTTTCTCGATCCTGTTGGCCGTCTGCACCAGCCTTTTGTGCAGCCTTGCACCAGCACTTCAGGCGATCGGAGCCGATGTGGCAGGAGGTTTGAGGGAAGGAGCCCAGAATATCGCGCGTGGGAACGACCGGTTCCGGAGCGCTCTCGTCGTTCTGCAAATCACCCTCGGATTGGTGCTACTGGTTGGAGCTGAACTCTTGACCGCCGGTTTTCTGCAACTCGTTCACCGCGATCCGGGTTTCCGCCCCGACCATCTGCTCACCTTCAATGTTGGTCTCTCTGGAACGTCCGGCTTCGGGGAACGGTTGCTTGAGAGGCTCAGGGGCATTCCTGGCGTCCAGGCCTCTGCGATGGGCAGACCGCTCCCCCTGCAAGGACACCAATTGCGGATTGCATTCGATCTCCCCATGCGACCGGCGGCTGCTTCCGACCGACCCCTCTCAGACGCAGCGATCATCACTCCTGGTTTCTTCTCCGCGATGGGAATCTCGCTTCTGAAGGGCAGAGACATTAGCGATCGGGACAGTGCAAGCGCCCCGCCCGTAGTGGTTGTTAACCAGGCATTCGCCCGCAGGTTCTTCCCCGGGGAGGAAGCGACTGGGAAGCGAGTTCAGACCGGCAAAGGACCAGGGGCTGTCGTGCGGGAAATCGTCGGCGTAGTGAACGACGCAAAACAGGCTGCGGCCGGCGCGGATTCCGATCCCATTTACTACTTCCCCAGCCAGCAGCTTCCCTGGGGTGTCGGAACAGTCGTTCTTCGAACTGCCGGGCCGCCGCAGCAGTTGGCATCGGCGGTTCGGGCGGCCGTGGCGGACGTGGACCGGCAAGTTCCGATCCAACAGATCCGTACCGGGGAACAGTTAGCTGCTGGAGTGGTCGCGCAGATGCGGCTTTCCATTCTGTTGATGGGCGGTTTCGCCGCTGTCGCGTTGCTCTTGACGGCGACTGGGCTGTACGGCGTGCTGTCCTATGCGGTGGAACGGAGACGGCGAGAGATAGGATTGCGGATCGCGCTGGGGGCGGGACGCGGCGAAGTGGTGGGCCTGGTTTTTCGCCAGGCCGCGTGGTTAGTTGCAACCGGTTTGGGGCTGGGTTTGGCGGGTGCCGCCGCTGGGGGGCGCCTGTTACGCTCGTCGATGCTCGGAGTTGAGCCGCTGAATTTGGCTCTCCTGTTTCTGGCATGTGGGACGTTGATTGTCGTCAGCGTGGCGGCTGCATACATTCCGGCGACCCGAGCGGCGTCCATCGATCCGATGAAGGCCTTGCGTAGCGACTGAAGCCGACACGCAGGGGATTGGTAACGAGTAGCCCAGCGTTTACCAATGCCGCGACCTTCTTCTCTTTCCACCCTAACGTAAAACGCCGCCCTCTATCCACGGCGCCCCATGCGCCGGCTGCTACGGTCGCACAGGCGGAACTATCTTGTGCGCGTCAAAGCCGCGTTTGGCGCGGTCGCGGAGTTCGCCGATGTTGGAACCGGTGAGCGCCGTGGCGACCGCGCCGCCAATCAGCAGCGGCAGCGTCAAAGCGCCAAAGAGAATAATGGAAAAAGTCTTGGCGTCGTTCTCTTCCAGTTCGAACAGCTTCATGGCCATCACGCAGGCCAGGTTGCCCAAGCCAATATTGCCGGGCGCGTTGGGCACTACGGTGGCCAGCCGCACGATGGTCAGAACGCCGGCCGCCACCCAGAAGGAATAATCCAGACGATAGGCCCGCATCAGGGCATACACCGTGAGATATTGCAGCAGCAGATACACCAGGCTGATCAGGGTGGTCAGGCTCAAGGTCCGCCGGTTGCCCATCAGGTGCAGGCCTTCCACTACGTGGCGCAGCACGGCCGCCCAACGGCCTTCGCGAATCACGGAGTGGGCGTGCTGTTTGTGCATGACGATCCACGTCAGGGTGGCGGCGCCGGCCAGCAACAGCGCACCGATGGCCGTTACCACGAAGGAAAGGTCCTCGGGAATGCCTCTCACAAACCGGACAGTGATCAGGAATGCCGCCAGCATCCAGAAGCCATCGATCAAGCGCTCGATGGCGGCGGAAGCGAAGGCCACCGAAAGGTTCATATCGTTCCAATGGGCCAACAGGTAGCATCGGATTAACTCGCCCACGCGCAACGGCAGCACTTCATTGGCGAACAGACCGATATAGATGGCCTGTACGGTGCGCCACAGGCGCAGCTTGGCCACCGGCTCCAGCAGGGTGTTCCAACGCCAGCCGTGCACCACGTAGACCGAGAGATCGCACAGCACGGCCAGCGTGACCCACCACCAATCGAGCGAGCGGATGGCCGGCATCAGCAGGTTGAATGGGTAACCGTGCAGCACCCAGGCCAGGCACGCGGCGGAAAGGCCATAGCCCATGGCTTGCGGAGCCCACCATGGCAATTTGCGGCGGGGCGAAGCAGCAGTCATTCGGACCAGTCGTCTGCGGAGCTCACACGTTTATCATAGCGTGGCGCAACGGTACACTATCAGTTGATGAGACCACTTCGCCGTGTCGGAGTCCTGGGGGCCGGGACCATGGGGTCGCGCATCGCCGCCCACTTTGCCAACGCCGGATTCGCGGTGGACCTGCTGGACCTGGCGATTCCCGGCCAGCCCAAACGGAATACAGCCGCGCTGGCGGGTCTCGAGACAGCCGCGAAACAGCGGCCGGTGGGCTTCTTCACCGATTCCGCCATGAAGCTGATCGCGCCGGGCAACTTCGAGGACGATCTCGGCCGCCTGCGCGAATGCGATTGGATCATCGAAGCCGTGGCCGAGAATTTGGAGATTAAGCGCGGTCTGCTAGCGCGCGTGGCCGCCGTGCGGAGGCCCGGGACGATCCTCTCCACCAACACCAGCGGCATTCCGCTCGCCCGCATCATGGAAGGCTTCGACGAAGAACTGGGGCGCCATTTTCTGGGCACGCACTTCTTCAATCCTCCGCGGTATCTGCACCTGGTGGAGGTGATTCGCTGGGCCGGCACCGCGGCCGAAGTGGCGGATTGGGTATCGGGCTTCTGCGATCTGCACCTGGGAAAAGGCGTGGTCGGGTGCAAGGACACGCCGAATTTCATCGCCAACCGGATCGGCTGCTTTTTCGGGGCCACGGTTCACCAGTTGACCGCGGCGGGCGATTATACGGTGGAGGAAGTGGACGCGCTCACCGGGCCGCTGATCGGGCTGCCGCGCAGCGCCAGCTTCCGGCTGGTGGACATCGTGGGGCTCGACGTTTGGGTGCACGTGCTGCGCAACCTGTACGAGCTGGCGCCGCACGATCCGGCGCGCGAACGCTACCAGGCGCCGGAGTTCATGACCCGCATGATGGAACGCGGCTGGCTGGGCGAAAAGCGCGGCCAGGGCTTCTATCGGCGCGCGGGGAAGGGCGCGGAGAAAGAGATCCTCGCCCTCGACCTGAAGAGCCTGGAGTATCATCCGGCGCAGAAGGTGCGGTTCCCCTCGGCCGACGCGGTCCGCGGAGTGGAAGATCCGGGAGAGCGGCTGCGGACTCTGGTATCGGGCGACGATCGGGTGGGTAAGTTCCTGTGGCCGCTGTTCCGCGACTTATTCCTTTACTCGGCGCAGATGGTGCCGGAGATTTCCGACCGCATCGTGGAGATCGACCGCGCCATGCGTTGGGGGTTCGCTTTCCGGCTGGGGCCGTTCGAGCTGTGGGACGCCTTCGGCGTGGAGCCGACGGTCGAACGCATGCGCCGCGATGGTTGCATCGTGCCGGAGCGGGTGGAGCGGATGCTGGCGTCGGGAGCGAAGTCGTTCTACCAGGCGGCCGACCGCGAGGGCCAACCGGGCACGCGGTATTTCGACATCCAGCGCGGTTCCTGGCAGGAGTTGGAGGCGCGGCCGGGTGTCTTGGTGCTGGCCGATATCAAGCGCGCTCGCGGGGTGGTGAAGAAGAACGCCGGAGCGTCGCTGGTGGACCTGGGCGAAGGCGTGCTCTGCCTGGAGTTCCACAGCAAGTTGAATATCCTGGGGGAAGACAGCGGGCAGATGGTGCGGGCGGCGCTGGAAGAGACCAGCCGCGGGTTCGGCGCCCTGGTGATCGCCAACCAGGGCGAGCACTTCAGCGCCGGCGCCAACCTGATGGCGGTGCTGCTGGCCGCTCAGGATGCCGAGTGGGACGAACTGGACGCCGCGGTACGCCGCTTCCAGCAGGCCAATATGGCGCTGAAGTACGCGCCCGTCCCGGTGGTGGCCGCGCCCTTCGGGATGACGTTGGGCGGAGGGTGCGAAGTGGTGCTGCACGCGGCGCGCGCGCAGGCTTCGGCCGAGACTTATATGGGCCTGGTGGAGACGGGCGTGGGGCTGATACCGGCGGGCGGCGGCTGTAAGGAGATGCTGCTTCGTCTGGGGAATGCGAAGGCGGCATTCGAACTGATCGGCTACGGCAAAGTGTCGGGCAGCGGGGCGCACGCCCGCGAAATGGGCTTGTTGCGTGCGCAGGACGGAATCAGCATGAATCCCGAGCGTCTGGTGGCCGACGCCAAGTCCCTGGCGCTGACGCTCGAAGCGAGCTACGCTCCCGGGTTGCCGCGGCAGGACATCGCGGTGGAAGGCGAGGCCGGATACGCGCTGCTGAAGATGGGTCTATATCTGGCGCGGGAAGGCGGCTACATCTCCGAGTACGACACGGTGGTGGGCGAAAAGCTGGCCCACGTATTGAGCGGCGGCCGGCTGGCGGGGCCGCAATCGGTGTCGGAAGAGTACCTGCTGGATCTGGAGCGCGAGGCGTTCCTGAGTCTATGCGGCCAACCGAAAACGCAGGAGCGGATTCAGCACATGCTTAAGAATGGTAAGCCGCTGCGGAATTAAGGAAACTTCGCTCGCGGGTAGTCGCAGTCTACTCGCCGGGCCGCGACTGTTCAGGAGTGTCCCACGGCCCCGGGCCACCAAAGGCGATGAAGGCGCGGTCGCGGCGGGGAGGCGTTTTCGCTGTTTCTTCGCCGGTTCTTCAACCGAGGGGAGTGAGGGATCGCGGGATGTCGATTGTTGGCCACGGTGGGAAAGGTTGCGCGGCGCGCTACCGGATTAGTTCCCGTTATAGAGGCCCCAACGAGAATTTTGTTCTCGTTGTGTTGGCAAGTCCATTCGATTCAATCGCCCGCCGCGCCTTCTGGCTTCTGACTCCCTCGACTCCCATATCCCGCAGGGATATCAAGGCGAAGCCTTGGCTAGTTAGCGGCTAGCGTTTTGCCGGCGCCGCCGGCACTTCACTGCCGAATTGGATGGTGGAATCCACTTTGTACATCTTGACGCTGGCTCCCACCGGGCGGAGCATCTCCAGAACAATGGCGGAGCCTTGTGCCTTCAGCGCGAAGTGGGAGCTTCCGTCGCGCGCCACGGGGAATTCCCGAGCGCCGAACGGCGGAATCTGAACCTCGAAGGAGGTGGTGCAGATCGGCGTCAGTTCCGCGGAGGCCGGCGTGCCGGTGGGCGTTGAAAAGAATCCGCCGGAGGAGTAACAGGCCGACGCCTTGACCGCGCGCTCCGTTGTGTTGATCAGCGAAACCAGGCTGCCGGGCAGGTCCGTGACATCCCCGGAGAACCATGGGTTCCGCATGGGATATACCACCTCGCGGTCGACGATCCGCAATTGGTCGGCGATCACGCACTCGGTCGCGCCGCTGATGGCAACCACCGGCGAGAGGCCCGGCGCCGGCACCCGCTCGCGCACTTTCATCCAGGCGCCTTCGGTCTCTTCCTCGATTTGCGGCTTACAACTCGACCGTTCGCGCGGGCCCAGGCGGATGGTGATTTCGGGGTGTCCGACGATCGGCGCCAGCGCGCCACTGGCCCTGTGGGCTTCCACGTCGACCACCACCGGCCGGTCGCTGAGATTTTGTATCGTCACGGTGGAGGAGCAAGCAGTTCCGAAGGCCAGCGCAGGCACCACACTTTCCATCACGCGCTCCTGACTCGCGGCGGGAGTTGACGCCAGCATCGCAAGCAGGAGTGTAATCTCGAATCTCCTGCTTGTAAATGCCGTACTCGTAACGCAGGCCCTACCCCATGGCCGGCAACTCCAACGGGACCATCGGCTCGACCAAACAGGCGGCCAAACGGCCCAAGCCTCCGTTCCCCAGGCCGGCATCCGGCTCTCGATCCGGGAGTTCGTACCAGTCGGCGCTCTTTTCGCGGCAAGCTTCGGGCTTCGCCGGATCGAGCAGCAGATTCGATACGTTGCTTGCCAGAGAATGCCGCTCAGGAACTCCATGGAAAGGTGGCAGGCGCGCTTGGGATCCGGTTTATAGTGCGTCTTTTTCGCACGCAGCCACCTCAGGGCAAGTACGTCCCGCAGCGAACACGCCACCGCCTCAAACCTCTCGCGAGGCGTCGCCATGCCGGGGTCGATCGCATAGTCGAAGACAAGGTGCCGTCCGTAGAGAGCATTCGGGTCGCCGGGAACGCTGACGAGGCCGTCCTCAGCGAGGTCTGGATGCATTCGGGGTCCTCCTGATTCTTATTCTATGCGGCAGGCGCCGCATAGTGGCACCACTATGCGCCCCTAAACTAGAATGACAAGGAGTCTTCATGGCGGCGTTCGCAGCCACCAGCGTCCTTCTGCCCGATCCCCCGCTCACCGGCCGCAATTCGGACTCTTTGCCCGGCGATCGGCCCCCACGTCAAGCGCAGCGTCGTGGATTCAGCCAACTACAGTCACCTTGGCATGATCCGGACCATGCAGGAAAATCTTCGGCGTTCCTTCGCGAACGCGCTTCGCCAAGGCGCCCGGCCCATGAGTACAATCTTCACCATTCAGGCAAATTGCAAACCATTCGTACACATCGAACCAAGTGTGAATATCGCCGAGAGAAATCCGCCGGTACAGGAAGTCCCTGGTGGTGTGCGTCAGGCCGCTCGACTCGCTTGCAATGGACTCAGGATGTGGATCGCGCCCCCGGCCGAAACGTTGACCGCATCATTGGGTGGAGTGTTAAAGGTTTCGACAAGCCCTACCCAAGCCGCTGGCTTTCGTTCCGGCTTGCCCGGCCGCCGATTTCCCACTTGTTCCGTACCGCGCCAATGCATGTAAATTCCACACTTTTAATCGGTGGATTTGGTGTAGACTCTAACCCATTAACCCAAAAGGGCTGGGTAAAGATGACTGTCAGGCATCCGCACGGCGCGGCGATGTTTATGGTTGCCGGCTCACTGCTTCTCGTTGTCGCGGCACAGGCAGCCGACAAAGCTTCCAACGATTCGCGGGTGATTCGTGTGGATTCGAACATGGTGCCGATACCGGTCAGTGTGACCGATCCCAGGAACCGCCCGGTGGTGGGGATCGATGCCCGGCAGTTCCGCGTGTTCGAGGGTAAGGCGGAGCAAGAGGTGGTGAACGTTTCCACCGACGATGCACCGGTTTCCGTGGGGATTGTCTTCGACGGTAGCGGCAGTATGGCCGGCAAGCTGGCGAAAGCCCGGGAAGCCGTGGTGGAATTCTTGAAGTGCGCCAATCCCGACGACGAGTTCTTCCTGGTGAATTTCAGCAGCAAGGCCGAACTGGCGATTCCGTTCACCACCAGTGGGCCGGAGATCCAGAACCGGCTGATGTATGCCACCACCAAAGGCAAGACTGCCCTGCTGGACGCGGTTTACGTGGCGCTGACGAACATGCGGGATGCCAGAAATCCTCGCAAGGCCTTGCTGATCATATCGGACGGCGGCGACAACGACAGCCGCTACACCGAAACGGAAATCCGCAGGGCGGTGCGGGAGACCGGCGTATGGATTTATGCCATCGGTGTTTACGCCGGCGGATTGGTGGCTCTGCCCGAGGAGGAGCGAGGCGGTCCGAAGCTGCTCACAGAACTCGCGGAAGAGACTGGCGGCCGCCACTTCGCGGTACACAGCGCCACCGAATTGCCGGGTGCAGCGGCGAAAATCGCGCTGGAGTTGCGGAACCAGTATCTGCTGGGCTACCGCCCCACGAACGTCGAGCCGGACGGCAAGGATCACAAGGTAAGGTGCAGGTCAAGCTGGTGGATTGCGGGAACCTGCTTCTCTCCTGGCACCCCGGATACTACGCCCCGCTGCAGTAGTTCCTAAACGACGAAACTGAATGTGGGGCGGACGGTCTCGTCCCGGGCCCCCAGGACCAGGGGGTTCGGCCGGGGGCCATCATATCCTGCCAGCGCGATTGCGGCGCCGCCACATGATACTATCGCCGCATGACGCGAGCCAAACTTCACTTGACTGGAATGTTGGTCTTACTGCTGGCCGGTTCGGTGATGCTGCGCGCCTTCCTGCCAGTGAAGCCGCGGACCTTTGCGAACCCGCTGAACATCGACTACCGCTTTATGATCGACCAGCCCAGCCGCCGCGAAGCCGCCGACCCCGTGATGCTGGTCTTCGGCGGCGATTACTACCTGTTTGCGTCGAAATCGGGCGGCTATTGGTTCTCGCCGGACATGGTGGACTGGACTTTCGTGAAGCCGGAAGGGCTGCCCATCGAAGCCTATGCGCCGGCGGTGATGGAGCTGAACGGCGCACTCTACTACACGGCTTGCGATATCGGCCTCTATCGCACCGCCGACCCGAAGAGCGGCAAGTGGCAGTTCGTCAGCCAGACGTTCAAGGTGGGCGACCCCGATCTGTTCGCCGACGACGACGGCCGCGTCTATCTTTACTACGGCCTCTCTTACAATGGCGCCATCTCCGGCATGGAATTGGACCCGAAGAACGAGTTCCGCCCCATCGGCCAACCCTTCGAATGCTTCCGCGGCAATTACGCCAGGCACGGTTGGGAGCGGCGCGGCGAAGACAATCTGGGCGCCGCCTCCGCTGGACAGTTCAGCGAAGGGCCGTGGGTGGAAGGCTCCTGGATGACCAAGCATGCCGGCACGTATTACCTGCAATACGCCGCGCCCGGCACCGAGTTCAAGGGCTATGCCGACGGCGTCTACACCTCCACGTCGCCGCGCGGACCGTTCACGTATGCGCCGTATAGTCCGTTCTCCCACAAGCCCACGGGCTTCATCGGCGGCGCCGGCCACAGCGCCACGTTCGCCGACAAGCAGGGCCGCTACTGGCACATCGCCACCATGACGATCTCCGTGAAGCATCAGTTCGAACGACGCCTGGGCCTCTTCCCGGTGGAGTTCGACGCGGACGGCCAACTGCACGCCAACACGCTGCTGGGCGACTATCCGCAACTGCTGCCCGGGGAGCGCAAAAGCGCGGGCGACGGCAACTCCGCCGGCTGGATGCTGTTGTCTTACGGCAAGAAGGCGCAGGCGTCGTCGAGCCTTGATGCTTTCGGGCCGGAGAAGGCGTTCG
>Ga0182018_10001161_pt1 | contig 31040 bp, 25 predicted proteins | sample 812P2MmetaG_FD_120490 | JGI IMG/M metagenome (GOLD analysis project Ga0182018, IMG submission 120490) | Permafrost microbial communities from Stordalen Mire, Sweden - 812P2M metaG | ecosystem: Environmental > Terrestrial > Soil > Wetlands > Permafrost | place: Sweden: Stordalen | collected...
GCCTGGGGATCGCGGGCCTGGATGTTCGTGGCGTTCTTCATCGCCTTCCCGACGATAGTCGCCTACCTCGCGAATGCCTGGGCGCTCGCGTATTCCGGGCCGACGCTCGTCACCGTCTACATCTATCTTCAGCCTCTCATCGCGGCCATTCTTCAGTGGGTGCAGCTCGGCGAGCCGATCGCTCCGAGGGCCCTCGCGGCGGCCGGCTTTATCCTCGCCGGAGTGGGGATGGTCGCGACCCGGCGGGCCGTCACTCCCGCTCAGGCCGCCTGAGCGCCTCGGTCAGGCGCGAGAGGCCCTCGTCGAGCACGCCAACCGGGGCAGACCAGGCCACCCGGAAGCCGTTCGCTATCCCGAAAAAGCTCCCGGGAGCCACGAGCACCTCCCGCTCGAGCGCCGCCGCCTCGATGAGTGAAGTGAGATCCCCCCGTCCAGGCAGCGATGCGAAGCCGAAGAGGCCCGACTCGGGGGCGCTCCACGACCAACCATTGGCCGTTGCCCACGCGGCGACGCGCTCGCGCTTCCCGGCAAGCACCCCTCGCGCGCGCTCGGCGAGGTCGCCGATCTTGTCGAACGCCCGGAGGGCCAGATGCGCATGTGCGAGGGGAAGCATCCCGCAGGTAGCCATCACGGCGGCCTCGGCGCGCGCGACGATCTCGGGAGGCCCGAGAAGCCACCCGGCTCGCAGCGGTCCGAGCCCGTAGCACTTCGTCAGGCTCGAAGCGGCGATGACGTTGGGCGCAAGCTTGCGAGAGCTTCCCCGGAACACTCCCGTGTCGTCGACCAGTTGGTCGAACGGCGCGTAGACCTCGCCGACGAGCAGGAAGGCGCCGCTGGCCTCCGCGACGCGAGCGACCGCGCGGAGTGCGTCCTTGCCGGCACGCACGCCGCTCGGGTTGTGGAGATCCGTCACGACGACGACCTTCGTGCGTGGAGTCATCGCCCTCGCGATCCGATCCGGATCGAGGGCGAACCCCTCCTTCGGCTCGCGCGCAAAGCGCAAGACGCGCGCGCCCGCGCCCTCCGCGATCCGAAGCAGCGGCTCGTATGCGGGGTCTTCGACGAGCACGTCGTCACCGGGTAGGACGAGCGAGGCGCAGGCGAGCCATAGGGCGTGCGTGGTGCCAAGGGCGGCGATCGCTTCCTCGCGCGGGACGTCGTTGTACCTGGCGACGGCTTCCCGCAAATCCGACCAGCCTGACGGGTTCGAGAGAGTGGCGGCGTCCCAGTCCCCGAGCTCGGCCAGCGGAACGGTCGGCATCCCGCTCGAGGCAAGATCGAATCGCACCTTGCCGTAGTGACGGCCAGCCCACTCGAGATAGCGAGTGCGCCCGAACATCAGCGGGAGGCCTCGACCGCCGCTCCGCTCGAGAGCAGGAAGGTCGCGGAACGGATCGCTCCCCCTTCGGCGAGGGAGACGTTCATCGTGCCCTCGCCCTTGTCCGGCCCCAGCGTTCCCGCCATCGTGCCCGCGAAGCCGCGATCCGTCGGATCCTTGCGCGCGATGGTTGCGGTTAGCCTCCCGCCGGCAGCGAGCCCCGTAAGTGAAGCTGGACCGAGAGGGCCGCCGAGCTCGCCGCGGACGCGACCCGTGTCCGGATCCACCGTCATGGAGACGGTGCCGTCCCCTATACCGGAGCTGGTCTCCGAGGGCTTCCAGGAGACTTTCAACTCGGGGGGGATGTACAGCGTGCTCGCCACGCTCTTGTAGGTTCCTCGCCAGGAGGCGGGGGCGGAGCCTGTCGTCGCCGGGGGCGCTGCGCTCGCACTGGCGATCGCCAGCGCTGCCGCTTCGATCGGTTCGGCACCGACGACCGGGTCGGCGTGGCCTCGACTGCAGGCACAAAGGCCTGACAGCGCCCACGCTCCGAGTACCGTCCTCATGAAGCTGTCGGCCCCCCGTTGAGCCGCTCGACGATCCGCACGCCGACCTCGCCTTCGATCTCCACGAGCTCGCCGCGTGCGACGGCCAGCCCGCCGACCCGCAAGACGACGTGCTCACCCACGCGGCAGCCAAGCGCCACCACGTCGCCACGACCGAGCGACGCCCAGTCGCGCGCAGCCATGCACGCTTCCCCGATCTCCACGCGTACGACCACCGGGACCTCTCCCATGGCGGTCAAGAGCGCGCCCTTCTCGTCCGTTTCCGCCATATCGGCCTCCGCCGCGAGGAGCGGCTCGACCTCGCCCCGTAGCACGATGCGCCCGCCGTCGCCGAGCCGCGCGCGGATGCCCACGTGACACGACGGAGGCGAGAGGAGCACCTGGCCGGTCAACCCGTCGGGTGAGCGGCCCAGTAACCACGTTCCGGGGAGAAACACGTCGCCCCGTCGCAATGCGCCGACCTCCGCGACGGTCGAAGGCGACGAGCAGGCCACGATGGGGACGGACAGCGGCGTCGCCCCCAGCCCGGCCAGCGTGCCGGAGTCCCACGGAAGTGCAGGAACGGCTCGCTCGGTCGACATGGCTACGCGGGCGACGAAGGCATCGTCGTTCACGAGCACCATGAGAGTCACCGCGAGCAGGCCGGGGTCGAGGCGCAAGAACTCGGCCTCGACCGCTGTTGCGGCACCGGCCGCTTCGACGCGGAAGGGCGTTTGTCCGTGCGCCCGTCGGGCGACCGCTGCCGCGACGGCGGCGAGGGCCCCGGCGAGCTCGGAGGACCGGGCGCTCCCCGTGCTCGCGACTACAGGACTCGGTCGCTTGATGGCCCGCGCCGCGATCGTTGCGGCCAGAGCGCTCTCCGCCTCGATCAAGATGCCGCGGCCCATCTCCCCGGGGGCGTCCGCGGGAGACAGCACCACGGCGACCGCCCCCTCGTCCGCAGCGGCACCGGCGAGCGGCCGCGCGCGACGGGTCCGGACCGCGACGTTCGCGCCGAGGAGCTCGCCCAGGGCGCCTTCGATGGCGTCCAGCCGGACGTGATGCGCCGCCCATCGGCGAAGGTTTCGCGCCGCGGCGGCCTCTGCTCGAGTCGTCGAATCGAGCGAGTGCCACGGGAAGCGGCGGGCGGCCGTCGCTGATCGGGTGTCGGCGTTCGGCAAGGCCATGCGAACCTTCTGGCATTGCCTCGCCCGCGGCCGCAAGCCTCGGCCTTGCGGGATGCCCCGGCGCCCCTGCTATGCTGCTACCCGCGCCCATGCGGACCCTAACGCGCACGGCTTCCCGCGCCCTCTGCCTCGTCGTCGTGGGGATGGCGGCGCTCGTCCCGACCCCGTTGGCTTTTGCCGACGGCGACAAGGGCTCTGGCAAGAAGAAGAGCGACGACGCTTCCGCATCGAGCAGCTCCGGGCCCAGCCCCGAATACAGAAAAGCCTGCCAGCTCGGCAACGCGAAGTACGCCGCTCGGGACTTCCCGGGGGCGATCGAGCAGTACCGAAAGGCCATCGAGATCAGCCCGAAGCAGGCGCTCGGCTTCTACCTGCTCGGGGAGGCTCAGCTTGCGGCCGGCAGCCTGACCGAGGCGGAGGCAGCCTGGAGCCGTGCCTCGCTCGAGTCCGGCGAGCATGACCCTGTGCTCCATGCGCGCGCGCTCTTCGTGCTCGCCGATCTCAAAGAGCGTCAGCTGAAATGGGACGACGCCAGGGCCGCGTGGCAGGCCTATCTCGACTGGGCGAGCCGCTTCCCCAACGCAAACGCGTTCGCCGGCAGCGGGCAATCGCGCCAGCAGGTGATCGACAGCATGAAGAAGCAAGACAAGGCGTACGAGATCGTCAGGCAGCGGATCGAGGAGACGAAGGGCGGCAGCGTCTTCACCGATCTCTCGAAGTCGCCGCCCGCGGCCCACTGATCGCCGCCCGCGCGCGCCTCGCTCACTTGCCGATGGCCACGTCGTGCGCGATGAGGGTGTCCGCCTCGCGGACGAACGCCTGCCACGCCGCGTACTCCTTCCCCGGCTGAACGCGGCCGGCCGGCAAGTCGATGACGCGGTCGAAGTCGATCGCGTGTCCGTTCACGACGTCCTTCACCAAGACGAACGAGTCGCCGTCACGCCTCTCCCCGGTCGACAGGCTCGCAGGCATCTTCGCCGACTCGGGGAGGACGACGTGGACGTGCATCTGAGCCCGCAACGACGTGCGGCGAAGAAGCGGGGTGTGGCGCTCCGGCAGCATCGCCAGCTGGGCGAGACTGGGCGCGAAGGGGGGGCGGAGCACCATCCCTCCTCCGGTCGGCTTGGCTAGCTGAGGCACCTCGACGCGCAGATGGACGACGAGCGGCTGGTCCAGCGCCGCGGCGCCGTCCACTTTCATCTCGCGCACGTGACCGCCGTCGAACGAAGGCGCGATGATCTCGCGCTCCACGAAGTCGTAGAGCTTGGCCTGCGGAATGTGATCGAGAGCGTTGCGCCATGCGATCGCCCGGTTGCCCGTGAACGTCAGGTCGAGTGCCATGTTCGCCGACCCGCTGTCGCGCACGTCGGCGCGCCCCTCGTACGAAACGGAGTCGACGGCGCCGGGTGCGTGCACGATGTCGCCCGGCAGCCCCGGCACGAGGCGGATGGCGGGCTCTTCGCGCAGCTCCGCCGGGATGTAGCCGTACGGCGCGAACTTGTCGCGAACCGTCAACCACCGGACGCCGGCGTCCGTCGTCAGGCGCATCACGAGGGCTTCGTACTGCTCGACCTCGCTCATCTTCCCGAGAGGCGGCGTTGCGAGGCCGTTCTTGGCAAGAGCGAGTTCGCTCTCGATTCCGAGAAGGCGGAGCATGTAGCGAAAAGCTGCCTGACGGGAGCCGCTGCCCCCCGTCAGCACGCGCCTCCCGTCGGTCTCCTTCCCCTCCTGCACGTGCTCGACGGCCCAGCGATAGAGGACCCTCGCCCTGTCGTCCTTGGCGTGTTCCGGGACCCCGCGCACGACGTCGAGCGCCTTGGCTCGGAGGCGCGGATCCAGGGGCGTCGCGTCCACGATCAGATCGAGGAGGCGCGCGAGCGTCGCGTCGAGCGAGACTCCCCAGCCCACGCGCACGCTCGGCAAGAACTCGGTGATGGGCGGGCTCTCGGGCTCGAGTTCCGCCGGGGGGCTGAGGTCAACGCGCCACCGGCGTTCGACGAACGCGCCGAGGTCTTTGACCTTGGGCGGTGGAACGTTCCCGCGCGTCTCGATCTCCAGCTCCCGGTCCCGGGGCGTCACGACGACGAACTCGCTCTGCCAGTACCCCTTGTCGGCCTCGCGGAAGAACCAGTGCGGGCTCTGATACTGGCGGCCCTTCGCCCCGTCACCCGCCTGACGCGTCACGTGCTCCATTTCCAAAAAGTCGCCGACCTCGAGATGCGGCATGGTCAGCGTTGGCTTGCCCGACACCGGCTCCGGCTCGAGTACGCGTCCGTCCGGTTTGATGACGCGCAGGTGCAACACCAGGCCGGTCGGGGGCTCGGTCTCGGACTCCGAGGCGATGGCCTCCTGCGACTGGATCTTCTGGATCTCGTGCTCGAGCATCTCGCTCGAACCGTCCTCGTGCACCCAGGTCGCCGCGTAGTCGAGCACGCGTGCCGCGGTGCCATCCATGTGGTGACCGCTCTTCTCCCACGCCACGTAGTCGCGAATGATCGCCCTTCCGTCGGCGCGGTAGGGCTCCAGGTCCGTGGCTCCTTCGAGCAGATCGATCGCGGCGCGGAGCTCGTCGGTGCTCGCCCCGGTCTGAAGGGCCGTAGCCAGTGCGCGGCGCAGCGCGCCCGTGTCGCCCTTGGCAAACGCTCGGTCGGCGAGGCGAAAGCGCGCCTGTGCATCCATCGGCCGCTTCGCCAAAGCCTTCGCGGTCTCGTCCGCGGCCGCGGTCAGATCGCCCGCCCGCGCCAGCACGTCGGCGACGCGAGCGGCCATCTCCTTCCGGTCGGGCCGTCGCTTTCCGAGCCGATCGAGCTCCGCGAGGGCTCCCTTGTAGTCGTGGCGCGCAAGGGCGCGGTCCAGCTCGACTTCGGCGTCGGGGTCGAGCTTCACGATGCGCGCGGCCACAGTGTCGGCCTCCGCGGCTGCCCCGTCCTCGTCGAGCACCTCCAGGTAGGCTCGGAGCGCCCCCACCTCGTCGGGAAAGCGCTGTGCGAGGTCGGCCAGCGCACGCACCTGCTCGCCTCGCCAGCCAAGCCGGCCGTACAGCTGCGCGAGTTGCTCGAGGACCTCCGGCTCGCCGCGACTTTCGTCGGCGAGCGCCCGCATCGGGTCGACGGCCTCCGCCGGCCCGTGCTGCTCGGCCTCGTCGAGGAGGTTCATCAGTCTTGCGCGCCACAGACGTCCGTCGCGCGCGAGGGCCCGGTCGCGGAGCGCGCGTGCGCGGGGGCCGCGCCCCTCCTCGGGCCACGACGCATCCCCGGCCACGAACGTCGCCGCGAGCTGCAAGGCGAAGGGCGCCGCATTCTCCGGAAGAACGAGCGGCTCGATCAACGTCGACGCGACGTCATCCATCTGTTCGACGTGCGCTCCGAATGCGGCGAGCGTGTCGTCGATGGGAGACGCGGCAACTGACGCATCGCCTCGCGCTGCCGCGGTCACGATCGTATCGAGCGGATTGAGATCGGGGAGAAGTCGTGGAGGGTCGACCCCGTACGGGGCGCGGAAGTCGGCGTCCGTCTGCAGCCCCGCGGCGGTTCCGTCGGGATTCAACAGGCGCACGCTTGCCGCGGGCGTGAGCGTTCGAGCGAGCACCCGGTGGCGCCCTCCGCCCACCGAGACGTGAGCGCCGAAGTGCTGCCACGAGCCCCAGTCCTCCATGGCGCGCTTCAGGACGGGGACGCCGTCGATCCACACGGCGACGGCCCCCTGTACGGCGACCACCAGATCCATGTCGCCCCTGACGCTGAAGAACCCTTCAGCGTAGAAGACGCCGTCCTGCACTTGCTCGTCAGCGACGGCGAGACATCGCTTCTGCGTCACGGAGAGCACGTGCGGGACGCTTCCGCGCATCGCGTCGGGCGGCCACGCGAGAGGCCAGGGCCCCGGGCCCTCGGCCGGAAACGGCCGCAGGCGGTCGGGCGCTCCGCCATGGCCGAACGGACCCGCGAGGCGCACGTCGCGGGCACATCCCATGCGCTTCACGACGTCGTCGTCGTAGGCATCGCCCGTACGCTCGGCGGTCTCGTGGACCTCCACGGCGCGCCAGTCCTCCAGATCGGCGACGGCGCGCCAGCCGAGGTGGCCGGGACGGGCGAGCAGGGAGTCGAACGCGATCCGGTTCCGGGCGAACAGATCGGCGACCGACCCGCGAAGGCTCATCAGGTGGCGTACCGCGAACCACCCAACGAGAGGTGCCTGCGGTTCGCCGCTCGCGGCCGATGCCGCGGCGGTGGCCACGAAGGCTTCCGACGCCGAGCGCGGATCGCCGTGGGCCTCGTCGATGACTGCGCGCGCGAGGCTCGCCCACATCCCACCATGCGGCAGAGTCTCCAGGCGCGCGCGGGCGAGTGCGGCCTCCTTGGCGTTTCCCCCCGGCGCGAGCACCTCCATGAGCGCCCAGCGACCGACGACCTCTCCGTCCGCCGAGGCGTGTCCGTCCGACCGAAGATCGGCCAAGGGCCGCAACGCCGGCGCGCGCGGCGCCGATGCGCTGCAGCCGACGACAGCCATCACGACCATCGCGAACAACGCCGCCGTCTTGCTCATTTCAGCGTCACCGTGGCGCGCTGACCGAGTTGACGGTCGACTTCCTCGCACCAGGCGCGGAAGGCCGGATACTCGCTCGCCGTGATGCGCGTCTTCGCGAGGGTCACGGTCGTCCGGGCGTGGAGCACGGCCCCGTTGACGTCGGACTCGAGGGTGTACGACCCGAACGGGCTCGAACCGCTGGCGGGAGACGGAGAACTCTTCACCTTTGCGCCCGGCGGAAGACGTACGGACCAGTCGTCGACCTGGGTCCACTGCGCGAAGAGGCGCACGTCGAGCTTGCGCTCGCTCAGCGGAGCGTAGTCTCGGACCATGTGCTCCTTTCGCCCGAGCGGAACCGACAGCACGTCCCTGTCCGATCGCGCGAACTCGGGCACCTGGCCGCGAACGTGCACGGTCACCTTTTGCTCGACGTCCTCGAGGTTGCTCGTCTCGAGAGCCGTCACCTCGCTCCCCGGCAAGATCGACGCTATCAGCTGCTGGACCCGCTGCTTGCGAGTCGCCTGCGCGTGAAAGCGTACGCGCCACTCGGCCGCCTCGACACCGCTGACGTCGGCGCGCCAGTCTAGCCGCGCGCTACCGTCGCCTAGGATCACGGCGTCGACCTTGTGAGCGCTCACGCTGTCGGCGGCCGGGGGGTCCGGCAGGTGAACGAGGATCGCCTTGCCCTCGTTGACCCGGAGGGCCATAGAGCCCCGGTCCATCGCTGGAAGCTCCAGCATCCCCGTATATTCGGCGGTCCCGTCCAGGTAGAGATCGAGCGAAGGGACGTACGCGATCATGTGGTCGAACGGGGCCAGGCTCGCGGGGCTCGTCTCGATGTCGCCCTTGTTGGCCGTCCGGACGACGACGGGCGTCGCCTTGATCCCGAGCGCACCGAGCATCGTGACGATGAGCGTCGCCTTGTCTTTGCAGTCGCCGAATCCTCGCGCGAAGATCTGCGCGCATCGGTAGGGCTTGTACCCGTGGATGCCGAACTCCAGAGCGACGTAACGCGTGTTCTGCACGACGTAGTCGTAGATGGCCGTGACCTTCGCCTTCTCGTCCTTGAGCCCCTTCGTGAGCGCCTCCGCACGCTGCCGCACCTCGTCGTCCGGGACGAACTGGTCTTTCACGAGTCCCCAGTACCAGTGTCCCATTTCGTCCCACGTCTTGAACGTGGAGACGTTCACGTGGCCGAGCAGCTCCGTCCACGGCGGCTGAAGCTGCTCTTCGTGCACGGGCGGCACGTCGAGCGCGAGGAAATGGTAAATGCGCTGGTCGCCGCGCTCCTCGACGGAACGATTGACCCCGGGCACGTGGGGCTCGTTGAAGTAGAATTCGCGAGCCTTCGGGGTCATCAACACGTACTCGCTCCGTGCGATCGGCTCTCCGCTCTGCATGTAAACGACCTCGCCAAAATAATCGGCGAATACGTTGTGCGGAGCGATGTCCTCCACGCGGTACTGCAGTTCGACGACGTCGCCGGGCTCGAGCCTGGGGAACCGCACGTAGTAGCTCCGCGCGCTCGTGAAGACGGCCATCGAGGGATCGCCCTGCATCGCACCCGCACCGCTTTCGACGGCCTCGTCGATCTGCCCGCTCTTTCTGTAGACGTGCGCGGCGCGAAGCTGGACGCTCTCGCTGTCGCTCTCGTACGCGAATTCGTACTCCCGCGACTCGGCGGCGGAGGCGTCCGTCAGCGGCTGGTAGACCACCTGGTGGAAGCGGCTTGCCAGCCCGTTGGGGAAGACGGTCGTCACCTGGAGGTCGACGAGCGATCGACGCGCCTGGCCGTCCGCCGCGAGGGACCGCTTGACGAGGAACTCGCTCGCCGGCCGCGCGAACTGCTCGTCGGGCCGCGGCCTTGCGGGCTCGATGTGCGCCACCTCGTCACGGACGTCGTTCGCCTGCGGCATCAATTCCAGCACGCGCTTCAGGAGGTGGAGTTGCTCGTCGCGGTCGCCCGCCAGCGAGTAGACCGCGGCAAGCTGCCGCAGCATGTCCGTATCGGCTGGCGCAAGCTCGAGCGCGGAGCGATACGTTGCGATGGCGCGGGCGCGCTCGCCCAGGCGCAGCCAAGCTTGCGCGACCGCCTGGAGCGAGCCGGCGCTGTCCGGGTTGGTAGCGAGCAGACGATCGATCCAGCGCGCGGCCGTCGCCGAATCCCGGCGCGCCACGGCGAGATCGATGCGCGCGCGTGCGTAGGCCGGATCGTCGAAGCGGAGGGCCGCATAGCGCTCGGCCATCTCGTCGGCTTCCGTCTCGCGGCCCCCGTCGCGCAGGGCCGCTACCGCGGCGCGGAGCAAGCCGACGCTCCGCGGCCGGGCCGACAGCGCACGCTCGAGCACCGACAGGGCGGTTTCGCGCAGGCCAGCCTCTTCGTACAGCTCGACCTTCGCGAGGGTCGCGGAGACGTTGTTGGGATCGAGCGCGAGGACCTGCTCGTAGTAGGGAATGGCGTCGCGCGCGTTGACGCCCCCGCGCGCGTACGCCGCGCGCGCCAGAAGGACCGCGATGGTTTCGTCGCGGGTCGCGTGGCGCTCCGTGACCAGGGCCTCCGCCCGCTCTATCCAGGAGGCTCGCTGATTCCGGCTCTCGGCCACGTCCCCGGCGAGCAGGAGCCGGGCAATGGTGGGCGCCTTGTCCGCCGCCTTGCGCGCGAGCTCGCGAGCGCGATGCTCGGACGGGTCGTCCGACCCCGTGGCGCCGAGGTAGCGGGCGTAGGACTCGAGGGTCGCGGGGTCATCCCCGCGCGCGAGCCGCTCGAATGCCTGCGCAGGCCCCTCGGCACCGCCCGCCGCGACGACGCCGGGGCTTCGTATAACCGCGGGTGCACTCTCCTCTCGTGTCGAGTGCCGAGGGTCCGCGTCGACCTCGATGTTCTTGTCCGGTGAGCCGTCGGCGCCGCCCAGGCGAAGCGACAGCATCGGCGCCCGCTCGTCCCCGCATACCTTCGCGGTCAGGCGATTCCACCCGGCGCGAAGCGACGCCGTCGTCCCGAACCGATCGGGGTCGAGGTCGCGGTACTTCTCGTCTCGAAGAATCTCGGCGCCGTTCCAGAACAGGCGGAGCGCTCCTGCCGCCCCGGCCCACACGGAGACCGGGCGCGCTGCACGTCCCTTCACGTGCACGTCGCGCACGAACGTTTCGGCGTACACGCACACTTGCTCTTCTGGTCGCACGAACACGCCGAAGTCGACCCAGCCGTAAGGGGACACGGCCGGAAGCAGCCGCCAGCGCACCGGCCGGTGCTCCTTGCCGTCGTAGTCGCGAGTCAGGTTGAGCGGCAGGGACTGTTCCTTCTCCGGGTCGTACTCCGCCGCGAGGCCAGCCTTGCCGTCGTTGTCGAACGGCCCCGCGAGCATCCATTTACCGACGTACCCTAGTGTATCGATTCGCGCGTGAGCGCCCTCGAGGTCGCCCCGTCTGCGTCGCGCGTACGCTTCGAGCAGGCCGGCATAGGCACGCACGGGCGGGGGTGTGCCCACGTCGGAGGCGACCTCGTGCAACACCTCTTCGACCTCGGTCGGATCACCGCGGTCCCACTCCGACCAGACCTTGCGGAGGGCAACGTACGCAGCCGGTCCGCGCGACGTTGTGACGTCGTTGCGGAGCTTCGCGAGGCTGGTCAGCCTGTCTTTTACCTCGCCACTCGCGCGAACGGGCAACGCCAGGACGGCGAATGCGACGACGAACGTGAGCGCTACCGAACGGAAAGGAATCACCGGGAGGCCGTTGCCGCTGCCCGAGCCCTCGAGGACAGCGAGGTCGTGTGCGGGATGGTGACTCTCATGCGGCGGGACGACCCCGTCAAGCTCGTGCTTTTGATTCCAGCGCGTCCTTTGTGATCGCGCTATCTGTCGGGGGTGTCATCGCTGGTCGCGACGCCGCCCCACGCATCGCTGCGCGGTCTGGTCCAGACACTCCGCCCGCACCAGTGGGTGAAGAACCTCTTCGTCCTGGCGCCCATGTTCTTTCACAAGGACGTCTTCATCCATACGGCGCAGGGCCCCTTCCTCAATCTCGCGGTGACGGGGCGTGCGTTTGCGGCCATGGGCGTTTTCTGCCTTCTGGCCGGCGCGGTCTACACGATCAACGACCTGGTCGACGTCGAGGCCGACCGCGTCCACCCCATCAAGCGCGAGCGTCCTATCGCGAGCGGCCAGGTTCCGGCAAGGACGGCACGCGCAATGGCGGGGGCCCTCGTCGTCTTCTCGCTCGGCACAGCCTATCTGCTGAGCTCCGCATTGGCGGTCGTCGCCCTCGTCTACTTCGCGGAGAACCTCGCGTACAGCTTCAAGCTGAAGAACGTCGCATTCCTGGACGTCGGCCTCATCGCCTTTGGATTCGTGCTGCGCGTCCTCGCGGGAGGCGTCGTAGAAGACGTGCACGTATCGGCGTACCTCCTCGCCTGCACGACCCTTCTCGCCCTCTACCTCGGGTTCGGCAAGCGAAGGCAAGAGCTCGCCCTCGAGAACGCCGGCAAGCAGCGCGCTTCCCTCGGGACGTATTCCGTACGCTCACTCAACGTGGCTCTCTTCGTCACGGGCACGGCGACGGCGCTCACGTACGTGGCTTACACGCTCGACCCTGCGACGCGCGCGTATTTCAACTCGAACTACCTCTGGCTCACCGCACCCAACGCGATCTTCGGTATATGGCGCTTCAAGGAGATCGTCAGCGGGCGGGCGGGACGCGGGCCCAAGGCCGAGTCTCCCACGCAGGAGATGCTGCGGGACGTGCTGTTCGTACTGAATCTCATCGTGTGGATCGCCCTCGTCGTGGCGATCTTCTACAAGCTGCGGCCCAACTAGATGACGCCCTCTCACGAGCAGCCCGGTCTCACCGCCAAGCCGGGGGCGTGGGTCGACCTCGCGCTCACCCTTCCGGTCTTTCTCACGTATCAACTCGGCGTCGTCTTCCTCAACGTGCGAAACGCGACCGACGTGGTCACCGCGCGACTGCTCGAGTTCTCGCACGGCGATCGGTTGACTTACCTCGGGGTCACGGCCGGGCTCGGCCTCGGGATGGTCGTCGTATTCGCGATCCTCGGGCGCGGACAGGTGCTCCGGGCGCGCCAGCTGGTTCAGATTGCCGTCGAAGGGGCCGCGTACGCGATCGCCATGGGCACCGCGACGTCGTGGGTGGTCGGCAAGATGTTCGCCGGGCCGTCCGCCAGTGTCGCAACGAAGGACCCCTTCGCGGGCCTCGTGATGTCCCTCGGGGCCGGCTTCTACGAGGAGCTCGCCTTCCGCGTGGCGCTCTTCGGGTTGGGGGCGAAGGTGCTCGTCTGGCTCTTCGCGAGGCAGCGCGTGGGTTTCGTGCGCAGCGCCCCGCCTCTTCGCATCGGCGCCGTGCTCGTGATGATGGTGTGGGCCCTCGTGAGCGCGGCCGCCTTCAGCGGAATGCATTACTTCGGCCCTCTGGGCGATTCGTTCGACCTTCGCTCGTTCGCCGCGAGAGCGGTCCTCGGTCTCGCTCTCACGCTCGTCTACGCCACGCGCGGGTTCGCCGCCGCGGTCTGGACGCACGCCCTCTACGACGTGTGGGTGCTCGTGGTCTGATGATTCGAAGTCACGATTGGACAACGCCCATTCGTGTACTCTCGCAAAGCTGACGGCACGTTCAGCCGCTCGGCCTTAATACCAAACAGGTGCGCTTCCGAGGGGGGCGCGAGGGAGGTTCTCGGATGCGACTCTATCGGCCGCTGTCCATCGCCACGCTAGTAGCCACGAGCTTTCTTCTCTGCGGTTGCCCGAACCCCAACCTTTACACGACGCCGCGCACGCTCAATCCGGGTGACGTGCAGTTCCAGGTCGCCGCGGAGGCGTTCGGAGCGACCCTTCAGTCGACGAGTACCGTCACCAACGCGGACGGCACGACCTCGCCACAAACGACCAGCGTCTCCGTCTTCACGCCCACGGTCCCGACGATCGGAGTCCGTATCGGCGTCGCCGACGGGTTCGAGGTCGGCGCGCGCATCGCGAATTTCGACACGCTGGCCGGAGACCTCAAGATCCGCCTGCTCAAGGGCACGCTGGACCTGGCGATCGACCCGGGACTCCAGTTCATCTATCTGGGCAGCATCACGACCAGCGACGGCAACGGCAACTCGACGTCGGCCAGCGTCGGCATCATGTACTTCCATGTACCCTTGCTCGTCGGCTTCAACGTGTCGCCGACCGTGTCTCTCGTCGCCTCCCCGGGCTTCGTCTACGCCCTGGCCACGGCGAACGAGAGCGCCAGTAACTCGACGCAGGAGGCGACCCTATCGACAGGCGTCCTCGGTCGACTGGGCTTCGGCGTGAACATCCGGACGAGCAAGAAATTCTCCATTCAACCGGAGATAACGTTCATGAAGTCGTTCCAGAACGACGAGGCACTCCTCTACATTCTGGGCCTGGGCTTCAACTTCGGAGCGCAGCCCGACTTTTCGGACCTCACGGGTTCTCCCCCGCCGTCTTCCCCGCCTCCGCCGCCTCCGCCGCCGCCCCCTCCGCCCGCCCCGCCTCAGTAGACCCCGTGCCTCGGGCTCAACTCGCGCATGCGAAGCTCGCGAGCTTCACGTACGTCGAACGCTCGGCGCCACGATCGCTCCTGTAGAGGGTGATCGACGCGGCGCTGCACTCGTCCGCACCCCCGGCGAGCTCCTGCCTCAACCAGCGCCGCGTGTCGTAGGGCCGCTTCAGGCGCGCCAGGGTCACGTGGGGGCGAAACGGACGAGCGTCGATCGGGCATCCTTGCTTGCTCGCGATCTTGTCGAGTGAGGTGGCAAGCTTGCGAAGGTCGCCGAACGGGTCTTCCAGCGCGGCCACGACGATCTCCGCCTCTTCGACGGACGGGAACGCGTCGAGGCGGAAGCTCCCCGGACGAGGCGCCTTCTTGCCGGCGACGAGGACGCCGAGCGCGTTGCCGAGCGGTAGAACCGCGTCGACCGGCAGCTCCCCCATGAACTTCAGTGTCACGTGCAGCTTCGCTGAAGGCGTCCAGGCGGCACTCGGCGCCCCGCTGCCCATCCGCAACCGATCGGCCACTCGAGCGACCCGCCGCACGCTCACGCTGTCGAGGTCGAGGGCCACGAAGGCGCGAATCGTCGGACGCTTCTTCTTTTCGGCCATCCCGGGTCTCACCCGCGCTCGCCCGCGTTCGAGGCTTCGCCCGTGCGCTCGGCGATCCGCGACGCGCAGAGGTCGCGCACCATGCTCAGTCCCGCGTACGAGGCCAGCGTCTGAATCTGGGCACGGTCTCCCGAGAAGACTCGGTGCGCCACCTCGGTCGTGCCGTCGGGACGCGCGAGCCCGATGTAGACCGTGCCCACGGGCTTCGTGTCGCTGCCGCCGCTGGGCCCGGCGACTCCCGTCAGCGACAACGCGACGTCGGCGCCCGACACGTGCCTCGCCCCTTGCGCCATCGCTCCCGCGACCTCCGGGCTCACCGCGCCGTGCCAGCGGATCGTCTCCTCGTCGACGCCGAGGATCCTCGACTTTGCGCTATTGGCGTACGTGACCGCGTCGAGCAAGAGAAAGTCGCTGGCGCCCGGCTCGCGCGTCAACATGTGGCCCACGAGCCCTCCCGTGCAGGACTCCGCGATCGCGAGCGTCCAGCCTCGCGCACGCAACGCGCGCCCGACGACTCCCGCGAACGTGTCGTCCGCGTCGCCGTACACGTACGTGCCGAGGCGAGCGCGGACCTCGGCGGTCGCTCGCTCGCACAGGTCTCTCGCCGCCGAGTGGGACGCCGCCCTGGCCAGAACCTTCACCTCGATCTCCGGAACGTGGGCGCGATAGCCGATCGTCGTCCCGGGAAACGCCTGCTCGACGCCGTCGAGTTTTTCTCCGACGACGCTCTCGGGCAACCCGAAGGTCCGCAGGCGTGACTGGAAGCGGTTGTTCGACGCGAGCGCGCGAATGCGTGGCGCGACCTGTTCGTCGAACATGCGCTTCATCTCCCGCGGGACCCCGGGCATGAAGAACGCGACGCAATCGCCGAGTCTGACGCCGAAGCCCGGCGCGGTGCCGACCGGGTTGGGGAGTATGTCCGCCCCCTCCGGAAAGTCCGCCTGCTTGGCATTGGACGGACTCATCGTCCGGCCGGCCTTCTCCACGCGGCGACGGATATGGTCGAGCGAGGCGGCGTCGCGGGCCAGAGGCGCGCCCACAGCGGTCGCCACCGCCTCGGTGGTCACGTCGTCGGTCGTCGGCCCCAGGCCTCCAGTCGATACGATCACGCGCGCGCGCTGGGCCAGCCGCCGCAGCGCATCGACGATTCGCTCGCGGTCATCGTCGACGACGGCGTGCTCGGTGACCTCGAACCCCAGAGCCGTCAGCTCCGCGCCGAGCCATGCGCCGTTGGAGTTCGCGAGTTCGCCCCGGGTCAGCTCGGTCCCGATCGAAAGCACGGCGCATGTCATGCGGAAAGAGAAGGGTAACCCAAGGACGCCCCCCGCGTTCAGGGGGGATAGGCACAACGGAAACCTACTCTCGAGTCCGTCGCGCCTGGGGCGAGTTCGAGCCGGGACCAGACGCGCAGGTCGCTAGCCAGGGCGCTGCGCCAGGAACCGCCCTTGGCCACGCCGGGGCCTCCTCTGTCCGAAGGCGCCACCCATTCGGCCGCGTTGCCGCCCAGATCGTGAATATGGAGGGAGGAGTCGCCGTCGGGGTGAGCACCGACCGTGTCGGGGCCGTCAGCTCCCTCGCCGCAGGGGCCCGCCGACAGACCCCAGGCGGCCCGCCGGCAAACGGCTCCGGTGTCGCCCCAGGGGTACCGACGCGTGGGGCCGGTCACGCTACCCACGCTCGCAGCGACGATCCACTCGTCTTCGGTAGGAAGACGACCGCCGCGGCGCGCGCAGAACGCGGCTGCCTCATCGCGCGTCATCCCGCTCGCCGCGCGGGCCGGGTCGTCCGGTGCCCCTCCCCACCGGCCGAGGGTGACTTCGAAAGCATCGATGCGGAAGGCGTCCGTTCGGATCGTGTGTGCGGTCACGCTTCCCGTCGCCTCCCAGTCGGCGGGTCCAACCTGGACGGCGGCTGCCGGAACGAGCACTTGAAGGTCCGGCGCGTTGCAGCCCTGCGACGAGACTTCGAGGGGTGCCGGACACGACCCCGCGCCCATCACGCATCGCGTGCCGCGGGTCACGAAGCCCGGGCCGCATCGGGCCCCGTCATCGAGCCCTCGCCTCGCCAGGCCGATGCCGAGCGCGACCCCGACCGCGCCTACGACGAGCGCGACCGCGATCGCGCCTCTCACGTCTCAGGCCTCCACGCGTAGCTTGAGCACGCCCACGCCGCTAATCTCGACCTCGAGCGCGTTTCCGGCGACAAGGGGACCGACGCCCTCGGGCGTCCCCGTGAGGATCACGTCCCCGGGCTCGAGCGTCATCATGCGGCTCACGTAGGCGATGACGGTCGGCACGTCGAAGATCATCTGCGCCGTGGAGCCGTCTTGCTTCGTCTTGCCGTCGACGCGGCAGCGGACCTGCGCCGCCGCCGGATCGAGCTCGGTCTCGATCCAGGGTCCGACGGGACAGAACGTGTCGAAGCCCTTCGCCCGGGTGAACTGCACGTCTTTCTTCTGGAGGTCGCGCGCGGTCACGTCGCATGCGCACGAGTAGCCGAGTACGTGGGACAAGGCGTCGGCCTTCGCGACGCTCTTCGCGCGCTTTCCGAGGACGACCGCCAGCTCTGCCTCGTGTTCGACGCGGACGCTCTCGGGCGGCAGGCGCACGGCGTCGCCAGGGCCCGTGAGCGCGGACGGCGGCTTCAGGAAAATCAGAGGCTCGGAGGGAATCTCGTGCCCGAGCTCGCGCGCGTGCGCCGCGTAGTTCCGGCCGATGCACACGATCTTCGACGGTTGCACGGGGCAACCGAGGTCCGCTTCGCTCCACGCCCACGTCTCGCCGGTCTCCCGGCCGCCTCGCCACGGGGCGTCCGAGAGCGCGAACGCGCGCGAGCCGTCGAGCCTGGCGAAGCGTGTTCCGGTGGGGGCGCGGAGAAAGCCGATGCGCATGGCGTCCACAAGGTACCTCATGGCGCGCTACCTTCACGCGCCATGGCAAGGACGACCATCCGTCTCGCCTTCTCACCGGACAGCGACGACATCTTCATGTTTTGGCCGCTTCTCTCCGGGAAGATCGACCCCGAGGGATTGGCTTTCTCCGCCGAGCGCGCGGACACCGAGACCCTCAACGCGCGCGCGGCCACGGCCGACATCGACGTCGTGGCCGTATCGATCGCGCGGTGGCCTTCCATCGCGCGCGACTACTTGCTCCTCCCGCACGGGATGTCGGTGGGACGCGGCTACGGGCCCGTCGTCGTGGCCCTTCGCGCGTGCGACCTCTCGTCGCTCGAGGGCGCGCGCATCGGAGTGCCGGGTCTACGGACGACGGCGTATCTCGTCCTCAGGCTCCTTCTGGCCCGCTTCGAGGCGGTCGTCATCCCGATTAGTCCCTACGCTCGGGCGTTCGACGCCGTACGATCGCGCGAGGTGGACGCGGCGCTACTCATTCACGAAGGCCGCCTCACCTACGAGCGCGAGGGCATGGCCCGCGTCGTCGATCTCGGCGAGGGCTGGGCGGCGCTCACCGGAGGTCTGCCGTTGCCTCTGGGGGGCAACGCCATTCGCCGTGGGCTCGGCCCCGAGCTCGTGGCGAAGGTCTCGCGCCTCTGTCGCGCCTCGATTGCCTGGGCGCTCGCGAACCGCGAAGAGACGATGCGTGCCCTCCTCGACCACGAGTCGCGGGTCGACCTCGCGCTCGATCGCGCGACCCTCGACCGCTACCTCGCGATGTACGCCAACGAGGATACGCTCGACGCCCCGGACGACGTCAGGCGAGCGATCGACGCGATGTACTCGCGCGCGCATGCGGCCGGCGTTCTCGCGGAGGAGACTCGGGGGGAGTTCGCCCCGTAGTCTTTGCGTGCGCTCAGCCGGCGTCGGGCTCGAAACCGTTACTGCTCGTCGTCCCGGTCGAGGGGGGAGATGTCTCTTCTCCCGGCAAATTCGGCGTGACGACGGTGATGCTCACTTGAGGACTCCCCGGCGAGCACGTCGTGTCGCCGCAGGTGAAAGGTGCGCCGCCGCCGCCGGTGCACCCCGAGGCGTTGAAGAGTGCGCCGCTGCATATCAGGTCGATGAGCGACTGCTGACACGTCCCGTCGCTGGTGCTGAGCTCGATCCCGCCGTCGCCGAGCGCGCTGGAGGGCCCCGAGCAGTCGTAGTTCACGTCGCACACGATGCACGGGCCCGTCGGATTGTCGCGCGTGCTCGGGGGCGTATCGCGTGTCGACCCGGGGTCGTCGCGACCGTCGGGCGAGTAGGTCACCAGGCTGCCGGAGCCGGCCGTGCAAGCGGCCAGGGCGCATGCGCCGGCAAGGAGCGCCGCGAAGCGTCGAGACGCGCGCCGGCTATCTCGCTCCATGACCGCCATCAGAAATAATACGTCGCCGAGACGTTGTTCGTGAAGATCGCCCACGGGTCCGACTGGACGTCGGTGCCGAACGTCGTCGTGCCGTCCGACGCGGAGTTCCCGTCGGACGAGAGCTTGAACACGGAGCGACGGTAGCTGAGACCCGCTGTCGCCTGCAGGGCGAGCTCCGGGAGGCCGATGAATCCGAAGTAGATTTCCGCGCCGACCTTCCCGCCCGCGTCGAGCAAGAACCCGCTGAGGTCCTGTTCCGGGGCGGCGATGTTGCCGGGCGTCGTCGTCGGCGTGAGTTTTCCGCTCGCGCCTCCGATCGTAAACTCCGGGATCACGAGGAACGCGTAGTGGCGCCCCTCGTAGATGACGATGGGGAGCCCGGCGTGCAGCGCAAAGCCCGCGGTGCCCACCTTGTTGACCGTCGTGGCGGCCCCGTTCGTCACCGCTTCTTGCGACCCGCCCGCGAAGCCGAGGCCGAGCCCCACGTCGATGCCGATGGTTCGCTGCAGCCAGTAACGGAAGCCGACGACCGGCGCGGCGACCGTGGAGCTCGTGATGCCGCCGGGCGTCAGCGCCGGCGGGCCGCCCCCGTTCGCCGCCAGCGGATTCGCGATCGGAAGAGAGGTGATGTCGAAATAGGTGATGCCGAGGTGCTTGATGAAACGATCGTGGTCAGAAACGCTGACCTCGTCGTCGCTCTCGTGCACCGCCTCGCGCGCCGGCGGGGTCACGGTGGGCGACAGCGGCGATAGCGGCGACAGCGGCGGCGGTGGCGCGGATGGAATGGACGTGACGGGCGGCGGCGTCGGCGGAGCGGGGGGCAACGCAGGAAGGGTAGGCGGGACGGGGGCGGCCTGAGCCCACACCGGGCGCGGTGCCGCGCTCATCCCGACAATGGCCAGCCCTGCGGCGACTCCAACGCTCTTTCTCATGGCCCGCTCCCCTCGCTTGGTGCAGGCCAAAAGATCACGAGTGGAGGCCTTGGACCAAGAAAGGTGCCAAGAAAAGCCGGCAGGCGGTCTTGTGTGATTGCGGAGACACTCGCGACCGCTAACATGGGAAAGAGCGCCCTGGCGCCCGGACGCACATGGGGCGCGCGGGCTTGCCGGCAAGGCTCGGAGGTCTCGATGAAGCGGTCGTTCAGCGTGGGAGCGCTCGCCGTCGCATGGGTTCTAGGCTGCGGAAGCAGCAATCCCGCGGGCGAGGTCACCGGCGTGATAGCGAGCCCGATCCAGGGCGGTACCGACGACACGACTCACGACTTCGTCGTCGGCGTCGTCCAGGTGGACCAGGGAAACCAGGCCGACGCGAACATCGAGTTCTGCTCCGGTGCGCTGCTCGCGCCGAACCTCGTTGCCACAGCGCGGCATTGCGTAGCGACGCTTGCGTCGCCGCAGATCACGTGCGGCTCGTCGACGTTCGGCGATCTCGTCCCCATCGACGAGATGTTCGTGTCGAACGAATCGCAGATCGCGATGACGTTCGTGAAGGTGGCGCCGGGCGGCATCCTGGTCCCTTCCGGCACCGACCAGACGGGTGTTTGCGGTGACGACATCGCGCTCCTCATCCTGGCGAGCGATTTCATCCTCGGACCCAACGGTACGACCATCCAGAGCACGCCCGGATCCGCGCAAGTCGACATGAGCAACTACGTCGTCCCGGCCATCAATCCGCCGATGACCTCCTCTGGCTACTCGACCACCGTCACCGCCATCGGATACGGGATCGACACCCCGACGGACGACGCCGGCGTGACCGCCGGAGTGCGCCGCATCAAGGAGAACATCGCTCTCGCCTGCATCCCGAACGACACCACCACGCCCGACCTCAATTGCTTCGCGGGCCCCAACGCTTCCGTCGCGGAGCAAGTCCTCTCGGCCAACGAGTTCGTGTCGGGTGACGAGAGCACCTGCGAAGGAGACTCCGGCTCGGGTGCCTTCGACCAGGGGTACTTCAACAAGGGACAGTGGGTGAGCTTCGGCGTGCTTTCGCGGGGCAGCGTGAGCCCCGATGGAACGGACTGCGTCCAGCCCATCTACACCCGCTTCGACGCCTGGTCCGACCTCCTCGTCAGCGCGGCAAAGCAGGCCCAGGCGGCGTCGAAGTCGCAGTATCCGTTGCCTCTCTGGGCTTCGGGATCGTCCGTCGAGGAGATTTTCCCGAGCTCGACGACGTCGTCGGGCGGCTCGTCGACCGCGGGATTGAAATGCCTCGGGACCGCCACGGCTGGCGAAGGAACGGCCTGCGCCTGCGCCAACGACTGCATATCGAACGAATGCGTGACCGCCGACGGCACCAACTACGTCTGCGCCAACCCCTGCAATGCGGGCGCATGCGCGATCGGATTCACGTGCCTCGGCAGCGGAACGGACAGCTACTGTTTCGCCGGGACCGCCCCCGCGCCGACGAGCAAGTCAGGTGGTTGCGCCGCGGCCCCGCTCGGTCCGGGCGGTCCCGACCGGTGGGGCTCGTCCACCTCCTTTGCCGGTCTCGGACTGGCCTTTCTTCTTGGCGCCCGCCGCCGCCGTCCGAAGGGCGCCCGGCGCACATAACCGGGGCGAGGCTGGTAGGTCGGTACGGCACCTGTCTGGATGCCGACACCGCTGCCACCGAGGAAAAGCTTGGTTCCTCGCTACGCGGGCTTGCTGGCGCCCGCGCACGGGATTTGCTGAAATAGAACCGATGGCTCCCACATCCCCCCCTGCGACGGCCCGCGAGCTTCATCAGCGCGCGCGCTTCGAGGCGTTGCGGGGCCGCATCTTCGACGAGCTCGGCCAGGCGTCGGCGCGCTGGCGGTTGACGTGGATCCTGCCGTTCAACGTCCTCGTCGTTGCCCTCCTCATGAGCCGCGGCGAGTCGACGTCGCGCGTCGTCGTCCAGTCGGTGGCCGTGGTGACCATGGGCGCCCTCTTCGCCGCCCGCGTCTTCGCCGCCGACAAGCTGCCGCTCCTCAAGGTCATCTCGCTGCCGTGCGGCCTCGTCAGCTACTTCGCGCTCGTCGCGACGACGGGGGGCATCGCGAGCCCACTGCTCATGATTGGAGCCCTGCTCATCGCCGGAGCGGCGACGACGCTGCGCGAGCCCCGGTGGCTACGGCCGGCCGTGTTCGCCGTCTTCCTCGGTGGCTTCGTGACACTCGCCGTGCTCTCGCGGACCTCCGTAGGCATTCTCGCCGGCGCCCTCGAGCCGAGCGCGGGTCTGGCGAGCCCCGCGTTCGTTTGCGTCGCGCTCTTCGCGGCGGTGTTCACGACGGTCGGCGTTCACCGCATGGGTTGCACGATGACGTGCGGATACGAGCGCGCGGCGCTCGAGCTCGTGGAGCGGCGCGAAGAGCTGTGCAGCGAGAACGAAGACCGCTCGCGAGAGCTCGAGGGGATGGCGGCCCGGCTCGCGCACGAGGTGAAGAACCCCCTCGCGGCCATCAAGGGCCTCTCGACCCACATGGCGCGAAACGCCACCGACCCGAAGGCCGCCGAGCGCCTCGCCATCGTCGCGGCCGAGGCCGATCGCCTGCAATCCATCGTCGAAGGGTTCCTCTCATTCTCGCGCGGGCTCGACGACCTGAAACTCGGGCCGACCAAGCCCCATGAGGTGGCGCGTGAGCTCGCGGTGCTCCTCGAGGCACGCGCGCAAGACGCCGGCGTCACGATCGAGGTGACCGGCGACGACACCCTCGTCCTCGATGCCGACGCGCGCAAGCTCCGTCAGGCCTTGCTGAACCTCGTCCTCAACGCCCTCCAGGCTTCGCCACGCGACGCCAGCGTGCGCGTCTCGGTCTCCCGCGACTGCGGCGGTGGCAAGGTCACCGTCCACGACGACGGCGTGGGGATGACGCCGGAGGTCCTCGATCGGATCCGCAAGCCGTACTTTACGACGAAGGAAGGGGGCACGGGCCTGGGCGTCGCCGTGGCGCGCGGCCTCGTCGAACAACACGGGGGGCGCCTCGAGTTCAAGAGCGCGCCCTCCCGCGGGACCACGGTAACCATCGCCCTCCCCATGAAGGCGACGCCGTGTTCGAGGCTGCCAAACCCGGTCCGCGCACTCGGCACGGCTGGGCAGGCGGAGAGCGTCGAGACGGACAAGCCGGAGCCCATCCCCGCAGGCGCACGCTGAGTCATGAGCCGCGTGCTCGTCATCGACGACGACGCGTCGTTGCGATTCACGCTGGAGGCGGTGCTCAGTGACGCGGGATTCGTCGTCGAGGTGTGCGACAGCGGAAGCCAGGCGATGGCCGCCTTCGAGGCGCGGGGCGCCGACATCGTCCTGACGGACCTGGCGATGCCCGAGATGGACGGGATGCAGGTGCTCGAACGCATGCGCGCGAGCGATCCGAGCGTCCCCGTCCTCATGCTCACCGCGCACGGATCGGAGCGTGTCGCCGTCGCCGCGATGAAATCGGGCGCGTTCGACTACATCCCCAAGCCCTTCGACCCCGACGAGCTCGTCCTGGCGGTGCGGCGGGCCGCCGATTGGCGAGACCTGCGCCTGCAGAACGCGCGCCTCCGGACGGAAGCCGCGCTCGGACGGTCCATCATCGCCGAGAGCCCGGCGATGAAGCGGGTGATGGACGTCATCGCCCGCGTGGCCCCCAAGGACGTGACGGTGCTTCTGACGGGCGAGAGCGGCGCGGGCAAGGACGTCCTCGCGACCGTGATCCACGCGCATTCGCGGCGCGCCGACAAGCCGCTGATCCGGTTCAATGCGGCCGCGATCCCGAGCGAGCTCGCCGAGTCGGAGCTCTTCGGTCACACGAAGGGCGCGTTCACGGGGGCCCAGGCCGCGCGGCACGGGTACTTCCAGGCGGCCAACCGCGGGACGCTCTTCATCGACGAGATTGGGGAGCTGGCGCCGGCCATCCAGGCCAAGGTGCTCCGCGCGCTGCAGTCGGGCGAAGTGCAGCAGGTGGGTGGCCGGCCCGAGGTGGTCGACGTCCGTTTGATCGTCGCGACCAACCGAGACCTCGTCGCCGAAGTGAAGGCAGGCCGCTTCCGGGAAGACCTCTTCTACAGGCTCAACGTCGTCCCCATTCGGGTGCCAGCGCTGCGCGAACGGCCCGAGGACGTCGAGCCGCTCGTCCGGACTTTCGTCCGGCGTTATGCCGAGCGCTACGGCATGGGTGGCGTGGACGTCGAGCCGGCGCTCGTGGAGGCGCTGCGCGCGAATGCGTGGCCGGGCAACGTGAGGGAGCTCGAGAACACGGTTGCACGTCTGCTCGCGCTCGCGCCCGACGAGCGCATCACGCTCGCCCTGTGGCGATCGCTCTCCGAGGGGCCCTCCATGTCGTCGACTCCGGCGCCGGCCTCGGGCGATCCCGGTCCCGGCCATCCGCTCCGCGGGCGGGTCGAGTCCTTCGAGCGCTCCCTCATCGCCGAAGCGTTCGACACGGCCGGCCACAACCAGAGCGAGACCGCGCGGCGCCTGGGAGTCTCCCGCCCCGCGCTCATCGAGAAGCTGCACAAGTACGGGCTTATCGGACGATGACCGACCGCGCGCGGTTCGTCGTAGCTGCGCTCGTCCTCGCCGGGTGCACGCGACGTCACGACGCGTCCGGCGCATCCGCTGCGGACGCCCGTCGCATCGTTTCGGTGTCCCCCTCGACCACCGAGGCGCTCTTCGCCATCGGCGACGCCGATCGCGTCGTCGGGCGCTCGCGTTACTGCAACTATCCGCCCGAGGCCGCGAAGGTACCCATCGTCGGCGGATTCGTCGACGTCGACCTCGAGGCCATCCTCGAGCTCGCCCCCGACCTCGTCGTGGGCACGTCTGGCCCGTCGTCGGCCAGGCTAACGGACAAGCTCGGCGCTCGCGGCATCGCGACATGGTTCCCCGAGACAGGCTCGCTGGCCGCAATCGACGCGATGATCGCGGGCCTCGGCCGGCGCACCGGTCATCAGTCCGACGCGACCCGCGTCGTCGAGAGCGTGGACGCGCGCGTGGGCGCCGTCGAGCGCGCTGTGGCGGCCGAGCCCGCGCCTCGCGTCCTCCTCGTCCTCGACGTCTCGCCGGTGGTGGCCGCCGGCCCGAAGAGCTTCGCGGACGATCTCATCACCCGCGCGCGCGCCGTCAACGTGATCGCCGAGGGAGGCGCCTGGCAAACCGTGGGCCTCGAGCGCATCGCCGAGCTCGCACCGGACGTCGTCGTCGACGCGTCGGTCGGACACACGGGCCCCTCGCGGATCACTCCCCAGGCCCCCGGCTGGGACGGAGTGAAGGCCGTGCGCGAGGGCCGCGTCATCACCCTGAGCGACGAACGCGCGATCCGCCCCGGACCCCGGGTGGCGGAAGGACTCGCCGCGCTTGCCGTGGCGCTTCACCCTCGCGCCGCGGTGCCGTCCTGGTGAAGCGCCGTGCCGAAGATCCGCATCGATCAGCTTCTCCTGTCGCGCGACCTCGCGCCGTCGCGTGCTCGCGCGCAGGCGATCATCCTCGCGGGTGAGGTGTACGTATCCGGCGACCGCGTCGACAAGGCGGGCACGCTCGTCGCCGCGGATGCGCACGTCGAGCTTCGCGGTACCGACCGACCCTACGTGTCGCGGGGAGGCGTGAAGCTCGACGGCGCGCTCGATACCTTCGCACTCGACGTCCGCGGGTGGAGTTGCCTCGACCTCGGCGCCTCGACCGGCGGCTTCACCGATTGCCTCCTCCAGCGCGGAGCTTCCCGCGTCGTCGCCGTCGACGTCGGCTATGGCCAGCTCGCGCACAAGCTGCGCGTGGACCCGCGCGTCGTCGTCCTCGAGCGCACCAACGCCCGCACGCTGGAACCCGACGCCGTGGGAGGCCCCTCGGACCTCACCGTCGTCGACGCGTCCTTCATCTCGCTGGCCAAGCTGATGCCCGCCATCGCCCGATGCACCCGCGCAGGCGGCGAGCTCGTCGCGCTCGTCAAGCCGCAGTTCGAAGTGGGCCGGGAGGTCGCCTCTCGCGGCAAGGGCGTCGTCCGCGACGAATCGGAGCGCGCGGGGGCCATCGCGCGCGCCGTCGACGACGTGCGCGCTCTCGGCTTCGAGATCGTCGCGCAGTGCGACAGCTCGCTGCCGGGCCCGAAGGGCAACGTCGAGGCCTTCGTGCGCGCGCGCAAGCAGCCGCCCCCCTGACCGGACGGCTCCCGCTATAGTGCGCGGCCCTCGATGAAAGCGGCCCCCAGGCTCGGCGCGATCTTCCTCACGGTCCTACTCGACCTCCTGGGGTTCGGTCTCGTCTTGCCGTTTCTCGCGAAGGAGGCGAGCCACACCTTCGGCGTGAACGAGTTCGTGGCCACCCTCCTCGGGTCGGTCTACTCGCTGATGCAGTTCTTCTTCGTGCCCGTCTGGGGCCGCGTGTCCGATCGGGTTGGGCGCCGTCCCGTCCTCCTCTGGTCGATCGCGGGCACGGCGACGACGATGGCCGGCCTCGGCGTCGGGCTCGCGTGGGGCCACAGCATCCTCTGGCTCTTCGCGGCGCGCGCGTTCGGCGGTATCGCGACCGCCAATCTCGGGACCGCGAGCGCCTACATCGCCGACGTCACCAAGCCCGAGGACCGCGCTCGAGGCATGGGCCTCATCGGAGTCGCCTTCGGAATGGGATTCATCCTCGGGCCCGCCCTCGGCGGACAGCTCGCCCAGATCCCGATCGCCGGACACGAGGGCGCCGTCCCGTGCTTCGTCGCGGCAGGGCTGAGCCTCGTCAATCTCGTGTGGGTCGCGCTCGGGGTGGCCGAGTCACTGCCGCCGGAACGACGCTCGGGCCCTCCGAGACGCGGGCTCGCACCCATCAACGTGCGGGCGATGCGCGAAGCCTTCGCGCTGCCCGGCGTGGCCCTCGCGATCGCCGTCAATTTCCTCGTCATCGTCAGCTTCACGAACCTCGACCAGACCTTCACGTTCTTTTGCGGAGACCTCTTCGGGATCGACGTGCGGGGGACGGGCTACGTGCTCGCCTTCATCGGGGTGGTCGCCGCCGTGGTCCAGGGGGGACTCGTCCGGCCGCTGGCGAAGCGCTTCGACGAGGCGACGCTGATGTGCGCCGGCGCGTTGACCCAGGCGGTCGCGTTCGCGTCGTTCGTCGGAGCGTCTGCCGTGGGGGCCCGCTCCCTCCTCTACGCGTCGGGGGCGATGCTCGCCGTGGGCAACGGGCTCACGCAACCGACGACCTCGGCGTTCATCTCGCGACGCGCCCCGCCCGACCGTCAAGGCGGCACGCTCGGCACGAACCAGTCCTTCGCCGCCCTCGCGCGCACCTTCGGTCCCGCCACCGGCGGCTGGCTCTACGCCAACGTCGGCGCGCGGGCCCCGTACACGGCGGCGTCCCTCGGGATGGTCGTCGCGTTCGTCCTGGCGATGGGGCTCCGCACCTCCGCCAAGCGGCGCTAACGTGGTGGCGGCATGCCCAGCATCTTCCGGCCCGGCCTCTTCGAGGGACACGTCGCCGTCGTCACAGGGGGAGGAAGCGGAATCGGCTTCGCGATCGCCCGGACGCTCTGCGAGCTGGGCGCGAAGGTCGCCATCTGCGGACGGGACGCGGAGAAGCTCGGCCGCGCACGGGCCCTCTTCGCCGAGCGAGGGTGGGACGTTCTCGCGGCGAAGTGCGACATCCGCCAGGTCGACGAGATCGCGGCATTCGTCGCGCGCGTGCGCGAAGGGATCGGCGACGTCTCCGTCCTCGTCAACAACGCCGGCGGACAGTTCCCGTCCCCCGCGGAGGGCATCTCTCCCAAGGGCTGGGACGCCGTCGTCCGCAACAACCTCAACGGCACCTTCTACATGACGCGCGAGATCGCGATTTTGTCGATGATCCCCAGGCGGCGCGGGCGCATCGTCAACGTCATCGCGAACGTGGCGCGCGGGTTCCCCGGGATGGTCCACACCGGGGCCGCTCGCGCCGGCGTCGACAATATGACCAAGACGCTCGCCGTCGAATGGTCGCAGCACGGGATCGCGGTCAACGCCGTGGCCCCCGGGATTATCCGCACGACGGGCACCGACCGCTATCCGCCGGAGCTCGTCGAGATGAGCCGCCAGCGAACGCTGGCCAAGCGTCTCGGGACGCCGGAAGAGGTCGCCGAGCTGTGCGCCTATCTCGCGAGCGACGCGGCCTCTTTCGTCACCGGCGAGACGTGGTACATCGACGGGGGCGCGCATCTCTGGGGAGACACGTGGATGATCCCCGACCGCGACGCCGCCCCGCTGCCCGAGGTCATCGCGAACCTCTCCCGCTGAGCCCCCGCTGAGCCGTGACCCAGCCCGCGCTTCCCCTCACCGCCGCCCCCGAGCCGCTGCCGCCGATCCCGAAGCGGACGCTGCTCACGCGCGCGCGCGAGTACTTCCTCGACGAGGACCCGACCCTCCTCACGGCGCTGGTGCCGTCGTGCTTCCTGTCGATGGTGCTCTACACGCGCCATCCGGCGACGAACTTCATCTTCGACGAGCAGGAGGCCCTCCTCGCGAATCCGTACGTGCGGGCCGCCCGCGACCCGGCGGCGCACATCGGATGGCTGCAGGCTTTCAAGCGCGACTTCTGGGGGCTCACACCCGAGCGCACCATCGGGTCGTACCGCCCGATTCCGGACATCATATGGCGGGCGCTCTGGAGAATCGGGGCGCGTGAGCAGAGCGCCTTTCCGCACGCGTACCTGAACGTGCTCGTGCACGGCCTCAACGGCGCGCTCGTCGTCCTGCTGGTGCTTCGCTGGTCGCGCGACCGGCTCACCGCGTGGCTCGCCGGGGGGCTCTTCGTCGCGACGGCGGTCGTGACCGAGGCGGTGACGGGCGTCGTGGGTCTCGCGGACGTCCTCGGGGGAACCGGAGCGCTCCTCGCGCTGCTTGCGCTCGGTCTGCCGCTGAGGACGATGCCTCTCGCGCTCGCGGGGGCGAGCCTGCTGGGTCTCTTCTCGAAAGAGAGCGCCCTCTGCATCGTGCCGCTCGTGCCCCTCGCGGCGCTTCTGACGGCGCAGATCACGCACCCGGAGCGGCCGCTTCGATGGGCGCGCGCGGGGGTGGCGGCGCTGACGGCGGGGGCGGTGTTCGTCTTCTACGTCGAGGCTCGCCGAAGGCTCTTCCCCGTCGCGACGCCGCACGATCTGACGGTCGATGCGAACGCCGGGAAGCCGCTGCTCGCGCGCGCGTTCGCGGCGGCGCTGCGCTGGTACGCGCAGCCGATGCTGCCGCACGACCCGCTGAACAACCCGCTCCTCGAGGCGTCGCCGCGCTACAGGGTCGCCGGGGCGCTGCGCGTCTATGCGCGCGGGCTGGTGCAGCTCGTCTTCCCGCGACGGCTCTCGGGGGACTACTCGGCGCCGCAGGAGCCGATACCGGGCCGCCTGGTGTTCCCGGAGAGCGTCGCGGGGGCCGTCGCGATGGTGTTGCCGCTCGTGGTGTGCCCGGTGCTCGGTCTCGTGGCATGGGCGCGCGGGCGTCGCAGGGGGCGGACGGGAGGGCTGGATCTGACGCCGGTGGTGGCGTTCGCGCTCGTGTGGATCGTGGTCTCGTACGTGCCGGTGTCGAACATTCCGGTGGTTCTGCCCACGGTGCGGGCGGAGCGCTTCTGGTACTTCCCGGCCATCGGGTCGGCGATTCTCCTCGGCATCGTGTGGGCGTGGTTGCTGCGCGCGGCCGGTGGCGGGTGGCAGCTAGGGGGTATCGTCACGGCGCTGGTCATTTACTTCGGGTATCAGGGCGCGGCCGCGCGCGTGCACGCGTTCGACTACACGAACGATCTGGTGTTCTGGAACGCGACGCGTAAGGCGGTGCCGAACAGCGCGAAGGCGCACCTGAACTACTCGGTGATGCTCGGAGCGAGGGGCGATCTCGCAGGGCGCCTCGTATCGAACGACGTGGCGCTGCACCTGGCGCCGAAGTGGCCGATGGCGAGCGTGTACGAGGGGGACACGCTTTGCCGGATGCATCGGGCGCCGGAGGCGATTCCGTACTACGTGCGAGGGTTCGAGCTTGGGCCGAACGACATGAGTCTCATCGCGCTCGGGATGCAGTGCTTGTGGGACGAGCACCAGCTGGAGGAGGACGCGCCGCTGAGGGAGGTGCTGCAGGAGGCGGGGGACAAGTATCCCGGTTCGTGGCTGAAGTATCTGGTGGACGACACGCTCGCGAGCGGGGAGGAATACAAGGGCGTCAATCCGAAGTACCGGCCGCGGGGGTACAACGAGGGGCCGAAGAAGGACGAGTGAACCCATCGCCCGGCGTGGGTGGCGCGGTGCCAGCGTCGGGGTGAGGACCCCGGCATGCCGGGGGCCCCCCTCCCCCCGCCGCTGCGCTCCGCGCCACCCACGCCGGGCTCGGGGCGTGCGTTTGGGGGGAGGAGGTGCGCTGCCCTCGCTGTCATCGAGGTAGCACGCGCCGGTGGTTTGACGGCGATGGGCGTAGACTTGGTGCATAGGTGGAGGACGACGATGCGCTGGTACCACTACGTGGCGTATTTCTTCGGAGGTGCGTTCCTCGCGAACGCCGTTCCGCATTTCGTGAACGGGGTCTCTGGCCGGCCTTTTCAGAGTCCGTTTGCGTCACCACCGGGGGAAGGGTTGTCGTCCTCGACGGTGAACGTCTTGTGGGCGCTGTTCAACTTGGCCGTCGGGTACGTGCTCGTCTGCCGCGTAGGGACCTTCGAGCTTCGCCAGACCAGGCACGTCGTCGTTCTCGGATTGGGTGTGCTCGCCATGTCGATCATGCTCGCGCGGGCGTTCGGGAGGTTTTACGGGGGGCTGTGACCTTTCCTTCGTTGGTCACGCGGTCCCTTCCCCGACGGACCCGGATCCTTTCGCAGAATCGTGGACTCCCGGAGCTCGCTCCGCCGGGAGCGAAGCTCGGGACGCGGCATGCGCCGTTCCTTCGCTGGCTCCCTTGGCTCGGTGGGCCGTGATGGTCCCGAGGGAGTCCCCTCGTTTCGTTCGCGCGCGATCGAGCGAGGCTCACCCGCCGGTACGCTTCGTTCACGCGCGACCGAGCGAGGCTCACTCGGCGGCCCGCTTCGTTCGCTCACGACCGAGCGAGGCTCACTCGGCGGCCCGCTTCGTTCGCTCACGACCGAGCGAGGCTCACTCGGCGGCCCGCTTCGTTCGC
>Ga0182018_10001162_pt1 | contig 31008 bp, 23 predicted proteins | sample 812P2MmetaG_FD_120490 | JGI IMG/M metagenome (GOLD analysis project Ga0182018, IMG submission 120490) | Permafrost microbial communities from Stordalen Mire, Sweden - 812P2M metaG | ecosystem: Environmental > Terrestrial > Soil > Wetlands > Permafrost | place: Sweden: Stordalen | collected...
CGCCGTCAAGGGTAAAGCTGTCGCCAGCCACAAACCGGCTGCCCTGTGACTGCTCGGGCCGCTCTGCACAACACCTCTCCATTACGAGGGAATGAAGTTTTTTAAACGCTCGTAAAGGAGAAAGACAATGCAGCGAATCGAAAAGCAGGACATCTACACTCGGATTACCAACCAGATCGTCAGCCACTTGGAAAAAGGCGTCAGGCCGTGGGTTCGACCGTGGAACGCCGAGCATGCAGCCGGACGCATTACGCGCCCGCTCCGCCACAACGGGAAACCTTACAGCGGAATCAACGTTCTCTCGCTGTGGGCAAGCGCCATGGCACAGAACTTCGCGGCTCCTATCTGGATGACCTTTAAACAGGCATCGGAACTTGATGCCCACATCCGCAAGGGCGAGAAAGGATCGCTTGTCGTCTACGCAGACAGCATCAAGCGAAAAGAAACCGACGAAAAGACGGGCGACGAAATCGACCGGGAAGTCCCGTTCCTTAAGGGGTACACCGTTTTCAATGTCGAGCAGATCGAAGGCTTGCCGGAAGTTTATTACGCGAAAGCCGCACCTAACCCGGACCCTGTGGCACGCATCGATCACGCGGAGATGTTCTTCGCAGCCTTGGGAGCAACGATCCGACACGGTGGAAATCGTGCGTTTTACAGCATCGCCGCCGATGCGATCCAGATGCCGCCATTCGAGAGTTTCCAAGATGCGGACAGCTACTATGCAACCCTTGCTCATGAATGTACTCACTGGGCGGGCAGCAAGACCCGGCTCGACCGTGACTTCGGCGGGCATCGCTTCGGGAGCGAAGGTTACGCGGTCGAGGAACTGGTCGCCGAACTCGGGGCTGCGTTCCTGTGCGCCGATCTGGAGCTTGCTCTGGAACCGCGCGAAGATCATGCGTCCTACATCGCAACCTGGCTGAAAGTGTTGGCTGCTGATAACCGAGCAGTGTTCACCGCCGCCGCCCACGCACAACGTGCCGCCGAATTTATCAACCGCAGAGCCACGGAGGCCGCCGCGCAAGTCACTACGACTTGCGCGGCATGAGGTGACTCCAGACATCAGCGCCCCCATCAAGAATCCCCTCCGGGTGGCTCGACACCGGAAGCTTGCGCAATGGCACGCTCCAGTTCCGAGATCGTTTCATCGTCATAAGAGAAGACGTACTGTGCAGCTTTAGCTGATGGCCCCGTGTGGTGCTTCTTGGCTCGCCCAGTGTTGGCCTTTACCCTCTCCAACGCAGTGACCATCGCTTGCTGATCGACGCGAAGGTACAGATCGGCTGTCGTGCTCAGGTGCGAATGCCCGAGAATCTCCTGCGCGACTTTGATGTTGCCGGTGGTGTCGAGTACGCCTTGCGCGAGAGTGTGACGGAACAGGTGCGGATGAGCCGAGATGCCTGTCTTTCGACCGATGTACCGTAGGGCCGACTCAAACGTCGCATACCGGAGGGGCTTGCCCTGACCTTTTCGCGAAGCGATCCAAACGGCATGAACGTCCGGCGCCGCGCGGCGCTCGGTGCGCAAGTACTCCTCGTAAATCGGCCAGAAGTCGTCAGTGACGGGCACGCGGTGCTGATCGCGCGCACCCTTTAGCCGCACGGTGATGAGTCGTCGCTTGCGATCGACATCCTCCAGTTCCATGCCCAAGATCCCGTGTCGGCCCGCAACCGGACTCCAATCGCCGATACGCTGACCCGCGCGAGACAGCAATATCAGAATCGCTTTATCACGATAGGAGCCGGCGCTGTCGATCAGCTTCTGAATCGCCGCGGGCTCCAGGATCTTCGGGAGCGTTCTTGGAATACGGCGGCGAAATCCGTCACGTTGCTTCTGGCGCGCCGGCAAGTCGCGCCCGATCATCCCGTGTCGCGGTTCCTCGGTGAGAGGGTTCCCGGAGGCTGGGTTGATGCGACCCTTCCACGGACCTCGTCCGTCCTCGGTATCGCGGCGAATGCAGTACTCAAAATAGGACGCGAGCACGCTCAACCGATGGTTGATCGTGCGTGGCTGGCGCGGCTTAGCAGCGTGCGTGGCGACAGCACCCTGCTTCGCACCTCGCGCGAACTCGGTGATGTAGATGCCGACGATCTGACGCGTGACTTGGTCAGGATCGCCTCCCGAGGCGCGCAGCCAACTGAAAAAATGTGCAAGTCCCAGCGCGTAAGCGCGTTGGGTGTAGACAGAACAATCGCGCAAGCTCAGCTCCGTTAGAAACTGATCGCACGAGCCAACGCCGGCGTCGTTCGAGTCACAAACACGGAATGAGTCGCCGAATCGCTCGGTTTTTCTTAGGACGTTGTAAATCGACATAGCAGCCATCTTCGCTTGACCGCTATCGAGAAGTACATCTACCGGCGGGATCCAACGGGCGCGCAGGGGCTCGGCCGCAAATCACGAGATAAGACATCAGTCAGACCGAAGGCAAGGAATTCCCGACACTGACCGAAGTCAATGGCGACGTGAGCGGATACCGCGAACGTCTGTTTAAGTTCGTGGAATCGCAAAGCGTCGAGCTTAGCTTCTCCGAGCGAATTGCTCCCGCGAAGGGTCTCTCGCATGGCGGAAAGATCACGCTGCTTTCCGGGATGCAGCCCGCCGAGGAGTTCTCCACGCTTGTACATGAGATCGCCCACGAAATGTTGCATCGTGGCGATCGCCGCACTCTGACGACGAAGCAAGTCCGCGAAACTGAGGCCGAAGCCGTAGCCTTTGTGGTTTGCCAATCGGTTGGACTTCAAAACGGAACCGCATCCCAGGACTACATCCAGCTCTGGCACGGAGACGCCAATCTCCTGCGCGAGAGCTTGGAAGCCGTTCAACAAACCGCCGCTGTGATCCTCGGGGGCACTGCCCCATAAGCGCTAACTTAAGGAACAGATCTTAGCGTTTGTGGGCATATGCTTGCCCTATTCGGACCCGCTTGGGTACATACTTCAATTAAGATAAGACCTCTCTTGCCAAAAACAAACGCGACAACGCGACAGCTCGCTCAAAAGCAGAACTCTACTCGGCCGTCCTGCTAATCGCTTTGACCGTAAGCCATCTTTTGGCCTGAAACTTGCTTTCGTGAAATAACACATAGAAAACATGAACCCAGAAAGTGTCTTTATAAAGAGCTTGGGAGTAAGGTGGACAGAGCAGCAGCTGGATATCGAACCCAGCGCGGCGATATACTCAACCGGAATCTTTCAAGACCCATCGCGGTTCTCGCCGAATGCGAAGGTGAGCACGATGAGGAGAGAGACCGGAAAGGTGGCGGAGGGGTTTAGGAAAGCAGACCGAAAGTATACAGTTGGTCTTATATCGCCGCGATCAGGGTTACGATTGTTCCCAGTGTTCCGCCCTTGAGCGCCCCGCAGAAAGGTATCAGGAGCCGATGCTCAACTACTCCCGAAGAAAGCAATGACGCCCATCCCGCCCGATGAGATAGCGTCAAACCCTCGCCCCCGGGCCGCTGTTGTCGTCGCCCACCCGGATGACGAGACGCTCTGGTGCGGCGGCTACATACTGACCCATCCGGGGTTTCTTTGGCGTATCGTGACCTTGTGCAGAGCAGTGGATCCGGACCGCGCGCCAAGGTTTCGCCGGGTATTGCAGCGATTCGGGGCGGAGGGGGAAATGGCGGATCTTGATGATGGACCTGATCAGGTGCCGCTGCCGATTGAGCGGATCCAGGAGACCACCGCACGGCTGCTGGCTGGCACCAGCTACCACCTAATTTTGACCCACGGCCCGAGGGGCGAGTACACACGACACCGCCGACACGAGGAATGCTGCCAGACCGTCGTCGAGCTTTGGCGATCGGGCAGTATCGACACACGGCGACTGTGGCTGTTTGCTTACGAAGACGGGGGCCGGGCGTACTTGCCTCGGGTTCGCGGCGATGCCGATCGGCGGGACCAGTTGACAGAGGATGTATGGCTCGAAAAGCGTCGGCTGATTACGGATCTTTACGGGTTTCGGCCCGACAGTTGGGAAGCACAGAGCACTCCGCGGGAAGAAGGGTTCTGGTGCTTTGACTCGGCACAAGCAGCAGTAAAGCGCGCAGCATTCCGGCTGCAACAAGCGTGAGAGTGCTTGTGCTGACCGAATACCCTCCACCGGCGGCGGGCTTGGCGATGCAGGGTGCGCTGTTGTGCAGAGGCTTGCTCGAGATCGGCGTGGACGTCTGCCCCGTACATTTCGAATCGTCCCTGGAGAAGGAATGGTACTATCGCTGGTTCCAGCCGGACGTGGTGGTCGGCGTGGGGTTCTGGGGCCATGTTCCGGACCTGGTCCTTCACCCGCAACAGTTCGGGATGAAGACGGTGCCATGGCTCGTGGCCGATGGTTATGTAGCGGAACACCACGACGTGCTGAACGCTCTGCCGCTTATCCTGGTCACTTCCAACTGGGTGAAGGAGACATACATCAGGGACGGCATCAGGGGAGACAATATCGAGGTGCTGCCGGTGGGTTGCGACACGGACTGCTTCGTTCAGCGCAGTCGCGATGACATAAAGGTCCGATCGATCCGTGAAGTTTTGGGAATGTCCGATGACCAGATTATGATCTTAACCGTCGGCGGCGACGCGAAGTCCAAAGGTGCCCAGGAGGTCATGCAGGCGCTGGCGCTGATCGATGCCGAGGTCCCAGATTGGAGATATGTCTGCAAGGTTTGGCCTCAGCCCCGCACTGTTCAACAGAACCTAATCGACCTCCAACTGGCGGCGCAGCTGGGCATCGACAAGAAGGTTATCTACTCGACCAACGTGGTCTCGCAAAATCTCATGCCCTACTTGTTGGCCGCCTGCGATATCTACGCTGCACCGTCGCGGCTGGAGGGTTTCGGAATGATTCAGGTGGAGGCTAGTGCCTGCGCAAGGCCGGTGATTGCGATCAACGCGATGGCATTTCTCGACACGATGATCCACGGTGAAACGGCATTTCTGGCGAAAGTAACGGAGGAGAAAAAGATCGGTAATGAGGGATTCGGTCAAGGCCACGGCACCGACGATTGCCACCATATCGTGTTTCCAATCCCGCGGACTGCGGAGTACCGAGCCAGCGTGCCCGACATCGCCAAGTACCTCTTTACACTCATGCAGGACAGCACGCTGCGGCGGGGAATGGGCGAAGCGGGCCGAAAACACGTGGTCGAGTTCTTCGACTATCGCCAGGTAGCCAGACGTTTCCTGAAGATTGTGTCCGACCGGACGGGAATTCAGTAAATATCCTCCGGCAGAGCCGGAGGCATTACGATTGCTGGCCCCTCAAGGGGCCTGATCGCAATCGTTTGAAAGCAGGTGGGCATGCTCCCGGAAATGTGAAACTTCGACTGCCTACCCGGCAGAACCGGGGGGAACCCCAATTGGATTAGAGAGTAAATCGACGAGGTGCAAGCGCTCGTCGAGGCAGCTTTGCACCGCCATCGAGGTGGCCAGTTTATGGACGAGAAGTCGCTATCTTCCATTGATAAGGCCAAGGAGGCGGCGCTTCGCGTCCTGCTCCATAACGCGCGCGGGCCGTTTCAAGGACTGCCGCGGACCGCCGGCTGGGGATACCCGGAACCTTACACGCGGGACCTGATGATTTCAGCCCTGGGCTCTCTGGCCACCGGCAATGAGGAGCTTGCGGACGCGCTGCGACGCACACTTGTTGCGCTGGCAACCAATCAGACGCCGCGTGGCCACATCCCATCGCTAGCGCACAATTCCGTTGCCCGTGGCGCTAGCGACACGACGGCGCTTTTTCTGTTTGGCCTGGCACTGTACAGGAGGTCGGCCAACCAGCCGGAGTTCCTGAACGAGGCGGCGCAGAAGGCTCTGATGTGGATGTATTACCAGAGCGCCGATGACACGGTGATGGTCTCCCAGTTGCCGACCAGCGACTGGCGTGACGAGCAGTGGGTGATGGGTTATGGGCTGTACGTGAATACGCTTGTTTACGCCGATCTTCTGCTTTATGGCGAGCACGAGTCCGCCTGTCAACTTCGCAAGCTGATGAACAATTCGGCGGTCCGTGGTGAAGAGAATAACCCCGAGCACGAGGGTTTTCGGGTACCATCCAAGCCCTATTACGCACTTTATTCCTACAAACTCCTAAGCAGCGACCGTTTCGATTTATTGGGCAACAGCTTGGCGATCCTGACTGGGATTGCTTCGCCCAGTCGGGCACGAAACCTAGTGGCATGGGTTGAGGCCGAGTGCGTGGCGATGCGGGAGGACCGGCATCTGGTTGTGGATTTGCCACCCTGTTTGTTTCCGTATATCTTGCCTCATCATACTGACTGGCGGCCGCGATATGAGCGATTTAATCAGCCCGGTGAGTATCACAACGGAGGCGTCTGGCCATTTGTCTGCGGATTTTATGTGGCGGCATGCGTAGCAGCAGGGCGGATGGCGCTGGCCACTCGGAACCTGTTGGCACTGACCGAGCTCGTTAAACCGTGGCACGAAAACGAGGAAGAGTGGGGGTTCAACGAGTGGATTAAGGCACAGACCGGTCAGCCCAGCGGGCGGGACTGGCAAACCTGGTCGGCTGCTCTGTACCTCTATGCTGCTGGGTGTGTGCAACAGCAGTGCACCCCGTTTTTTGACGAGGTTCGTGCAAGTGGTCAGGGCGCAACGGGGCACCGTGATCCCTGATGCACGCAGGAAGTCTCAACCCCCCGCGCAATCGATAAAGCCAGGATTTTGGAGGCGAACTTGAATCCGAAATCCTCGAAAAGCAACCGGTCCCGAGATGACAATCTCTAGGCCGATCCTCTCTTGCAGATTGTGGAGGGACGAAGCTAGAAATCAGCCAGAATGAACTGATAGGTATTACCGTTCTGGCCGTCAAGCGGACTGGAAGGCGCCCGCAGCTGATACCTGTTTACGTTAGACACGCACTTTGCTTGCTGGTTCTATTTATTCACCACACTTGTTGCGATTGTTGGGTGCGATTTTCGATTTTTCTCCCAATACTTACTTGTTGCCAGGCCACCATTCAAGATCGACGCCGTGTCTAAAAGGTCCTTGCATACTCTGCGGCAAATGGCGCTGCCAATTCCTCGAAGAGGACCTACAGATTTCTCTGCCGCGAGCCCTTGGCAATCTGATTACCAGTCGAACAGGATGGCATTCCAGCGAACAAATAATGGCGAGCTTTGGCACTCTTTAACTAACAAGCGCGCCGGCCCCTGACCTTAGGAGAATGCCCCGTCCACTTGGTTGCTCATTGGTGGTATTCTCAACGCCAAGGCGTTACATGTCTTACGTTCCAGGCTTCGAGTACGACATTTTTCTCAGCTATGCCTCCGGTGACAACCACCAGGGTGCCGTGGAGGAGTTTGTCGGGGCGCTGGGGAAACACATCTCGGACAATCTCGTAAATTGCTTCTCGCCCAAGGAGAAGATCCGCGTCTACTTTGACCGCCAACGGCTCGCCAGCCAGACAGCCGTGAATTGGGAGAAGAATCTAAGAGCGGCGGCTTCGTCGTCCGCGTTTCTCGTGCTGCTGCTGTCGCCGAACTACCTGGATGCGACGTATTGCGGTAACGAGCGCGATTGGTTTGCCACACAATTTCATGTAGCGAACGGTTGCCCTTTCTCGGTCGTCGGGTGGTTGCCCATTGCTCAGAAGGTGCCGAAGTATCTCGATAAGGCCCTGCGTCATCCTTTCGGTGAGTCATTTTTAGCATTGTTGCCCCCGGAGGAACGAATGAAAAGCGCCCGGGAATTCGCCCTCAAGCTACGCGACGCGCTGGTGGAGATGCGTGCGTCCGTGAGTGCCGTCTTCCTGGGTCCTGCAGCGGGCCGGGGTCTCGCGACACGGAGCCGCTTGCGGGATGAACTTGAGAAGTCTGGATACCGCGTGATACCAAGCGCCGACTATGAGTATCAAGACGTGGTGGAGGTCCGAGCACACCTGAAAGCGGCGTTGCTGGCGATCCACTTTCCCGGTGACGGACTCGATTTGGAGGGACTCACGGCCATGGAAGAGTCGTTCCTGTCCGCCAGGAAGACCGTTCTGATCCGCCCGTTTGCTTCCATTCTGTCCGAAGAAGAAAAGGAGCTATTGGTTGAAATCGATGAGAAATTGGTCGGCGGAGGTCAATTCGCCGGCGCTACCTACATGCGGCTTGAGGGCAAGACCGACGACCAGGTTTGGGACACGGTGAAGCGGGAAGTTCGTGCGGCACGGTTCCAGAAGTACAAGAGCGACTTTACGGTGGGGGTCGCCTGCGAAATGCGGGATCTGGTCGGCGCGAAGGCGGTGGCGAGCCTGATTGCTCAACAGGGATTCAGCGCGCAGTATCCGTTATTTGACACCGCCGACAGCATCACTGGGAAGCTCCAAGCCCTACGAGCTACCATTACTAAAAGCCAATCGCTGCTCTGTTACTTGGCCAATGCCGAAGGCAAGGGGTTGGAAAGCCGTCTAGAACAGGACGCCCTCCGTCGATATCTTGCGAAGGCTTTGTATCTCGCACCACCGTTTGACGTGCCGGGAAGGGAGAAACTGAGCCAGTCATTCAAGATGGTGCTGCAGCAGAAGACTGCGGACGCTGATCTGATTACCCTTGAGCCGTTCCTCCGTGAACTCGGATGGGAGCCTCCAACATGAAAGCGGGTGTCACGGTTCAGAATCCCTTCCCCGGGCTCCGTCCGTTTGAGCCGAAAGATTCGACGCTCTTCTTCGGGCGGGACGAGCAGATCGGTGAGGCGTTGGAACGGTTGCTGGGCCAGCGACTATTGGCAATTGTGGGTGTTTCGGGGTGCGGCAAGAGTTCGCTCGTCGGTGCGGGGATGGTGCCGGCGCTGAAGATGGGTCTGGCGGGAGATCCGGAACAGCCGTGGCGCGTTGCCACCATGCGGCCGGGCGACGGCCCTCTGCGGGAGCTTAGGCGTTGCCTCGGTTTCGGCGACGAAGCGTTAGAGGAGCGCACCTACGGCCTGCTGCAAGCAGTGGAAACTCACCTGCCTGCTGCTGAGAATCTGCTGCTGGTGGTCGACCAGTTCGAGGAAATCTTCCCGTTCCGCACTCGCAAGCTCCGCGAAGGCGCAGGCAGCGAGGCCGATCTCTTTGTGAGTTACTTGCTCCGGGCTGCGGAGGACCAGGCTGGGCGCGTGCATGTGCTCCTGACCATGCGCTCGGACTACCTGGGCGAGTGCGCCAAGTTCCACGGCTTACCGGAGGTCTTGAACGACGGCCAATATCTGGTGCCGCGCATGACGCGCCAGCAGTTGCAGGAGGCCATCGAAGGCCCTCTTGCCGCGGCCGCAGTAGAGATCCATCCCACGCTCGTCCAGGATCTGCTCAACCAGTGCGATGAAGAGCCGGACAATCTGCCCTTGCTGCAGCATCTGCTGCGGCGGATATTCGAACAGTGGGAAGAGGACGGTGGCCAGAAGCCGATCACGGCTGCGATGGCGAAGAACGTGGGCGGACTGGCGGAGGCGCTGGACCGGGACGCGGAGACGGTGTACGGCGGCCTATCAACCGAAGAACAAAGAGTCGCCGAGGTGCTATTCCAGCGGATTACGGAGTTGCGTCGGGCGGACCGGGAGGATGATGACCGGCCGGTGCGACGGCCACAGACAGTGGTGGACTTGGCAAACCTAGCTGGGGTCTCCGAAAACGTTTTGCTCGAAGTAGTCCAGCTCTTTGAAGAGCGGAGATTGCTGGTGGTGCGAAAGACGGATCGGGGCGATCAGGTCGATCTGCCACATGAGTGCCTGTGTTTGAAGTGGCAGCGCCTGAAGCACTGGATCGCCACAGAGGCAGAGCGGGCAGCGCAAGTGCGATTCCTTTTGGAGTCGGCGCGCCAGCAGTTGCCGTTAACAGGGCTCGCATTGGAATCGGGTTTGAAACTCCGTTTTGGTTGGCGGAAGCAGGAACTGTTGGCTCAGCGGTATGTGGCGGCGCGGGAACTCGAAATAATCGACGGTTGGATCGATCGAAGTGAAGAACTCGAGAAAACAAAGCGGAGCTCCGCGGAAGCCCGCGAGCTATACGCCTGGGCCGCTGTGAACCTCAGTGAGCATCCTGAGCGAAGCCTGATTCTGGGCCTGTACTCATGGGGAAAGCAACTCGCCATGGTCGAGGGACTTGAACAGTTTCTGCACGACGCAGTCCTGCGATCGGCAGCCAGGCTTACCCTGCGAGGCCATCTAGACTGTGTCTGGAGCATCGCGTGGTCGCCGGATGGGAGCAAGATGGCCACGGCGAGTTGGGACAAAACGGCCAAGGTGTGGGAGGCGGGCACCGGTGGCGAGTTGCTCACCCTGCGCGGCCACCAAGGCAAAGTCTGGAGCATCGCCTGGTCGCCGGATGGGAGCAGGCTTGCCACGGCGAGTGGCGACCAAACGGTCAAGGTGTGGGAGGCGGACACCGGCCGCGAGTTGCTCACCTTGCGCGGCCATCAAGACACTGTCCAGAACATCGCGTGGTCGCCGGATGGGAGCAAGCTGGCCACGGCGAGTGACGACCGTACGGCCAAGGTGTGGGAAGTGGGCGCCGGCGGTGAGTTGCTCACCCTCCGCGGCCATCAAGACCCTGTCCAGAGTATTGCGTGGTCGCCGGATGGGAGCAGGCTGGCCACGGCGAGTTGGGACAAAACGGCCAAAGTGTGGGAGGCGGGCACCGGCAGCGAGTTGCTCACTCTGCGCGGCCATCAAGACTATGTCTGGAGCATCGCGTGGTCGCCGGACGGGAGCAAGCTGGCCACGGCCTGTGGCGATCGAACCGCCAAGGTGTGGAAGGTGGTTTCCGGCGCGGAGTTGGTCAGCCTGCGCGGCCATCAAGACTCTGTCCAGAACATCGCGTGGTCGCCGGATGGGAGCAAGCTGGCCACGGCGAGTGACGACCGTACGGCCAAGGTGTGGGAGGCGAGCACCGGCCGCGAGCTGCTTACTGTGCGCGGCCATCAAAACCCTGTCCAGAGTATCGCGTGGTCGCCGGATGGGAGCAAGCTGGCCACGGCGAGTTACGACCAGACCCTCAAGGTTTGGGAGGCGGGCACCGGCGGAGAGTTGCTCACCCTGCGCGGCCACCAAGGCAAAGTCTGGAGCATCGCCTGGTCGCCGGATGGGAGCAGGCTGGCCACGGCGAGTGGCGACCAAACGGTCAAGGTGTGGGAGGCAGACACCGGCCGCGAGTTGCTCACCTTGCGCGGCCATCAAGACTCTGTCCAGAACATCGCGTGGTCGCCGGATGGGAGCAAGCTGGCCACGGCGAGTGACGACTGTACGGCCAAGGTGTGGGAAGTGGGCGCCGGCGGTGAGTTGCTCACCCTCCGCGGGCATCAAGACCCTGTCCAGAGTATTGCGTGGTCGCCGGATGGGAGCAGGCTGGCCACGGCGAGTTGGGACAAAACGGCCAAAGTGTGGGAGGCGGGTACCGGCGGCGAGTTGCTCACCCTGCGCGGCCACCAAGGCAAAGTCTGGAGCATCGCGTGGTCGCCGGATGGGAGCAGGCTGGCCACGGCGAGTGGCGACCAAACGGTCGAGGTGTGGGAGGCGGACACCGGCCGCGAGTTGCTCACCTTGCGCGGCCATCAAAACCCTGTCCAGAGCATCGCGTGGTCGCCGGATGGGAGCAAGCTGGCCACGGCCAGTGCCGACCACATGATCAAGGTGTGGGAGGCGGGCACCGGCCGCGAGCTGCTCACCGTGCGCGGCCACCAAGGCGGGGTCATCAGCATCGCGTGGTCGCCGGATGGGAGCAAGCTGGCCACGGCCAGTGCCGACTTCACGACCAGAGTGTGGGAGGCGGGTACCGGCCGCGAGTTGCTGAACTTGCGCGGCCATCAAGACTGTGTGCGGAGCATTGTGTGGTCGCCGGATGGGAGCAAGCTGGCCACGGCCAGTGACGACAACACGGCGCGGATTCACGCTTTTACCCCGCTGCAACTCCTCCGTTTGGTCCGATCGCGCATCACCCGTGACCTGACGCCCGGTGAGTGCGGCTGCTACTTGGATACAGAAGACTGTCCTCCGCTGCCGGATGTTCCGTGATCGCCTGGTTGGCGAGTTAGATGCTCGCGCAACGGCCCGCCTGTGCACAGATCAAGCAGTGGCACAGCTATTCCGACTCCGGGGGCGCCCAGAGTGCGACCCATGTCCAGTAGCCGGCTCTGAAGCGGAAGCAGCGGGACTTCCCCAATGTCGACGCCGTGGCCGCATGATGTGACGTCAGGGCGAGAAGGTTCAGGTTCAGATTCTCCTGGATAAGAACGTGGTTGCCCAAACCGACCAGGTTCTTCCGGGGCCGGTCACCATCACGCTTCCCTCCGCACCGGCGGTAACGCCCCAGCCTCCCATCAAGTGGCCATCAAGTCCCGATCAAATTCGAGCCTTGGGCACCACAAAACATTTCAATCTCTACGCCGAGGTTTCCTGCGAAAAGATGAGCGACCAGAATGCTACGTCCACAGCGCTTCTGTGCTTCTCTACAACTGGCTTCATTATCAGTTGGGATTAAAGTTGGGATCAGATCTGCAAGGCCGCAGGGACGACGCCAGCCCAAGGCTACAGCAGACTCGTCAATAGCAAGGACGACGCATTACAGGTGTTCAGTAAAGCTATCGACGCGCTGCCGAAGGGCGTTACGAGTGACAATCCCTTTTCCTCAAGGAGCGCGAAGTAATCCGCACCCTCAGCCGCGCCGTGAACTGCGCGGCCTCGATGTAGGTTCTTTCCCCGCGATGTGAAACACCATCCGTTGCATCAAGACAGCGTAGGGTGCTAGCGGGAGGCTAGCGACGTCTTCTGCGTGGAATTCTCGCTCGGGTACCGGGAACATATCTTCGAGCGCTGAGACTCGGTTCTGCCAGCCTCTTACATTCAGAGGCGTCTCCTCTTGCACGAAATTGGTCTGAAGGTGCGCGGCCAGGCCGGACGCGGCGCCCGCTGTGGTACGCAGCACGTAGACTTGGCCCTGAGTCTTCTCGATGAACAGGCGGGCTTCTCGAATGACGCCTTCCATTCCTCCGATCGCCACCATCGCGACTGGATGCTGGGGCGGTAAAATTACCGGCTGATCTTTTCCCGGTTTCAGATCAATCATGTCCTCGCGCATGCGGCGCAGGCTTTCGAGGCATTGCTCTGTACCTGCACGCTCAGCGCTAAATTCCTCGTTTCCTTGCTTGTCGATCCAGTGAATGCGGGCGTATCCCAATTCTTCCAATGTCTGCGTGGATGGCGGAATCACTTTGCGGAATGCTTCCGATTGATAAATCCACACGGGCTCTTTGCCTGGCGGAATGTGACGGGCCGGAAAATATTCCGCTGCCACCGAAGCCACCAACGGCGAGATGCTGGGATGCCCCCCGAACACCAACCGTCCATTGTGAGCGAAGACTGCGCGGGCCAGGCTTACAACTGCCTCCTCGATCTCTACTGAGGTTCGATTCGATCGACTCGCGAGTGGAAAGTTTGCAAGATTACGAGAAGGCTTGCTGGCGGAGAGAAAAATAAAGTGTTCGCTCAGCAAGGGCTCGGGGCGATAGGTGCCGATGCTCACAGTTTGCCTCCCGCCATGTCGTAAGCCGCCGACACGATGTTGCCTTCGTCCACCCAGACCAGGCGGCACACACCGGAAAGCCAGGCTAGCCGGCGCTGCATATCGGGCTCCAGCAATTGCCGATGCCCCACGATAACCCCCGTGGTTCCGGCCGGGTTCTGGCTGCCAACGTGCGTAACATGGAAGTCGGGCAGTTCCGGGGGGCGGGTCGTGATCCAAACCGCGTATCGCTTAGTCCCGCCATCGACGCTCATCATGCCATCGGCGCGCATGGCGTAATGGGTGGCCTTGGCCACTTTCAGAGCATTGAGCATTTCGTGCCGCATGGTCTCAAGTCGGCGCAACAGAGCCTCGTCATGACGGTGCTTGATCTCCTCGACCACGCGTTGCAAAGCGACCGCCGTCAGCGGCCCCCACTGTAGATAAAGATCGGGGCTGCCCGATTGTCCCGCATCGACGTCTTTGGGAAATTCGCCAGGTTCAAAATCGCCGGCACCCAGCGTCTGTCGAATGTCGTCGTCCACATCAGGCAGTTTTTTCGTCGACATCTTGCGGCTCGGATCGTTGGGATCTGGCACCAGCCCGTGGGGCATCCGAATGGAATACAGTCCCAAGCGATATTGCTTGCAGTAGCAAATTTCCTCCACGGTCCATTTCGATTCGCCAAAGCGGTCAGACTCGAGCAGCAGCACCATGGATTTCTCCGCCAACTCGTAGTGCAGATGGCGCTGGAACTGCGCAGCGGCCGGCACCGAGAAGCGGTCCAGAAATACGTCGAAGCCGTGACGGTTGAGCTCGGAAAAAAGTTGTTCGGCGAGCGGCTGCGTCTCCAGCCGACGATAGCTGATGAACAGACGATGTGAATCGCTGGTGACCTGGGCGGCAGAAAGGACAACCGTGGTGGATTCGGCGATGGTTTGCTCCCAGAAAAATGCGTTCAACATTGAAAGGTTGGGCGAAAGATACTTTTCCGGGTGCGCGCCGGACTTGTATACCGGAAGGATCTTGCGATTCTGGTCCTCGTCAAGCCACCAAGACTCGTCGGGAACAATGACATTCTCGTTGTCTCCGACAATCCCCAGCATCACGGTTCGCGGCTGCGCGGCGCACACCGTGCATTTCGAAGCTTCGGCGGCGGAATGCGAGCACGACGGGGCACACACCACTGCATGAGGGCTTAGATCGAGCAAAAAGTCGTGGACCGAAGTGGCAAGCTCAGACGCTTTGTTATGGGAATCTTTCGAGCCGGAAGGATGGAAGAAGACAGTGACCGGCCGCACCAGTGGAATGCCGCATACGGCGCTCGCCTTGCTCTGCGGTCCAACAATCTGGAAAGAAGAGCGCTTTACCACGACCACAGCTACCTCGCAAGTCGGGCTATCGAGAACATGGAATTATACCGTGGAGGTTTCCTGGGCCTTCGCTATTGAGCGGCCATTGGCTGCATGGGGGCCGCATCATTGGAAGCCCCGTTCTGCTGTTGTCACTACAACGCCAGAAATCTGCAGTCGGACAGATGGTGGTTCGATGACAGCTCATTTTCCCAGAGTCTTGTCGACAGAAGAAGGAGAAGCGGAAGAAGGGGTACTATGTCCGCTCAATCCGCTGAACGAATAGACGATCAGACCAATCACAAATAACAAAATGGGGAGGTGCAGCCACCGCACTGTCGGCGAAAATGCCGTCTTTCCAATTCCACCTACCGCCGATTCAAACGGACTCGGATTCAGCGAATACAGAGGCGCCTTCGCGTCCCCCTCAATGGCTTTCTCGTACAACTTGCGGAAGAGTCTCTCCTGCCGCAGATAATAAGCGTCCAGCCACCAGAAGCATAGCGCAGGGAACAGCAATGCGCACGCCAGGCGCGCATCGGCATCTTTCGCGGCTAATCCGCCCAAGACAGCGATTAACCCGACTGCCCACGTTTTTACAGAGAACGAATTCCCAGCTAGGCGGTTGATCACACCTTGGATCAATTCGAGATGCTTTCGAAAGTCCTCCGTCATTTAGCGCCCCCACAATCGTCCATCAGATTTCGCGAAGAGACCCACGTAGTTTGTCTTCAAGCTGTTCCAGTTCTGCCTCGTGATCCTTCTGGGCGCCATCACCGTGACGGGGACCTGGTGTTCAAGTTCTTCGCCGGAGGCGACTCGCCCAACGTCGCGGCGGTGTGCAAAAGGTAGATCATAGCGTCGGCAGAATGTACACCCAAAGCACCAGAATGCCCGCCACCATGAGCAGTACCAGAAAATGAGGCAGGAAAACTACCTTGGCAAAGATGGTCCGAAACCACCCGTGCACCTGACTCACCACGGGTGAGGTGTCCATGCTGAAAGGGTCTTTCAGCCACTCATCGTCATCCATCAGGCGTATCCGATCATACAGACGGCGAAAGAGACGCTCCTGTCGGAGATAAAAGGCATCAAGAATGGCGAAGAAAATCGGTGGGAAAAATCCCAGGACCACGTATTTGACATGCGTATTGTTGGCAGCAGCCCAACCAATCAACGCAGAGGCAAGCGTTACTGACCAACCCTTCAGTAACGCGCTGTTTCCCGCCATGCGGGTGATCACGGCTTGAATGAGCTCTATGTGCTTGATTTGTTCCACTAGCAAAGTATCACCTCCGTCTCCCGCGGATCACTTCTTCAACAATTCTGCGCATGAGCAGCGGGTACACCGCAATTAAGAGACCGCGCGGTTATGGCGCCTCCTCCACAAGCCGGGTGAGAGCAGCACGGATTTTAGGGGACACCTTGTTATCTATTAACTCGTTTAACTCTTTTACTAGGGCGTCATTCGGGAATTCCGCCTGTGCCAGGTACGGCGGGTCCTTCTCATAAATGTGATCCCGCCACTCCAGGTAGGAGGGTGAGACCGGCTGTTCCTTGAAGGCTTCCCGATCCGTCTCCGCGAGAATGAAAATCACACGCATTTCTTTGTGGGGATCATCCTGTAACAGCTCCACCGCGCGGTTGTACTCTCGGAAGCAGTAATTGTCTCCGTCGCGAGGCGCAACTAGCATGATGCGCTGCACCAACTGGACAAAAACGAGATGGCTGGATACCGCGTTTTCCAGCTTCTCGAGTGTCTTGGAATTATCGTATTGGGAGTCTGGAAAGTAAAAGCCCTCAGCGTCGGGCACTTCTCCTTGAATGCGCTGGTAGATAGCGTCTGCCAGCAGATTATTGAGCTTGCGATCGGCCTGTTCGAACTCATCCGGCCCCAGCACGTGCGAGATGAACCAGCGGTATCGGCGGTTAATAGGATTCTCCCCCGGTGCGGCCGGGTTGCGGAGCGTGAAGGAAAAGAAAAAGTCGAACTTCGCTTGAATTCTCTTCCAGCAAAATTCGAAGTAGCTTTGCCGAACAACGGTCCACTCCGACTTGTAGCCGCCGACGATCAGTGCATAGCACAGATCCTGCTTTCGATCCCGCCGTGTCGATATTAGTAAGGCAAGTGCCTGTTCCAGTTGCTCTTGCTGGGTCAGCCCTGGTTTAAGGAATTTTTCAACCCAGACCTTGGCCATCTCTACTGCATCCCGTTCCCCTTTGAAGTCTGAATCCGCGCCATGAGCCGCGTAGAGCGCCTCATACGCATTGGAAGTCAGTACCTGGCTTACGGGAGTGTCGGCATACACTTGTACGAGAGCCTCACGATTTGACACGGTCCGAACCTCCAGCTTTTGAAGAGAGCTCCGCCACGCGCGCTTTCAGGCGCGCTATCTCACTCTTCAGTTGGGCGATGGCGGCTTCCGAGTCCTCGGACTTCAACCGTTCCTGCCGCGCATCAGCGGCGCGGTTGATCAACCGACTCTCGCGTTCTAATTGCAGCAGCTTGGCTTTATCGTCCGCTGAGGGATCCACCTTTTTCGCCAGTCGCGCGCGCTCGTTCTCGACGGCGCCGCTGAGGCTTGCTTTCGCCGAATATTCCAGGTAGAGGCGATCGACGTCCTCGATCTCGAAGACCTTTTGGTAGAGATCTCGCGCGGTGGCGCCAAGGAAATCCTCCGTCAGCCGTTCTATTTTGAACCCCTTTGCCTCCTTTTGTCGGCGTAGAACGGAGACTTCGCCTCTGTCGCAGCCGGCCACAATGACGGGACTGTGTCCAGAAACGATGAACTGGACGTTGGGAAAGCGGCTGGTTAGCAGCGCCATGATTTTCTGCTGCCAGCTCGGGTGCAAGTGTGCGTCCACCTCATCGATGATCACGATGGCGGGCGTCTTCACCAGTTCCTCGGGTTTGGCGTCCGGGCGAAGCGAGTGCAGAAAGCTGTAAATCAAACCGAAGATCGCTAGAATCGAGAGCGTTCCCTGGGAGGCTGTCTGGAGGGGCAGCGGCGTATCGCGGTTAGCCCCGGAGCGCATCAGAATTGTGTAGGTGCTTCGTCCGGATCGTTCGATTGCATCGAATGCGAACTCCGCGTCATCTGTTAGTTCCCGCACGACGCTCTCAATTAGCCGGAAGATTGGTTGGTCGAGTCCCTTCCTGTCGGAGAGATAGTCCAGCACCAGTTGCGTCAGCAACTCTTGGATGACATCTTCATACGGCTGCTGCGTCAGGAAATGCTTTGCACCGGTTCGGGGGGAGAGCAGATCGCTTCCCGTTGCCGAACCGGCGATTGACTCCTTCGACCGGTTTACGAAGCGCGAATCCGGTATTGCCAACAGCGGAATCCCGCCAATGTTGTCCCGGAAGCGCGTTTTCTCGACCAACACTTCTTCCGTGTTGCCATTTCTGATGATCTCCAGTTTAAGCTTTGGGTTCCCTATCTTTGCCAGGCGGCGGAGTGTGTCACGGTCGCGCCGTATCATCGCTGCCAGAGTTCGGAACAGCAAAGTCTTGCCGTATCCATTCTTTCCTAACAGCACGTTGACCCGGCTTGCTAGGCGATATTCGCCGTCCTCTAGAAAGTTCAGCCCATTCCACGAAAACGACCGTAGCAGAAAAGCGTCCTTCAGGTTCCGCTCGAACAGCACGTCCTCGTATGCATCGCGCTGTTCCAACTTCTGCTCGATGTCCGGCAGAGTTGGATCGGGGACCAGTTTTGCCTCAACTTCCGCGATGGCGCGGGTGCGAGCCTGCATCGCGACCATGAACATCAGTCCGCTCACGAGCCAGATTGATGGCCCCACGAGGGTGCAGAGTCGGCCTATCAGCGCCCACGATCTGAAAGGGCTTATGCCGCCGGACGAAGGTTGCTCCAGGGGAATGAGCCACACCGCTGCAGCCCAAGCGACTGCACCGAGTGCTAGTAATACAATTCCGAAAAAGCCAGAAAGAACAAAGCGACGATACGGCGAGTGACTGCGGAGCTCGGCAACCGTCAACGTGTTCCGGTCCACACCGAACACGCGGAACGTGATGAGCGTCAGTTCCCAGGGAACCGGTAACGATTCGACGGCTATGGATGATGAGATTGCCACGCGACTCCTAGATTATGTCCAGCCGGCATTGCGTCGTGGCGGCATAGGTTTGCACCAGAGCGTCCCACGGGAGCACATCGCGATACTCCTGCTTCAGGCGGCCATCATTTTACTCGCATTTAGGATTCCGGGATCATATTTACGTATAGGAAATACAAAAAAGATCTCACGTCTCCCGAGGGAGTGGCCGGAAGCCATCCAGTCGATGCGGTAAGTTCCTAGAAGCCGACTTGATCGGCATAGGGGCGGCGTGCCAGCCGCCATTGCAAAGACTGCACCAAGCGAGCCCCGTGACCTGACCTTCTGGAAGTGTCCGCACTGCGACGGAGAGATGAAACTCGTCGAAAGGCTTACTGCCGCTCAGATCCAACTTCGCCCTCCTGATCTCTGCAGAGGTGCCGCATGAAGCCCCAACACGAACTCGCCACATTCATGTGCTTTGGCACGTCGTCGTTCTGCGCCCTGTTGCCATCAGCTCTGGGCGCGCCTTCACCGGCCACACTAGAAAACATCAGCTGAATCCTCGCGCCGACCCCAACCGCACCATCGGTAACATCACTGTTGATCGCTCTCCCGACACGGCGGTGGCGATGTCATCCCGTCGAACCCCATTCAAACCCCATAGCTCTCGATGAGGCTCCCTTCAAGTCGCTGTACCTGAAGCGCCCATGCACAGCAACTCAGCGGACTCCTTTCCCCTCATGTGCGATTCAGATACAGCACTAAGACTTCTCGGTACCCGTTGGCCAAATCACGCGTCAGATTACTTCCGGATGGCCAACTGTTCAGGATCTGCGCTATTGCAGATCGTAAAGCGCACGGGACTCGCGAGTCATCTATAGAGGGTCAAGGGAATGTTGCAGATGGTTGCGAGTGCTCCACAGGTACAGTGAATCTCTTTTTTATGTGAGTATCCGCGTTCCTCATGGTACCGCCCTCGCACTCTCATCCGAAAAATCTGCTTATTAGCTGGCCCCATGCGGTGCAGAACGTCCGATTTTCGGTGCGATGGATCAGGATTTGCGCGTGCGTTTCTTAGGGATTCGCTTGGCTGGGGTCTGCCCGGTTTTTCTTGCTCCCTTCTTGGCAGGTGTTTTTCTTGCGTTCTTCCCTGCGGTCTTCTTTGCTGGTGTCTTGGCGGCAGGTGGAGTCGGGGGATTGACCGGGGCGTCGGAGCCGGGTAGATCCGTTTGGCTGAGGTACGGCAGATGCAGGGAACGAAGGAACTTATCGTCTTCGTAGGTGGGCATCAGGTCTTTGGTGCCGTCGTAGATTCTGGTGAGCCAACTAGTGCTGCTGGAAGCGCCGGAGGCGGTCCAGGCAGCCTGCCAAATGGCGGCGAGAGTGACGGCACCGGCTGCGATGACCTCGATAGTGGCGTCGCCGCAGTTATCCCAAAGGGCTTTGAGAACGGCTGGGTTTGTCGTGGCGCTCTTGCCGGAGCCGGACCGTGCTTTGTTGTAAACGCTGCAGATCGTCTCTGGAGGCAGCGCCTGATGGCAGAAGTTCATCAGATCCATGACCGCCATGGCGGCGTCCCAGGCGGTGGAGATCTTGCGCGGCTTGAAAGTGAGCTTGGCGATGGCAGCGGCGATGCCCGCGCCGATCTGGTCGGCGTAGGCGTCCACCATGTTGTCCTCATACGTGGAGTGGACGCCGGTCGAGGCTCCGTTGAGGCCGTCCGAGTGCTGCGAAGCGTGCAGCGGTTGGCAGGAGTCTCCGACATAGTGGGCGAGGCAGCCGGCAGCGGTGAGGAAGTTGGCTCCGTCGGACTGCTTGGCATATGGAACCATTTGAGCGAAGATCTGCCACACGCGGAATGGCAGAGCTCCGTAGTTCATGGTTTTGCTTGTCGCGGCCGAGGGGGGTGGGGCTGTTTTGTAGAAGGCGATCCAAGCCTTGTAGTTGAGCGACTTGGGATCAGCCAGATAGTTGTCGAGCAGTGTCTTGCCGTCTGCGCCGGGCAAGTCTATATCGGCGTAGTGATTCCAGTTCTCCTGGGCGCGGGCGACCGACGGTTTGCTCCTGTTGATATTGGTCTTCCAAACGACGTCCGGCACGTCACTGAGAGGGACAAATCCGGCGGCGGCCTGGAGGTGAGTGGCTAGCTTGATCTGCGCATCGCTGCTGTAGCTCAAGTTGTTGACGTTGGCGGTAAAGAAGCTCTGCAGCGCTTGATCCTTGACCAGGAAGCAGGCCTGCTGGCCGATCTTGAAGTGACCGACAGGCCCCCAGTATTGCGTGCGCTCGGCGGCTGGGTCCTGGACGATGTCGAGGTTAAGCTCACGGAGGGTTACGGCCATTGACGTGGCGAGCGAAAGCTGCAGGAACTGGCCGGTGGATGGTCCACTGGAGATTCGCTGACCGCCCCACTCCATGGCAACGGGTGAAAGCGTGTTTGGTGCAAGAACGGAATCGAGACACCAGAGCGAGCCGGAGTCACCGGGCTGAGTCATCAAAGGTTCCGTGGCGTCCGCACTCGACCCGATGACAAAGTCCGCGACGTAGTCGCGCCCTCCGATCGACTTATAGCGATAGAATATTGCCTTTATTTCGCCCCTCATCTGGCCACTGGCAGCACCTTGGCCAACTACGGGGCGACCGATCCAGGAGAGCGATGCGGTCTGCGCGCTAAAGTCGGCGACCGGGCCAATGGGTTGTGCGAGAGCTTTTGGATTCCACGCGGTGGCGTCTTCCATCCGAACGATGGCCGCGTCGATATTGACGACCGAGTCTCTACCCGGCAACTCCGGGTAGACTTCGGAGAAAGTCTTTTCTGTGAGATTTCGCGCGCCGTGCGTTGTACCGATGAGCAGCGGGATACCGCGAAAGAGTGCACGCACCGCCCTTCCTGACTCGCCCGCGAGGTGGGTATTGGTGAGTATGTAGAAGTCGCTGCCGTCGGAGACCAAACAAGCGGCTGTACCCATGCGGCGCATGCCCTGGGCGTCAACGTAGATAGGGCATCCGATACCTACCGTGCTATCTGCCAAGCTAGAAGGCGCAACCACGCGCGGCGGCAGGTTGGACGACTCGGCGAGGACGACGCAGATCGGAACCATACGTCCATCGGGCATGTAAACGAATGGAGGGATAACTTGATCGGGCTTAGAGCGGAGGTCGTCCAGGGTTAGCCACTGTGTGACGAAGACGAGGATACAGGGCCAGGACCAGTCTTTGACAACGGTGTTGAGCAGGGTGCGCGGCGAGGCCTTGGGCCTCCGCGTGCGGTGGTGGCTGTCGTTCCTTGAGTCCGGATCGGAAGTTCGGATCAGATAGAGGCCGATGGCTGTTGAGAAGACGTTAGGCTTGTGAGCAAGATGCACATGAAACTGATCGCGTGCATCGAGCAGGTCCTTGACAGCAAGGGAGCGGAAATCATGCGCAAAAAGATTTTTCGCAGAGGTGAATGCAGGTGAGTGCGGGGCGCTCGTCATAGGAAGCTCGCTGTCGGGAGAACTCGTTGGATAGTCCGACATATTTACTCACTTATCCTTGGATTTGCAAGTGAATTCCCGCAGCGGCTGATAAATTTGTAAGCTTGTAACTCGTGGTAAGTAGAATCCTCTCCGCGCACGAGAGCGCGACTACATTCCGAGAAGACCGAAGACACAGGACGCCGGAGACGGGAGAGCTTGGTGCGGTTTGTGGCATTCACATTTGGCGGCAGAACGAGGGTGAATATCCGGCATCCAATTGTGATTCAGAGTCTGCAGCTTTCATTTAACCCTTTTACTCCCGAGTTCAAGGGTCCGGAAGCAGAAGGTAAGAAAGCTCGCAAGTATTTTGAGCTCAAACCTGGAAGTTTCTTGGGGCTTCGGTCGATACAACGGCAATGCTGTAAGATCTCGCTGGCAAGCGTTTATCAAGACGATTGAGAACTGATTAAGCCATAGCGACAAGACCGCTCCATTGGTGGTCTTGGTGGGATGGGTCAGATGATGAAATCGAAGTCTTAACTTGGATTAACCTTCTTTTTCTTATCACCTTTCTGCGCATTTTTGCCAGGTGGGACAGTGGCTTCGACGGATTGCCAATTCCCTGAATCTGCTTTGCATTGATCGAGATTGTTGTTCTTGCAGACTTCGATCTTGTAGACAGGATGGATCTCCCATACTGTCAACCGCGAAGGATCTCCCGAACCAGGTGTAACGCCTTTGCAAGGCCGGTGGCTACCGTCAAAAAGAAGAGGCCCTGTCACTTTCACAATCTTGCTGGCGACGAGCGGCTCTATCGCCGTAAGCTCAAGCGATGCCGGGCGCAGATGAGGAATAGTCTCGGCAACGAATGAGTTAGTACAGAGAGCAGCATCGTTGCTCACTGTGATTGCATGCCTCTCGTCCTTAGTAGCACTATCATGCGCTTTCTGTAAATTCAGGGGATGATCAGCTAGGGCCATATGCACATCAATCGAGAGCGGACCGCTGCAGTGGCAATTTACGGTTTCTGAGCTACCCGGCTTAGCTTCAACAATGTAGCCGACAAACGAAACGAGGTCACCCTCCTTAACGGAACCGCTTGAAAGCTTGGTGAACAGGCTTGACCGATCGGCCGGCGGACCAGCATGCGGCGGTTTTGAGTGGGTGCTCCCAAAGTCTATGCCGCTCTTGTCTACAGCCTGCTGCAGATTCTTCAGGTCGTCGACGGTGACCGAGTGAGCAGTACCGTTTGCACAAAGATTATTCTTCTGTTTGTCTTGTGCCTGGTCTCCGAGAGAGGTGGCGTCCCCGGTCATGCCACACGTCTTGTCAATCGCATGTGGCTTGGAAGAACTGCCGTACGGATTGCATGTTGTCGTAAAAGGTCCATGCATGGTGCACGATGGTTGAGCTTTGTTGTTGCCGGCTGCCTTTTGCAGTGTCTTTTCCGATTGGCTGTCTTCTTCTTGAGGCCGTGGCGGGGCAGCGTAGGCCAGAATGGCTATGGACACGAATACGGCAAGGGGGAGAAAGCGATGCATCGCGAGCCTCCTTAAGGCTATGTTCATATGAGGGGACAAACTAAAACCAAATCTGATTGCAATATCGTTTCCGATTTGCATTCAGTCGTTCGGGCAATTAGGCGCTATGGGGAAGCGCATCGGACTTTTACAGCTATAGATGGAACGAAATTGTGATCCTGAGAGCAGCACGAGTCAATCGGAAAATGAGATTTGTTACAAAATCCGAACAAGACATAAAGACCGCTCAACGGCGGTCTTGCTAAAGCGGTTCGTCATGAGGCCACTTGGAGTACGCACGTCTATCAGTCCACTTACCAAAGCAATTGCAGCTTACACTCGATTTGCCAAGGGGGTATAGATTCGCGAGTCTGTTCCAACACTGTAAATTACTGTTTCTAGCAGACGATAACGTGCTGGTAAATTGTAGTTGACATTCTAACCGGATGTGCCTATTGTGAACGCGACTCGACGACGTGAAGGGTGAAGCTGCAAGTAAGGGCTTCTCATCCGAGGGGGCTTCTAGCCGTCGGTCATTCCCTGGGAAAAGCGAATTTAGTTTGACGTTAGCGTGCCTGTCACGTCTGCGATTGGGTTTGCTCTTAGGCTGCGAACACGATCGTCGACTGAGCACGCGACAGTATTCTTGTACGCAGGTGTGTTCAGGGCACCCAAAGAAGTAAGGAAGCTAATGCGAATGACCCTAGGCAGACGGTAGAGTTTTCGAAGAGTTCGGTGAGCGAGGAGGTTCCGGTGATCCGAGACAAGCTGACAACAGTCCTTTCGCTTGCCATGCTTCTCATGTGCGCGACCGCGCGCGGGGGCCAGGGGCCGGACGTGCCGCAGAAAACGGGGGCCACAGGGGCCCAGTCTATTTGCCCGGACTCACAACTGTTGTCAATCGATAGCATCGACGCAAATAGCGTGAATAACATTGAATCGGTTGGCCAGGGAGTTCGGGGTCTACCCTGCAAAGCAAGCATCGAGAAAAATAAACCTAAAAACACATCGCCACGAGAAATGGTTACTACGAGGCTTCAAGATGGTTTCGACTATTACTCTTGGCTGACTTTCATTGCATTGAATTCTTCCGCAGACGGCGTGCACCCGATCGGCAGGGACAATGGGACATTTTGGGAGACGTGGAAACAGTTGCCTGACGTAATGCTACCTGGCGGTGAAAAGCCTGCTCCTTGGTCCAACCCGAACATTCCGACACCGCCTGCCGAGTGCGCCAGCAAATTCAAGCCGGGCATGATGATCATTCACATGGAGATGGAAGAGACCTACAACGAACCTTTCAAAAGTGGACCGCTATTTGACCAGAACGGTAACTATGCAGTTTTTGTCATCTTCCTGAACCAGCAAATGTTCCAATACATTGTTGACAATTCTCTGTACAACATCAAGGGTCAGCGGGATTTCTCGGGCGAGATCAACTTCCCTAGTGGAACGCGGGACGATAAGACAGGCAATGGAGCGCTCGGCGCAGTCATGGTCAAAGCGTCATGGAAGATCCTAAAGCCGGGAGCGAGCGAGAATGCCACCTTTCACTCAATCGATGGCCTTCTTTACATGCCGCAGTCGGCGGAACCGTGCCGCCTCGTCAAATTAGGCCTGATCGGTTTTCATGTAGGCCATAAAACGGATGACCGGCAGCAATGGGTATGGACCACCTTCGAGCATCAGCGAAATGTTCCATCATCGCAAGCGGTGGACAGCCGAAACGCCAAAGGGCCCTATAGCTTCTACAATCCCGACTGTCTCCCGGATGCGTGTCCCATCAACGATACGCCGCCGAGACCATGGGAACCCGATAAACAGCGGCCAACTTGGGACCCCTTCTTGCACCCAAGCACATTCAAAAGCCAGATCGTGAGGATGGGCCCGAGTCCGATTTTCAAGGATGTTGAAGTACTGAACACTGCGTTCCATGCATCGAAATTGCTGAAGGAAACAGTGTGGAAGAACTATGACCTGATCACCACTCAATGGCCAAGCGATCCCTGCGCGTCCGATCCGCATCCTGATCAACTACCCGACGCGACCTGTGCGCCCTTTCCGACATTCCTCGCAAATACGACGCTTGAGACTTTCAGCCAGCAAGATAAGGAGGCCGGAACTCCGCTTGCCACCTCCAGTTGCATTGCGTGTCATAACAATGCGACCACGCATCATCAGCCAGCCACTCGCTCTGATTTCACCTACATACTCGAGAAGGCCCAGGGGCCAGCGGATAAACCACAGGTGCAACGTTCGTCGAAGTAGGAGGACATCAAGATGGAATTAAGTCGTCGCAATCTGCTGGTAGGACTGGCTGCGACCGCAGCCCTTGGTACGGTTGGGTCTCCCATAGCGGCCATGGCCCAGACTCCGCCCGAGGACCCAGACCTAGATTCATTCGTGCAACTGTCTTCGGAGCTCACAGGAATCTCAGCGATCAAGCTCTCACCCAACATCGATCCCGTTAACGTCAAATCGCAGTACTTAAAGAAAGCAAAAGACGCACGCCCGGAAGTCTTCCAACGCATGCTCCAGATTTACGACAAAAACAAAGCTGATCCAGAGGTTGGCAATATCATCATGAATCTCTCTGGGGAGGATGTGCGTTTCTTGGCACGAAGTATCATCCTGGCATGGTATCTGGGCGCATGGTATGACCCCGCATTGCTCCAGAAACACAGCTATCGGGCCGTCGATTCGCCAAAGTACTATTACACCGCTCGACGGTATTCCGCCGAGGCTCTAATTCCTTTTGACGTCATCTCGCCGGCTGCCTACACGCAGGGCTGGGTTTGGCGCGTTGCCCAAGCTCACCCGATGGGCTACAGCGAACTGCAATTTGGCAACTGGTCTACAGAGCCGCCGGAACTTGAGAAGTTCATCAGCATGACCTAGGAGATTGTCGATGCCTCCGAAACCTCGTAGATCACATTACGATGCTGTCATTGTGGGGTCGGGAGTGGCAGGGGCCCTCGTTGCCAAGCAACTAGGCGCGGCCGGCAAACAAGTGCTAATCCTTGAAGCAGGCTGCCCTGAACCCACGAACCTAAACGAGCGTATGACTCGATTTTACCGGGCGTCAGCGAAAGTGCCCGAGAGTCCCTATGTCCCGGAATTGTTCACGAAGGGCAACCTCACCGACCCAGCGGCCGCAAATGCGGGTCGTCCAACCGTCCTTACACTCAAAGCTCAGTCTTGGCTCAATCCCCGAGAGAGCTATCTCATCCAGAATGGTCCGCGGCCATTCGCAAGCACTTACGAGCGGGCTGTCGGTGGCACCGCGTTGCACTGGCTCGGAACGAGCCTGCGCTTAGTACCGAACGATTTTCGGATGAGCCAAAAATACAAGAGATTTGTGGATTGGCCGATTACCTACGACGACCTAGAGCCCTGGTACTGCAAGGCCGAGCGTGAACTCGGTGTCTCAGCTGACCGGAAGGAGCAGACGTACCTTGGTTTGACGTTCTCGCAAGACTATCCGATGTCCAGGATTCCTCAATCTCTCATCGACGGTGCCGTCGCGAGCGCAATTGATGGTATGCGGATCGATGGGATCGTCCTGACCAAGGATAGCGTCAAAAGCACTCCGGCCGCACGCAATTCGGAGCCTTACCAGAATCGAAGGGTTTGTGCAGGCAATACGAATTGTATTCCGATCTGCCCCTTACAAGCCAAGTACGATCCGACGATCACACTCAATGATGCGCTTGCTACCGGCAACGTCGAACTCTGCCATCAGACTGTGGCAAGTGAACTCACGATCGACCATGCTTCCGGGCGTGTAACAGACATCAAGTACCTTCAGTATGACGATCCGTTCGGATCTCAAAGCGCGAGCGGCAGTGTGTCGGCGAAGATTTGCATCGTTGCGGCGCACGCAATTGAGACTCCGCGTTTGCTTTTGATGTCAAAGAACGCAAATAGCACGCTGAATGGCGTGGCGAACAGCAGCGGTTTGTTGGGCAAGAATCTCATGGATCACCCTTTCTACGTTCAATGGGGACTCCTCCCGAAAGCTGCATTTCCCTATCGTGGGCCATTATCAACATCCGGTATCGAAGAAGCGCGAGATGGCGGGTTCCGTACTGAACGTGCCGCGTACAGAGTTGAGATCGGCAATGAAGGCTGGAATTTTGCGGTCGGCGGGGACCCCAACATTACAACTGTCGATCTCGTCAACGGAATGAACAACAGCCAGGCAAACCCCAGAAAAGAAGCAATGTTCGGTACCAATCTGGTGCAGCATCTGAACAACCTGATTACACGACAATTCCGCCTGGGATTTCTGATAGAGCAATCTCCCGAAGAGAGAAATCGAGTTGAGCTGTCGACGCAATATGTCGACCACTTGAACCTGCCGAGGCCACAGATCAGTTATGACCTTTCCGACTACACGAAGGCTGGCATAGCCGCTGCAAAGCAGGCGGCCGAAACCATTTTCAACAGACTCGGAGCAACTCAATTCACCACCGATCCTGATCCGGATGACCCCTCAGCCTTCGAATGGACGATGAATGGAAAGCCCGAGCGACTTGGTTATTTGGGCGCCGGCCACATCATTGGAACGTATCGGATGGGCTCAAACAAGTTGAACTCTGTGGTTGACAGTGACCAGCGTGCGTGGGACCACAGCAATTTATTCTTAATCGGTAGCGGAGTATTCCCGACTTCGGCAACTGGCAACCCCACACTTACGATTGCCGCCCTCTGTCTACGAACGGCTGACAAGATTATCGCGAAGGACTTGCGTTAGCGCACGATTAGCGTTCTGGGAGACTTTTTCGAATGTCTGAGATGAAGCTCAGCAATTTCGGCGCCGCATCCCCAGATCAATTCTCAGCGACTGATGCTTCCCTGAGATCCGGGACATCAATGTTGCCGCTTCTGATCTGTCTTCTGTTTCTTGGCGCGACGCCTTTGGTCAGAGCCGCAACGGATTGCACAAAGCCATCTGCGCTTCCGCCGACCGAAACTGGTCAGCCGCGTAACCTTGCAGGTCTCAAGAGCCAACTCGTGTACTACCAGTGTTCGGGCTCCTATTCGAGAGATATAAAGAGAGTGATCGACAAGGCAATTTCCTACGTGATTAAGCGTGCGAAAAACGGAACCAAGCTAGCAGTTGTTCTCGATATCGATGAAACATCTCTCTCAAATTGGGAAGAAATCAAGGTCAACGACTTCGGTCTAATCGAAACCGGACCTTGCAATGTATCCAGGTCTGATCCGTCGCAAGGGGCGGTACCGGACACGCCGTGCGGATTTGCTGCTTGGGTACTCCTTGCAGGCGCGAAGCCTCTGGACACGCTTCGTTTGTTTCAGGCCGCAAAAGAAAACCATGTTGCGGTGTTTTTCATAACCGGCCGCTCAGATGACAGTGCCAATCACAGCGTCGAGGACGCCACGATCAAGAACTTACAAAAAGCTGGATATAGTGACTGGACCGACCTGTTTCTCAAACCCGACTCCGACAAAGGATCCATCCAGGAGTTCAAGACGGCGAAGCGCAAGCAGATTAGCGAAATGGGCTACACCATCGTCGCGAACGTTGGCGATCAGTATAGCGATCTGAGGGGCGGATATGCCGAACGGGTATACAAACTTCCCAACCCGTTCTACTTCGTCCCCTGAGAGCTTCGTATGGAGTTGTAGACCGATCAAGGTCTTTCTGGAGATGCGAATGGACTCTCAAACCAAGATGGGCCGACGCGATTTTCTTTCGACCACGGCCGCTCTCGTGGGAGGCGTGACAGCCCTGGGCTCCACAGGTTCTGCCACTGACGTTGCGCCCTTACCTGAAGGCATTCACTCCGAAGATCCTCTGGCTCAGTACTGGGACAAGAGCGTGTCACATCTTATTGATGTGAAGTTGCCTCCAGAAATCTCGCTGGATGGGGTCAAGGAGCGGCATCGGATTTTTTCTTTGCTTCTTATGGCTCTGATCGTGCGGTTCTGGAACGGGAATAACAACGGGCCGCTGGGCATTTACCCGCAGCGTGAAGGCCAAAAGGCTCCCGGCCAGAATCCGAATGCAGACTCCCTTCGATATAGGGGAGACATGAACGAGAGCGATGACCCACAACGGATCAGTTGGGATCGGTACCTCGGACACAATATCGCGTGCCTCGCTGTGGATGGCAAAGGCGAAGTCATAGACTTCGATTTTAACCACAACAATATCTTCCGCAGCTCTGCTGAACATGCCGAGTCGCGTATCGTACGTCGATTGTTCAGCCTTGCAAATCTCACCGACAATTGGAAACTGGGGCAACCGATCCCCGGGAAGTCCCGCGGTTTCGCGCTGAAAGACGTCACAATCTATACCTCGCTTGAGTCCTGCGCTCAGTGTTCAGGGGTGATGTCCCTCGGCAGGGTGAAGCAGGTCCTCTATCTCCAAAACGACCCTGGCGCGTATCGAGTTGGCAACATTATGTACAACCTAGCAGGTCGCGAGGACATGAAACAGGGTGATGGGTCAGTATTAGCTGCGCTGCCCATACCAGCATCAGAAATTGGTCTTTCGTGTTTGACTGATCTCAACAATAAATACGAAACCTTTCGTTTGGAGATGGCTGATGCCGAAAAGCACCAAGTCGCAGCGAGAGCATACTTTTTGGCGCGCAGAAACGCCACGCCTCTGTTTACGACGTCTATTACATCATTCCTTTGCACCGATGTGGCCTTCGACGTTTTTAGGACGGGCGCTGATCAATTCCGCAAGATCACACTCAGCTACGGCAAGGAGAGCTTCCCGCCTCAAAGTGATGTTTGGTCAAATCAAAAGTGCTTTGAAGAAGCCCATAGGTTCTTCAATTATGCGGATGTGGAGGGTTTTCGCGGATCGCCCCATAAACTGTGATTGTAAGTCAGAGTTCGTGAAGGGCATCTCCGCCGCCTCTACCGCAGGCCGTTCCTGTCAGAAGTTCCGAGCCATATGAGCCATATGGTCAAGCCTGTACTGATCTGAATTCGCTCTGCTACAATTCAGTCACAGAGCATGGACAGATGCTCGGCGTTGCGATAGCCTGCGGACGGTTTTTGGCAGTTTTTCATACTGTCCATTTACTGTCCATTTGGTACCGAAAATTGGTTATATTCGGTGGAATTGATTGAAGCAGGCGAAACGGTTGACAGTGAGACAAGACAGTA